>WNEZ01004931.1_pt1 | contig 15644 bp, 14 predicted proteins | sample 5400521 | NCBI WGS metagenome assembly WNEZ01 (sample SAMN13153339, study PRJNA577476) | soil metagenome | isolation source: 120 cm saprolite under Douglas fir tree site 2 hole 1 replicate 1 | place: USA:California | collected 2015-04-18
TGGCTTCGCGATCGCACCGGAGTTTCGTTCGAAATTTGCCGAGGGGGCGCAATGATCGTTCTCAAGATCCTTGCCACGTGGGCCGTCGTCTCGGTGGTCGCGGGCCTCGCGGTCGCCCCAGCGCTGTCACGGCGGCTGCGCGGCATCAAGTTTCTTCGCGAAGACGAGTGAAGCGACGCGATAAGCGCCGCGGTGCGGCGCCGCCTTCAACCTGTTGGCGAGACGTGCTGCTTAGGTCTTCGTCGGTTTTTGAAGTATCGAAAGTCGGCTGATGCGCGAAGCCAAGCCAATGCTCGGACTTGAGTGCCGAAGAAAAATTGCGATGTGGTTGCGAAACTGCATGAGCACATTGCGAAAATCCTGCCGCTCGGCGGATACCGGCCCGTCACTGGGAAAACCCGCGCTGTCGGAATCCATGGCAGGCATCCTGTCGGCTATCACGGCGGAATGGCAATTCAATCCGCCGTAATCAGTCCTGACGCCAGGGGCGACCGAATGGGCTGATGAAGGCATCGCCGGTATCCAGGCTGCAATCTTCGGACGACGCTTCAGCGGGGCCTTCGAAGCGAAACAGATTGCGCCCCTCGTTCATGATTGCGCCGCGGACGGTCTTAGAGCCGGATATATAAGCCGGGCGGCGGTGCTCTTTGCGACCCTGCTGCATCTCAAGATGGAAAAGGCGAAAGCCCTATCAGGGCTGGCGCTTTGTGGCGCGCGTCTCGGCAAGTCGACGAGGCATTCACTCTGGCGAACGAATGTCTGAAATTGCCGATGAAGCGCCCTCGCGCCTATCGCATCGCAGGTTTCTGCGAACTTGAACGGGCAATCGCAAGGCCGCGCAGTCGCCCGGAATTCGCGGAGGATTTGCGCGCCGCGCAGCCGGTGCTGCTGATCCTCCATTTTAGCTGAGTGGCAAGGATATTTTCCGCTAAATTCTGGCCCGCTCGCTTCGCCTATGCGTCACCAGTGTCAACGCCCGACCTTGGTCGTCATGCCGACCCTGGTGGCCATTTCGGCGGCAAAAGCCAACTTGAGTTTTGCAGTTGCACCCTCCACCTTCTGCTGGTGCGATCCATCGCTCAATCTCGCCTGCGCGTCTGGGTCGCCCCGGGCAGTTCGCGCATTGGTGTCGTCGAGAGATCGTTGCTGGAGTGTCTTTCGCCAACGTCTTTGTCTACGCCGTAGTACAATGCGCCCATGGCCATAAAGCGCGCGGCCACATCGTTGCCCTCGGGGGTGCCCGCGATGCGATCTATCACATCACGAAGCAGATCCGCGCCAGCTGGCCCGAATAGTCCATCACCCGGCAGGATACCCGCATTGCGCTCGCAGAACGCCTCATGGCCCGGCACGGCCAGGCCCACCACCGCGCCCGCCAATCTCGCGTCGAGACGTCTCGTTGCTTGTTGGAGGCAAAGGATGGCGGCGTGGGTCCGTTCTTTTGGCAATACCGGAACGGCGACTTTTTTTGTCAGCGGTGCGTTTGCTTCCTCGGCAGCACACTCCAGGATCAGCAGAGCGTCGGGGTTGTGCATTATCGCATCTTTGATGTTCTGGGGCGCGCCTACATAAACATGGTTGAGCGCTTGCAGAGCCCTCGTGCTGTCGGTCGGCGTTAGATACGTTGCAACAATGGCCCGCACCTCTTCAGCGGCTTCATCGATTGCGTGGACGCTCCGCCAGGCTGGTTGTCGAACTGGCTCTAAGTCATCTGAATTCCGGTAGCTCGCCGTCGCACTGAGATGAGAGTTATTATCGAGGGGCATACTCATGGAGGGTGTCTTCCGTCAAAATCGTGGGTAACCGCACCGGTGCGGACTTAGACTACGGATTTCTCCGGCGGAGTGTGCCGTAAATTACACCCAGGCACCGAATTCAATGGAATGCGTGGATCGTGCAACAGTGCGGGGCCGGACGAATGAGCCAGCCCTGGTGGGGAAAACAAAGGCCGCCGGGCTGAGCGGGAGCGGGAAAGGTCGAATTCCTCGCGAATGCGAGGCCTCTGCATCGGGCAGGGCACGCCGATGCCGTCAACGATCATCTCATGCTGTGAGCCTCGCGCAGGGTCAATGGTAGGGAACGCCAGGCGATGACGGATGTCGGACATTGCGCGTTTCCGTCATTGCAAGGAAAGCGGACTTCCTCGCGTGAGCATTGAACATTTCAGACATCTCCCTCGATAGCGATTGCCTCGAGCGCGGCGCGGTCGGCGATCAAAATCGCGCGGTCCTTCACGACGAGCCACCCGGCGCGCTGCCAGGTTTTCAGCACCCGATTGACGCTGCCGCGTGCGCCTCTGGCCATCAGCCCCAAATCAGCTTGCGTAATCACCGGCCCGACGCACGGCACATCGCGTCCGCAATAATTTGTCGCGGTCCCCAATCCGTCGGCGAGCCGCAACAGCGCCTGCGCCAGGCGCCCGGGAAGCGTCTTGAGGCTCATAATGCGGGTTAACTCGATGTAGGATCGGTAACGCCGCGCGACCAGCTGGGCAATGCAATCGTGCAGGGCCGGGAAGCGGTGACAGAGCGCATGAAAGTTCTTTGCTGAGACGGCGCCGATTACGGTGTTGCCAATTCCCATCGCCATGTCGCCATGAACGCCGCCGTCAAATATGCCGAGTTCGCCGAAACTATCGCCTGCCGGCAGGATGGCATAGAGGATCGCGGAACCGTCATCCAAAACATAGGACAGGCGCACATGGCCGGAAACGACAAAATACAGGTTTTGCGCGCGCTCTTCCTGCAGATAGATGACTTCGTTGTCGGCATAGGCCCGACGGGTGGAGGTCGCGATGAGCGCACTTTTTGCATCGTCGCTCGCTTGCGCAAATTCCGACGAAGGTCCGAACATCTGGAATTCCGTGATGGGCCTTGGTTAGGCGAACAGCCGGATGCGATTTCAACGAGCGCATAACCCTGACTATCAATGATGATGGGGTTACGGCAAACCGGCGATCAAATCCAGCGTCGATGTCAGAGGCATCTAGCCATGCGCCGCATCGTCGTGCCGATCGCGGTGTCGCCATCCGGCATCGCGGATGCGCAACGTTTCCCGACTTCGTTCTGGTCCAAGTCTATGTCGCTTTCGCACAAGTGTCGCGCCGTCACTCACCCTCGTGTTCGAACAGCACGTATGAAGCCTGGAGCCTACTTCCGAGATCTACAACTGTGCCTATCGAGTATCAGCCCTATCCATGGGTGAGTCTCGGTCATTCGAACGCGTCATTCGGAAGATACTCAATGGAGTCCAGGCTGGTGTTCGGGGCTCCCCCACGATCTGGGAAGTTCGGACGTCAAGGCGCCGATGGCTGGTTGTTTCTCGAACTATGTCGACGTTGCGGCGCGTATGATTTGTCCGCAATGCGCTTGATCAATGCGGGCTTCATTGCCAATGCTGATTTCACTTGAATGTGCCTGTGCTCAGCGTTTTCGTCGGAGCGCAATTGGGAAGGCCGCGGCGCGTGTGCATTTGGTGTCCGTGGCCGGATCTGTACTGAGAATGCAGATGTGACGATTCGATTTCCAATCGGGGCGGGCATGATCCCGGATAAGCCAATATGCGGAAGGTCACACGCGTGAAATTCTCCAGTTCGTCCATTCCCTTGCAGCAGGGCCAATTGGAAACAAGAAACGCCTCTGAACAGTTCGAGGCTTCTCCGCAGCGGAGCTGCTGCGACGCGCATCAGCATGATCAGCGCGCGCGGCGATAATCGCGAAGTTGACGAAAAAATGGCCTTGAAGCCGACTGTCCGGCAAACTGTCCGGCAAATCCGATCATCGCAACGTAACCGAGGCGCTTCTCTTTTGCACGCCGCCCAGCGTCGTCGTCATCGGGGATAGAGGCCTGGTTGATGTCGAGCCTATGCGTGACCTTGCAAAGTTCAGCCAGCGATATTTGCCAGCTCCAAAAATCACCCGCATCGCACCGCCGGTGTCGGTGTGTGCACGGGCTGCGTTGCGGTTTCTCATCGGCGATTCCGACCCTGATGAGTAGGTTTGTTTCTTTCCGACCGCTGCATAGTTTTGCTGCAGCAAGATATGAATTGAAGCAATTACCGCTCTAACAACACGCTTGACATCACATTCGATCTAAGGGAGCCTAAGCTACGAGCGTTGGGCAAAGCTGCCCATTAACGCGACAAGTTCAAACCATTTCCAACACCACGCTGAAATTCAAGCGTGTCCGGTTGGTGGCGAGGGCGCCCTCGGCTTCACAGCCGGTGGGCGTTTTTTGTTTTGGATTGAGGCGGATGGCGCGGAAGCAGTGTCGTATCGGCGTGATGTTCTCGACGACCGGGTCTTATAGCGTCGTCGCGCGCTCGATGCTGAACGGCGCGCTGCTCGCCTTTCGCGAAATCGCGGAAGCCGGCGGGGCGGTGACGCTCGAACCGGTCGTGGTCAATCCATCGGGCGATCTCGCACGCTACCGCGCGCTCAGTCTCGAACTGCTCGGCGCCGGCATCCGCCAGGTGGTCGGCTGCTATACGTCCTCGAGCCGGAAGGAGGTCATTCCGTGCTTCGAGAAGTTCGACGGGCTGCTCTGGTATCCGTCGCATTACGAGGGCTTCGAAAGCTCGGACAATGTGATCTACACCGGCGCCTCGCCCAATCAGCACGTGCTACCGCTGGTCGACTATCTCGCCTCGCGAGTCGGTGCCCGCGCGTTCTGCGTTGGCTCCAACTACATCTGGGCCTGGGAGAACAACCGTATCTTTCGCGAGGCGCTGACCGCGCGCGGCGGCACCGTGGTCGCGGAGCGGTATCTGTCCGTGGGTGACACCGAATTCGACCAGGTGATTGCCGCGATTCTCGATCAGCGTCCTGATTTCGTCTTCAACAACCTGATCGGCACCAGTGCCTACGCCTTCTTCCGCGCCTTCCGCGCCGCCTGCCGCGCCCGCGGCATCGATCAGGCCAGCGATATTCCGGTGGCGAGCTGCACATTGTCGGAACCGGAGCTTTCGGAAATCGGCGAGGATGCCGTTGACGGGCATCTCAGTTCCAGCGTGTATTTCTCCTCACTGGACTCGTCGGCGAACGCGACCTTCATTCGGGCGTATGCCAAGGCCTTTCCCGACGGGCCAGTGTCGTCTGCCGATGCGGAAGCGTCATACATCGCGGTCAAACTTCTGGCTGCGGCGCTGGAGCAGGCCGGCACCGATGATGCACGCACCGTGCGCGCCGCGGTCGCGAACCAGCGCCTGCAGGCGCCCCAGGGTGAAGTGCGGATTGACCCGCAAACCTATCACGCCTGGCTGACGCCCCGGATCGGCCGCTCGGCCGTCAATGGACAATTCGAGGTGCTGCTGGAAGCGCGCAACCCCGTCGCCCCGGATCCCTATCTCGTCCAGTCGTCGCCGCGCTTCGCGGTCGCAATGCGCTCCCCCGTGCTCAGAGTGGTGCAATCATGACGTCTCGACTGCTGCAGAATTTCAAAGGTGGCCGCGCCCTGATGGTCACGGGGCGCTGCGGATGGGAAGGCACGCTCGAGACCACGCTCGCCAAGCTCGGCGTCACCAGCGAATATCCTCGGATCGTCGGCGGCCGCGCGCAGATCGACGTCGGCAGCCTGCAGCCCGAACGCGACATCCTGTTCGTCGACGGCGACCTCGAAGGTGCGGTTGCGATCGAGGTCAATCCCGCCTCGCGCCTGCCGCCGGTGCCGGTGATCGGCCTGGTCGGCGTCGAGGCGCCGAGCCTGCTCAAGGCGCTGGTCAATCTCGGCGCCACCTCCTTCCTGCGCAAGCCGGTATATGGCGGAGCTGTTTACGCCTCGCTGTTCATGGGCATCAACCAGTTCCTGCTGCGCAGCGACATGTATGCCCGTCTTCAGGATCTCGAAGGGCGCCGCCGCGGCCGACGCGCGGTGATACACGCGGTCATCCTGCTGATGCAGCAGGATGGTCTCGATGAAGAGGGCGCCTATTCCCAGCTCCGCCGCGGGAGCATGCGCGCGCGGCAGAATCTGGAACTCTACTGCGAGGAGTTTCTGAGCAGGCGGGCGAAATCGCCCGACATTCCCCGCCGCACGACCAGCATCACGCTGCAAGGCGGCAACAAGCAAGCGATGTAGGAGACACCGACATGACCAAGAATGTGTTGCGGGGGCTGCGCGCCGTAGCCCTCACGGGGACGCTTGTCCTCTCGTCTGGCGCGGCTTTCGCGGAAAATTCCATCAAGCTCGGCGTGCTGGAGGATCAATCCGGCGATTTCGCGGCGGCCACCATCGGCAAGGTCCATGCGATCCAGCTCGCCGCCGACGAGATCAACAAGGCTGGCGGGATCGCGGGCCGGCCGCTCGAACTCGTCACCTACGACACCCAGTCCGACAACACGCGTTATCAGGAGTTCATGCGGCGCGTGCTGCAGCGTGACAAGGTCGACGTGGTGTTCGCCGGCTTCTCATCCGCGTCGCGCGAGGCCTATCGACCGATCGTCGATCAGTTCAACGGCTTCGCGTTCTATAACAACCAGTACGAGGGCGGCGTCTGCGACGGACACATGGTGGTCACCGGCGCAGTGCCGGAGCAGCAGTTCTCCACGCTCATTCCCTACATGATGGAGAAGTACGGCAAGAAGGTCTATACGCTCGCCGCCGATTACAATTTCGGCCAGATCTCGGCGGAATGGGTTCGCAAAATCGTCAAGGAGAACGGCGGCGAAATGGCGGGCGAGGAGTTCATCCCGCTTGGCGTGTCGCAGTTCTCGCAGAGCATCCAGAACATCCAGAAGGCCAAGCCGGATTTCGTGGTGACGCTCCTGGTCGGCACCGCGCAGGCCTCCTACTACGAGCAGGCGGCTTCCGCCAACGTCAACCTGCCGATGGCCTCGTCGGTCAATGTCGGGCAGGGCTACGAGCACAAGCGTTTCAAGCCGCCGAGCCTGAAGGACATGTACGTGACCACCAACTACATCGAGGAGATCGACTCGCCGGCCAGCAAGGCTTTCTACGCGAAGTTCAAGGCCAAGTTTCCCAGCGAACCCTACGTGAACCAGGAGGCCGAGAACTCCTATCTCGCGATCTACCTCTACAAGCAGATGGTCGAACGGGCGAAGTCGACAAATCGGGAAGATATCCGCAAGGTGATCGCGCTCGGCGACGTCTGCATGGACGCCCCGGAGGGCAAGGTCTGCATCGACCCGAAGAGTCAGCATATGTCGCACACCATTTATCTCGCCAAGGTCGGGGCTGATCACTCGATCTCCTTTCCGAAAGTATGGGAGGACATCAAGCCGTACTGGCTCGGCGAAGCGGGCTGCGACCTGACCAAGAAAGATCCGATGGCGCAGTACACGCCATCGAACCCGCCGCCGAAACCCTGACAAGGCGTCGGCGTCGCCCCGGCGAATGCTGCTGCGCGCCGGGGCTGCGGCCTTGAACCATTGAAGCTCGCGACGGCACGGCATCGCATTTCGAATTTGCAACATCCGGTTAGTTCATGGACATCGCGACCCTCGCATTCTCCGCGCTCTATCAATTCGGCGACGCGTTCGCGTTCCTTGTGCTGTCGGCATGTGGGCTCGCGGTGATCTTTGGCATGATGGGCGTGATCAATCTCGCCCACGGTGAATTCATCATGTGCGGAGCCTATGTGACGGCATCGACGGCCCATGCCGGCCTGCCGCTTCCGCTGGCGATCATGGCCGGCGCTATCGTCGCCGCGCTGGTCGGCGCGCTGGTTGAGCTTGCGGTGATCCGACACCTCTACGACCGGCCGCTTGACACGATCGTGGCGACCTGGGGCCTGAGCCTGATTGCGACCCAAGGAACGCTGATCGTGGTGGGCTCCACGATGGCAGGTATCGGCACGCCGTTCGGCAGCTTTCAAGTTGGCCAGTACTCCTATTCCATTTACCGCCTTGTGCTGTTTGCATCCGCGCTGGGAGTTCTTGGCGGCCTCTACATGCTGTTCAATTGGACCCGTTTCGGCGTCCTCGCGCGCGCCACGATCCAGGTGCCGCACATGGCCGCGGCGCTCGGCGTCGATACGCGCCTGATCTACAGCCTCACCTTTGCCTGCGGCGCCGGCCTCGCCGGCCTCGCCGGCGGCTTGTACGCCCCTACCATGACACTGGTGCCGACCATGGGCGCCACCTTCATCATGGAAGCCTTCGTCACGGTAGTGATCGGCGGCGCCGACGTATTCCTCGGCACGGCGCCGGCCGGTGGCGTGCTCGCCGTGGTGAAGTCGGCGATGACATCCTGGCAGGGGCAGCTATTCGGCCAGATCGGTCTGCTGGTTGCCGTGATCATCGTCGTGCGGATTCTGCCGAAGGGTATCTCCGGCTTCCTGCTGCGCGAACGCACCTGAAGGATCGCGGCAGTGAACGGCTTTCTTGTTTTCCTCCGCCGCCTCGAAGGACCGCAGACCGTGGGCCGCGGTCCGGCTTTCTGGGCGCTGTTCGCCATCGTGCTTGCGTTCGCCTGTGCCTATCCACTGTTCAGCGATGGCTACACGGTTGGCAACACCGTCTACTTCTTCGTCTGGGTGTTCATCGCGCTCAGCCTATGCGTGATTTGGGGCTATGGCGGCTCGCTCAGCTTCGGCCAGACCGCGTTCTTCGGCATTGCCGGTTACGGCTACGGCATCCTCACCATCAACTTCGGTTCAGCCCATGGCTTCACCCTGATCGCCCTGCTGCTGGCGATCGGCCTTGCCGCGCTGTTCGCTTTGCTGCTCGGCTACTTCATGTTCTTCGGTCGCATCGCCGGCGTCTTCCTCGGCATCGTGACGCTGGCGGTGACGCTGATGCTGGAGCGCTTCATGGCCCAGACCGCGGGTCCCGAGTGGCACATCGGCGTCGCGCGTCTGAACGGTTTCAACGGCATGAGCGCCATGCCGCCGCTGACCATCCCCTGGCCGAGCGGCGACATCGTGCTGTTCGCGGACATAGGCCTCTATTACGCCGTGCTCGGTCTTCTGGTGCTGGTCTATCTCGGCCTGCGCATCCTCATGAATTCCGCATTCGGCAATGTGATCGTTGCGATTCGGGAAAACCCGGAGCGCGCAGAGATGCTGGGCTACGACGTGCGCAAGTATCAGCTCATCACTTTCGTGATCGGCGCGGCGCTCGCCGGCCTCTCCGGCGTGCTCTACACGGTATGGGGGCAATACATCACGCCGTCGAGCATGGGCATGACGGCGGCCGCGCTGCCGCTGATCTGGGTTGCGGTCGGCGGGCGTTCCGATCTGACTTCGACGCTGATCGGAACCCTGGTGGTGCTCGCGGCCTTCCAGGCCCTGACCATCTACGGCAGCCAGTACGCGCTGGTGTTCATGGGCGTGCTGCTGGTGCTGACCGTCCTGATCGCGCCGAACGGGCTCGTTCTCGCCGTCATGAATTTCATCTCCCGGCTCGCCGCGGGCCGCAGCAAGGGAGATGCCTGATGGCGCTCCTTGAACTTCGTAGGCTCAACAAGCATTTCGGCGGCCTGCACGTCACCAACTTGGTCGACCTTGCGCTCGAAACCGGCGAAATCCATTGCCTGATCGGTCCCAACGGCGCCGGCAAGAGTACGCTGTTCAGGCTGATCCTCGGCGAGCACCACCCGGGCAGCGGCGATATCTTCTTCGCCGGCGAGAACATCACCGCGCTGAAATCGTTCGCGCGCATCCACCGCGGGCTGTCGGTCAAGTTCCAGGTGCCTGGCGTGTTCAAGGGGCTGTCGGTTCGCCAGAACCTCGAAATCGCCTTGCAGCGGCAGCACCGCGCTGGCGCGCTTGCGCGCGAGATCGACCGGCTGCTGACCTTCCTCGGCCTCGAAGCCGAGCAGACGCAGAGTGCCGGCAACCTCAGTCATGGCCAGAAGCAGTGGCTCGAGATCGGCATGGCAATCAGCCTGAAACCGCGCCTGCTGCTGCTCGACGAGCCGACCGCGGGTATGTCGCCGGAAGAAACGCACTTGACCGGCGAGATGGTGCAGCGGCTGAATGCGGAAGGCATGACCGTGCTCGCGATCGAGCACGACATGGCCTTCGTGCGCCAGGTCGCGCAGCGGGTCACGGTGCTGCATCTCGGCCAGGTGTTTGCGCAAGGCTCGATCGAGGAGATCGTCGCCGACGAGCGCGTCGCCGCGATCTATCTGGGGCAGGCGCATGCGTAAGGAAGTGATCCTCTCGACGCTTGGCCTGCGCGCCGGCTACGGCGGCAAGCCGGTGCTGCAGGGCCTCGAAATCGAGGTGCGGGAAGGCGAGATCGTCGCCGTGATCGGCCGCAACGGCGTCGGCAAGTCGACATTGATGAAGAGCCTGATCGGATTGGTGCCGGCGATGAGCGGGTCGATCGTCTATCGTGGCCAGGCCATCGAACTGTTGCCGGCGCACAAGCGGGCGCGCCTTGGCGTGGGCTACGTGCCGCAGGGGCGCGACGTGTTTCCGCGCCTGACGGTGGCCGAGAACATCGCCGTCGGCGCTGCCGTCAGGGGCGACATCCCCGAGGAAGGACGGCAACGGATCGTGGAAGCTTTTCCGATCCTCGCGGAGCGCTGGAGCCAGCGCGCCGGCACCATGTCCGGCGGCCAGCAGCAGCAACTCGCGATCGGGCGTGTGCTGATCGCCGATCCCAACCTCATTCTGCTCGATGAGCCGTCCGAAGGCATTCAGCCCAATATCGTCCAGGACATCGCCCGCAATATGGTCGAGCTCAACCGTAAGACCGGCGTGACGATCATCCTGGTCGAGCAGAATCTCGACATGATCCGCGCCATGGCGCAGCGCTGCTACGTAATGGACAAGGGTCGCTTCGTCGCAACCCTCGACCGTGCGGGGCTCGACGACGAAGCGGAGATGCGCCGCCACCTCGCGGTCTGACGCCATCTCACGCCGAACAACAACAGAGAAGGAGAACATCGATGGCCTGGCAGCACAATTCGATCATGGCAAGCAAAGGCATCGCCAAGGGCAAACCCGGCATCCATCACATGATCACCGAGGCGGATCAGGGCAAGTACCACTATGTCTACGGCCCCTACGTCGAGCCGGTGCTGTCAGTCGATCCGGGCGCGCTGGTCTCCGCCGAAACCCATGACGCATTCGAGGGGGCGATCAAGTACGAGACCGACAGCCCGTCCAAAATTCTCAACTTTCCTTTTCTCAATCCGCAGAACGGGCCGATCTGGATCAACGGAGCCGAAAAGGGCGATACGCTTGCGGTCTATATCCAGAGCATCGTGCCGCGCGGGCCGCAGCCACGCGGCACCACTGTCATCATGCCGGAATTCGGCGGCCTCGTCGGCACCGGCCAGACCGCGCTCCTGAATCCGCCATTGCCCGAGCGGGTCAAGAAGCTCGAGATCGATCTCAACACCGGCACCAAATGGAACGACAAGATCACGCTGCCCTATGAGCCGTTCATCGGCACCATCGGCACGTCGCCGGAGATCGAGGCGATCTCGTCGCTGCAGCCGGACTATTACGGCGGCAACATGGACCTGCCCGACGTCGGCGTCGGTGCGGTGGTCTATCTGCCTGTCAATACCAAGGGCGGGCTGCTCTATCTCGGCGATTGCCATGCCGCGCAAGGCGACGGCGAACTCTGCGGCGTCGCTATCGAGCATCCGACCGTGACCACGCTCCAGGTCGACCTGATCAAGGGCTGGACTATCGCATGGCCGCGGCTCGAAACCGAGCAGTTCATCATGACGATCGGCTCGGCACGGCCGATGGAGGAGATCGATGCCTATATGCTGCTGACCCAGGCCGGGCGCGTCCGGCTCGGCAACATGGTGGACCCCAAATACACCCTCGGTGCCTCGATCAAGAAATCGTTTCTCCGCTAAAGGGGCAGATCGATGATGTCGCGCGTGCACAAGGTCGCCACCGTTCAGTTCGAACCGACCATGTTCGAAAAGGAGCGCAACATTGCGCGGCTGCTCGAACTCTGCGAGGCGGCGGCACTTGCCGGCGCCCGTCTCATCGTCACGCCGGAGATGGGCACGACAGGCTATTGCTGGTTCAACCGGGCGGAGGCGACGCCCTTTGTCGAGAAGATCCCGGGGCCGACGACCGATCGCTTTGTGGCGCTCGCCCGGAAACATGATTGCCATATCGTCGTCGGCATGCCGGAGGTCGACGGCGACGGCATCTATTTCAACTGTGCCGCCCTGATCGGACCTGACGGCATCGTCGGCCGGCACCGCAAAACGCATCCCTACATTTCGGAACCGAAATGGGCGGCGCCGGGCGATCTCGGCCATCAGGTGTTCGATACGCCGATCGGGCGCATTGCACTCCTGATCTGCATGGATATCCATTTTATCGAGACCGCGCGGCTCGCCGCGCTACGCGGCGCCGACATCATCTGCCACATCTCGAACTGGCTGGCCGAGCGTACGCCCGCGCCATACTGGATCAGCCGCGCCTACGAGAATGGTTGCTATGTCATCGAGAGCAATCGCTGGGGGCTCGAACGCACCGTTCAGTTCAGCGGCGGCAGTTGCGTGATTGCGCCGGATGGGAGCGTGACGGCGGTGCTCGACAGCGGCGACGGTTTTGTCGTCGCGGATATCGATCTCGATACCGCGCGGTCGCGCCTCGTTGGCGGCGAAGCCGTCTTTGCGCAGCGCCGGCCGGAGCTCTATGCGGAGCTTCTGAGCAACACTTTCAGCTGGAATCCGCGCGATTTCTTCGGGCTCTATGGACATCAACCCTGGCCGGATGGACGGCAATCGCGGATCAGCGTCGCGCAGTTCATGCCTGGAAATAAGGTCGCGGCGAATCTCGACCGGATCGCGGATCTCGCGCGCGAGGCCAAAGCTGACGGCGCCGAGCTTGTCGTGTTTCCGGAACTGGCGGCGACCGGCCTCAGCGATTCCGCCGCATCGGCGGAGCTCATCCCCGGACCGACGACGGACCGGCTTTGCGCGCTGGCTGCGCAGCTTGATCTTTATCTCGTCTGCGGGCTGGCCGAGCGGTCCGGCGAGGCCGTCTACAACAGCGCCTGCCTGGTTGTTCCGGACGGAACAGTTGCGGTCTATCGCAAGATCCATCTGACCTCGGCGGAGCGGAGCTGGGCTATGGCCGGCGACCAATGGACGGTCGTCGACACGCCGATCGGGCGCATCGGACTGATGATCGGTCATGACGCGTCGTTTCCAGAGGCCGGGCGTATCCTTGCGCTACGCGGCTGCGACATCATCGCCTGTCCGGCGGCGATCAAGCAGCGCTTCAGCACGCCGCACACGGGATCACAGGTGGCGCAGCGCTTCCCGATTCCGACCGGCGCCGATCCGCACCACTGGCATCATTTCCGCGTTCGTGCCGGCGAGAACAACGTCTTCTTCGCCTTTGCCAACATCCTTGATCCGGAGAACGGCTATCCCGGGCTAAGCGGCGTGTTCGGCCCGGATACGTTTGAATTTCCGCGTCGTGAAGCGATTGTGGCTGATGTCGAAGGCGTCACGACAGGGGTGGTCGACACCACCAATCTTGATACGAATTACCCAACCAATGTTGTTCGGCGGAAGGATCTCGTCTCCATGCGAATGCCGCATAGCTATCGTGAGCTGATCAGGACCGAGCGGGTTTCAGGCGATTGAGCGAGGGAGGATCGCATGTTCGGCAGGTAAGGGAAAGGCGGCAACGCTCCCGGCCACCAGCCGCGCCCCCTATCGCTGCGTATGGGCAGATTTCGAACAGTGGCGGCTGATTCCACGACACTGCGCACCCAGCTAGCCTATTTGGTGCCGTAGGCACGGTCGCCGGCGTCGCCAAGACCCGGAAAAATGTAGGCGTTTTCGTCCAGCCCTTTGTCGATCGCGGCGAGCCAGATCGGAACGTCTGGGTGAATGCCACGCATGCGCTCGACACCTTCCGGCGCGCCGATAAGGCACACCAGCCGAATGTCGTTCGCGCCGCGCTCCTTCAGTCGGTCGACCGCCGCGACGGCGGAGTTCGCCGTTGCCAGCACCGGCGAGATCACAATCACCAGCCGCTCGTGCAGATCGCTTGGCGCCTTGAAGAAATATTCTACGGCAACGAAGGTTTCCGGTTCGCGGTAAAGGCCGATATGGGCGATCCGTGCGGTCGGCACCAGATCGAGCATGCCTTCCGCAAAGGTCACGCCGGCCCGCAGCACCGGCGCGAACACCAGCTTCTTGCCTGCGATCTGCGGCGACTTCATATGCGCAAGCGGCGTCTCGATATCGATATCGGCCAGCGGTAGATCGCGCGTGATTTCGTAACACAGCAGCATCCCGATCTCCTTGAGGAGCTCGCGAAACGACTTGGTCGAAATTTCTTTTTTCCGCAATAGCGTCAGCTTGTGCTGCACCAGCGGGTGGCTAACGATCGTGACGCCGTCCATGTTGCTGATCCGTGATCTAGAAGACAGTGCCGTCGCTGATAACTTTCACCGGAGGCGAAACGTCCGCACGGCGTTCGCGCGCCAGCAATCGACCCGCGGCCCATGTTCCACCCTCGAGAATTTTCGCCAACGGCAGCGAGCTGGCATCGAGCTTAAGTCGGTGCCGCAAGCCATCGGCGACGCCGTCGAGCAGCGCCACCGTCAGCGCGCGCCATTCCACGACCAGCGATGACGCTACCTCATGCTCTTGTTGCGCATCTTCTGCATCGCGAAATGCGAGCACGCCGTTATCGACGAACAGCCCGCCGTTGCGATATTCTGCAAGGCCCGTGAGGCCATCGATATCGGTTACGCTGATGCCAGCTGTTTGTAGCGGCTCGATGAGGGAATAGGCCAGCCATTGCGAGAGCTTGTGCAGCGGCATCAAACCGCTGGTCGCATCCACCGTCGTCAGCATCGGATGCTTCCAACAGTCGCCGAGCGCGATCCCGCCCAGCGTCAGCCGCGATGGCCAGATCGGTCCGAGTGTTCGCAGCAGCTCCGATAGAATGGTTGGGGCGGGAAGCTGTCTGTCGTCTGCCAGCATCGCAAGTCGATCGAACAGGCCGCCGGGCCGCGGCGTGTCGTGGCTGCCGAATAGGTCCGGCTTCGAGGCCACAAGCCGGCCGAGGCGGCGCAACAGGTCAGCGCGACCGTCAATGCCGAGCAGCGGATTGACATCTGAGACCTGCATGCCGCGCTCGAGGTCCGCGACGGAGAAATGTGCAAGTACGTCGGCATCAACCCGCAAGGGCTCAAGCGGATCAGCCGAGAATGCGCCGCCAGCGAACATTGCGAGGCTGGCCAGTCCTAATCCCTCCGAACGGCCAATAGCTGATCCGGTTTTTGGATCGTGGTAGCGCCACGACGGGCCAGCGCCGGCGTCGAGGAAGACACTGACGATTGCCAGATCGAATTCAGCCCGGGCGCGGGCAGCGCCATCGGGCCACCTGGTCTGGTCGGCTATGGTCGCCCAGCGATTGTCCCCATTCGTGACGAAGTGTCGCCAGCGTGAATGAAAGGGCACGTCGAACGAAGGATAAGCCTCGCGCGTCATCTTCAGCACCAGATCGACTGTGCTGTCCATGCGATCGAAGTGGATGCGGAAGTGCGGAAGCCTGTCTTCAAGGCCGATCGCTAGAATACGATGCGCGCGCTCGCGAACCGCCTTGGCATTTAACAATGACAAAGCGGCTGACGTCTCGAGATCTACAAGGGACACTGTCGCCCCTCTCAATATTTTTCGAGCGAACGGCCGACCGCGTTGATCTGGTCTTGCTGCGGCTCGGACGTGTAGTA
>WNEZ01002551.1_pt1 | contig 15642 bp, 12 predicted proteins | sample 5400521 | NCBI WGS metagenome assembly WNEZ01 (sample SAMN13153339, study PRJNA577476) | soil metagenome | isolation source: 120 cm saprolite under Douglas fir tree site 2 hole 1 replicate 1 | place: USA:California | collected 2015-04-18
GTGGAGCGGCGGCCTCAGTGGGTTCAGCGGCAAACGTCGGTTGCGATTCGGCACCGCTGCCGGACTGCCCGCGCTGCAAAAATCCTTTCGCCGCGCGATCCCCGCTCGCTGCCTTGCTTGGCGCCACTGCCGGCGGCTGAGCGACATAGGACTTTTGTGGTTGGGAAAGACTTTTTTCTTTCAACTCGGTGACTGGCCGTTGTTGCTTTCCCGGAGACGCGGATGATTGCGGGCCGTTGTTTGTTATTGACCGCTGACCTTCGTCGCCAGTTGAAACGGCAGGTAACGTGGGTGTTTGGTTTTGTGCTAAGAATTCAGTGTCCTGCCGCTGTCGCAAGGCAACTATTGCGATGGCGATGATCGCCGTCAAGGCAAGTGCTGGAACCGCGTAGCGCAGCACAGACGGAGCGAACAACGCGGACAACCTGTCGCGCCAGTGCCATCCCGTTTTCCGTTCCACCGCTTCATAGCCGCGGCTGACACTCGCAGCCGGAACCAGGGCAACCACAATGCGACGACAACTCTCGCAGTCCGCGAGATGCTTGTTGTATCGAGCGCGTTCAGCGCTTGACACAACCCCTTCGGCGTAGCAGTTCAATTCGTCCGCATCGAGATGCGCGCCAATTTCCTGCGACGATGCTCCCGCGGAACGCACTGAAGCATCGCGACCCAGCGCGCGCAACAACAAATCAATCTCGTTTTTGTCAGTGGTCTTCATCAAACTATGCCGTTGGAAGAACGTTCGACCAGCAACTACTTGCGCTTGATCGCACGGTTTTTACCCGGTCATCTCGCTTTCATTCTCTACCATTGTTTCGCTTACTAACATCGGCTCAATATCAGCCTCCAAGTGCAGTGCTATGTCGGAAAATGCTCGCTCGGTTTCCGGGCGCGTCCAACCATGTTCTTCCTTCAGCGACTCTTCAACGTGGTTGCGCAAATCCGCATGAATTCTCGTCAGCCGGCGGCTGGCGGTGGCTTCATGTACGCCAAGAATTGCACCGGCTTCGCGCAACTTCAATCCATCAAAATAGTAAAGCTTTACTAATAAACGATCCTCATCGGAAAGGTGGCCGATGGAAGCTGCTAACGCCTTTCGCAAATCGGCACTGGCGCGTTTGTCGGAAACTTCTATCTCCGGATTCATTCTCTCGGCGTGACCACTCCATGGCTGTTCATCCTTCTGAATCAAGCGATCAAAATCTGAGTCATCCTCAGTTTGCACCAAACGCGATTGTTTTCGATGCTGGTCGACTGCCAACTGTCCGACCACTGCCCGCAACCAGCCGGCCAATGAACCGCGTCCCGAATAGTAAGCCAGCTTGCTTGCCGGCTTGCCGTCTTCGCGAATTCGCAAGCCGTGAAGTTCGGCCCAAATCGATTGGGCCAAGTCGTCTGCGCCTTCCTCGTTGGCGCTAACTGAACGTGCCGCCGACCGCACGGTCGATCCGAAACGTGCAACCAGATCGGTCCAGGCCTTTTCATTCCCTTGTTCGCAGGCCACAATCAGACAAAGATCATCGGCCTGGAGCTTTTCAACGAAATCACTTAGGTCCACAAGCGAAGACTCGGCATTGTCACGCAAAAGATATTTTCCCGCCGCCGCGCTAATCCGGGGCATCAGGGTCCCGGCCGAAACCGCGTAAGTATCGGTAGCGCGGGCAAGCAGGCGCGCCGCGGCGGCCGCTATTGTCCTCTCAATGTCTTCAGCTTTTCGATTCACGGGGGACCTGTCCAGCGTTGTTCATGCTAACACGTTGCTATTAAGGGCGCGCGCTGGAAAACTTGGATGTTAACTGGCCCAGCGCGTTGCCGGCGCGAGCGTTTAAGGAATCAACTTTGACAGCCTTTGTAGGCTGCGCTAGATTGAATTTCACGAATCAAGCAGCGCAGCAAATCCCGCATATTGGCTTCTCAATGTTAAGAATTACCGAAATATTTCGTTCGATTCAAGGCGAATCTACGCATGCCGGGCGGCCTTGCACTTTCATCAGACTAACCGGCTGCCCGATGCGGTGCGTATGGTGTGACAGTGAATACACCTTCAGCGGAGGCGAGCACATCTCGCTGGCTAAGGTAGTGGACCAGGTGAAGCAGTTTGGTTGTCGTTTGGTCGAAGTAACCGGCGGCGAACCATTGGCGCAACAGGAATGCCTCGGCTTAATTGAAGAGTTGTGTGCAGCAGATTATGAAGTACTCGTGGAAACGGGCGGATATTTCTCAACTGAGAACGTTGACCCGAGAGCAAGAATCATTCTGGATGTGAAGTGTCCGGCGTCAGGTGAAGCAGAGCGGAACCATTGGCCCAACCTTGAGCGGCTGAGAGCAGACAAGGACGAAGTCAAGTTTGTGATTGCCAATTCAGAAGACTGGGTCTATGCGCAAAAGGTCATTGAAGACTACAGCCTGATCAGCCGCGCGAAGGCGGTGCTTATCTCGCCGGCCTGGGGCGCTATCGATTTACAAGTGCTGGCCGAGTCAGTAGCGGCCAGTGGACTCGACGTGCGTATGCAACTGCAATTGCACAAATACATTTGGGGACCTGAGGCACGAGGCGTTTGATGGGTGGACACGACGACACCGCTTACCACACGTCAGGCGCATCTGATGAGGATCGGACCGAGTTGGCGGTTTGCCTCGTATCGGGCGGCATGGATTCGTGTGTAGCAGCGGCCCTTGCTCATCGTGATGTTTCGCGTCTTGCGTTTCTTAACATCTCGTATGGACAACGAACTGAAGCGCGCGAGCGGCAGGCCTTTGAAGCGCTAGCGGAACACTACGGCGTCAAACAGCTGCTCGTTGTGTCCCTGGCCCACCTTGCTCAAATTGGCGGCTCATCGTTAACTGATTCTGGGATTGCGATCGCTGAGGCAAATCTTCAAAGTCAATCCATCCCTACCAGCTATGTTCCGTTTCGCAATGCTCATCTGCTATCTGTGGCCACCAGTTGGGCGGAGGTAATTGGCGGCCGTTACATTTATATCGGCGCCGTCGCTGAAGATTCTTCCGGTTACCCAGACTGTCGTCCGGAATTTTACGAGGCGTTTCGGCAGGCAATTAATCTTGGCACAAAGCCGTCGACGGATATCGAAATCAGGACTCCGGTCATCACCATGAAGAAATCGGAGATTGTGAGCCTTGGACAAGAGTTGAACGCTCCGCTCGAACTTACCTGGTCATGTTACGCGCGCGCGGATCGAGCTTGCGGCCAGTGTGATTCGTGTGCCTTACGCCTCCGCGCGTTCCGCCAAGCCGGCGTTACCGATCCGATCCCATATGTGCTTGACACTGCGAGGTTTGCTTATTAACTTTAGGCCGCTCGTTTCAAGATCAAAGTTACAACCGGGAGTGGGTCACCTGCATCTTATGAACTCTCCCGTTATCTCAAATTCTCAGTATTACTTTTGGAGGAAGCCCTAATGTTTCGCAGATATCTATTCGGTCTTGTCGCGCTTGCGGTCCTTTTTGTTGCGACTGCGGTAATGACCAACGCACAAAACGGTCAACTTCGCGGACACGTGGTTATGAAGCAGGCTGACGGAACCACCGTACCGGCGGCGGGCGCGCTGATCGAAGTCTACAGAACCGACATCACTGGCAAATACGAAACCAAGACGGATAAGAAAGGTGAATTCGTATTTGCAGGTGTTCCTTATGTCGGAACTTACATTGTGACGGCGAGTCTGGCGGGAGCACGCCCGGATTGGATGCCAAACGTTAAGGCCGGACGTGATGCCGATTACACGCTGCAATTGGCTCCCGGTGATGGAAGTCGTTTGACGCTGGAGCAGATGAAAGCTGCCTTGGCGCAAAGGGGCGCCGGCGGCGGCGGAGCACAACCATCGGCGGAGGATAAAGCGAAACAAGCCGAAATAGAACGGCAGAATGCCGCGATTGCCGCCTCAAATGAGAAGGCTAAGAATGCGAACGAAATTATTGGACGCACCTTTAAAGCGGGGAACACTGCACTGCTCGCAAAAAACTACGATGAAGCGATTAAACAGTTCCAGGAAGGTCTCGCGGCCGATGCGGATCAGTCCGCTTTGTTGACGAACGAAGCTGTGGCGTACAAGTCCCGTGGCGTAGAAAAGTACAACGCAAGCATTTCGGCAAAATCCGATGCCGAGAAAACTGCGGGACTGGAAGCAGCGAAGAGCGATTTCAAAGCTGCCGCGACCGCAAGTGCGAAAGCAGCGACGCTGGTAAAAGCAATGCCAGTTCCTACTGAGGCGTCAGAGCTGGAGCGCTACAAAGGAAATAAACTTGCGTCCTTCAGCACATATGCCGAAGCCATGCGTCTGCTGGTGACAAAAGTTGATTCAACGCAGACAGACACCGCGCTGGCAGCTTACAAAGATTACATAACCGCTGAACCCGATCCAGTGAAGAAGGCGAAAGGCCAACTAGACGCTGCACGAATGCTTTTTGACGCCGGCGCGGTTGACAAGGCTTACGCTGAGTATCACACGATCCTTGAGACCGAGCCGGATAATGTTGATGCGAACCTGGGCGCCGGACTATCGCTATTCTCAAGTGGCGACAAAGCCAAGTATCAGGACGCCGCAAATTACCTACAGCGTTTCCTTGACAAGGCGCCTGACACACATCCGCTTAAACAATCGGCCAAGGAAGCGCTCGATTATTTGAAGACCGCCGAAAAAGTTGTGCCTGAAAAAGCACCTCCCAGTCCTCGCGGTCGTCGGCGCCCATAGCAGAACGAATACCTGAATGAGCAGGCCGCGTCGACGATATTTGAGTCGGCGCGGCCTCTTTTTTCCAACGTCTTTGGGGACCAATTTAGGCCGCTTCTATGGCGGGTTAGTAATCCGACAATTCTCCGATTTCCGCGATTCCTTCGAAAAATTGGGCCTTGACAGTATCCTCGCTCAACTTGTACTATCTTTGGCCAACGGTGTTTAGCACCGTCCGCTGTCGTCCAAACCCCAGCACCTGCAAAGCTTTTCAAGCAGAATTCGCTGGCCCGTCCCGTTAAATCATTTCTTGGATATCTCAACACCGGGGTACAAATGTCCGCAAAACTAGGCGAAATTCTCGTTCGGGAGAATCTCATCAGCCCCCAACATCTGCGTGAGGCGCTGGATTACCAGCGCGAGCACGGCGGACGTTTGGGCTATAACCTCGTGAAGCTCGGCCTCGTTTCCGACGACATGATCACCGCTGTGCTGTCTCGCCAGTACGGCATTCCCTCCGTGAATCTGGAGCTCTTCCAGATCGATGCACAGGTCCTCCACCTCATCCCTCAGGAGGTTGCGCAGAAGTATTCGGTGCTGCCTCTCTCCCGCGTCGGCGCCAGTCTCACGCTGGCCATGGTAGACCCCACCAACGTGTTTGCGATGGATGACGTCAAGTTCATGACTGGCCTTAACGTCGAACCGGTAGTTGTCGCGGAAGCAAGTATCCAACAGGCAATTGCGCGCTACTATGGGACCTCAAAAGAAATTGAATTATCGGCCGTTGGCGTCGATGAAGTAGTGTTCCAGGGGGCCGAAGCTAGAAGTGCCAATGGCGGCATCACTCACGCCGACCTCGTTTCTTTGGACACGATCGATTTCGATACCGATCGAACCGAAGACGTTGAAGTTGTAGAAGACAACGAAGAGATCGACCTCTCCACCCTTTCTCGAATCAGCGAAGATGCTCCTGTTGTCAGGTTGGTAAATGTGCTTTTGGTTGATGCGCTGCGTCGCGGAGCATCGGACATTCACATCGAACCATACGAAAAAGAACTGCGCATCCGTTTCCGTATTGACGGCGTCCTTTACGACGTGATGCGTCCACCACTGAAGATGCGCGACGCTCTGATTTCGCGTGTCAAGATCATGGCGAAGCTCGACATCTCTGAAAAGCGCTTGCCTCAGGATGGTCGCATCAAGATCAAAGTGAAGGTCGATGCGCGGTCACGCGAACTCGACTTTCGCGTTTCCACCCTACCCACTCTATTTGGCGAAAAAGTTGTGCTTCGTTTGCTGGATAAAGAAAACCTCATGCTGGACATGACGAAGCTGGGTTTCGAGCCTGAGTCACTAGTGAAATTCCAGCGGAACATCTCCAAACCTTACGGGATGGTACTGGTAACCGGGCCAACGGGAAGTGGCAAAACGAATACTCTTTATTCGGCTTTGCAATCGCTCAACACGGTCCAGACTAACATCATGACGGCCGAGGATCCCGTCGAGTTTAATTTGATGGGCATAAACCAGGTCCAGATGAAGGAACAGATTGGGTTGAACTTTGCGGCCGCGCTTCGTTCATTCCTGCGTCAGGATCCCAACATCATCCTGGTTGGCGAAATTCGCGACTTTGAAACGGCTGAAATTGCTATCAAGGCCGCCTTGACCGGCCACCTCGTGCTTTCCACACTGCACACCAACGACGCTCCCTCCACTATCTCGAGACTCATGAACATGGGTATCGAGCCTTTCCTCGTTGCCACCAGCGTCAATCTCATTCAGGCCCAACGCCTCATTCGTCGTGTTTGCAAAGACTGCAAGCGCGAGCATCCGACGCCTCCGGAAGCGCTGCTTGAAGTTGGCTTTTCCGCGGAAGATGTGAAGAACCTCAAAACATACAAGGGTAAGGGTTGTGCGACCTGCAACAACACCGGCTACAAAGGTCGCATTGGTCTGTACGAAGTAATGGAAGTTAATGATGAGATACGCGAGCTGATCCTAATCGGCGCTTCGTCGCTCGAATTGCGTAAGAAAGCGATCGAAGACGGAATGATCACCTTGCGCGAATCCGGCCTGCATAAGATTCGTGCCGGCTTAACCACCCTCGAGGAGGTCGTCCGCGAGACGGTGGCCTAGAAAGAAGGAAGAAATTATGTTGCGAACAGTAACGCTTTCACTTCTGATGCTGATTTCCGTGGGTGTAATGCTGCCCTTCGCGAATTCTACAGCGCACGGCATTCGGCAGAGTTCCGTATCGCATCACCACCGCCGCTATCGGCATCACTCACGCGCCTGGTGGCGACGTCATCGCGCTCGCTTGCGGATGCGCCGCGCCGCGGCAATGGCCCACCGCAATGCACCGCTTGGCCCAGCTTTGACGCTGCCAACAAATACCGTGCTTCCGAACGCCGTGCTTCCGAACGCCGTGCTTCCCACCGTCGTCCTTCCCAAACTACCCGCGGGCTGGGACAAACCCGTCCTTGCAAACAATGGCGAGATCAAGTTCAAGAAACAAACCACCACCGCGGTGCCAAGCCAGGCAACGCTTTCCGTTATTGCTCGCAGCCGGCCCAATCCCGCTTATCTGACCCAACGAGAAGAGCGAAGCATGCTGGCCGGTGTCAGTTTCTCTGACCTGCGCCGCACTGTAATTGAAAAGATGATTAATGCTGGTGGCTGGGTAATAAACGATTACCAGCGCCAGGTTAACGGCGCGCGTGTTTTCGTCGTCATAGCACAAACGCCGGGCGATGGCCGCTCGCCGGAGAGAGCCTGGAATTTTTACTTTGCGGAGTTCGACGGAAAGATCTACAGCCTGAGCCTGAATACGCCAGTGCAGTATTCAGATCGACTGGCTGCCGAAGGCGAAAAATTCCTTTCCTCTTTGCGCGATAAAGCTAACGCAACAGACAAGCGCTGAACCGATAGAACTGCTGCCCCAATGAATTCACCCTGAGGAGCTGTCACCGATGCCATTGAACGATTCAACCCCACAAATCTCCCTCTCAGAACTGCTGCGCAAGCTGTCAGAGCTAGGCGGTTCGGATTTGCATATCACCACTGGCTCTGCGCCTCAAGTGCGCGTTGACGGACACCTGCGACCGCTGGAAGGCTATCGCGAGATGACTGCCGCCGACACAAAACAGCTTGCATACTCAGTACTCACGGACGCTCAGAAACACCGCTTTGAAGAGAACCTTGAACTCGATTTCTCTTTCGGCGTAAAAGGCCTATCTCGCTTTCGTGCCAACCTCTTCAATCAGCGAGGCGCGGTTGGCGCCGTGTTCCGAGCGATCCCCTATGAGATCAAAGCATTTGAGGACCTCGGACTGCCGCCGATCGTCTCGCAGCTTTGCGACAAACCGCGTGGTTTGATCCTGGTTACGGGGCCGACCGGTTCCGGTAAGTCAACCACGCTGGCCGCAATGATCGACAAGATCAATCGCGATCGGCGTGAACATATTTTGACAATTGAAGACCCAATCGAATTTCTTCACAACCACAAAAATTGTTTGGTGAATCAGCGAGAAGTCAACGCCGACACTCACGGATTTGCAGCTGCGCTGCGGACTGCTCTACGTCAGGATCCGGACATCGTGCTGGTCGGCGAAATGCGCGATCTGGAAACAATTGAGTCGGCCCTGCGCATCGCGGAAACCGGACACCTCACCTTGGCCACACTGCACACTAATTCGGCTGCATCGACTATCAACCGCATCATCGACGTGTTCCCGTCGGATCAGCAGTCGCAGATTCGCGCTCAGTTATCGCTGGTGCTCGAAGGTATTTTGTGTCAGGCGCTCCTGCCGCGGGCGGAAGGGACAGGTCGTGCCATGGCGCTCGAGATATTGGTTCCCAACACGGCCATCCGAAACCTGATTCGCGAGGACAAGGTCCATCAGATCTATTCAATGATGCAGACCGGCCAGGACAAGTATGGAATGCAAACTTTCAATCAAGCGCTTGCCACTCTTTATCATAAGCGCGCAATCGGCATGGATACCGCCCTGCAACGATCATCCAACGTCGATGAGTTGAAAGAGATCATCGAACGCGGATCGGGACTCAACACCGGCAACGGAAATAAACAACATCCGAGCCCTTACGCGCAGGGTCGTCCAATCGGAACTAGACCAGCCGTTAGATAAACCTACCTCTTTCTGGAGCTTCAACGCTATGCCTACCTACGTATTCAAAGGCCGTAACAAACTTAACGAGATTATCGTCGGCGAACGAGTTGCTGATAATCGCGATGCGCTGCGACAGATACTGCGTCGTGAACAGGTAACCCTCACCTCCGTAAAAGAAAAAGGACGCGAGATAGGAATCCCCAAGATCGGCGGCCGCAAGAAAGTTAAGGCCAAGGATCTCTCGATTTTCACGCGCCAGTTTTCAGTGATGATCGACGCCGGTTTGCCACTGGTCCAGTGTCTGGAGATTCTGGCCCAACAGCAGGACAACAAGTACTTTCAGCAGATCCTGATGCAAGTGCGGCAGGATGTTGAGGAGGGTTCGACTCTGTCAGCGGCTATGGCGCGTCACCCGCGCGTTTTTGATCAGCTCTATGCCAACATGGTCGAAGCTGGAGAAACAGGCGGTATTCTCGACTTGATTCTGCAGCGCCTTTCAACTTTCATCGAAAAGATTGTCAAACTAAAACGCGATGTCATCTCAGCGATGATTTACCCGGCGGCGGTCATAGTTTTGGCGGTCGCTGCTGTGGCCGTAATCATGGTGGTAGTGATCCCGCAGTTTCAGAATATCTTCCTCGGGTTGTTGGGACCGGGTGAACAGCTTCCCTTGCCCACGCGCATCGTGGTCGGCATCAGTAGTTTTCTGGCGGGCTGGGGTGGACTCATCATTCTGGCTTCGATCATCGCGTTTGGGATCGCGTTTCGCTCTTACTATAAGACGGAGGGTGGGCGCAAGATCATTGACCGCCTTACTCTGAAACTCCCCATTCTGGGAGACATCTTTCGCAAGATCGCAGTTGCCAGATTTTCTCGCACGCTCTCGACGCTGCTCTCTTCCGGAGTGCCGATTCTTCAGTCCCTGGACATTACCGCGCGCACTGCTGGAAACGTAATCATCGAGGCCGCGATCAACAGCGTGCGTCTGGGCGTCGAACGCGGCGAAAATTTCGTTGACCCACTCAAAGCCACCGACGTGTTCCCGCACATGGTCGCGCAGATGGTTGGCATCGGCGAGCAAACGGGTGCACTCGACGCGATGCTCGGCAAGATCGCGGACTTTTACGAACAGGAAGTTGATGCTGCGATTGCAAACTTGCTGACACTGATGGAACCGCTGCTGATTGGTTTCCTTGGTGTCACCATCGGCTCAATCGTAATTGCGATGTACCTGCCACTGTTCACGCTGATCGGCAAACTTTCGCAGGGCCACTAAATCGCTCAGCAGCTCATGAATACTCAAGGGAGACTCAATCGAGTCTCCCTTTTTCTTTGATGGGCGCGCGACGATAGCGGTCTGGGGAAAAACGATGTCCGCTGGCCCAGTGCTCTGTGATAGGCTTTCTGCAGTGGGAATTCCGGAAGACGCAACCGCAAGAAAATACTCATTGGGCCGCAAACTATGGTGGCTAATCTTTGGCCGCCTGGCGGTAGCGATATTTATTGGGCTGGTGCGCGTAATTTGGATTTCCGGACGCCACGACGAGGCCTGGACACAGGCACTGCCGGCGCTGCTGATTGTTTGCGGTCTCACCGTGGTCTACTCGCTGGCGCATCAAATTTCGCGCACACTTCCCTTCCAGGCCCGACTGCAATTTGCGCTGGATATCATTCTGGTAACCTGGCTCAATTGGACCACCGACGTTATCCATTCGCCTTACATCGCGCTCTACATCGTCATCATTGCCGCTGCAAGTCTGTTTCTTGGACCACGCGACGCAATTGTCACGTCGCTTGGTTGCGCTGTCGCATTTACGGCCAGCGCACTCGCAGTGCTCGCCGGTTATGGTGCGCATTCACCCCAGTTATTGGATGTGGGCAGTTCTCAAACCGCCCAGACTGTTGGGCTGTTCGATCTGGCGTTCCTGGTGGTCGGATTGCTATCCGCGCGTTTAGCTGAACGTCAATCGCGCTCGGACGTGCGCTTGATCGCTGCAACCCAATCGCTTGCCACTCTGCGCGCGCTGCATGAAAGGATTGTTGAGTCGATTAAGTCAGGCGTCGTCACCACCGATTTGGAAGGGAGGATTTACACCTTTAACGCGGCGGCCGAGGAGATCACAGGTTACAAGCGACAGGATGTACGCGGTCAGGATGCATCGATCTTCTTTGGTGAAATAAAGGAAATCATTGCCGGCTCGCTCGATATTCACAGCACGCAGGCCAGCCCGCGATTTGAAGCAGACTGCTTGACAGCGGATGGCCTGCGGTTGCGTCTCGGCTTTACCATCTCGCCGCTATTTTCCGAAGCGGGCGACACGACGGGAACAGTTATTACGTTTCAGGATCTGACGCACATTCGCGCTCTTGAAGAAACTTCTCGCCGGCAGGATCGCTTAGCAGCGATTGGTCGCATGGCTGCATCGATCGCTCACGAGATTCGCAATCCGCTGGCAGCAATGCGCGGTTCGATTCAGATGTTGCGAGCGGATATGGCCAACGACTCCTCGCAAACCGAGTTAATGGGGATAATTTTGCGCGAGTCTGATCGCCTCAACCGGATCATCAGTGATTTTTTGAGCTATGCGCGGCCGCGTTCAATAATTCAGTCTAAAGTGAATGCCGGTGAACTGTTGCAGCAAACGTTTATGCTGCTGCGCCACAGCGCTGAGATCAATCCCAGCCATTCGATCGAAGAACAATTGCCGTCAAACCCCACATTGATCAATGCCGATTCCGAGCAACTGCAACAGGTCTTCTGGAACCTCTCTCGGAACGCGCTTCAGGCAATGCCCTCAGGTGGGACCCTGCGCGCGACCGTGCGCAAAAACTCAAACGAGAGGTTGCGAATTACTTTTTCAGACACCGGCCGCGGCATGGCGCCAGAACAGGTGGAGCATCTTTTTGAGCCGTTTTCTTCGACCACGGGAGGGACCGGGCTTGGTCTGTCGATCGTTTATCAAATCATTCGCGATCATGGTGGTACAATCAATGTGCGCAGCCGTGAGGGACATGGGACTACAATCACGATCGAGCTGCCGGGTAGTGAAAACGAATGACTGTCCCGGCTTTGGTCAGGCACCACTCGTGACGCCTGACTTCTGACTTCTTTCTTTCAGCAATGGCTAATCTGCTAATCGTCGATGATGAACTAGGAATGCGCCAGTTTTTGACGCATCTTTTTCAGCGTGAGGGCCATGTTGTCCGGGCTGCCGAAAATGGGCGCCGGGCGATGGAACTGTTGCGCGCCGGGCCATCCGACCTGATCATTTCTGATGTGCGCATGCCCGACATGAACGGCATCGAGCTGCTGCGATCGGCACGCGAACTTTTTCCAGAAATCGAAGTGGTTTTAATGACGGCATTTGCCAACGTCGATACCGCTCGCGAAGCTTTTCTGCTTGGTGCCTACGACTTTGTACAAAAGCCTTTCGACAACGAAGTGCTAAAGGAAACCGTTGGGCGCGCGTTGCAGAAAGTTTCACTGGTTAAAGAAAAAGCAGCGCTGCTGGAAGAGAACAAAGTTTTAATTCAGGGACAGCGCACGCGGGGTCAGCTCAACAACATCATCGGGCACTCACCAAAGATGCAGGCGCTTTACCAGATGATCGAGACCGTGGCGCAGGTGCCTTCGACCGTGCTGGTGACTGGCGAATCCGGAACCGGAAAGGAGCTCGTTGCTCGAGCTATTCATGATCTGAGCCCGCGCGCCGAGAAGCCGTTCGTTTCAATCAACTGTGGCGCCTTTACGGAAACCCTGCTTGAGTCGGAACTGTTTGGCTATGTAAAAGGTTCATTCACTGGCGCAAACACCAATCGGAAGGGTCTTTTTGAGGCGGCCAACACCGGCACTATTTTTCTGGACGAGATTGGCGAGATGTCTCCGGCAATGCAGGTAAAGTTGCTGCGGGTACTACAAGAACGAAAGTTGCGGCCCGTGGGCGCAACTGATGAAACGACAGTTGACACGCGCGTCATCGCTGCAACCAACCGCGACCTTGGCAGCATGGTCAAGGACGGAACTTTTCGCGAAGACCTGTTTTATCGTATTTCAGTGATCCCGATTGAGCTTCCGTCGTTGCGCGAGAGGGCCGAAGACATTCGCGAACTGTCGCAGCATTTCATTGGGAAGTTTTGTGCGGGCACAGGACGCGAGTTGTCGATCAGCGAGAATGCAGTGCGCCTGTTGGAGGGCTATATCTGGCCAGGCAACGTGCGTGAACTGGAGCATGCAATTGAACGTGCGGTGGCGCTGGAGACAACCGACTCTGTTCAACCAGAGCGCCTACCGGAAAAGATTACGAACTACAACCCTTATCGCATCGCTGAAAGTTTTGAATTTCCGGAAGAGGGCGTAAACCTCACCGCCCATTTGGACCAGCTCGAGAAAACCTATGTGCTTGAAGCACTACGGCGAAGAGTAGGAAACCAAACCAATGCCGCGGAGCTGCTGGGTCTTTCTGTCCGATCCCTACGGCACTTACTGGACAAGCACGGTATTCGTGAATTGACGGCGCAGATGCGCGACGAACGTCGTAATTCTGACTCAACGCCGCGCCGCCGCTCTTCCGATCCGGCGCCCCGTCGTCGTGAAGATGACGAGTCAGAGTTTGCTGCAAGCGCAGGTGAACCCTGAGGTCGCTTACCCTCTCTGTCTAATCGTCAGCTCCAATACTGCCGGAAACCGTCATCAGGTTGATGCCGAAATTCGTCAACAGCGGCGGCTCCCACCAGCCGATTCAAGCGCGTAACTGCAAAACGCCAACAATTCTTACGTTTTCCTGCTAACCCGCACGTGGCACGGTCATTGTATTTGCCCTATCTGACATATCGCGCCCTTTTGAGTCCCCCGGTTGTGATGACGACGGACTGACGGGAGAAACCATAGCGCTCTTGCTTTTACGGACCACGAATAAGGAATGAACCTGCACAAACGCCATCAAGGTTTCTCACTAATTGAGTTGCTCATCGTCGTCGCGATTATCGGCATTATCTCCGCCATCGCTGTGCCGAATCTGCTCGCTTCCAAGCGTGCGGCCAACGAAGGCTCGGCCGTCGCGTCGGTACGCACCGTCACCAGCGCCGAGGCCACTTACCAGGCCACCACTGGCTCCGGCTCGTATGGCAGTCTCGCCAACCTCAACACCGCAGGTCTCGTTGACTCCGCTCTGTCCGGCAGCACCATCGCCGCACCGAAGAGCGGCTACGCTTTCACTGCCGCCCCAGACGCCACCACGCCTGACTCTCAATACTTAACTACCGCCTCCACGTCTGTTGCCAGCGGCGTGACAGCCACCGGATCTCGCAACTTTGCCTCTGATTCAACCGGCGTTGTTACCTATGCGGCGGCCAGCACCACGGCCATGACCAGCAACAACGGAACACCCATCGGAAACTGATTGGAATTGAAATGGGTGTTTAGACCCTGGATTGGGGGCAGAGCCTAAGGCTCATGCCTCCTTTTTATTCAGGATTTTGGAGGGACGGGAAAAGCGCATGTTCGCACTTCGATTGCCAGAAATCGTCATTGATCATTTGCCGCATTTTGTCACCTCACCCGACGGCCCACCACTCCCCTCGCCCAGCACTGGTTAAAAGCTCAACATTCCGCCACTTTTCGACAATCTCCAGCGTGGCACACGTCTTGTTATTCGACTAAACGACACTTCGCGCTCTGCGCGGCACTCTATCGTGATGACGAAGGCCGTTGGCGCGAGAAACCCTAAACACTTTCTCTTTTTAAGGAGCACGAACAAAGAAATGAACACGAACAAACGCCAAGAAGGCTTCTCACTGATTGAGTTGCTCATCGTCGTCGCGATTATCGGCATTATCGCCGCCATCGCCATCCCCAACTTACTCGCTTCCAAGCGTGCGGCTAACGAAGGTTCGGCCGTCGCGTCTATGCGCACTATCACCAGCGCGGAAGCCACCTATCAGGCGACCACAGGTGCCGGCTCGTATGGCAGCTTGGCCCAGCTTAACACCTCGGGTCTCGTTGACTCCGCTTTGTCCGGCAGCACCATACTCGCTCCCAAGAGCGGCTACGCTTTCGCTGCCGCCGCAGATGCCACAACCCCCAATTCCCAGTACCTGACAACCGCCTCGACGGCAGTGGCCAGTGGTATTGCGGCTACGGGTACTCGGAACTTCGCATCTGACGCAACCGGCGTTATCTACTGGGCAGCGGCCAGCACCACCGCCATGGCCAGCGCGGCAGGAACACCGATTGGAAACTAATTGGAACTGAAGTCGGTTCCTACTCTCTTCACAGGGGGCGCAGAGCGAAATGCTCTCGCCCTCTTTTTTTACGCAAAACGGCCAAGTTAACTTTCCAAAAGAAGTTCTTTTTATTCTTAGTCGCTACTTGCAGAGTTCGCTTGAGTTAATAACGACATTGCACTTTTCACCGAAAGAGTCCACTCCGAATTTTGCCGAATATCGTCAGCAGGAAACTGCCATCGTTTGTCAGTTGGTCCAATGGTTGTCACCTCCGCTCTTTCAACCCGCCAAAAGTCCGCGAATTACGCCCATTCGCAAAGAGTGCTGCGTGGCACGCCGATTGTTATTGACCTGACAGCTACTTCGCGCTCTGCGCGGCACGCATCGTGATGACGAGGCCGTTGGCGCGAGAAACCCCCAACCATTTTCTCTTTTATAAGGAGCACGAATAAAGAAATGAATACGAACAAACGCCAAGAGGGCTTCTCACTGATTGAGTTGCTCATCGTCGTCGCGATTATCGGCATTATCGCCGCCATCGCCATCCCCAACTTACTCGCTTCCAAGCGTGCGGCTAACGAAGGTTCGGCCGTCGCGTC
>WNEZ01002552.1_pt1 | contig 15641 bp, 11 predicted proteins | sample 5400521 | NCBI WGS metagenome assembly WNEZ01 (sample SAMN13153339, study PRJNA577476) | soil metagenome | isolation source: 120 cm saprolite under Douglas fir tree site 2 hole 1 replicate 1 | place: USA:California | collected 2015-04-18
CCCACAGCCGGTATCGCCGTCCGGCTCAGCGTCTTGCCTACGATGGCCGCTTCAATGGCGTCTGCCAGTTCGTGAGTCGTCGCACTCTTTCGTGCGTGGCCGAAATCCTCGTATAGATTGTCAATCCGCCCGTGATACACCAAGCGACGGTTGACGTCGAAAACCGCCGCCTCCGGAGTGATTTGCGCCCCGCTCCGCTTCACCAAAAAATGTTGCGGGTCGCGGAGGGCGGCGAACGTATAGCCGAACTCGCGATCATGCTTACGAATCGCATCGGCCGTTTCCTTCTTGCTTGGATAAACCAGAAAGAAAGCCGCCTTGTCCGCATATTGCGCACTGAGCTGCTGAACTAGAGGAGCGTAGCGATTTGAAATCGGGCAGTCCGTTCGCACAAAAATCAGGACGACGACCTTGCCTCGCGCAGCGCGAAACGGATCAAAGGGTTTGCCCTCAAGATCGGTGGCCAAGCCCTGCAAGCTGGTCGAAATTAGGGACGCGGCGCCGAGGCACAGGACGGCAATCGCAAAGAGGAAGCGAGAAAGAGATCGCGAGATCTGAAGCCCTTCGCCCATAGGTAAGCAGATGAGAACGCAAAAATGTTACTGCGGGCAAAAACCGTTGTCCATTTGTTACGAAAGCAAAGCGAGGGGCTAGACGGGAAGCAGCAGGCTAACGCAGCTGACCAGGCTCGACTCCGCGCTTGCGAGCGGCGTCAAGAACAGTGTCCATCTGCGCCGCAAGAGATTTTTTCTTTTCCTCGAGCTTGCGCACCTGGTCGTCGACAGGCTCTGTGGAGTAAGCCTTGTGCATCTGCATGCCATTCGCACCGGGGATCTCGCCTTTGCTGAAGCTTTGCAAGGTTGCGATCTGTTTGTCGACGCCAGCCAATTGGGCCTGAAGAGTTGTGAGTTGTTTGCGAAAGGCGGCCACCACCTGAGAACTGGCCGGCTTTGCAGCAGTACTACTCCCCGGTGAGCTATCCTTTGCATCGCCCATTTGCGAAATCGCGCTTCCACTGACGTCTCCCAGGTTGTCATTGGTCCAGACCTTCTTGGTTTTCTTGGGCTCTTGATGGGTTGGAGTCGCAGGCTCCGACCCCGGTTCGCTTGCCTTACTGGGTGACGCCTGTGGCTGAGATGATGCCGAATCCTGCGGGTGGAACGGAGAACGCGGGAATAAAGCAGTCGCAGGAAATGCCGTCAGGAGGGCCGCTGCCGCAAAGATGAACCTGCGGTTCATAATGTCAGAGTATCAGGGGTCGGCGTTCGCGGAAGTCGATTTGCCCAACTCGGCACGGATGGCTTGCAGCGCCTCCTTTGGAGGGCCAATGCGGCGGTACTGAGAATAAAGCGTTCGCTCATGAATTGAAAAGCTCATAAACAAGCGGCGCCCGTCGAAATCATATTGGGAATACGTAGCGAACCATAACCCCGGTGCCATCTCGTAGCGTTCCTGCATCAAGTGGCTGCCTTTGTAGACCTTGGCCAGAAAGCCGCCGATGGAGATGTCCTCCGTGACTTCGATTTCCGCGCGCGCTAGTTGCTGCGCATCGTCGTCGATCCATAGATAGCCGCGCACCTTCGAGAAAATCGAAGTGGCTCGCGACGTCGCTTTGTAAGCTGGATTGGGAACCATTCGGTACTTCGACAGCATCCTATCGCCGCGGAGCTCACGGTCAATGAAAGTGTAGAGAAAAGCGATGCGCGTCGCGTCGATTAAGTCCGAACGCTCTTTTTGTTTCTTCGCGATTTTCTCGTACGCTTCACGCTGTGCCCGGCCATCTTCCGCAGCCCAGGAAAGCGCGCGTTCCAGCTTTTCCAAATCCGCCCGATAAGCCGCGGCGTCGACGGGCTTCCCGTCCGGCCCTACCGGGATACGATCGATGCCAGTTCCTGCCGGCACGGCGCGGGTCGTCTTGATTTCCGGCGGCTGGGACGCGGCGCCTTTGTGGATTTCCAAGCGCTCCAGGCGCTCGTAGTTGAACTGCTCTAGGTCATCTTTCTTCTGATTGGCGATGACATGCTCGAGCAGCGTACGCGCGTCGTCCGCTTCGCTTTGCAGAACGGGAACCGGAGCGTCCTGCGCGAGGGAAGCTCCGCCGCCAGCCGCGAACAAGGAAGCAAAAAGAATGGTTCTAGGCCACTGCATAGTCAGGGGAATGGGCAGAAGCTCCGTCAACCTCTTATATTGGATTCGACTCCAGCCTGGAATGTTGCACTCGGGCCCTTTCGCCCACAGGCCCAGTATCGTGCAGTTGCGTGGGCGAAGAACGCCTGGTGCAGTGGGGCGGTGCCTAATGGGGAACGCTACGGCTTCGGTTTTTCCGCGGACTTCTGCTGTTGCTGCTGCGCTTCTTCTGTCCACGGTGGAGTAATGCCATTCACACGCGCATAGGCAATCGATTGACCCAAGTGCTCGCCAAAGTGCCCGATGATCATCATGAAGGCGCCGCGCACGGTGGTTTGGCGGCCAAACATTTTCTGGGGCTTGTCCATATCGCTGTCGTTGATGGGAAGGATCGCTTGCCGAAGATGGGCAAAAGAATCCTTAAGAAGCTGCGTAATCTTAGCCTTGTCGGTCGCAGCGGCCTGGATAGCCTTGAAATCCAGACCGGCTGGGGGCTGCAAGCCGAATGCGCGAGCAACTCCGTAGTTAGCCGCGGTGATATGCGCGTACACCTCGCCAATGGACCGCACTCCTTCGCCCGGCCGCCAGGAGTACTTCTCCGCGGGAATCGCCTCGGCCAGGCGGGTATACCGCTGCTCATAGTAGGAAAGCCCATCGAGAAACTCGGCCCGCGCACCTGCAGCGGGGACAGCGCTGGGCACCTGCGTTGCGGCGGCCTTGTCCCCGGACTTCTCCTGCCCACGCATCGGCGTGCTGAAAGTAAGCGTAAACACAGCAGCAACAACGAGATACGAGCTTTTCCTGAGCATCAGGCCTGCCTTTTCAGGGACCGACCGACTACAAGATTTCGCTACCAGCCGCCGGCAAGGCTACACCTCCCTGCGGGCAAAGCAAAGTGCCTAATTTCGCGTCTAAGCAACTGTACGGAAACCTATTTGCCGGCCAACTCGTATTAAGAGCAGGCAAGCGAAGCGAGTGAGGTTCCGTTGGGTGTAGCTCCACTGGAAGGCTTGACGCGATTGCCGCAGGTAACCACCGCTGCGGGCGGGCGCAGGGTTGCGCTTAGCGGGTTGCGCGGCGGTGCGGTGACCCTGGTCGAGACCATGCGGCTGGCGCTGGACGCCTTGCGCGCGCATAAGCTGCGCAGCTTTCTCACCCTGCTGGGCGTAATTTTGGCCGTAGCCACCCTTGTGGCGGTGATGAGCGTGGTCTCCGGGATGAACTTATACGTTGCCGACCGCATCGCCAACCTCGGCGCAAACGTGTTCATTGTGGATCGCTTCGGCATCATCACCAGCCAGGACGCGTGGGTCAAAGCGCAAAAGCGTCCGTTGATTACCATGGAAGATTACGAGCGCATGCGCGATAGCATGAAAACGGCCAAAGCGGTTGCCGCGCTCGACGACCACAACATCGAGGTGCGCTCCGGGAACACGCGCCTTGCGAACACCGACGTCATGGGTGTTTCCGCTAATTATGCCGAGGTGCGCAGCATCAACATCGCGCAAGGCCGCATGATCACCGAAGCTGACGACCAGCATCGTGCGGAAGTCGTGTTCATCGGCGCGGACGTGGCGGACAGGCTTTTCGCCAATGTCGATCCAATCGGGAAATTGGTGCGCGCGGAAACGCATGAGTATCAGGTCATCGGAGTGGCGGAGCGCATCGGCAGCGCCTTCGGGCAGTCGCAAGACAATTTCATGATCATGCCGCTGCACACCTTTGAAAAAGAGCTGCATCGCCCGCGCGACTGGGTGGGTATTTTCGTGCAGGCCGGCAGCGCGGAAATGATGAGCGCGTGCGAGGACGAAGCACGCATGTTGATGCGCGCCTGGCGCCACCTGCCGTATGACGCGCCGGACAATTTTGCCATTCTAGGCTCCGATTCGATCATGAGGCTGTGGCACGATTTGACCGGCACGCTGGCGAGCGTCGCCGTCAGCCTGGTCAGCGTATTCCTGGTGGTGGGCGGCATCGTGATCATGAACATCATGTTGGCGAGCGTTACGGAGCGGACACGAGAGATTGGGATTCGGCGCTCGCTGGGGGCGCGCAAGATACATATTTTGCTGCAGTTCATGATGGAGTCCGCGGTGCTCGCGGCGACGGGTGGAATTATTGGCGTCTTGCTGGCCTACGGCGTAGTTGCGCTTGTGGGGACGACCACATCGATTCCCGTGAAAACGCCGCTAAGCGCGGTCATCGTTTCGCTGTGCGTTTCCACCGCGGTGGGCCTCTTCTTTGGAATTTACCCGGCGACGCGGGCGGCGAAGCTGGATCCGATCGAGGCGTTGCGAGCGGAGACCTGAAGGCTGGGAGTTCAGAGAAAAACAAAATGGCGCAGGCATACGGCGAGAACCTCAAGCAGGCGATGGACACGCTTCGCGCGCACAAAATGCGCAGCGCACTCACCGTTTTTGGAGTGGTGCTGGGCGTCAGCGTCATCATGTTGGTCGCCGCGTTGATCACCGGCTTCGACGAGACCATTCAGGAAAATATCAAGCAGTTTGGCGCGGATACCGCGTTCATTTCCAAATGGGACCAGGGTTTCCACGGAGGCGACCCGCCGATGGAAGAGAGACAGCGCAAGCCGTTGACGCTGGAAGACGCGAAAGCGCTGATTGCAGGATGTCCCGCGTTGAAGAATGCTACGACTTTCTTGCAGACCGGGTGGATGCAAGTGCACACCGTGCGCACCAAGGCCGGTGAAGTCAGCGCCATCGATTTTCGCGGAGTGCAAGCCAATTTCGGCCAGGTGTACGCCAATGCCGCGACGCTCTCCGGACGTTTCATCAGCGAAGGCGACGACCTGCACCGCGAAAAGGTGGTAATGCTGGGTGAAAATGTTGCTCCGGTGCTTTTCCCCGGCGACGATGCGGTCGGCAAGGATGTCATGATCGATGGCACGGACTTTCGGGTGATCGGTGTTGTGGAGAAGCCGAAAGGCGGCTTTGGCATGGGCGATGAAGATCGCCGCGTGCTGATTCCCTTCAATACGTTCAAGAAGACGTATCCGTCCGCGGATGAAATCAACATGCGGGTGCAGGCAAATCCGGGCATGCTGGATCAGGCGGTTGACCAGGCCGAGGAAGTGCTTCGGCGCCGGCGCAATGTGCCTTACAACGGCAAGGACAATTTTTCGATTCGCACCGCGGCGCAGGAAGTATCGGAGTTTCACAACATTATGATGATGGTGTACGTCGCGACGATCGTGCTTAGCGCCATCGGTTTGCTTATTGGCGGCGTGGGCGTGATGAATATTATGCTGGTGAGCGTGACTGAGCGGACGCGCGAAATCGGCGTGCGGAAGGCGATTGGCGCGAAGCGCGGCGACATTACGTGGCAATTCCTCCTCGAAGCGATGACACTGACGGGCTCCGGTGGCGTGATCGCGCTTGTGCTGGTGAACGGCCTGGTGCTCCTGATTCGTCTCACGCTGCAATGGCGGGGCGCCGTTCCCCTATGGGCGGCAACGGCCGGCGTGGTCGTAAGCGTAAGCGTAGGCCTGATCTTTGGTGTCTGGCCCGCAATGAAGGCCGCGAAACTGGATCCCGTCGAAGCTCTTCGGTACGAATAGTTCGCAGTTCAGCACCATTCCACCTACATCTGAATATTTCGTGGATGGCGCACCGCGCATGTCACTCCTAAGGGCGTTCGAGAAATTCTTGCGCTTGTGCGCCAATGGTTCTGGCGCGCAGGCGATACCAAATGATGATGAGCGCGACGGACACGGCAAAAATCAGTGTGGAGATGGCGTTGATTTCGGGAGTGATGCCGCGGCGGAGGCGTCCCCAGATTTCAAGAGGCAGAGTATTGTCGCGGCCGATGAGGAAGAAGGTGACGGCGATTTCGTCCATGGAGAGGGTGAAGATGAGCAGGCCCGCGGCGATGAGTGAGAGTTTGAGATTGGGAAGCGTGATACGCCAGAAGGTTTGCCAGGGCGTGGCGCCGAGGTCGAGCGAGGCTTCTTCTTGCGCGCGATCGAGCTTTTGCAGCCCGGCGAAAAGCTCGGTGGTGGCGACGGAGATGAGCGCGGTGCCGTGGCCGAGGAAAACGGTGAGCAAGCTGAGCTGCATCCCGGCGAAGACGGCGAACATGAGCAACGAGAGGCCGGTGATGATGCCGGGGAGAATCAGCGGGAGAAGGACCAGGCGGCGGAAGAGGGCTTTGCCGGGGAAGCTGGCGCGGTCGAGCGCGAGCGCGGCTAGCACCCCGAGGGTCAGGGAGAGTGCAACGCTGGCCGCTGCGACAAGGAGGCTATTGATGACGGAGTCCCAGATGGCGGCGTCGTTGAATAGCTGGCGATACCAGTCGAGGGTGAGATGACGTGGGGGAAAGCCGCCGACGCCGTCGCGATTGAAGGAATAAATGATGAGCACGACGATGGGCAGGTAGATGAAGGCGAAGACCAGCGCGGCGTAGGCCGTGAGCAAAGGAGCACGCGGCTGTGAGTTGGAGGAGGTCATTTGAAGGACCAGCGTTTTTCGAGGCGCTCGGTGGTGAAGAGGAGGAAGACAGTGATCAGCAGGATGCTGACGGAGATAGCGGCGCCGAGCGGCCAGTCGTAGGCGGCACCGAAAAGGCTTTGCACGATGTTGGCGATCATGGTGGCGGAGGGGCCGCCGACGAGGAGCGGGGCCAGGAAATCGCCGAGTGAGAGAACGAAGGCGAACGTGGCTCCGGCGAGCAGGCCGGGAAGGGAGAGCGGAAGGATGACGCGGAGGAATGTGGCGCGGCGGTCGGCGCCAAGATCTTGCGAGGCTTCAACCAGCGGGCGAGGGATGTGCTCGAGCGCGGCGTAGATGGGAAGGAAAACGAACGGCGTGTAGATGTGCGTAAGCATGAGCACGACGGCGAAGGGACTGTAGAGGAAGAAGCTGACGGGTTCGTGCGTGATGTGGAGATATTGGAGAAAGGCGTTGAGCACGCCGTCGCTGCCGAGAATGGTTTTCCAAGCGTAGCCGCGTACGAGATAGCTGACCCAGAGAGGGACGATCACGAGTTGGTAGAGGAGATCCTTGCGGGGGCCGGCGTGGAAGGAGAGATAGTAGGCGAGCGGGTAGCCGAGGAGAAGGGAGCAGAGGGTCACGGACGCGGCGATGCGCGCGGTACGTAGGAAAACCTGGAAGTAGAGCGGATTAGCGAACAGCGCGCGATAGTTTTGTAAGTTCCACTGGTGGACGAGGGAGCCGTCGCGAACGAGCCAGAAACTGTGGGCGAACATGAGCGCGTAGGGCAGAAGGAGAAAAAGGCAGACCCAGAGTAGCGGCGGTGCGGAGATGATCGCTTTGTAAGCTCGGGAGTACATCTATCGTGGCCCGTGATCTGCAACGCGCGCCCCGTGCGCAGCCGGAGATTCGGTTACGGGGACGGCGTCGCTGGCGGAGAAAACGAATTCGTGTTCGCCGGTGAGCGGGCCGCTTGCGGGAATTCTGGCGCGCAAGGTTTGATTTTCGCCGCAATCGATTTCTAGAAGCTCGCTGGCGCCGCTGTAGATCTGCTGGCGAATGGTTCCGCGGAAATGAACGGCGTCCGAGAGTTGCAATGAAGCGTCTGCGATGCGGATGGCTTCGGGTCGAAGCGAGAAAAGGGTGGCACCGCTGCCTTCCGATGTTTTCCATTGCAGCGAGCCGCAGCGAGCTACTCCATTCTTGATTTCACCACGGAGCAGGTTGGTCTGGCCGATGAATTCTGCCGTATAGGCGGTGGCGGGGCGCGAATAGATTTCGCGAGGCGAGGCGATTTGTTCAAGCGCGCCGTTGCGGAGGAGCGCGATGCGATCGGAAAGGGCCATGGCTTCGTCCTGATCGTGAGTGACGAAGAGGAAAGCGATACCGATTTCGCGCTGCAGAGCTTTCAATTCACTTTGCATCTGCTTGCGCAGATTAGCGTCGAGGGCGGAAAGCGGCTCGTCGAGTAGCAAGAGCTGCGGGCGATTGATCAGCGCGCGAGCAAGAGCAATGCGCTGCTGCTGGCCGCCACTGAGGGTCGCGGGGTGCGCATCGGCGAAGCTGATCATTTTGACCATGCGCAGAGCTTCTTCCACGCGGGCGGCGATTTCCCCTTTCGGAGTGGACTTGACGCGCAGCCCGTAGGCGACGTTTTCGCGAACGTTCAGGTGCGGGAAGAGCGCGTAATTCTGGAAGACGGTGTTCACGCGACGGTTGTAAGCCGGAAGCACGTCGAGGCGCTCGTCGCTCATCCAGATTTCGCCGGAGGTGGGCTGTTCGAAGCCGGCAATCAGGCGGAGCAGCGTGGTCTTGCCGGACCCGCTCTCGCCCAGCAGCGTGAGAAATTCGCCGCCAGCAATTTGCATGGAAATATTTTTCAGTACCTCGGCAAGGCCGAAGCGTTTAGCGATCCCGCGAATTTCGAGAAGCGCTGAATGCGGCGGCGTTTCGGATCGCGGCGAGCTGGCGCCGGCGCTCACTGGGCGCTTTTGACCTCGTTCCAGATTTCGTTGTATTTCGCGCGCCGGGGAACGTCCTGCCAGAAGTAAATGCGCTTCATATATTCGTCAGGATCGTCGAGGTGCAAGCTCTTGCGCTGTTCGAGTGTGAGAAGCTGTGCAGTGGCGGGATTCGCCGGAGTGTAGTGAGTGACGTCGGTGACCAGCTTTTCTGTTTTCGCTTCCACCATGTATTCCAGGAATTGCTGCGCGAGTTCCTTGCGAGGGCTGGCGGCGGTGATCATCAGGTGATCGATCCAGCCGGTGGTGTTTTCTCTTGGAATAGTTTCACCGATGGGGAAATTAAGTTTGCGAAGCTCGTTGGTCGTGAGCGGCCAGCCCATGGCGGCGATGACCTCGTGGTTCTGGAAAAGATTAGTGAGCTCGCCGCCGGTGGACCAGTATTTGCGGATGTTGGGCTTGAGCTCGATCAGTTTTTTCTTGACGCCTTCGAGCTGCGCGTCGGAGAGATTGTAGAGCTGGTTGGGATCCGGTTTGTCGTAGCCGAGAACCTGCGCGGCCATATACACGCTGGAGAGTTCGTCCCAGAGCGAGATTTTTCCTTTGTACTTGGGATCCCAGAGGATGCTCCAGGAGTCAGGCGCTTGCGGAAAGTCGGTGGTGTCGTAGAGCAGAGGATTTGGTCCCCAGACGAAGGGCACGCCGTAGGTTTGGCCACCGGCTTTGACCAGCGGAGAATCGCGAAGCCTGGCGGAGAGTTGATTGTAAGAAGGGATCCTTGAAAGATCGAGGGGCGCCGCCAGGCTGGCGCGGACGATGGAGGTCGCGACGTCGCTGGAGGGCGAGATGACGTCATAGTTGGAGGCGCTACCGCCGCGGAGTTTGGCGACCAGCTCGTCGCTCGAGCCCATGTAGGCTGCAACGACTTTGCAATGGTGAGATTGCTCGAACGGTTGCAGGAAGGAAGGGTCGGCGTAGCCTTCCCAGACGAGCAGACTGAGCGTTTCCGTTTTCGACTTACAGGCGCCAAGGAGCGAAGCCAGGAAAACGGTCCCAAGGATGAGCCCACGCCGCGACATTTGTTGTCCACCTTTCTCTCGCCAGACAGACTATACGCACTCTGACGCTAAAATGTGGGCGGAGTATTGACCCAAAGCAGCCACGTCTCCGCGCGGCCTGGATTGCGCCAGCGATGCGGCGTGGAGCTTTCGAAATAAAGGCTGTCGCCGGCGTTCAGGCGATAGTGCTCGACCTTGCCCAGCCAGATTTCAAACGTTCCGCGCAGGACGTGCAGGAATTCCTCGCCTTCATGCGTGTAGGATTCCCCGCTGCCGCCGCCGGGTTTCACTCGAAAAAGATGCGGCTCCATGGCGGTATTGCCCCAGGCAAGGAGTTCCATGCGCACGCCGGCATTGGTCTCCAGTATTTTTCGCTGCGCCGGACGCACCAGACGGGGATTGTCTCCCGCGGTTTCGAAAAGGGAAAGAATGTTGGTGCGATAGAAGCGTGCGATGCGCCGCAAGGTGGCCACAGAGGAGCGCATCTGGCCGCGTTCGAGCGAGCTGAGAAAGCCTACCGAGACTCCCGTGGAGCGTGCCACTTGCGCCAGGGACAGACCGCGACGCGTACGCAAGCGCCGGAAGCGCTGTCCGGGAAGAGAAGCGGCCTCGGCGGGAAGAGCAACGGCACCCTGGCGCTTCAGAACATGCACGATTGCGGCGGGATTCAGGCCGCGAGCGCGACGCAGGAACAACGCGCGCTGCAGGAGGCGCACGTCGGCTTCGCAATACAGGCGATAGCGGCTCTTGGTGCGCTGCGGAGTAACGAGGCCAAGTTGCTCCCAGGCGCGGAGCGCTGAGGGCGAGATCTTCACGCGGCGCGCGACCTCACTGATGCGCAGCAACGATTGCCACCGCTGCTTCGGTGATACTGTGGATAAATTCTTTCTGCTTGACACGAGTCCTGGCTTTCTCTAAGTTTGCTGGATTATAGTAAGGTTCTAGCGGTGGGAGCAACCTCGAAAAATGGGTTTCGGAAAAAAATTCCTCATCAGGGGTGGGTTCATGAGGGCACAAAATCATTTTGGAATGAATGGCAAGCACTGTCATTGGATATATACGCTATGCATTCTTGCAATCTCTTTTGCCGCTGCTGGCTATGGAAACGCCCAGAGCACTGGCGGCCGCGTTCGCGGCACGGTGACGGACCCGAGCGGGGGCGCGGTCACCGGAGCCAACCTGGTGTTGACGAACGAAGCCAATGGCACGCAGCGAGACACGTTATCCGGTTCGAGCGGCGAGTATATTTTCCTGGAAATGCCGGTAGGAACGTATCAGATCGAAGTGAGCCAAAAGGGTTTCAAGAAATATATTCGCAAGGGGCTGGTGGTCGACCTGAACGAAGTGGTAGGACTAGATATTCCGCTGCAGCTTGGCGGTTCCACGGAAATCGTGGAGGTCACCGGAGCGCCACCGCTGGTCGATACGACTTCGACGCAATTGGGCGCGGTGGTGAACGAGCGCGCGGTAAGCCAACTGCCGTTGGCGCAGCGGGACGCCTATCAGTTGCTGCAGTTGCAGCCGGGCGTGCAGTCGCAGGTTGGATTGGATACCGTTTACGGCAGCGACCGCGCGGGCGTGGTGAGCGTGAACGGCGGTCGCGGGCGCGACAACAACTTCACGGTGAATGGCGGCGATGGAAACGACCAATTTGCGGGATTGCCGGCGATCCAACCCTCGCCGGATGCCATCGCGGAGTTTCGCGTTCTGACGAACACATTTGACGCCGAGTACGGGCGCAACTCTGGGGCCGTCGTAAACGTTGTGACCAAGTCGGGATCGAATGATTTTCATGGCAGCACTTATGAATTTTTCAGAAATGATGCGCTGAACGCGAAAGGCTTTTTCGACTCGAGTAAGCTGGCATATTTACAGAACCAGTTTGGCGCGACGCTGGGCGGGCCGGTCCGCAAAGACAAAACATTCTTCTTCGTGACCTATGAAGGCGACCGCATCCGGCGAGGCACCTCGGGAGACACGGTGAATGTTCCGACCCTGGCCGAACGCAGTGGAGATTTTTCGGAGGGAGGAAACGGGCAATTTCAGGGATCGCTTTCGAGCGATGCTTTTGCAGCCACTCTAAACTCCAGGTGCGGATTAACGATTCCGACTCCGTCGCTCCAACCGAATGGGTCGGTGCCGTGGGCAACGATTTTCCCGAACCAGCAAATTCCCACAAACTGCTTCGATCCCACCGCCGTGGATCTGTTTAAGCAATACGTCCCAGCGCCGAATGTCGGCGACAGCTTTTTCCAGGGAGTGCCGCTAGGGCATGAGCGCAGCAATCAGTTCACGGTGAAGATCGATCATGAGTTGACCAAGAATCAGCGCCTGACCGGTTACTACTACTTGACCGATCACTTTCTGGCGAAGCCGTTCGCACGGTTCCAGTCGGGCGGGGCGAACTTGCCTGGATTCGGTGATCTGACCGACGAGCGCGTCCAGCAAATCAACGTCAGTCACACCTGGACGATTGGCGCGACCGCCGTGAACGAGGCGCGGTTCACGCTGTTTCGCGAAGGCCAGGGAACATTTTTGCATCCGCAACACACGGCGCTGGTACAGGACTCCTGCAAAACAGTTGCGGCGGTGAATTGCTTCGCAGATCCCAACAATCCGGACATCGGAATCCACCCTGGATTGGGCGCAAGTCGCGAAGGCGTGCCGTTCATCAATATTTCCGGCGGCTTCAACATCGGCAACAACTTCGAGGGCGAGTTGCCCCAAATTGGCAATACCTTTCAGTGGTCCGACAATTTCAGCAAAACTATCGGCAAGCACGATCTCAAGTTTGGTGGAGACACGCGTTATCAGAAGTTCGACCAAACTTTATATTTCGACATCAGCGGACAGTACTTCTACTTTGGAGGCGGACCGAACGACCCCAGCTTGCAGGTCACCGATCCGAGCACTGGAACGACTTCTCAGAACCTCTTTCCGAACTATTTCCTGGGCCTCCCGGACGAATACGGCCAGGGCTCGGCGCAGCAGGAGCGCGTAAGAACCAAGGCGCTGTACTTGTATGCCCAGGACAGTTACAAGATTCGCTCCAACGTGACGCTGAATTACGGGTTACGCTGGGAGTTGACGACTCCGCAGGCGGATGCGGGACAGAAAGTGCAGACCTTCCGACCGGGGCAGGCCACGACCATCTATCCCTGCCAACTGTCGGCGGCGAATCAGGCAACGCTGGGGTACCCGGACGCGAATTGCAATCCCGGCGGCTCAGCGCAGGCGATATTCCCCTTGGGTCTCGTGGTTCCGGGCGACGCGGGCGTTCCCAAAGGATTGTCCAACACGTACTACAAATCCTTTGCGCCGCGAATCGGAGTGGCCTGGAGTCCGGGCGCCAAGGATGGAATTCTCGGCAAACTATTTGGCGGCGCCGGCAAGACCAGCATTCGCGCGGGCTATGGAATCTTCTATAACCCAGTGGAGCAATTGGTGTTGGAACAATTCAGCGCCGAGCCGCCGTTCGGTGGCAGCACGTTTGTGTTCAACACACAATTCAACACGCCGTTCCGGGGCCAAGACGGCCAGACAACCTTCCCGAATCCGTTCAACGGCATTCTGAACCCGCCGCGCGGGCAGCCGGTGGATTGGTCGGTGTTCCGTCCCATCTTGCTGTTCGGTCAAGCGGCAAAGAATCCGCGCACACAGTACGCCGAGCAGTACAACCTGACGATTCAAAGAGAAGTTGCGAAGGACCTGGTGCTGACAATGGCATACGTAGGGCGCCAGGGGCATCGGCTGTTGGCGTCGCAGGATCTCAATCCAGGGAACCCGAATACATGCCTGGATCTGCAGGCGGTATCTGCTGCGATAGGAGATCCGACTGTTGCTTGCGGGCCCTTCCTCGCGGACAGCCCCTACACATTTACCCTCCCGGCGGGTATAACGTTCCATTTGCCATATGCCTCGCCCACAACTGCCGGCGGCCCGAACATTCCCTGCCCGATCGCCAATGCTCCAGCGGCTTGCACCATAAAAGGAGCGACAGGCGGCACACCCATTACTTTGGTTGGCACTCGGCCGTATTCCTCGCCATTTTGCGATCCCTTGAGCGGGAACGCCTGCCCGTCGGATGGTGTGCCGGTGATCTCGGACATCTTTACGCAGAACACCATCTCCAACTCTGCCTACAATGGATTCCAGGCGAGCCTGGAGAAGCGCTTCTCGCATGGTTTGCAGTTTGAGGCGGCATACACATACGGGAAGTCGATCGATAATGCGTCGACGTTTGAAAGCTTGGTGGACCCGGTTAATCCGAAGCGCAACCGTTCGCTCTCCTTGTTCGATGCACGGAATCGCTTCGTCTTAAGTTATTACTGGGAATTCCCGGTTCCGAAGTACGAGGGTTTCAAGGGCAAAGCGCTCGACGGTTGGGCGATGTCTGGAATCACTACGTTCCAGTCGGGCTTCCCGATTCGAATCACGGAGCAGGATGACATCGAGTTGCAGTCCAGCTTCGACTTCGAGACTCCGGGGCAGCCGAACGTGGCGGCGCCATTCCAGAAACTCAATCCGCGCGGACCGGGGAACTTGGGATTCAATCCCAGCGCGTTCACGGAAAACACCGTGGCGCCGGGAACGATCGGAAATGCGCCGCGGACGGTTTGCTGCGGACCGGGCATCAACAACTGGGAAATTGCGTTTTTGAAAATTACGCCGATCAGCGAGCGCATCAAGCTGGAGTTCCGCGGCGAATTGTTCAACGCCTTCAATCACGCGCAGTTCTTTCAGCCGGACGGGAACTTCACCGACGGAAGCGATTTCGGGCGAGTCAAGCGTGCGCGCGATCCGCGGTTGATACAGTTCGCACTTAAGCTGTCTTTCTAGAGCAGCGAGAAAACCGAGAGTGGCGAGGCGCGGCTTAAGAATGGCCGCGCCTTTCTCGCGCTCAGAAAATGGTTTTGCTACATACTGACTACAGGGAACAGACCTATCGAAAGCATCGGAGTACATCATGCACGACGCATTGCAGAAGGAAATCGCGATTTATGAGAAGCGGGCGCCAAAATCCGCGAACGCGCACGCACGGGCGTTGAAGCGCATTCCGCTGGGAGTCGCCAGCAACTACCGCGCGTATGACCCTTACCCGATCTTTGTCAAGGAGGGGAAGGGCAGCAAGATCCGCGATATTGACGGGAACGAATATGTAGACCACAACCTTTGCTTCGGCGCGCTGATGGCTGGGCACTGCCACCCGGCGATTGTGAAGGCCATCGAGAAGGCGCTACACGCGGGGACTACTTTCGGCATGCCGCATGACATGGAATGGGAGCTTGCGGAGGAAATCTGCGCACGGTACCCGGTGGAGATGGTGCGCTTCGGGTCCAGCGGGACAGAAGTGACCATGCACGCGTGCCGCATGGCTCGCGCGGCCACAAAGCGCGACAAAATCCTCAAGTTTGAGGGCGCATATCACGGACTGCATGACACCGCACTGGTCAGCGTGAAGCCGAAGGCCGAAGAATACGGCGACATCAACGCGCCGACCTCCGTGCCGGGCGGGCTCGGCGTGCCGAAGGCAGTCCTCGAGAACGTTCCGGTGGCAACATTCAATGATCTCGCCAGCGTGGAACGGCGCTTCCAGCAATTTCCCGGAGAAATCGCCGCGATTATCCTCGAGCCCATCTTGATGAACGTGGGGCTGTGTATGCCGCAGCCCGGATTCCTGAAGGGGCTTCGCGACATCGCCGATAAAAACGGGGCTCTGCTGATCTTCGATGAAGTTAAAACGGGCGCGAAGTTGGCCTGGGGCGGCGCCAGCGATTTCTTTGGCGTGAAGCCGGACATGATCTGCTTGGCCAAGTCGATCGGCGGAGGCGCTCCGCTCGGAGCATTCGGCGCGAGCCGTGCAGTGATGGACTTGATCTCGCAGCACAAAGTTTTTCACGGCGGAACCTACAACACCAACCGGATTTCGATGGCTGCTGGCCTCGCGACATTTCGCGAAGTGCTCACGCGAGAGACGTATGCGCACGTCGGTAAGCTCAGCAAGAAACTCACCGAAGGCTATCGCAACATCGTGGCCAAGTCGGGAC
>WNEZ01005621.1_pt1 | contig 15641 bp, 16 predicted proteins | sample 5400521 | NCBI WGS metagenome assembly WNEZ01 (sample SAMN13153339, study PRJNA577476) | soil metagenome | isolation source: 120 cm saprolite under Douglas fir tree site 2 hole 1 replicate 1 | place: USA:California | collected 2015-04-18
GCACGCGTAGCCGTACGAGCGATTCGTCGAGAAGCCCTCGTCGTACTGGCCCTCCGAGTCTCCGCGGCCCCGCCGGGCCGGAATCACCACGGCCCAGCCGCGCGCGACGAAGAATCGCGCGATCTCTGGGAAGTCGAGCGATCGCGTGAACGCGTCCGGGTTCGTGCCCATACCGGTCGAGCCGTGGTTGAAGACCAACGTAGGCATCGGCGTGGCCGTCGTCGCCTGATAGATGCGCATCTCCAGCCGCACGCGTTCTCCGTCCACGGTGACGGGCACCATCCGCGTCTCCTGAGCTCGAGCCGCGCCCGCCGACAAAAGAATCAGGAGCACCGCCGCGAGCGCGGGCATCGTCAGCGCCCTGCCAGCGCGGTGATCAGGTACACGCCGAGCACGATGAGGATGGTTCCCAGGACCACGCGGACGCTGAACGTCTCGACGTCGCGCAGGAAGAAGGGCGCCAGGAACAGGACGAAGATCGGCGCCGTGCCGTAGAGTGGCGTGACGACGCTCACCGTGCCCAGGCCGAGGGCCACGACGTTCATGAACACGCCGGCGTTCTCGGTGAGGCCCGCCGCGACGAAGTGGGCAAAGCTCCGGCCTCGACAGACCATGACCTCCACGCGCCCGGAGGCCAGCAGGAACGTCGTGAACGCGACAAAAGCCGTCGTCACGTTGATCGCCGAGCCGACGATCGGCCCGGTGTCGCTCAGGCCGAGCTTGCGCAAGACGGCCACGACCCCGAAGCACACGGCGGACATCAGCGGGAGCACGAGCTGGCGGGGCCGGAAGCCGAGGCGCTTGCCGCCGGCCGAAAGCAGCGTGGTGCCCGCCACGATCACCGCCGTCCCCGCCACGATCGGCACGGTGACGCGCTCGCCGAGCAGGACGATGGCCAGGGTCGAGGAGACGAACGGATTCAAGTTGATGAGGGCGGCGGCGATCGAGGCGCCGACCCTCTCGATCGAGATGAACCTGAGGAGTCGCCCTCCGACGGTGCCGATCAGGCCGGCGAAGACGAAAAAGAGAGCCCCCCGGGCCGACACGCGACCCGGCCCGCCTGTCACGAGCACCGCGATCCACAGGCTCACGGTGCCGACCAGCAGGTTGATCCAGAACCCCGAGAAGGGATCGCTGGTGCGGAGCCCCTGGCGGATGAAGATCGTCGCGGCCGCCGAACAGAGCGCGCCGGCGAGCGCGAGGAGGTGCATGGTCTGTGGCATGATTGGGCGACGCTCATCCTACTCGGAGGTGCCCATGAGGCGCTCGATCATTCGGCTTGGCATCGTCTTCGTGACCTGCCTTGTCTTGTTCGGAGTCTCTCGTCCGGCGGTGGCCGCGCCGGAAGGTACGGTGACGTGGGGTGTTCACATCACCCTGGCCTCGCGCTGGCTCGATCCGGCGGAGACCGAGGGAATCATCACGCCGTTCATGTTTCTCTACGCGCTTCACGACGCGATGGTGAAGCCGATGCCGGGCGGGTGGAACACCCCGAGCCTGGCCGAGTCATGGAGCCAATCGAAGGACGGACTGACCTATGAGTTCGTTCTCCGCAAAGGCGTCAAGTTCCACAACGGCGATCCGGTGACGGCGGAGGACGTGAAGTTCTCCTACGAGCGGTACCGCGGCGCCGGTGTGAAGCTGCTCAGAGACCGGGTGCGAGAGGTTCAGATCGTGGATCCCGGTCGCATCCGGTTCGTGCTCAAGGAGCCGTGGCCGGACTTCATGACGTTCTACGGCACCTCCGCCACCGGCAGCGGCTGGGTCGTCCCGAAGAAATACGTCGAGAAGGTGGGCGACGACGGCTTCAAGAAGGCGCCGATCGGCGCCGGGCCCTATCGTTTCGTGAGCTTCAATCCGGGCGTGGAGCTCGTGCTGGAGGCCTACGAAGGCTACTGGCGCAAGACGCCGAGCATCAAGCGGCTCGTGCTCCGGAGCCTGCCCGAGGAGACCACCCGCGCCGCCGCCCTCAAAAATGGTGAGGTGGACATCGCCTACCTCCTGACCGGCCCCGTCGCCGAGGACATTCGAAGAACGCCGGGACTCAAGCTCACGGCGCCGAGCCAGTCGAGCGGCGTCTTCTGGCTCGACATGCCCGATCAGTGGGATCCGAAGTCGCCGTGGCACGACCGGCGTGTGCGGCTGGCCGCCGGCCACGCCATCGATCGGGCGGCGCTCAACCAGGCCGAGACGCTCGGGCTCTCGAAGCCGACCGGCGGCATCATCCCCCGGGCCTTCGAGTTCTCAAAGTCGTTCGAGCCGCTCGCCTTCGACCCCGCCCGGGCCAAGCAGCTCCTGACCGAGGCGGGCTATCCCAACGGCTTCGACGCCGGCGACTTCTATCCGTGGCCGCCGTACACCGCGATGGGTGAGGCGCTGGCGTCATATCTCCAGACCGTTGGCATCAAGTCGCGCATCCGGACCATGGAGCGGGCGAGCCTCACGACGGCGTGGCGCGAGAAAAAGCTCAAGGGGCTGATCGTCGGCATCACGGGGGCGGCCGGCAACGCCGCCACCCGGCTCGAGGCGTACGTCAGCAAGGAAGGCGCGTATACCGCCGGCGTCATTCCCGAGGTCGAGGACCTGTTCCAGCGTCAGGCGCGCGAGATCGACGTGAAGCGGCGCGAGGCGCTGATCCACCAGATTCAGCAGATCCTCCACGATCGGGTGACGCACGTCCCGATCTACGAGCTGGCGTTCACCTGGGGCATCGGACCGCGCCTCGAGGAGCCCGGCATCAGCTTGATCCGAGGCTACGCGTACTCGGCGCCCTACGAGGATCTGAAGCTGAAGCGCCCCTAGAACGCGAGAAACTCCTTGAGCGCGACGAGGACGGCCTCGGGATTGTCCTCGTGCAGCGTGTGAACGGCCCGCGGAATCTCGACGAACCGGCCGCGCGGGAGCACCGTGGCCATCCGCTCGGCGACGTCGCGGTCCAGCACGGTGCTGCTCTCGCCGCGGAGCACGAGGGTCGGGGGCGTGATGGATTTCAGCACGGCCCACCAGTCGATGTCGAGCTGGGACCGGCGCTCTTTGACGCTCGGATGCCACGCCCAGACGAGCGCGCCGTCGGCGCGCTGGCGCAGGCTCGTCGTGACGACCCAGCGGTAGTAGTGGATTCCCGGGTTCGGGTTGCCGCGATAGAGGTGCTGCGCCGCCTCCTCGATGCTGTCCCACGTCTCCGGCTCCGGAGGGCCGGCCGGCGCGGCCGCGGCGCGCTTGCTGATCTCCGGGCCGATGTCCACGATGACCAGCTCCTGGACGATCTCGGGCCGCTTGGACGTGAAGTAGATCGCGTTGCGGCCGCCCATCGAGAGTCCGACCAGCACCAGCGAGGTGATACCGAGCTCTCCGATGACGCCGCTGATGTCGTCGAATGCCGCGATCGCGTTGTAGACGTCGGCGGGATCGCTGTCGCCGTGTCCACGCTGGTCGAGGGCATACACGTGGAAGTGTGGCTGGAGCGCGATGCTGAGCGTGTCCCACGCATGCGCGTGCCCCGTGAAGCCGTGCAGGAGCAGCAGCGGCGTGCGGCCCTCGCCGCCCCAGTCCAGCAGATGAAGCCTCAGACCGTTGACCGAGAAGGTGCGATCGATCGGGCGCAGGAGATTCATCGCGGATAGCCCTCACCTGTGAGAGTCGAGTTGGGAGCGGACATGGGTCACCTTATCGCGCGCTTCGGGCCGAGAATCAAGCGCGAGGTCGGCGAGGTCCGCCACGGTGAGAGAGCCCGCGAGAGGAGCGAGCGATGCGAAGGGGAACTACCGGGCGGCGGCCGAACGGCTCCGCCGCCCGGAATCCTCTGGAGCTAGCGCGAGGGCATCACCATGAACGAGGTCGCCGCTCGGATCGACGCTCTTGATCTTGCCCTGAACGTCGGCAGCCCAGATGCCGGCGCGCCTCGCCTCATCGTCGATGCGCCGGTGAACTACGGCGTGAGCGGCGCCGGAGTCTTCGACGTGCGCACCGGCGGGCTCATCGGCGTGGTCGAGGGTTTCAGCACCGCGCGCGTGATGGCCCAGGGCCCGACGCCGTCGTGGTATATCGACGTGCCGGTCCCCGGCCAGACGCTCGTCACGCCACTCACCGACATCCGGCGATTTCTCGGCGAAGTCGAACAAGAGGGCTTGTTGCCGCCCTAGCCAGGCGGCCGGCGCGGGGCTACGGCCGCGATTGCCCTGGCTTTTCCGCTGCCGCTGGCGTAACCTGCCTGGACAGGTACAGGGACGGGGCTCGAACCACCTCCATAGGAGAAACGCCATGCCGAAGATCAAGCACATCGCCCTCTCGACCCAGGACGTGGACAAGACCGCGAAGTTCTACATCGAAGTGTTCGGCATGAAGGAGATCGCGAAGATCGACAGCCCGGGCGCCCGAGGCTACTACTTGAGCGACGGCGATCTCAACCTGGCGATCCTCAACTTCAAGAATGACGCGGTCGCCGGGGTCGAGCGCGGCGCGGGCTGGAGCGGCATCCATCACATCGGCTTCCAGGTCGAGAGCCTGGACGCGATCACCGAGCGGCTGAAGGCGGTCGGCGCCGCGCCCCGTGACGACATCAACCAGGCTCTCGGGGTCGGCCACGCCGGTCATCGGTATGCGAACGTCGAGGTGAAGTACACCGCGCCCGACGGCGTGACGGTCGACGTCTCCGAGACCGGCTGGGTGGGCACCTCCGGGCTGTAATCACCGAGCGGCGAGCGCCGCTCCGTACGGTCGACGTCGGGGGGAGCGAGGTTGCTCCCCCCGATTCTTTTTTGCGAACCCGTGTGGGGCGGCGGTTCCACCATAGAGTATGATGTCCTCTATGGTGGGTCGAGGCACTAGCGCCAAGCCGAGGCGCTCGTCCGGGCTCGACATGGCGGCGCTCGGCGCCCGCCTTCGTCTCGAGCGTCTTCGTCGGCGCCTCTCGCTCTACGACCTGGAAACGCGTACGGGCGTGAGCCGGAGCATGCTCTCCGAGGTGGAGCGGGGGAGCAAGGTGCCCACCGTCCTCGTGCTCGATCGCATCGCCACCGGGCTCGACACCAGCATCGCCCGGGTGCTCGGCGACGAGCGCGCGGCGCGTGTCGTCGTGCTGCGTCGCGGTGAGCACGACACGGCGCGCGACCCGTCGGGCTGGGAGAGACGAATCCTCTCGCCCGTTCTGCCGGGCGTGGAGTTCGAGCTCATGCGCACGGCGATCCCGGGGGGTGTGGACGCCGGCGAGTTCGATCCGCACGCGCCGGGCTCGCGCGAGTATCTCGCGATGGAGCGCGGCACCTTGCGCCTCACGCTCGACGGCGTGGAGCACGTGCTCCGCGCCGGCGACAGCGTCTACTACGCCGGCGACTGCCGCCACGCCTTCGCCAACCCCGGGCAAGAGGCGTGCGTCTACTACCTGGCGATGGAGCTCGGTCGCCATCGCGCGTCCGACCGATCGCGCCGCCCCCGCCCACCCGGCAGGAGAAGAACGCGATGACCCGGTACCCTGACAAGACCGCGCCGCCTGATCTCGACTCCGAGCGTTTCCGTCGACTCGCGCACGACGTCGTCGACCTGGTGGCCGACTACCTCGCCGGCATCGGCGAGGCGCCCGTCTTCCGGCCGATGACTCCCGCCGAGCGAACCACGCTCATGCAGGAGCCCCTCGGCGCCACCGGCATCGATCCCGAGGCCCTGCTCGAGCGTTTCCGCGCGGCCGTCTTGCCACACGCGATGGGCAACGGCCATCCGCGGTTCTTCGGCTGGGTGAACTCGCCGCCCGCTCCTATCGGTGTGGTCGCGGATTTTCTCGCCGCGGCCCTGAATCCGAGCTGCGCCGGCGGCGACCACGCGGCCATCTACGTCGAGCGGGCCGCCGTGCGCTGGCTCATGGAGCTGATCGAGTTCCCCACGGAGGGCAGCATGGGGCTCCTGGTGAGCGGCGGTTCGGCGGCGACCCTCATCGCGCTCGCGGCCGCGCGCCATCGGGCTGCGCTCCAGGACGGCTGGAACGTCCGGACCGAAGGGCTTCAGCACGCGCGCCCGGCGCTCCGCCTCTATGTGTCGCCGGACGGCCACAGCTGCATCCAGAAAGCCGCGGAGATCCTCGGCCTCGGCGCCCAGGCGATCCACAAGGTCGCGACCGATGAGAACCACCGGATCGACGTCGGGTCGCTCCGCGCCGCCGTCGCCGCCGACCGCGCCGCGGGCATGCGTCCTTTCTGCGTCGCGACCAGCGCGGGAACGGCTGGCACGGGCGCGATCGACCCGCTCGACGAGATCGCCGATCTCTGCGCGGCCGAGCGGCTGTGGCTCCACGTCGACGGCGCGTACGGCGCAGTGGTCGCCGCGCTCCCGACCCATCGCGCGCGCTACGCCGGCCTCGCGCGTGCGGACTCGATCGCGCTCGATCCTCACAAGTGGCTGTCGGTCCCGGTGGAGTGCGGGGCCGTCCTCGTCCACGATGGCGGACTGCTGCGGGAGACGTTCAGCCTCGTTCCCGACTATCTCCGCACGGAGGCCGACCGTGGCGTCGGCGGTCTGCCGTGGTACTCGGAGTACGGCATCCAGCAGACCCGAGGCTTTCGCGTACTCAAGCTCTGGATGACGCTCCAGCACCTCGGCCGCGACGGCGTACGCGATCTGATCGCGCGCCACCTGGCGCTCGCCCAACACCTGGCCGGCCTCGTGGACGCTGCACCCGATCTCGAGCGACTCGGCCACGTCGAGCTTTCGATCGTTTGCTTCCGCTACGTGCCTGAGCGTCTGAAGGGAGACGACCGCGCGCTCGATGCGCTCAACAAGCGCGTGATGGAGGAGGTGCAGGCCTCGGGCGCAGCCTTCCTGACGCAGACGACGCTCCGCGGCCGCTTCGCGCTGCGCGCGTGCATCCTTCACTACGCGACGAGCGAGTCGGACCTTGCGGTGCTCGTCGACGCCGTGCAGAAGACGGGCGCTCGCCTCGCCGGGGACTGACCGGCAGATCTCCCGTCGCGCCGCGCAGTCCCCATCCGATGTGATGGCACGACACCTGTAGTCTCAGGAGGTGGAGTTGCGTCGCAAGCACCGCGCGAGCGGCGCGTAGGGGAGGAACCCGATGAGGCGACGAGTGATTCGCCCGACGCGGCTCAGCGCCGCAGGGCTCGGCGTGTTCGCGATGAGCTGGTTTCTGATCGCGCCGATTGCCGATGCGGCGACCGCACGCGCCGACCTGAAAGACGCGGGCGGCGTGAAGGTCGGCGAGGCATCGCTCCAGGACACCCCCCAAGGCGTGAAGGTCTCGGCCACCTTCACCGATCTGCCGGCCGGCGAGCACGCCTTCCATGTGCACGCCGTAAGCCGATGCGAGCCGCCCTTCGAGTCGGCCGTGGTATCTCGATTGCAGGATGTGGTATCTCGATTGCAGGATGAGGAGATCATGAATACACCGGACGCAGCCGAGCTCGGCTTCAAGCGCGCACTGGTCCCACTCGACGGCTCGATGGTGGCCGAAGCGATCCTGCCGTCGTTTCTTCGGCTGGCCCACCCGCTCGGGATGGAGGTGGCCCTCATTCGCGTCGTCGTGCCCACCGTCAAGCCGGCGGCGATCGAGGAGACGTCCCTCGCGCTTGGCAACACCGCGCCACCGATGGAGAGAATGCAAGAGGAGGCCGAAGCCTATCTACGAGCCGTTGCGGCGACGCCCGCCTTCGAGGGGCTTCAGGTGCTCACGACGGTGCGGTCCGGCGAGGCCCCGCAAGAGATCATCGCCTCGGCGAGGGAGCTGCAGGCCGACGTGATCGCGATGACGACGCACGGCCGGACCGGTCTTCGTCGCCTGCTCTTCGGGTCGGTCGCCGAAGCCGTGCTGCGCATGGCCGACGTTCCGGTCTTCATGCTGCGCGCGGCTCACCTCGAGGCAGTGATGCGCGTAGCCTGAAATTCCTACCGGCAATTCCTACACGCCGTCGAACATCCTACACGGGGGAAGTTTTTATACTCCGCCGGGCCACGCGGGCAGGGAGGCGAGTCACGCCTCCCACCAGCGGGCGATCTCGCCGTCGAGAACGCGCGGATCCGGGTACCGTCGCTCGACCTCGCGGATGAAGCGCTCGGCCTCCGCCTCGGTCGGCATCAGATCACGCGGGGCGACCGCGAAGTCGTAGACCGAGAGCCGTTCGGTCGGCAGGATCACGTCGAGTCCCAGGACCTCCGTGTTCCGGTACCGGAGCACTCGCTCGTAGACCCCCGCGTAGACGACTGGATCGTACGGCACGGGCCCATGCTCGGCCCCGCTCGCGATCGCCGCGAGGCTCTGCCAGAGATCGCGGAGCACGTGCGGGGGCGCGTCCTCGCGCTCCCGTGGGTGGAGGGGATTGCCGGCGCGCCGCTCGCGCTGGGCCTCGAGGAAGCTTCGCACCTCGCGTGACGGCGCGGCGATCACGAAGCGGCAGGACGGCGAGGTCAGCAGGGCCTCGGCGCGATCGTCGACGCGGCGGGCCAGCTCGACGAAACGGTTGCCGACGAACGGTGTCTCGCCCACCACGAGGTGCTCGGGCTCCTGGTGTCGCCCGGTCCACTCGACGAGCGCGTCGCGGACCCACAGCCCGGCCGCTCTCCTGATGACCGCGTGGGTGACGCCGTCCGCGAGCGGATATCTCCGGCCAGCAGGGCTTGCCTCGAACGCCGGACGCGCGGCATCCCACTGGAGAAGGTGGACCTGGCGCCCGGCGCCGCTCGCCAGGTGCACGAGCTGATGAACGAGAAGGCTCTTGCCGGTGCCGGGGAGCCCGGCGAAGAAGACCATGCGCCGGTCGGCCAGGGCGCGGATCCGCTCCGCGAGCCGGCGATCGACTTCCACGACGAGACGAGAAGGTTCCGCGTCGCTCATGCGCAGCGGTGCTCAGCCGCCGTAGCCCAGGCAGACGAGCAATTGGCCCGGCGGAAACGGGACGCCCAGACCCTTCTCGAAGAGGCCGTACACGAACGCGAAGCTGGCGAGGGTCAGGCTGATGCTGATCGGCCAGCGCTCGCGCGCGATTCTCAGATAGAGGAGGGTTGTGACGAGCGAGGCCAGTGAGAAGCCGAGGAGCCAGATCGCCGCGTACATTCCGAGGATCCAGCCGCAGATCGCGACGGTTCGGCGCGTGGTCTCGCCCGGCGGGGCGCTGGCATCGACCGCGTCTCGCTCGTTGCCCGCGCCTCGCCGCCGGCTCGTGCGCTCACTCGCGGTATGGACGATCGCCAGGATCAGTGCGGCCGTGGTGATCGCCCACGGGAAGAGCCCGGCCCGCGCGTCGAAGCGACGGCTCAGCCAGAGCGCCACGCCGAACAGGATCACCAGACCCAGGTTGAACGCCGTCGCACCGTCGAACTGCCAACCGCGCGCGCCCGTCGGCGGTTCCGCCGGCGGTGACGTCGGCCGATTCCGCCGCTGACTCACGATCGGAAGGACGATGCCGATCGCCATGACGGCCGCGATGATCAGCACGCCCGGGCGGAGAAGCCACGCCGCGCCGTAGTTGTCGGTGGAGAGAAAGAGCCGGTTTTCGGCCAGCGGCCCGAGGACCAGACCGAGGAGCAGGGGCGGCCGCGGCCAGTCGAGCTTCGCCATCGCCCAGCCGAGCGCTCCGAACGCCAGGACGACGCCGAGATCTTCGAAGACGTTCTTCTCGGCGAAGGCGCTCACGTAGACCAGGACCAGGATGAACGGCACGAGCAAGGTGCCGCGGATCTGCGTGATCTTGGCCAGCTGGCCCATGAACGCCAGGCAGATCGCGACGGTGATGATGTTGGAGATCACGATGGTCCACACCATCGCCAGGGTCACCGCCAGGTGCCCTTTCGGCGCCGGCATGAGCATGGCCGGCCCGGGCACCAGTCCCTGCACGAAGAAGGCGCCCATGAGAATCGCGGTGGCGACGCTAGCGGGCACGCCGAACGCTACCGTCGTGACCAGGCTGCCGCCGAGCGATGAATTGTTTGCCGCTCCGGGCCCGAGCACGCCCTCCACCGCGCCCTTGCCGAACCGTTCTCGATTTGGCGAGCTCTGGACGGCGTGCGCGTAGGCGAGCCACTGGGTGGTCGCCGCGTCCAGGCCCGGGATGATCGAGATGAACGTGCCGAGCGCGCTGCAGCGGATCACGAGGTGCCAGTGCCGGAAGGTGTCGCGCACCCCTTCCCACACGCCGCCGACCTTGCCGACGTCGAGCTTCGCGATGCTCGACCCCGCGTTGGCCATCTCGATCAGCTCGGGAATGGCGTAGAAGCCGATCGTGACCGGCACGAGCCCGACGCCGTCCCAGAGGAAGAGCTGGCCAAAGGTGTAGCGCTGGATGCCGGTGACCGGATCGAGCCCGATCGTGGCCAGCCACAGACCGAGGCTGCCGGCCAGCAGGCCCTTGACGAGCGCCTCGCCGCTCAGCGAGGCGACGAACGTGATACCGAGCAGGGCGAGTATGAAGAACTCCGGTGAGCCGAGCGTGAGCACCAGCGGGCGCACGACGGGAATCGCCAGCCCGAGGACGAGCGCGCCGAACACCGCGCCGACCAGCGAGCTCATCATCGCCGCGCCGAGCGCCCGCCCGGCCTCGCCGTTCTTCGCCATGGCGTGGCCGTCCACGATGGTGGCGGCCGTGGTCGGCTCACCGGGGATTCCGAACAGGATCGACGTGATGTCGCCGGTGGTGGCGGTGACCGCCAGCATGCCGAGCAGGAAGGCGAACGCCTCGATCGGCGTCATCTTGAAAACGAACGGCAGCATGAGGGCGAGCGTCGTGGGGCCGCCGAGTCCGGGCAGGAGGCCCACCACGAAGCCGAGCGCCATCCCGATCAGCATCAGACCGAAGGTCGGCCACGCGAAGACCTGGACGAGTCCCGTGATGCTGGCGTGGAGAAAATCGGCGATCGGCCGGCCTCCAATTTACAAGCGCGCCTCGGCCGGCGGGGCCCCAGCCCCGCGACGGCCTGCAGCGCGCACCACTCGCCGGAGATGCTATCACGTGGGTGCTTGACACGGCGACGCGCTCCGGTTACATAACGAACGTTAGGTAGCCCTCTTCCGCGAGCGCGGCTACCACGGCAGCTCGATGCGCACCCTGGCGCGTGCGCTCCGGATGGAGGCGGCGAGCCTCTACTATCACTTCGCGTCCAAGCAGGAGATCCTCTTCGCGATCCTCGACCGCACGCTCGACGATCTCCTCGCCGGCGTGGGTCACGCGGTCGCGTCGGCGGACGGTCCCGAGGCGCGGCTGCGGGCGGCCGTGTGGTTCCACGTGCTCTTCCACACCGACAGCCAGCACGAAGCGTTCTTGAGCCACAGCGAGCTCCGCTCGCTCACCCAGGCCAACCTTCGCCTCGTCCTGGCCCGCCGTGACGAGTACGAGCGCGTGTTCCGCGGCCTCCTGGCCTCCGGCGTCCGCGCCGGCGTCTTCCAGGTGTCCGACGCGAGGCTGACGGCCATGGCGATCCTCACCATGTGCACCGGAGTGGCGACGTGGTTCTCGGACGGCGGCCGTCTGTCGCCCGAGGCGATCGCGGACCGCTACGTCGAGATGATCTTGAAGAGCGTCAAGCGTTGAGCGAAAGGGCCTCTCATGACCGACAGACCGTTCAGCGACAAGGTCGAGGCGCACGAGGCGCCGAAGATGCCGGCGGAGTATCAATCGCTGCTCAAGCGCGTGCTGCGCATCCAGGCCGATTGCGAGATCGGCGGCCCGCATCTCTACGTGAGCCAGTGGCTCCTGGCGGCGCCGTCGGCCGACGATCAGTGGATGCTGGCCAAGGTCGCCGGCGAGGAGATCGACCACTTCCGCAAGATCAACCGGCTCCTCAACGACCTCGGTGAGGACGCCTCCGAGCTGATGTACGTCGAGAGGTCCCGGCGTGACCTCGAGGCCTTCCGGCAGGCGATGCCGACGTGGGCGGACGTCGCCGCGTTCGGGTTCCTCATTGATCGGGTGGGCCAGTATCAGCTCGAGGAGTTCGTCGGGTGCTCCTACCTCCCGCTGGACCGCGCGCTGCCGAGGATTCTCCAGGAGGAGAAGACGCACGTGGGCTACGGCCACGTGAAGCTTCGCGACATGGTGCGGACCGAGGAGGGCCGGGCCGAGGCCCAGGCGGCGATCGACCGCTGGTATCCTCGCGGGCTCGACATGTTCGGGCGCGCGAACTCCAGGCGCGCGGTCCGCTACCAGTACTGGGGGCTCAAGCGCCGCTCGAACGAGACGGCGCGGACCGAGTACATGGCCGAGGTGAGGCCGTTGATCGAGGGGCTCGGGCTGACCGTGCCCGACGCCGGGTCGGATCGCCACTTCCGCTGAGGCCACCCCGCGACTGGGAGGAAAGACCGTGACCGAGCTCGAGCGCGCCGTCCGTGACGTCGTGATCGCCAACCGAATCCTCGCGAACGAGGGCGTGGTCGACGCGTACGGCCACGTCAGCGTGCGCCACCCGCTCGATCCCACACGCTTCCTGCTGTCGCGCTCGCTGGCGCCCGGGCTCGTCGAGCGGGGTGACGTCATCGAATTCGATCTGGAGGGCAAGGCGGTCAGCGGTGACGCACGGCCGCCGTACCTCGAGCGGTTCATCCACGGCGCGATCTACGAGGCGCGGCCCGAGGTGCAGGCGGTGGTCCACGCCCACGCCGAGGCGGTCCTCCCGTTCACGATCTCGACGACGCCGCTGAGGCCCGTCGTGCACATGGCGAGCTTCATCGGCGCGCGCATTCCAGTCTGGGACATCCGGGACAACTTCGGGGACACGAACCTGCTCGTGGTGAACATGGCGCAGGGGCGCGACCTGGCGCGCGGCCTCGGCGGCGAGCGCGTCGTCCTGATGCGCGGGCACGGGTTCAGCGCGGCCGGCCGCTCGCTGCCGGAGGCGATCCGGATCGCCGTCTACATGCCGCTCAACGCGCGCGTGCTGACCGAGGCGCTGCGCCTCGGTGAGGTCAAGGCGTTGTCGCGGGGCGAGATCGAGGCCCACGCCTCGATGAAGCCCGACGAGCCGTCCATGTGGCGGGCGTGGGAGTACTGGGCGGTGCGCGCGGGCTGTCGCGACCTGCTCAGCGCCCGGACCTGATCGACCCGACCGGCGCCAGCTCGTAGAGCCGCCGCGTGTTTTCGTAGAGGATCTTGCGCTTCGACTCGACGCTCAGGTCCTCGCGGCTCGCGAGCTCGCGGATGTTCTCGGGGAAGTCGTGGTCCCAGTGGGGCACGTCGCTCGCGTAGAAGATGATGTCGTTGCCGAGCCGCCGGATGACTTCCGGGACCGACTTCTCGTCGCCTTCCGCCGCGAAGAAGAGCTGCCCGGAGCGCAGGTAGTCGCTGGGCTTCTTCCGGCAAAGGGGCGCCTCGACCTTGCGCTTCGACCACTCCTCGTCCATGCGGTCCATCCAGAACGGGAGCCAGGAGCACCCGGCCTCCATGAAGCCGATCCGGAGGCTCGGATACTTCTCCGGCACGCCCTCGAAGATCATGCCGGTCAGCTGGATCATCTGCGCGACCGGATGCGACAGCGTATGCACCTCGATGAACTTGTCGAACCCGTCGGCGCCGAAGAAGTGCGGGCCGCGTACGGTCGCGTGGCAGGCCACCATCGATCCGAGTCGCTCCGCCTCCGCGTAGATCGGATGGAAGTCCGGATGTCCGAGCGGAAGCCGGAGCCCGACCGCCGGGGCGAAGGCGCCGGACATGCCGAGCTCGGTGACCGCGCGGCGCAGCTCCTTCACCGCCTCGGGCACGTCCTGGAACGGGAGCAGCGCGACGGCCTTCAGGCGCGGGCTCACGGTCAGGAACTCCTGGTGGACGAAATTGTTGTACGCGCGGCAGAGCGCGACGGCGAAATCGGGCTCGCGGACCCAACCGATGGCGAGGCCGCCGGTCGGGTAGAGGATCGTCGTCTCCATGCCGCCTTCGTCCATGATGCGGAGCCAGCTCTTGGCGTCGTTCACGTTGCTCCCGAGCGTCCCGCCGAGGGAGCGGTCCCATCCGTCCTCCGGGTAATACGAGCGGCGACCGGCCCAGGCGCCGCGCTCGCCTTGCCTGCCCTCGAAATAGGGACGGAGCTGCTCGGTCGACTCGGTGATGTGGCCGTCGGCGTCGTTCACGGTGAACTCGACCATCGCGCCCTCCTCGGGGTCCGGCCCCTCGGGTGCATTGTCGAAATGTACCCCGCGGGTGGACTGTCGCAGTGCCCCCCCCCGGGTGCATCGTCGGGATGCCCCGCTTGACAGCTCCGTCCCGCGCCCGGTACAAGCGGTCAGCCCGATACCCTGGGCCGAGCCACCCGGATTCTGGACGACGCGATCGGCGATGGCAAGCCGCGCCCAACGAGGAGGAACCGCGTGATGAGTTCCGCGAAGGTGTTCATTTTCGCCCCCGTCGATGAAGCGCGCGACTCACACAAGCGGCTCGAGGCCGAGGGATGCGAGCTGCGGCTCGGGAAGGCGTCCTGGGACACGCCGCAGGCGAACAGCGAGCCCGAGCTGATCCGGATGGCGCAGGGGACTCACGCGCTCATGGGGACCTCCATCCGGAACGTGCCGATCAGCCGGAAGATCATGGAGAGCTCGCCCGAGCTGCGGATCGTCGCCAAGTACACGATCGGCGTCGACGACGTGGACGTCGAGGCGGCGACCGACATGGGGATCCTCGTGTGCCATGGCCCGACCGAGTCGAACTGGGGCGGCGTCGCCGAGGGCACGATCACCGCGATGCTCACGATGCTGAAGAAGGTCCGCGAGCGCGATCGCCACCTCAAGGACGGCGGCGCCTGGCGCGATCCCGAGCTGCAGGGGATCTACCTCGGCTCCCGCCCCGACGGCTACGCCGGCATCACGCTCGGGCTCATCGGCCTCGGTCGGATCGGCAGCCGGATCGCCACTTTGCTGAGGCCGTGGAAGATGCGGATCCTGGCCACCGATCCCTACGTGCCCGAGGGCAAGTTCGCGGAGCACGGCGTGACCCGGGTGGACCTGCCCACCTTGCTCCGCGAGTCGGACGTGGTGAGCTTGCACGTCGTGTTGACCCGGGAGACCCGCCATATGATCGGGGCCGAGCAGCTCGCGCTGATGAAGCCGAGGGCGATCCTGATCAACACCTCGCGTGGTCCCTGCGTGCAGGAGCCGGCGCTCATCGAGGTGCTGCTCAAGGGAGCGATCGGCGGCGCCGCGCTCGACGTGTTCGAAGAGGAGCCGGTGGCGCTCGACAGCCATCTGCGCAACCTCGGCGACAAGGTGCTGCTCTCGCCTCATATGGTGTCGTCCAACGTGGGCAGCGGGCTCGGTCCCGGCATCGCCTGGGCGACCGAGTCGGTCCTGCGCGCCCTGCGCGGCGAGGTTCCCGACAACGTCTACAACAAGGAAGTCATTCCCCGCTGGGAACGCCGCTTCGGCGGCAAGAGCGTGTCGTGACGGTAGTGCGAGCCGCAGGACGTTGGGGCCCCCGTCGTCCGCGGCGAGCTGTTAGCGTTGACGAGAGGAGGGCGCCCGATGCCGCACATTCCCTACGTCGATCCAGCGACAGTGAGCGATCCAGAGATCCTCGGCTATCTCGAGCGCGCCCGCCGCGAGGGGACGCCGCGACCCGAGAGCCAGGCGATTCGCGCCAATAATCCCAGCGTGATCCGCGCGTTCTCCCAGGCCTGGGAGCTCACGTTTCGACAGGGCGTCTGCGATCACGCGATCAAGGAGCTCTGCC
>WNEZ01001945.1_pt1 | contig 15634 bp, 15 predicted proteins | sample 5400521 | NCBI WGS metagenome assembly WNEZ01 (sample SAMN13153339, study PRJNA577476) | soil metagenome | isolation source: 120 cm saprolite under Douglas fir tree site 2 hole 1 replicate 1 | place: USA:California | collected 2015-04-18
GCCCGGAGGGCAGGATCGAGGGGCATCACAAGTATCGTAGCGCCGCCGAACACGACGAGCTGCCCGAGGTCATTGGCGGCGCCGGAACAGGCCCTGGGCACCCCAGCAGGTCAGCAGCACGAGGAGGGCTCCCACCGCCGTAACCGCAGCAGCTCGTCGCCTCCTGGCCGGCTGTCCGGCTCGTAACCCATGGCGCACATGGTAATTGGGTCCCTGGCAGGGTGCGACCCGTGCCCCAGGCATACTTGTGGCATATGGAGCACCTCAGCCGCGTCGCACTCGAAGCCGGGCTCGACCACATCCGGTGCTCCCCACGGGACCAGGGCACCCTCGACCTCATCGTCCGCCGCCCCACCGAGAACGACCGGGAAGTGCTGGAGGAGGCGCTGCTCGACTGCGAGGAGGGGCTCGTCGGCGACAACTGGCGGGTGCGGGGAAGCCGCCACACCCCGGACGGATCCGCTCTCCTGGAACAACAGCTCACCGTGATGAACGCTCGTGTTGCGTCCCTGGTGGCAGTGGACCCGGAGCGGCGGGCGCTGTGCGGTGACCAGTTCCACGTCGACCTCGACCTCAGCAAGGAGAACCTTCCGCCCGGCACGCACCTTGCCCTCGGCTCGCGTGGTCAGCGCCCGGCCCCACCTCGGCTGCTGGAAGTTCGACACACGCCTCGGGCGGGATGCCTTCACCTTCGTCAACTCGCCCATGGCCCGTGAGCTGCGCCTGCGGGGCCTCAACGCCACGGTCGTCGTGGGCGGCACCGTCCGCCGGGGCGAGGTGCTCCGGAGGGTCTGAGCGGGCGAAAGCCGTCTACGAAGGGCCGGGAGCGTGGACGTTGGACGATGCTCACGCTTCGTGGTCAGTCGGGCGGCAGAATCGAGCCCGCCGCAACCGTTTTGCCCGGTTTCTGGCGGGGAGCCATAGGGGAGCCATAGATGTTCGGTTGTTTGACCGCGCTATTCGCGGTGAAACAACCAGAGATCGCGAGGGTCGCCTTCGGGCGGGGAGACCGCAACCACTCACGGTGGCGGCACGGTCCGCCGAGGCCACGTGATCGGGAAGATCAGCCTTTTTCGAACAAAAGCCAATGGGACCAGGGCCCGGCGCCTTGACGGATCGCCGAATGTCCAGCACAATCTTTGGGAACTGCCCACCGGAAGTCGATGCAGGAGTGAGATGGCGCGTTCGCAGGATGCTAGGAGGGCACTGAGGGACATTCACGCCCTCATTCTTGTACTCACGTAGCGCGCGCCCAGATATCCCGGCGTGCGCTACAGACCTCTCGGGAGCCGAGAGGTTTTTTGTTGCCAGCGATCTTTTTCGTTGATCAGTTTGATTGAGTGATCAGTTCGATCCCAGTGGAGGCAAAATCGTGAGCAAGGAGATCTCCGGAGCCCAGGCCCTCATGCGGGCGCTCGAGGCCCAGGGTGTGCAGCACATGTTCGGCATCCCCGGCGGGGCCATCCTGCCGGCCTACGACCCGCTGCTCGACTCCTCGATCCACCACATCCTCGCCCGCCACGAGCAGGGGGCCGCCCACGCCGCCGACGGCTACGCCCAGGCGTCCGGCAAGGTCGGCGTCTGCATGGCGACCTCGGGGCCCGGAGCCACGAACCTGGTGACCGGCCTGGCCTCCTCCTACATGGACTCGGTGCCGGTCGTTGCGGTCACGGGCCAGGTGCCCAGGTGGGCCATCGGCAGCGATGCCTTCCAGGAGACCGACGCCACCGGCATCACGGTGCCGGTGACCAAGCACAACTGGCTCATCATGGATCCCGGCGACATCGCCCAGACGATCGCCGACGCCTTCCACGTGGCCTCGACCGGCCGCCCGGGCCCTGTCCTGGTGGACATCCCCAAGGACGTGCTCCAGGCGAAGTTCCCGTACACCGACGCCAGCGCGCCCGACCTGCCCGGCTACCAGCCGAAGCTCAAGCCCAACGTCCGCCAGGTGAAGGAGGCGGCCCGCCTGATCCTCGAGGCCGAGCGCCCCATCATCTACGCCGGCGGCGGCATCATCGCCTCGGGCGCCGGGGCCGCCCTGCAGAAGCTGGCCGAGCTCACCGGCATCCACGTCGTCACGACGGTGATGGCCCGGGGGGTGCTGCCCGACGACCACCCCCGGTGCCTGGGCATGCCGGGCATGCACGGCAACTACACGGCCGTCATGTCCATGCAGCGCAGCGACCTGCTGATCGCCCTCGGCACCCGCTTCGACGACCGGGTGACGGGCAAGCTGTCGGCCTTCGCGCCCGGCGCCAAGGTCATCCACGCCGACATCGACCCCGCCGAGATCGGTAAAAACCGGCATGCCGACGTGCCGATCGTCGGGGACGCCAGGCTGGTCATCGAGGAGCTGATCGGCGCGCTGCAGGCCGAGATCGGCCGGGGCGCCACCGGCGACTACGCAGCCTGGACCCGCCAGCTCGATGAGTGGCGGAGCCGCTACCCCTACCGGTTTACCCAGCCCGATGACGGCATGCTGAAGCCCCAGTTCGTGATCTCCCGCATCTCGGAGTTGACCGGCGGCAACGGCATCTACGTGGCGGGCGTCGGCCAGCACCAGATGTGGGCCTCCCAGTTCATCCGCTTCCGGCGCCCCCGCACCTGGATCAACTCCGGCGGGCTCGGGGCCATGGGCTTCGGCGTGCCCGCGGCCATGGGGGCCAAGGTGGCCATGCCCGACGACGAGGTGTGGTGCATCGACGGCGACGGCTGTTTCCAGATGACCTGCCAGGAGCTGGCGACGATGGCCGTGGAGAAGATCCCCGTCAAGATCGGCATCATGAACAACGCCTACCTCGGCATGGTGCGGCAGTGGCAGGAGCTGTTCTACGGGGAGCGGTACTCCCAGGTGAAGTTCGGCTGGGACATCCCCGACTACGTGAAGCTGGCGGAGGCCTACGGCTGCGTCGGCCTGCGCTGCGAGAGCCCGGACGAGGTCGACGCCATCATCGAGAAGGCCCGCGGCGTCGACGACCGGCCCGCGGTCATCGACTTCCGTTGCGACCCCATGGAGAACTGCTACCCGATGGTGGCGGCCGGCACCTCCAACGACGACATCATCCTCGGTCCGGCCTTCGAAACCGATCACGAGACCCACGGCGACACGCTCTACGACCAGGACCCACCAGAGGAGGACTCGTGAAGCACACCGTTTCGATCCTCGTCGAGAACAAGCCCGGCGTGCTCATGCGGGTGGCCAGCCTGTTCTCGCGCCGCGGCTTCAACATCCACTCGCTGGCGGTCGGGACGACCGAGACGGCGGACGTCTCCCGCATGACCATCGTGGTCGACCTTCCCGACAAGCCGCTGGAGCATGTGACCAAGCAGCTCCACAAACTCATCAACGTGCTGAAGGTCATCGAGCTGGAGCCGACGGGCTCGGTCGTGCGGGAGCTGATGCTGATCAAGATCCATGCGGAGGCGCAGAACCGCAGCCAGGTCTTCGAGCTGGCCGAGGTGTTCCGGGCCAGCATCGTCGACGTGACCACCGACTCGGTGACGGCGGAGGTCTCGGGGCCGCCGGACAAGCTGGCGGCCTTCGAGGACCTCGTCCGCAGCTACGGGATCATCGAGCTGGTAAAGACCGGCCGCATCGCCCTCGCCCGGGGTGCACGGGGGATCAAGGACCGCCAGCTCCGGGCTGCCGTCTGACACTGACACAAGCGAGACCAGCGAAGAACCGCCGAAGCGCCTAAAGGGAGATCCGAATGGCAACCATGTACTACGAGAGGGACGCCGATCCCACGGTGCTGCAGAGCCGTCCCGTGGCGATCCTCGGCTACGGCTCACAGGGCCACGCTCACGCGCTCAACCTGAAGGACTCCGGCTTCGACGTCCGGGTGGGGCTGCGCGACGGCTCGCCGTCGTGGGAGAAGGCCGAGGCCGCGGGCTTGAGGGTCCTGGAGACATCGAAGGCCGCCGCCGAGGCGGAGGTTGTCATGGTGCTGCTGCCCGACCAGCACGCCAAGGCCGCCTACGACGAGGCCATCGGCCCCAATCTGGAGGCGGGCAACGCCCTGGCATTCGCCCACGGGTTCAACATCCACTTCGGCAGGGTGGCGCCGTCGCCGGACATCGACGTCTTCATGGTCGCCCCCAAGGGACCCGGCCACCTGGTGCGCCGGACCTACACCGAGGGCATCGGGACACCGGCGCTGATCGCCGTGCACCAGGACGCCACCGGCAACACCAAGGCCACCGGCATCGCCTACGCCTACGGCATCGGCGCCACCCGGGCCGGCCTCATCGAGACCACCTTCGCCGAGGAGACCGAAACCGACCTGTTCGGCGAGCAGGCGGTGCTGTGCGGCGGCCTCACCCGGCTGATCATCAACGGCTTCGAGACCCTGGTCGCGGCCGGCTACCAGCCCGAGGTGGCGTACTTCGAGTGCTGCCACGAGGTGAAGCTGATCGTCGACCTGATCTACGAGGGCGGTCTGGCGAACATGCGGCACTCGATCTCCGACACCGCCGAGTACGGCGACCTGACCCGCGGCGAGCGCGTCGTCGGCGCCCCCTCGAGGGAGGCCATGGGCCAGCTGCTGGCGGACATCCGCAGCGGCGCGTTCGCCAAGGAGTTCGTCGACGAGATGGACTCGGGCTCCAAGAATTTCAACGCCCTGCGGGAAGCAGGCAAGACCCACCAGATCGAACAGGTGGGGGCCGAGTTGCGAGCCATGATGCCTTGGTTGAAGCGGCGATGAGCAACGCCGCGCGGATTTACACTCCTCTAGCGGGCCTTTTGGGCCTGGACTGGATTCTGCTCGTCCTTTGACGGCCCCGGGTGCTCCCGCAAGGAAGCGACTCGGGGCCCACACCGAGGGTGCCGAGTCGCACGAGCAATGACCTAGAGGAGAACTGACCGCCATGCCTGACCATGTACGCATCTTCGACACCACCCTGAGGGACGGGGAGCAGTCCCCCGGCATCAACCTCTCCGCCAAGGAGAAGGTGGAGATCGCCACCCAACTGGCCCACCTGGGGGTCGACATCATCGAGGCGGGTTTCCCGATCAACTCCCCCACCGAGTTCGACGCCGTCGAGGCCGTCGCCCAGAACGTGAAGGGACCGACGATCGCGGCCCTCGCCCGCATGGTCCCCGGCGACATCGACACGGCCTGGGGTTCCATCAAGGACGCCCAGAAGACCCGCATCCACACCTTCATCGCCACGTCCCCGATCCACCTGGAGAAGAAGCTGCGCATGACCACCGACGAGGTCATGGCGGCGACGATCGCCGGCGTCACCCGAGCCGCCTCCTACACGGCCGACGTCGAGTTCTCCGCCGAGGACGCGACCCGCAGCGACCCCGACTACCTCGTCGCCATCTACTCGGCCGCCATCAAGGCCGGCGCCACCACCTGCAACGTCCCGGACACCGTTGGCTACGCCCTCCCCTACGAGTACGCGGAGCTGTTCCGCTACCTGATCGCCGAGGTCGAGGGGGCCGGTGACGTCGTCTGGTCGACCCACACCCACGACGACCTCGGGGTCGCCGTCGCCAATGCCCTGGCCGGCGTCCGGGCGGGGGCCCGGCAGGTCGAGGGTGCCATCAACGGCATCGGCGAGCGGGCGGGCAACTGCTCGATCGAGGAGGTCGTCATGGCCATCCACACCCGGGGGTCGTCGCTCGGCGTCTCGACCGGGGTGGACACGAAGCAGATCGTGCGCACGTCCCGGCTGATCTCCATGCTGACGGGCTACCCGGTGCAGCCGAACAAGGCCATCGTCGGCGCCAACGCCTTCGCCCACGAGGCCGGCATCCACGCCCACGGCGTGCTGATGGAACGCACGACGTACGAGATCATGGACGCCACGTCCGTCGGCTGGGAGTCCAACCGCATCGTCCTGGGCAAGCACTCCGGCCGCCACGCCTTCGCCAAGACGCTGGCCGACCTGGGCTACGAGCTGACCGGCGAGAACCTCGACCGGGCCTGGGCACGCTTCCGTGACCTGGTGGACCGCAAGGTGTCCCTCACCGATGCCGACCTCGTCGCCATCGTCACCGACGAGATCTCCAAGGTGGAGGACGTCTACACGCTCGAGTCGATCCAGGTGGCCGGCGGGACGCACCTCTCCCCCACGGCCACGGTGCGCGTCAAGCACAACGGCCAGATCGTCGAGGAGGCAGCGCTCGGCGACGGGATGGTCGACGCCGCCTGCAGTGCCATCCGGCGAGCGGTGGGCCTCGACGCCCGACTCATCTCGTTCAACGTCGGCGCCGTGACCGGGGGCACCGACGCCCTCGGCGAGGTCAGCATCGGGATCCAGTACAACGGCAACTTCCACACCGGGCGGGCCGTCGCCACCGACATCGTCGAGGGATCGGCCCGGGCGTACCTCAACGCCATCAACCGGGCGATCTCCATCACCCCCGTCCAGAGAGTCGAGGCACCTTGACATGAGCACGGCAAGCGACAACCAGCACGGCAGCACCATCACCGAGAAGATCCTGGCCCGCGCCAGCGGCACCGAGCGCGTGCGCCCCGGCGACCTCGTCATGGCGAAGGTCAGCCTCGCGATGGCCAACGACATCACCGCTCCCATGGCGATCGACGCCTTCAAGAAGATCGGCGTGGACAAGGTGTGGGACCGCGATCGCATCGCCCTCGTGCCCTCCCACTTCGTGCCGGCCAAGGACATCGCCTCGGCCTCGCTCGGGATGCGCATGCGGTCGTTCGCCCGCGACCAGGAGATCACGCACTTCTACGAGGTCGGCCGTGCGGGCATCGAGCACATCCTCCTGCCCGAGGACGGGCTCGTGGCCCCGGGCGACGTGATCATCGGCGCCGACTCCCACTCGTGCACCTACGGGGCGCTCGGCTGCTTCTCGACGGGAGTCGGCTCCACCGACCTGGCCGGGGTCCTCGCAACGGGCGAGATCTGGCTGCGGGTCCCCGAGACCCTGCGGATCGTCTACTCCGGCGAGCCCGGCCGCTGGGTCGTGGGCAAGGACATGATCCTGAAGGTCATCTCGGAGATCGGCGACGACGGCGCGCTCTACATGGCCATGGAGCACACCGGCGACACGATCACGCGTCTGTCGATGGAGAGCCGGCTCACCCTCACGAACATGGCCATCGAAGGAGGAGCCAAGTCCGGCATCGTCCCGCCCGACGACGTGACGGTGGCCTACGTCAAGCGCCGGCAGGAGATCCACGGGCGGCAACGCCCCTTCGACCGGCTCGTCTCCGACCCCGACGCCCGGTACGCCCGGACGCTGCACATCGACGTCGCCGCGCTGGAGCCGATGGTGGCCCAGCCGTCGCTGCCCTCGCGGGCCGTACCGGTGTCCGAGGTCGAGGGGCAGGAGGTCGACCAGGTCTTCATCGGTTCGTGCACCAACGCACGGATGGAGGACCTCCGCACCGCTGCCGCCATGCTCAACGGCAAGAAGGCGCACCCCCGCATCCGCCTGATCGTGATCCCGGCAACCCAGGACCTCTACCAGCAGGCCCTGCACGAGGGGTTGATCCAGATCTTCGCCGACGCCGGCGCCTCGGTGGCGGCCGGCGTCTGCGGCCCCTGCCTCGGCGGGTACATGGGCGTGCTCGGCCCCGGCGAGCGCTGCCTGTCCACCTCGAACCGCAACTACCGGGGGCGCATGGGCCACCGGGACGCCGATGTCTGGCTGGCGAACCCGGCAGTCGCGGCGGCAACCGCGATCACCGGCCGCATCACCCACCCCGAGTCGATCGAGGTGCTGGTATGAGCACACTCCGAGGGAAGGTCCACCGCCTGGGCGCCAACGTCGACACCGACGTCATCATCCCGGCCCGCTACCTCAACACGACAGACCCGGCCGAGCTGGCCAAGCACTGCCTGGAGGACCTCGACCCCACCTTCCCGCTGCGCGTGCAGCAGGGCGACATCATCGTCGCCGACGAGAACTTCGGGTCCGGCTCCTCCCGGGAGCACGCCCCCGTCGCCATCCGGGCCTGCGGGGTGGCGTGCGTCGTCGCCTCCACCTTCGCCCGGATCTTCTTCCGCAACTCGATCAACGTCGGCCTTCCGATCGTGGAGTGCAGGGAGATCGTGGACGCCAGCGAGGAGGGCGACGAGCTCGAGGTCGACCTGGCCACGGGGACGGTCCGCAACCTCACCAAAGGCGTCACCGCCTCCGCGGTGCCCTTCCCCGACTTCATGCGCCACATCATCGAGGCAGGGGGCCTGGTGCCCTACCTGCACGACAAGCTGGCCGGTTCCAATTCGGGTTCCAATTCGGGTTCCAATTCGGGCCCGTTCGGGGCCACCAATGGCGGCCGGGACGGCATCAGGGCCGAAGGCAACGAGGTGGACCTCCTGCATGACTGACCGCACCTACCGCATCGGGCTGATCCGTGGCGACGGGATCGGGCCGGAGGTGGTGGCCGAGGCGCTGCGCGTGCTGGACGTGGTCTCGGCCGCGGAGGGCTTCCGCCTCGACACCACCGACTTCGACCTGGGTGCCGAGCGCTATCTACGATCCTCCGAGGTGCTGCCGCCGTCGGTGCTGGAAGAGATCCAAATCCTGGACGCCGTGCTGCTCGGCGCCGTCGGCGACCCCCGGGTGCCGCCCGGCGTGCTCGAGATCGGGCTCCTGCTGAGGCTGCGCCAGGAACTCGACCTCTACGTCAACCTCCGGCCCTCCCGGCTCTACGAGGGTGTCCCCAGCGCGCTCGCCACAGCCGGCCCGGACGACCTCAACCTCACCATCGTTCGGGAGAACACCGAAGGCCTCTACGCCGGCAAGGGCGAGGTGACGCTCTCGGGGCCGCACGAGGAACTGGCCACCGAGATCTCGATGAACACGACGAAGGCCGTCCGGCGCATCACCGAGTTCGCCTTCGACCTGGCCGCCCGGGAGGGACGGAGCGTGACGATGGTGCACAAGGTCAACGTCCTCGAGCGGGCCGGCAGCCTCTGGCAGCGGGCTTTCCGGGAGGTGGCCGCCGAGTACCCGGACGTGCCGACCGCCTACCAGCACGTGGACGCCACCGCCCTCCTGCTGGTGACCCAGCCGCGGCGCTTCCAGGTGATCGTCACCGACAACCTCTTCGGGGACATCCTCTCGGACCTCGCAGCCGGTCTGGTCGGCGGGATGGGCTACGTCGGGAGCGGCAACATCCACCCTGGCGCCCTCTCGGTCTTCGAGCCCGTCCACGGGTCGGCACCGGACATCGCCGGGACCGGGAAGGCGAACCCCATCGGGGCGGTGATCTCGGCGGGCCTCATGCTGGCGCACCTGGGGGAGACGGCGGGTGCCGCCCGCGTCGAGGCCGCCGTGGCATCGGTTGCCGGCAAGGTGGCCGGCAGCGAGGTGAACACCCGCCAGGTCGGCGAGTGGCTCGCAGAGGCGGCGGGCTGATGCGCAGGGTCGACCTGTACGACACCACCCTGCGCGACGGAACCCAGCGGGCGGGCATCAGCCTCTCGGTCGAGGACAAGCTGAAGATCCTCGGGCGCCTCGACGGCCTCGGCATGCCCTACGTCGAAGGCGGGTGGCCGGGATCCAACCCCAAGGATGCGGAGTTCTTCGCCCTGGCTCGGAGTGGGGCCCGCTCGAGGGGGCGGGAGACGTCGGTGCTCACGTGCTTCGGCATGACCCGGCGGCCCAGGATTTCCTGCGATGACGACGCCCAGCTTGCGGCGCTGGTGGAGGCAGGGTGCGAGGTGGCCTGCATCGTCGGCAAGACCTGGACCCTCCACGTGCGGGAGGCCCTGCGGGTGTCGCTGGAGGAGAACATCGCGATGGTCGCAGACTCTGTCGCATGGCTGAAGGCTCGGGGCTTAAGGGTCTTCTTCGACGCCGAGCACTTCTTCCAGGGCTACGCGGCAGACCCGGAGTACGCCCTGTCGGTCGTCGAGGCGGCAGCGCAGTCCGGGGCGGAGGTCGCCGTGCTCTGCGACACCAACGGCGGGTGCCTCCCGGACGAGGTGGAGCGCACCGTCGGCGCGGTGGCCGAGCGGTTGGGCATCGCCGTCGCCGGGCACTTCCACGACGACGGCGGGTGCGGGGTCGCCAACTCCCTCGCCGCGGTGCGGGCCGGAGCGAGCCAGATCCAGGGTTGCGTGAACGGCTACGGCGAGCGGTGCGGCAACGCCGACCTCCTCGCGGTCGCCGCCAACCTCCAACTCAAGATGGGCATCGCGGTGCTCGACGACGCCAGGCTGACCGAACTCACCGACGTGAGCCGGTTCGTGGCCGAGGTGTGCAACCTCGCCCCCGAGGCGCACCGGGCCTATGTCGGGACCTTCGCCTTCGCGCACAAGGGCGGGCTCCACGTCTCCGCCGTCGTCCGCACCGCCCGGGCGTACGAACACATCGACCCGGACCTCGTCGGCAACGATCGCCGCCTGCTCACCTCGGACCTCGCTGGCGCTGCGACGCTCCGGGCGCGCGCCGCCACCCTGGGCCTGGAGATCGACGACACCCAGATCGCGGCGGCCCTGGAGCGCCTGAAGCACCTGGAGTTCGAGGGGTACTCCTTCGAGGCCGCCGACGGATCGCTCGAGCTGCTGCTCCATCAGGCCAAGGGCTGGCGGCAGGCCTACTTCCAGCCAATCTCGTTCCGGGCCATCGTCGAGGAATCCTCAGGGGAGCCCGCCGCCGAAGCCACGGTGCGCGTGGAGGTCGATGGCGAGCGAGTCGTCGCCGCCGCCGAGGGCCACGGCCCCGTGGACTCGCTGTACCGGGCGCTGCGGGTCGCGCTGCGGCCCACGTACCCAGAGATCGGGACCTTCCACCTCACGGACTACAAGGTGCACATCCTCGACCCAGCGTCCGCCACGGCCGCCAAGGTCCGGGTCCTCATCGAGACCACCGACGCCACGTCGTCGTGGATGACGGTCGGGGTGTCCACCGACATCATCGAGGCTTCCTGGCGGGCACTGCTCGACGCGGTGGTCGTCGGCTTGCTGCGCCACGGGGTGGAGAGCCCGAGTGCGCCCGCCAGCACGGGAAATAACCTGGTTGCGGGAGCGTTATAACCAACCTAGGATGAGTTTTCGCTTCACCATGGTTGGAACTGCGTTGTCTTCGCGTTTCACGAAGTAGGGAGGGTACTTGGCAGAAGTAGGAGGAATCGCTGAAGGAACGGTTATTCGGATTGCTGATTTCGGAGCATTCGTGCAGCTGGCAGCCGGGGAGACCGGCCTGGTACACATCTCCGAGGTCGATCGGAACTACGTGCGAAACATCCGGGATCATCTCCACGAGGGCGACAAGGTCACCGTCAAGGTGGTCGCCATTAAGGAAGACGGCAAGATCGACCTCTCCATCAAGCAGGCCGATCCTTCCTGGCAGGCCCACGCCCCCCGCAAGGGCGACCGGGATCCCGAATTCGAGGCGAAGCTCAAGCGCTTCATGCGCCAGTCGCAGGAACGCTTGGCGGATGTTCGCCGCCACAGGGACTCCAAGCGCCCCTAGAGCGTCCCTGCATCCCGGTTCGCGGCGTTCCTCATCGCTTGCGTGCGAAGCACGCGGCTCTCTTCGCGCCTGGCGAACGCTGCGTTCCCCATCGCTTGCGTGCGAAGCACGCGGCTCTCTTCGCGCCTTGCGAACGCTGCGTTCCCCATCGCTTGCGTGCGAAGCACGCGGCGCTCTTCGCGCCTGGCGAACGCTGCGTTCCCCATCGCTTGCGTGCGAAGCACGCGGCGCTCTTCGCGCCTGGCGATCCGGGCGCAGTGCCGCCCTCCTCGCCCAGTAGTTGGACGATCGGGCTGCCGTTGAGTTGATGCTGGGCAGGCCGCCGCGCGGGACGTGGCGGGTCGCCCGGCGCTGTGCGTGCGGCCTGCCCCAGGTGATCGAGACCGCCAGCCGGCTGGACGACGGCACACCGTTCCCTACGCTCTGGTGGCTGACCTGCCGCTCCCTGGCGCACGCGGTCGGGCGATTGGAGGCCGGGGGCTGGATGGCGTCGTTCAACGAGCGCCTTGCGTCGGAGCCGGATCTGGCAGAGGCCCTCCGGGCCAGCACGGCCGCATACGTCGGGCGGCGGGACGCCAGCGGGACGCCGGGGCCCGTGCGGCATCCCGGCGGCGGTGGCAACCCCGGGGGCCGCATCAAGTGCCTGCACGCCCACACCGCCCACCAGCTCGTCGCCGGCGACAACCCGGCGGGGGCCGGGGTGCTCGAGGAGCTGGCCTGGGTCGATCCCCCGGTGCCGTGCGTGTGAACGGGGTCCGGCTCGGGGCCATCGACGTCGGCACCAACACCACCCGGATGCTCGCCGTCGAGGTGACGCCCGGCGATCTGGGCGAGCTCGACCGCCGCCTGACCTTCACCCGCCTCGGCGAGGGTGTGGACGCCACCCGGCGCATCACACCGGCGGCCATCGGACGGACCGTGTCGGCGATCTCGGAGTTCGTGGCTCGCTGCCGCGCGCTGGGTGTGGGGCCGATCCGCATCGCCGGCACCAGCGCGGTGCGGGAGGCGGCCAACCGCGAAGAGCTGCGGGCAGCGGTGCGCGCGGCGACCGGCCTCGACCTCGAGGTCATCCCCGGCGGGAAGGAGGCGGCCCTCTCCTTCGCCGGGGCGACCCAGGACCTCCCCGCCGGGCGCTACCTCGTCTGCGACATCGGCGGCGGCTCGACCGAACTGGCGGAGGGGAGCAAGCCCGGTCAGGTGATCGAGGCCCGGATCTCCCTGCCCCTGGGCGTCGTGCGCCTCACGGAGCGGCACCTGCGCGACGACCCACCGACGGGAGAGGAGCTGGCGGCCCTGGAGGCGGGCATCGACTCGGTCCTCGACGAGGCGGCCGCCGTGTTGGACGACCCCGCGAGCCGCCGGCTGGTGGGAGTGGCCGGCACCGTCACATCGCTGGCGGCGATCCGGCTCGGTCTCGACCGCTATGACCCGAAAGCGGTCCACGGCTCCCAGCTCACGGCGGGCGAGGTGAACGACCTCTACCGGCGGCTGGCCGGGATGACCCTCCGCGAGCGGGAGGCCCTGCCGCCGCTGCCGGCGGGCCGCGCCGATGTCATCGTCGCCGGGTGCGCCATCCTGTCGAGGGTGATGGCCCGGTGGGCCTTCCCAGCGGTGCGGGTGTCCGAGAAAGATATCCTTGACGGACTTGTGCTCGAGCTCATGTCCTGAGCTGGATGTGCTGACCCAGCAGACCTGATCGGGGGTTCGTCGGTGCCGAAAGCAGCGAAGCGTGCACGCAAGAAGGAGGGCCGTCAGGCTCGGATCGAGGCTGAGAAGAAAGCGGCCGAGAAGCGCCGGCGCCGGAACCTGAACATCGGCCTGGGTGTCGTGCTCGTGCTGATCCTCGGGTTCTTCCTGATCACCAAGCTCACGACCAAGTCCACGAAGGTCAACACCACGACACCACCCGGCGTCACCGCCACCGTGACCTCGACGGCGACGGCGACCACCACCGCATCCACGACCCCCACCCAGACCGCAGCCGCCCCCGCGGCGGCGGTCCCGACGGCAACCGCCACGACCGCCGCCTGCACGACCACGAAGCCCGCCCGCGGCGCGACGGTCTCGCAGGGCACGGCTCCGCCGATGACCGTCTCGCAGTCCAAGACCTACACCGCCACGATCGTTACGTCCTGCGGGACCGTCGTGGTGGCCCTGGACGCCAAGGACTCGCCGAACACGGTGAACTCGTTCGTCTACCTGGCGAGCAAGGGGTTCTACGACGGCCTGACGTTCCACCGGGTGGCGAAGGACTTCGCCGTCCAGGGCGGGGACCCCGCCGGCACCGGTGGCGGCGGGCCCGGCTACAGCGTGCAGGACAAGGTGCCCACCGGCGTGTCCTACACGGTGGGGACCGTCGCCATGGCCAAGACGCAGACCGAGCCGGCGGGCACCGCTGGCAGCCAGTTCTTCATCGTCCCCAGCGCCAGCGCTGCCGCCAACTTCACCCCGGACTACGCGGTCCTGGGCCACGTCACGTCCGGGCTGGACGTCGTCGCCAAGATGAACGCCCTGGCCCCGGCCTCCGGCGACGGGCCGCCCACCCAATCCCTCTACATCGACAAGATCACGATCACAACCTCCTAGCATCCTGAGGCCGGGTTCGCCACCCGGGCAGTGACGTTCTTTAGCCCTCATCCGGCGGTGTACACCGCCTGGGGGCCCGAAGAACGTCCCAACTCCCCCTGGACCGGGAGCGCCGGGCTGCTCTACCTGGCCTTCCGCTGGCGGCGCCGTGCCCGCCAATGACATCTGTGAGTATAAACCGGTGCTATACCCCGACTTTTACTCACAGAAGTGCGCAAACATGGCTGAAGCGAAGGAGCACGCAGCCAGGTGAGTAAACCGGGCCCCGGCCATAATTGAGCCACTCATGCTGCGCGACATCTTCGACCATCCCGGCGCTGCGGGCGCGGCGGTCATCGCCGCCAAGACGGCGATCATCTACTGATGGCCCTCGCCAATGCCGTGCAGAACGCCATGACCGGGGGCAAGGGGAACCTCGCCGTCGGGGTCGTCACCTTGTCGGTGGTGGTCCTCGCTGCATGGTGCCGGACGAGGCTCCTGGTCCGCAGCCCCGGCCTCGAACGGGCGTTCATCGGGTCGCCGACGATCCTCATCCACCGGGGCAGGGTCTTCACCGACCACCTGCGCCGGCAGCGGTTCGACGTGGACGAACTCAAGGCGGCGGTCCGGGGGTACGGCAACTCGGACTTGCGCGACGTGCAGACCGCGGTCCTGGAGGTCGACGGCTCGATCAGCGTGATCCCGTACCCCCAAAAGCAGGACGGCGGCGACTGACGTGGGCCCCAGCGCTGCGCCACGCACGGTGCGGATGGGGACGCCGACCGCCCGCTGGGTGCTCGCTGCGACCGTCCTCGGCTCGGGCATCGCCTTCCTCGATTCGACGGTGGTCAACGTGGCGCTGCCGGCCATCGCCCGCAACCTGCACGCGGGGATCGCCGGGCTGCAGTGGACCCTCGATTCCTACCTCATCACCCTCACGTCCCTCATGCTGCTCGGCGGCTCGCTGGGCGACATCTACGGGCGCCGGCGGATGTTCGTCGCCGGGCTCGGGGCGTTCGGCATCGCCTCCGCACTGTGCGCGGTGGCGCCGACCATCGGGTTCCTCATCGCCGCCAGGGCGGTCCAGGGCGTGGCGGGGGCCCTCCTCGTCCCCGGGAGCCTCTCGATCATCTCTGCGACCTTCCACCCCGACGACCGTGCCCGGGCGGTGGGGGCATGGTCGGGACTGGCCGGCGTCTCCAGCGCGGTCGGGCCGTTCTTCGGAGGTTGGCTCGTGGACGCCGGGTCCTGGCGCCTCGTGTTCCTGATCAACGTGCCGCTCGCGGCGGTTGCGCTGGCCGTGGCGCTGCGCCACGTGCCGGAGACCCGGGACGCGGGTGGCGCGCGGCACATCGATGTGCCCGGGGCGGCGGCAGCGACGGTGGGGCTGGCTGCCGCCTGCTACGCGGTGATCGAGGGCGCCCGGCACTTCGGCCCGGTTCAGCTGGCCGCGGCGGTGGTCGGCGCCGCCAGCCTCGCCGCCTTCGTCGCCATCGAGCGCAGGCACCCCCAGCCGATGCTCCCGCTCGGGCTGTTCCGGTCCCGCCAGTTCACCGGGGCGAACCTCACCACGCTGACCGTCTACAGCGGGCTCGGCGGGACGATCTTCCTCGTGGTGCTGGAGTTGCAGATCGGGCTCGGCTACTCGGCGCTCGC
>WNEZ01002880.1_pt1 | contig 15633 bp, 11 predicted proteins | sample 5400521 | NCBI WGS metagenome assembly WNEZ01 (sample SAMN13153339, study PRJNA577476) | soil metagenome | isolation source: 120 cm saprolite under Douglas fir tree site 2 hole 1 replicate 1 | place: USA:California | collected 2015-04-18
CCTGCCTATCTTCATGGCTTCGGTTGATGCGTATTGGGTGCAATGAATTGCGCCCCTACGAATTTCTATTTCTTTCACACTAGAGGACATAGAACCGGCCTGACTCCCTGCTTGTACTCTTTGATTTCCCTATCCTTTTTCCCTGGCTACTGAACTTTGGAGATTGATATTGGATGCGCTTGAGCCTTGAAGATGTTTAAGTTGATATGTGTACGCGATCAGAATGAGCGCTTCCTCGATCAAATTATACAGGAAGTGCAAATCGGGGCGGATAAGCGGTAAGCCGCCTGCGATGGCTCCCCCGTGTGCTAGAAGGCCGGGTGATCCCACAATACCAGTTCTCAGATAAACTGACATAATTGCCAAATGTTCTAACGCGTGCCAGGTGACGATCACCGCCAGCACCCATAACCATGGATTGCTTTTGCGATAGACAAACAGCAGTGTGTAAACGCAAATTGGCACCCAGCCGGCATCAAAGATAAAGTGTACCCATTCCAGATCAAGCATGCCAATAATACCGTGAGCTTGCATGCCACTAAGACCTAGCAGGTGAATCTGGATCATCTGCGCGATGTGTTCTGTAAAGTGCACGCTCTGGGCAATCAAGAGGACAAAGAAGAAAGCGAGCCAGTGGTATTGCCGGTAAATCTCCCTGGTCTTGACAACAAAGATAGGCAACCAGGCAAGAAGGATGAGTAGCGCCACTTTCCAAAGATCCATTCCAATCATATGGATGACCAGCAAGCCAAGAGAAATAAGTGAGGCTGAAATAACGGCGTACAGTGGAATGGAATTTGAAGAAACGATGTGCCTGACCATGCGCGTACTCATGTGTTGCCCACCTTTTTAACCACTGCCGGTTTGAAGACGAATGGAACGTGCCTACAGGATAAAGGTAGATCGGGGTTTGTACACCATTAACTGATGTAATCATACCATATTGAAATGAGCGAAAAATTATGCTCTAGCTTCCCAACCTCATTAACACCACAGCAAAAATACCGATAACCAGCACTGCAATCGCAAAGACACTCATCCACATAATCGCTCTTCGACGAGCGCTGGCGGCGCGTAAAGCGTCGATACGAGAGTGGGAAGAGTTCGTAAGGATTATATAGTTGGCTACCACCAAGGATTTTGTCGCGAATCTCCTCACTTTCGAAGATAGCATGACAGTGAACACAGCGTAATAGCATGTATTCTGCCCAATCGCTGGCTTTACACGTTGGACAGACAACGCGAAAATTTGCTGAAGGCGAGCTGCTTTGCGCTACACCCGGTATCCACCGGTGGTGGCAGCGATGACAGTAGTTTTCTGGATGCTGAGCTGATGTATATGCAAGTCCACCATTTGATTGGTTTGCAATCCCTCGCAGTATACCCTCGTTTTTCAAGATAAGAACATCATCTGGCCAAAGCTGATAGCTAACATCACCAAGGTTTAACTTGATTTGTGTTGGGGGGGAGACATTCAATTCAGGGAAAGCGTACGCACGCCGGTCTCCTCGTCGCGTTCCCATTGAAGGCTTACTTGCATTGGTTGAGCCTGAGCGAGGCTCTCCTGCAACTCGTGCGCGTTGCCACTCATCCTGCGTTATGCCTGGAGCATCCAGTAAATGTTCGGCACGCTGCACATCGTAATTTCTGCGAGAGGCTGGATCGATCAAGGTTTGGTAAGCGAGCAGCAAGTCACGCATTCGCTCCTGAGCATCAGGTCCCTTGTAAATATCAGGATGATATTTCAGCGCGAGCTTCTTAAAGGCAGCTTTGATCGTGCCAGCGGATGCGTGTGAATCAACGCCAAGCACTGCATAAAAATCGGTAAATGAATCCATCATTGAAAGAAAAAGTTACGTAAATCGATCGCGGGCGTGATAATGGGATTTAACGAGTTAATCTGGACATCCGTAGGGGCCGATTTATCGTGCCCATCGCCGATTTATCGGCCTCGGTGGATATTCCGAAATCCAGTTTAAAATGTTAAAGTGCATCATCAGGCCCTACTAGTAATTTTTAACGAAAACAGGTATCGTATTAATAATTAGACGTACAAGCAAGTGAATTGTTGCATTTAGAACAAAAACAATTGGATCTGCCTTAAACGTAGTACAATGAATATAGTAGCATAATCCTGGGAGGAGGGCTTTGCACGAACATCAAAGTGAAAGTCAGCATGAGCATGCGACTCACACTCATGACCATGAGGAACACAATCACGACCCTAATCACGATGAACATGCTCATGGACACGAGCATGGTAAGGTAGATGCAGACCTATATGGTAACCGTGCGGGGCTACGTGCTGTACAAATATCAACGGCGGGTATGTTCCTCGTTGCGGCAATTCAATTTGCCATTGCATGGATTGGCGGAAGTGCCGGGTTATTCGCTGATGCACTTCACAACTTTGGAGATGTTTTTACTACCATCGCTCTCTGGATAGCCTTCGTGATCTCCAATCGAGCCGCAAATCAACGTTATACCTATGGTTACTACCGTGCTGAGGACCTGGCAGGTATCTTTATCGTGCTGGTAATCATTGCGAGTGCCATCGCTAGCGCTGTGGAGTCAATACAAAAGTTAACGAGTGGTAATATCCCAACCCAGATCTATTTGAGTATGGCAGCGGCATTAATCGGTGTTGCTGGGAATGAGCTGCTGGCGCAATACAAGATATCGGTGGGCAAGCGAATCAATAGTGTCTCGCTTATTGCTGATGGACATCATTCACGCATTGATGGCCTCACTTCCCTGGCGGCATTTATCGGTCTGATTGGTGTAAAGCTAGGATTTCCAAAAGCCGACCCTATCGCGGGTATTGTAATCACTATTGTGATCGTTACCGTCGTCTTTTCAACTTCACGCAGTGTTCTACAGCGCCTGCTCGATGCAGTTGATCCACACGTTGTTCCCTCGATAGTCACAACCGCAACGGCTGTCCCGGGTGTGGAAGAAGTAACAGATGTGCGTGCTCGCTGGGTGGGGCATACACTGCATGTTGTCATGAACATAGAAGTGGATGCGGAACTAACCTTATCAAAAGCCCACGCTATAGCTGAAGAAGTGCGCCATCGACTTTTCCATGATGTCAAAGGTATTTCGGAGGTGGTTGTACATACCGATCCAAGCAGCGCAAGCGGCGATCATCACCAGGAAATGGCGCATCATATACAGGCGGCTCAACGACCCATTGTTGAACGTTAAGAAAAGAATCCGGCATAATTAGGATGACTCTGGGATTTGAAATAGTTAGCTAGTTACCCAATGCCAGGAATAAATAACATCCAAAGCGCACGGCTCGATCAAGATCAGTGAGCCGGATATGTTCATTAGGGGCATGCGCTCCACTTCCCCAATAGACAGGATTGTCAGGCGCAGCGAGACCAGGCACTCCAACATAGCGGCGTAGATCTCCCAAAAACGGGAGTGTTCCCCCAACAATAGGCGTAATTGATGCTCGTTTACCAGCAAAGGACTCTGCGATAGTGGCGATTCGCTGCACAAATGGGTGATCGATAGGTGTAACAACCGGCTCGGCGTTCCCAAATACAGTGATGCGAATATCGCTGTACCCTTCAGCAACAAGGTACGCTTGCAATTTAGCCAGAATATCCTGGGGGTCCTGATTTGGAACCAGGCGAAAATCAATCTTAGCCATAGCTCTGGCAGGTAGAACTGTCTTCGAGCCTTCTCCGGTATAACCACTGATCAATCCAGCGATATTGCATGTCGGGGTAAAAGCTTCACGTTCGCGGAGAGCAGTTCCTGTCAAACCATCTACGAAGCGCTCAACCTTGTAGGCCTCGCGCAGTTCAGCATCCTGATCTGGCTGGTCAATAATTGCTGACATTTGTGCTGCTGAAGGTGGCAACACCTCATCGTAGAAACCCGGAATTCGGATAAGGCCTTCAGGTGTGCGTAATGTCGCAAGAGCTTGTACAAGTCTCCATGCTGCACTAGGTAAAATGGGAGCAGATCCTGAGTGGGCGTCGATACCAGTACCCTGTACGTCGAGTTGCACATAGAGCAAGCCTTTTGTTCCTAATCCCAATTGCGGACGATTTGTTGGATCAAAGCCAGATCCTTCCCATAGGCATCCATCAGCTTGCAGCAGTGTACTATAGGCCTGCGCCATCGCTCCAAAATGTGGGCTACCGATCTCTTCCTCGCCTTCAATAATCCAGCGCAGCGTAATGGGCAGCTCACCATATACAGCTTGTAGAGCGTGAATAGCGGTCAAACGTGAAGCGATTTCGGCCTTGTTATCAGATACCCCACGAGCATAGAGTTTACCATCAACCACTGTTGGTTTAAATGGGGATGTGTGCCACAGTTCGAGCGGTTCAGGAGGCTGGACATCGTAGTGATTATAAAGCAGTATCGTGTAGTCACTTCGCCCACGTAACTCTCCATAAATGGCAGGGGGTGCCCCTGCGGCGTAGAGACGCTGCGTTTGGAAACCATTTTCACTTAAGAGCGACTCGATCAGGTCAGCCATTTCCGCCATGCCAAGATTTTGGGCAACGACGCTTGGCTGGCTACAAAAACGCTCGAGCAACAACTGTGCGTCGTTTGGATGGGTTTCTAGATATGATGAAAGCGCTGTATTGTTCTCTAAATGGGCCATTCACTTACTCCTTCCGCTGCAATGATTCCAGGACGGCAGCAATCTCGCGACGGACGCGATCGTTGTTAGCAACTTCCCTCTGAATTTTTTCCCAACCATGCATGATTGTTGTATGATCACGCCCACCGATTTCCATGCCTATTTGGAGCAGAGAAGCTGAGGTTTCCTGGCGCATCAAATACATAGCGACCTGGCGAGGCCAGACGATTTCACGTTCGCGCTCTTTACCACGAATCCGTTCAATATCAACATTATAATAGTGGCAAACGCCTTCCAAAACCTCAATAGGCGTCAGATTTGAGGGAATTTTGCTCTCGCTATAAATATGTTCAAGCGCCTGGGCAGCCAGACTCACCGAAAGCGCAGCATCATGCAACGTGGCATAGGCAATCACACGGTTTAGAGCACCTTCAAGCTCTCGCACACTGTTACATTCAGGACGAGCTACAAATTCGATCACTGAAGAGGGTATCGCAAAGCGTAAGGACTCGGCTTTGGAACGCAAAATAGCCAGGCGGTGCTCATACTCCGGCGCCTGGATATCAGCCAGAAGGCCCCACTCAAAACGTGATCTCAGGCGATCCTGTAGACTATGAATCGCCTTGGGAGGGCGGTCACTTGAGACAACAATCTGTTTATTGGCGTCATGTAACGTATTAAAGGTGTGAAAAAATTCTTCTTCGGTAGACTCTTTGCCAGCAATAAACTGTATATCATCAACGAGCAGAATATCTATCTGCCGGTATTTCGCACGGAATTCTTCAGTTTGCTGAAAGCGAATCGCGTTGATTATTTCGTTCGTAAACTTTTCAGATGTCACATACAATACATTCAGTCCAGCAGATTCACCAACATGCCCGATAGCATGCAGCAAATGGGTTTTACCAAGGCCAACACCACCGTAAAAAAAGAGTGGATTATAGACGCTACCGGGATTTTCGGCTACAGCAAGGGAAGCAGCATGGGCTAACTGATTAGATTTACCCATTATAAATGTGCTGAAGGTATAACGAGGATTTAATAATCCCTCTCCGCCGAGTGGCAGAAGTCTCGGCTGTGCATTCCTGCTAACATTGGATGGCTTTCTCTGATTAGCAACGTGATCGTACTCTCCTAGTGCGGAATCATTGATTTCGACACGCTGTCGTGCAGCAGAATGAGGTGTTACAGGTCCTGTTGAGTTAGTTGATGCCAGTGTTGCATCTAATCTGGATTTTTCACGTTGCAGAGGCGTCAGGCGACTTTTTGGAAGACGGTACGATCGCTTGTGTGAAGATGGAGGCATTTCCCCCACAGGTTCGCTCACCTGGTCGGGATGCTCCCTGGCTACGACAAAACGCACCTCCACTGAACTGGCCGTAACTTCTGACAAGATTGAGCGAATCAAATCGATAAAACGTCCTTCCAGGTGAGCCTTGGCGAAGGTCGTTGGGACGCGTACAACAAAGACGCCGTCTTGAAAGGAGATGGCCGCAGTACCCTGGAACCAGGTTGTAAAAACGGCTGGCGAAACCCTTGACTGCACTTTTTCTATTGTTGTTTGCCAGATTTGCTTTGCATTCAAATGCTATTACCTCTCAGGTAACGTTCTCTATCTATTGATGAGCTCAAGTGTTAATAAAGTAGAGGATATATGGCACCGTACTCTTTAAGACGAACATGACAAACAAAAAATAGGTATAATAGACTAATTTCTTATACAAGTTTATACAGAACGGACTGGCCATCCGTTTAAATTTCTATGATGCAGTGGGTAATAGTAGCATTAAATCAAAACGCTGTAAAGCCCTTTTTTGGTTGAAAAGTGAGAGCTATTTCATAGGAAAATCTTCTCATTTGCTATATACTAGGCGAAAATAGCATTCGAATACACAGCCTTCAAGGAGTCTCGATTTGTTCAAGCTATTCGCAATCTTCCAGATAGATTAACTGGAATACAGGAGATTTTATGATTGTACCTCGGATTTTGTCTCATTTGAAACACTCGCCAAATAGATTAGCATGGTTACTACTAGCTACTTTTCTAGTGCTTTCAAATTTATTTCTGGCTTCGTGTACGAGTTCATTCGGTGGGAGTTCAAGCTCTTCTACAGCGACAGCTACGCCATCAGAGCTAGCGATCGCCCAACTTCGCTGGTGCGGGAAGCCGTCGATGCTTTTTCGCGACGAAGGAGCAGTAACACCGACTACGACTGCTAGCTCCACTCCCAGGGTAACCGCCACGTCTACGACAACTCCAGTTACCCCAGGAATCACGGCTACAACAACAGTGGGGAGTACTCCAACTGCCACAGTAACAGTAGCTCCTGGAACCCCCAGAACAATAACTGATTGGTCTGAGGTCGAAGCGGGCCTTGGGTTTGCTGTCTACTTGCCTTCAACGCTACCAAGAGGAACCTGTCTCGTCAATGCTCAAGCTACCATACACGATCCTATCATTGGCGGTAGTTTTACAATTGGCTATTTGCTTTCTGATCATAGCGCACTCTCGCTATCCGAAGCGCCATTGATCTCACAAAACACAGCATTTCAGTGTAACCTTTCAAATGGCGCAACGCCTCAAGCGAACAATACGCCAAAAGCCGGAACACCTGTATCATCTCCCAGTGCAACTCAGGGAGCGCCCCTTCTATTGTGTTCAGGGGTAAAAGGCACGACCAATGTCGTCATGTCTGCGCGAAACAGTTCAGATCACTTACAGCAGATCTTTAATAATCTACAGCCGAATGTATCCTGGATACCTGCCTCTTAATTGTGAGGGTAGAAGGAGGAGGGCGTCAGTATCAGGTACTTTAGTACTCATAGGTTCAGGGTAGCTCAAATTCCATGTTAACCTGGCGTTTTCCTGGACATGGCCCTGTTGATCACCTTAAACCTACGGTTCTTCAATACATATGGGTGTAGTTTTGTACGTTGTATTGTTGTTCGTTCGTAGTGATTCACTCGACGCTCAACACCTTGTTCTGATATAATGGCATCAGTTCTATGCGTAGTACGCACATCAATCGAACATGCCAGCAAAGGGAGGAATATCAATTATGGATAAATGCCCCTATTGTAGCGCCGAGACTCGGCCTGGGGACAACTTTTGCTTGAACTGTGGCAACCGTCTGCTTCCATCAACTCCCTCGCCACAGCAGGCTCAAGCAGTGATCGGTGACGCCACGATTCCTGCTGCGGAGGATTGGGTACCGCCAGGCCCAGAGGCTTCACCACCTGCTCATGAGAGTGAATGGAGAGAAGATGAAAATCTAATGACCATCGCCAATACGAGCCTGGAGCCCCCTGCATCTCCTGTGGATACTTCAACCGCTTCCAGTTCTGCTGCTCCTGTAGTACAGGCCATCATGGATAAAGTTGAACACCCTGCACGTATGATCCTACGAACAGACACTGGTGAGGTTCTGCAGGAATATGCTCTGGAGAAGTCCGAAATCAACATTGGTCGTGCTCCCACCAGCGACATATTACTCTCTAAAGATAAGCTCACCTCTCGTCGCCACGCGACTGTTAGTTTCGAAAACGGCGATTACATTATTCGTGACGAGCGTAGCGCCAACGGAACATTTGTGAATGGACAACAGCTTGAGGAAATGACGCCACGTACTCTTCAGGATGGGGATCATATAGGCATTGGTGAGCATGAGCTGGTGTTCCAGGTGAACGAATCTGCATCGTCTGGCGTAGATATAGAAAGTATGCCGACGATCACCGTCGGCCCCGCTGCCGTCGCTGATGTCACGTATCGGACTCACGAAGATGAATTACTAACGGCTGCAACTAGTGATGATTTTAGTACGCGCTCCATGAATGGCGGTGATTCAATGAACAACCCGGCTGTTTTACCAGATCCTGTAGCTCCGTCTACTGTGAACGATGCTACCCAGGCAAGCGTTACTACAGCGGAAGAACCTGTGGAACCAGTAGTTCCCGCAGCACCGGATACAAGTACGGGAGTTACATTCAGTCGCCTCATAAGTCTGCCGCAACCCACTCTTCCAGAAGTGGCCCCGTTGATGGCTGCTCTTGCAACACTGGACGGACAGGTGTCGTCTTTTCAAGAGCAACTGAATGCTACGCAAGAAGCCATGCGCAATCACGATACAGAACTTGCTCAAACCGCCAACCAGCTTCGTACAGGAGTGCGGCGAGTATCAGAACGCATGGATAACACCATCGCCGATGTAGCACGAAGCCGCGAACAATTGGCATGGGCTGAATTAATGCAATTAATGGAAGATGTCATGAATAACCCTCGTGATATCGAGTACGTTACCAAACTTGCTCGTAAAGCTCGAGAGTTAAACAAAGTATTCCAGATTCATCAGAATGTACTCAGCACTCTGGCGGAATGCACAAGCCTTTTGCGCAGCCTGCTCGGAGAGGATAAATAACTTGCGGATGACCGCTACCAAACCAGGTCCCTTGCAGGGAGATCCCTTTGGGATACTCTGCAAGGGTTACACCGGACATTTTCATGCACGAACAACACTATGATGTAATCATCATTGGAGCAGGGTTGGGAGGCTTGCTTAGCGCAGCGCAGTTATTACAGCTTGGCAAGCGAGTAGCAATTGTAGAGCGATTACCACATAGCGGCGGGCGATTCACCGCAAAAACTTATCAAGGTGCTCAGATTAGTACGGGCGCTGTGCACATGATCCCCTTCGGCAGTAGCGGCGTTTTAGCACGCATGCTACGTCGTCTGCACGTACCACATCGCTTTTTTGATGCTGATGTATTCGGCTCATTTCATGTACACGGTAAGCAGTTCCGCTCTCGCGGCTTGCTTGGGCTTTACAAGGTGCTTGGCCCACGCCAGTTCTTCAGGTTCACCTGCCTTGGCTATTTAATGTTCCTTCGCCGTCTCCCAGACGATCAATGCAACTTACCTTTTGATCAATGGCTTGAGCGTCACATAGATGTAAAACGAAACCGTGAACTCACTGCTTTCTTCGCTTCTATCTCTCGCTTTGCCCTGAGTTTGGAACTTCACCAGGTAAGCACAGAAGAGGTCATCAAGACAACAAAGAACATGCTGCGTTTCGGCGCTCCTGGTATAGTAGAGGGTGGTTGTGGCGCTCTGACGAGGGAATTAGAACACTGTATTCTTGAACGCGGAGGGGATCTACGACTGCGTTACGATGTATTGCAAATCCTTCAAGAAGACAACCAGGTAATAGGTGTGCGCGTCCGCAACAAGGCAAATGGCGAAGAAGTGTTATTTCTTGCACCACTTGTAGTCAGCGACATTGGGCCGCGTGCCACACATGCTTTGCTCCACAATCGACAGATAACGCAGGCAGAAGTGCTGAAACAACAGGGTCAACCACCTGGGGAGCACTCTATTGCTTCAGTACCCGCTCATGAAGCGATTGGACTTAAAGTACATTTTCTGAGTGATGTTTCACTGATTCCCCACAAAGGTATTATGTACTGCCTGGATACTCAGCGCATCGTTGGTATCGTGCAACCAACAAACTTTGATCCGAGCCTGGCACCGGTCGGAAAGCACTTACTTATCAGCCACCAGGTCATACAGAGCGAAGATATCGAAGAAGAGAAGCGCTTAGCGCTCGCCGATTTACGGATGATGTTCGGAGAAACATTTGAGAAACATTGTCGCATTCTCACCATGAGTGCCTATAGAGGCGAATGGCCAGTGAATCGTAGCGCTCAGGGCATGGATGTGCCATCTAATACGCCTGTTCAAGGCCTTTATTTAGTGGGAGACGCTGTAAAACCTTCGGGCTATCTTATGGTAGAAGGTGTTGCACAGAGCGTTAATCATTTTCTTGACTTGCTCGATGAAACAGAGGACGTAGGGGCCAGATGTATCGCGCCCCATTTCATTGCGCCCAACAATTACGCCGCTACTTCTCGCAGTCATCGTCCGCACAATGTTATTTCGCCACCCTCGCGCCTACATGCACTGCGTTGGTTATGGGAGGCACCCGGAAACGCTAGAAAATCCTAAGGATATTCATGAATACATCTGCTCCTTATTATTTAATTGAGGGTGGTACACCTCTTCATGGGCGAGTTCGAATTAGCGGGGCTAAAAACGCTGTTACCAAAATGATCATTTCAACACTTCTGACCGATGATCTATGTGTCTTACGCAATGTGCCTCTACTCGGTGATCTGTATTTGACGCTGGCGCTCTGTCTTGATATTGGCTCGAGCGCAGAACTGGTAGATCATACGCTCTCCATTAGCACTCCTGGTGTTCATTGTCCGATTGTCTCAACCGATGTCGGTGGCTTGAATCGCATGGCGATCATTTCAGTTGGACCACTCTTACATCGTTGTGGCGAGGCTGATATTCCTATGCCTGGCGGAGATCGTATTGGAGTAAGGCCAATCGATTTTCACATCAACGGGCTGACCTTGATGGGGGCAAAGGTCGAAGAGCAGGAAGGACGTTACCACTTTAGCGCACCTGCTGGTTTGCACGGGGCAACAATCCGGCTGCCATTCCCGAGCGTTATGGCTACTGAGAATTTTCTGATCACCGCCTCTTTGGCAAAAGGGGTCACAATCATTGAAAATGCGGCGTTGGAGCCAGAAATCATTGACTTGATCAAGTTTCTGCAAAAAATGGGCGCAATTATCGAAATTAAAGTTGATCGGAGAATCGTAATTGAAGGTGTAGATCGCTTACACGGAGCCAGCCATACACTCTTGAGTGACCGTAATGAGGCTGTTTCCTTAGCGATTGCGGCTTATCTGACGAAAGGCGATGTGTATCTGCAAGGAGCTCAGCAAGATACGTTGCTAACATTCTTGAACACATTGTCAAAGATGCGCCTGCGGTTCGACATAGATGACGACGGGATAAGTTTTATTGGGGATGACTGTCCTCCTCCTCCTTTAGCGCTGGAAACTGACGTTCATCCAGGCTTTATGACTGACTGGCAACAACCTTTTACAGTGTTATTAACGCAGGCCGATGGCCTATCAGTCATACATGAAACAATTTATGAGGATCGCTTTGGTTATACATCAGCGCTTGCAGAGATGGGCGCGCACCTTGAGCAGTATACCAATTGCTTAGGCGAGGTATCCTGTCGCTTCCGTGAAAAGCAGTACTTTCATAGCTGCTTAGTTCGCGGACCGACTCCCCTGAGCGCCACAGTTTTGGACATCCCCGATATTCGAGCTGGTTGCTCCTACATCCTGGCAGCGCTCAGTGCCAGCGGTACTTCACAAGTCTATGGCATCGAACATATCGAGCGTGGTTACGAAGGCCTTCATCTTAAATTACAAAATCTAGGAGCAAAAATTGAACGGATCAGTGGCGATGAAGACTGATCCTCTTGCTCACTAACCTATCCAACTTGCACGCACCTCACGTAGCTGTTCGGGAGTAAGAATGCGGAAGAGAACCAGCAGACTCTCCAGATCATATTCCAGACCAATGGAGTGCAATTCCTGTCGGATTCGACCAAGAGCGCTGATCTGCGCTGTTGAGATTAAACCATAACTAACGAGACTCGCAGCTAACAATTGATCGGGGGTTAGAAGCTTAAACATAAGTAAGATTTCACCAAGCTGATAATTCATATCTACGCCATGTAACATGCGCTGAATGTGCTGTGCAACCTCCAGGCGATGCTGTGGGACAAGATGGCCTTCAAGTAACACACTGCCTAATGAACGAGTAGCTCGTCCGCTCAAGACAGGTGTATTGGGTTGAGATAGTGGTGTTGGCAGAGAGGACATAGGAGGAAGACTTTGTACAATATTTAGCAACGTATCATCAGTTGTAGCGTCTAAGGATGAGGATTGGTTTTGTGTTTGCTTGAGACTCAACTGGGGCATTTCAGCAAAAGCGCTTGCAATAGCATCTTCTTCTCCAGCCCCGGTTGTGAGATCTTTTTCCTTTACATTTTGCAAATCTGTCGAGTCTGACGACATTGCTTCTTTCGGTGTCGCAATCGTTCCTGGCGCTGAAAGCGAAATAGGTGACGTGGAAGAATCTATTGAAGCACCTGACGCTATATTTTCTGATTGGAGTGATTGCGTTCCAACATAGGCGTTACGGTACTCCTGCTCGCGTTCAATAGGTATATCCTCAATGGGGGAGGCACGCAAGGGAAGTGTACTTATAGAATTGGCGCCGGTCAAGTGAGTTTGCTGCGACATCGTATTTTGCGTATTTGCATTGACTTCAAAGTTCTGAATTTGAGTTGCTTGAGATTGGGCTTGCTGCTCTACTTGTTCTGCAAGTGGAGAGGTGGGACGCTTTAGAATATTCAAATCTGTCGATTCATCTGTTTCAGTAAAATGACTCTCGTGTACCATTCGTGATAATTGGGCCAATCCCGACTCTTGCTCTTGTCGTGCTGAGTTTCTTGAGGTACCCTCAGGTGTACGTGACATATTCGGAGGTGATTGCCTCTGTGTCCCCACCTCATTATTGAGCAACGGAAGAGCACTTTCTCCAGAACTTTGCGTTTCCTGTGGTCTGATTGGTCTACTCTGGGTACCAATAGCCTGTTGAGTCGAAACCTGGTTCTGAGGATGATACGATACCCGGTTTGTTTCCGGAGTTGGTGAAAAATTTCTGCTGCTCGGATAAATTACAGCTCGGATCTTGTCTGTAAAACCAGATGTAGGATTTCCTGGTCTATTCATCCCTGCAGGCTTAATGGATCCCAAAGATGTTGAATTCGGATCGGAAGGAATCGCTAAAGAGGGATTGGTCGACCGCATCGAAAAAGAAGCGGTGGTCTGGGATGCAGCCTGTTGTGTCCTGGATGACTCCACTCCGCCAGTCAGTTTATTTTGATTAGCTGCATCCTGTACATTTACTCCAGACGCAGCAGCTATTTGCGAGAATGAGCCTGTTATTGGTCCTGGAATGCGCGCGCGCACCGCTTCAACCAGGTTCATAACGCCCATCATGCCATCTACTTCTATGTCGGTGAGTACGGTACGGGAAGTCTCTTCAGAATCATCGGAACCATAACCGGCAATATTCGTACAGCGGAACGTTAAAACTTGTACTCCGCGACCTCGTCGCTGCGTATCCAGCGCCACCCAGAACTCACGCCGACTCGCTGCTGCCTGTGCTAAATTTACTAGTACCAGCCGTATAGGATAGCGCGCGATTGCATCGAAAACTTCTACTGCCGTACGTGCTGGATGACATTCATAGCCAGCGAGCTGAAACTCGCTAGCGAGTAACGTTGTAAATTGTTGGTCTCGTTCGAAAAGTAGAATATGCGGTCCGCCACTATTGATGTTCATTACAGCACTACCTCCACTTCTTGCTCGCACTCTAACCGAATTTGCGAGCGTAGCCTGCGAGTCTCTTTGATGTGCTTATGTCGCAACGTGGTGATACTCCGAATTATCAAAGTCCGTGAAATATTGACACCCTGAAGTATAGGATACTTTCCTTAATCTAACTACAGTTGACATTTTCGCTAGTATAGCACACAAATGTATCAAGGCATAGCGAATGAGACTATTTGATATAGTAAATGGGACCTGGACTAAGAAATACAGGCTCCTAAGCGAAAGGCAGTACAAACACACTATGAATCAAGCTAATACCTTCTATTCACGTCCAGTCATCGCTCTTATGACCGACTTTGGCATTGGTGATGGAGATGTAGGCGTAATGAAAGGTGTCATAGCTAGTATTACTCCTGATGCACACCTCATCGATATTACACATCATGTAGCACCACAAAATGTCTCATCCGGCGCATGGATACTGGCTGCCGGTTATCGTTACTTTCCCAAAAACACAGTCTTCATCTGTGTCGTTGACCCTGGTGTTGGCAGTACTCGCTGGGCTATTGCAGTGCATGCCGGCGATTGGTATTTTGTTGGACCTGACAACGGACTTTTCAGTTATGTCATGGCTGAGCAGTCCGTACATGCAGCCGTTCATCTCACAAACTCAACATATCATCTTCCAACTGTTAGTTCTACCTTTCATGGTCGCGATATTTTCGCGCCCGTAGGAGCCTACCTTGCTCGTGGATTGACTGAAATTTTCTATGAACTCGGACCATCTGTAGACCCAGCAACACTGAGGCGTCTTGAGGTGGGGGGAGCCATTCGTCATGGAACTACTATCGATGCTTACATCGTTCACGTTGATAACTTTGGGAACCTCATCACAGGTGTTCCTCTCACCCTGGTGCCTGAACTTTATTCTGCTTCCCTGGTACAAATCGTTTTCCCGAACGCGGGTGTAACAGTGGACAAGCGCAGACAATTTTTTGCAGAAGGGCCCGATGACGGACAGGCGTTTATCTACGGCGATAGTTCTGGCTACCTTGGAATTGCAGTGCGCAATGGCGATGCTGCGAAAACACTCGGCGTAGGATTTGGTGCTCCTATTGCTTTAATCACATCTGTAGAATAGGTCATTTTAGAACCAATTTGCCTCTTCATTCGTATAGATAATGAAGCAGATGTTCTAGCATACCAGGCTTTTTGCTCTTGACACAGGACTATCTGTGCTGTATGCTACGATTACCAGCACATTTTATGTATATGCTTGTAGGTTTCGTCTCCCGTCTAGAATGAGAAATGGGACCGAAATTGAAACGAAAAATAAAACGCCAGGGAGTTCGACTCCTTGTCGGTGTTCTTAAAAAGAGGGCTGGTTCTCAACCTCGAGTTGTCGAGAAGTTCACCTCCCGTTTGGAAATAAATGGTAAGGGCTGGTTTTCCGCCTCGAATGTCGAGCAAGAAACCAGCCCTTTTGATCAAAGCATCTTCGCGTTCGAGAGAACCATGCATAGTCGTCATTTTTATCTACGCATCTTTTCAAGTGTATTATCCCAGCAGTTAGCAAAATCAGTCTAACGGCATAGAACAGAGAGGGTGACCCATGGATCTGGTTAAGCGGTTAGAGGAATATAGAGATCGGGAACGTGAATTGCAGTGGGAAGGTACTTTTGCCCAGTATTTTGAAATTGCAACCAAAAAGCCAGAGGTGATCCGCCTTGCCCATGAGCGCATTTATCGTATGATTA
>WNEZ01002555.1_pt1 | contig 15623 bp, 16 predicted proteins | sample 5400521 | NCBI WGS metagenome assembly WNEZ01 (sample SAMN13153339, study PRJNA577476) | soil metagenome | isolation source: 120 cm saprolite under Douglas fir tree site 2 hole 1 replicate 1 | place: USA:California | collected 2015-04-18
GCCGGCAAAATGCAGGTGGATCCCCGCCAGGCTCCAAATAGGCGCATACTGGGCCTACGAGACCGACGGCCCGGGGCCTCCTGGTCAACCAGGGCCCTACGCGGGATAGATGTCCTGAACCGTCGGTTTCTCCGGGTCTTTGGGCCAGTCGGCGCAACATGAAGCCAGCAGTGGGCTCCAAAGGGCCATAGCCACGGTGCAGAGGTCGAGATCAACACTGCATGCGCTCGCTTCCGTGCTTCGGCCGGCGCCTGACTCGGATGCCCTCGTCATCCTTGGCCGGCTCCTGGATTCGCTCCCCATCGGCTTCCATGTCACCGAGTGCGGCGGCGGGTTCCACGTCCTCTATGCCAACCGGGTGTGGGAACGCTGGCTCGCCCCCGAAAAGCTGCCGGTTGCCGGCAAGACGCTCGGAGAACTTTTTCCGAGCGCCGAGGCGGCCGGCGTCCTCCAGCTCATGCGCGAGGTCTGCCGGACTGGCCGGCCCAAACACCTGAAGGGCTTTGAGTTCCGCGAACTCGGCATGGTCGCGCGGGGCAAACCCGGCGAGACGAGCCAGTGGGATTGGGAGATCTATCCGTTGAGCAGCAAGACCGGCGTGACCCATTTGCTCAACGTGATCATGGATGTCAGTGGGACTCGTCCGAAGCGAGATGGGGTGTTGGCGGAGGAGCGGCAGGCGGTGAACCGTCGCCGGGAAGAAGCCAACGGGGTTCTGCGCATTTTCGGCCTGGCTCCCGATATGCAGGACGACAAGGAGGCCCGGCGCGAGCGCGAATAGAAGAGGCGACCGCCCCTTCGCGGTCGAAGGTCAGCGGCCGCCCTTCAGTCGAATCGCTTAGACGCCTGACGCTACGGGCGCGAGAATCTCGGTGGCGTAAATTTCGAAGATCTCGATCTTCGTGTCTTTGCCGCCAAGCTTCTGGATGGTCTCCGTGCGGAGTCCACTGATCGATGCCTCGCTCTTCTGCAGGTCCATCTCGGTGTCCCACACGGACCCACCGAACGTCCTGCCCGTCTGTCGGTTGACGAAGAAGAGGGCCGTCCGGGCGCCGGGCTGCTTCTCGATCACCGGCACGATCTTCTCCATGAAGTTGGAGACGGCCTCGGAGACGCGGGTCGGATCGCCATTGACGGTGGTGACGCGCGCCCAGACGCCCGACTTCGCTGGCTTGAACCGCTGGAGCACCGCGACCTCGCACTCGTCCTCCTCGACGATGTTCCCCCCGGTCATGTCCAGGATTCGAAGCGCCTCCGGGCGCACCTGACCACGAGCCGTTTTCATCGCCGTCTCGGATTCCCAGTAGGAAACGCTCAGACCGTCACCGGTCTTCCGGTTTCCGGTGAACGTGGCGCCCGTGAAGCCCGGTTGCTTCTTAAGCAGAGGCAGGATGCCCTGCGTCCACTGCTTGATGGCTTCATCGACCTTGTTCGGATCCCCCTTGAGTCGTACGACGCGAACGTAGGCGTGGGCCTGATTCCGCTCTGCTGACATTCGATGTCCTCCTGGTCCGACACCTTTCGGCATGTCGTGACTGGTTGGCGATCGACTCGGAAGGACCAGGCTCAGGCTCGGTCCTGAGGAAGGGAGGGACGTCAAAGCGTCCCGACGGTGCCTTAACGTGGATTGTACCCCTTCTGGACCGTGCTCAACCCCGGTCTCAATAGACTGCGCATGGATATGCGCTACCTGGTGGTTGCCACCGACTACGACGGGACCCTGGCCACCAACGGGCTGGTGAGCCCGGAGGCGGTCCATGCCCTGGAGCGCCTGCGCACCTCCGGCCGCCGGCTGATCCTCGTCACCGGGCGCGAGCTCCGGGACCTGTTGCGGATCTTTGGCCCCGTCGATCTCTTCGAGTACATCGTCGCCGAGAATGGGGCGGTGCTCTATCGGCCGGCGGGCCGCGACACGAAGGTTCTGGCCAAACGTCCCCCGCATCAACTCGTACGGGCCCTCCGCGAAAAGGGAGTCGAGCCGCTCTCGGTGGGTGAGGTCGTGGTGGCGTCCTCGAGCTCGAACGCCTCGGCAGTCCTTGAGGTGATTCAGGCTCTCGGTCTTGAGCTCCAGCCCATTTTCAACAAGGACTCCCTGATGGTCCTGCCGCCGGGGGTCGACAAAGCCACCGGGCTGGCCGCGGCCCTGGCCGGCATGGGGGTGTCCCCGCTCAATGTCGTTGGGATCGGCGATGCGGAGAATGATCAGGCCCTGCTCAGCTTCTGCGGGTTGGGGGTCGCCGTGGCGAATGCTGTGCCGTTGCTCAGGGAGCGGGCCGACCTGGTGACCCAGGCAGCGGACGGAGCGGGCGTCGTCGAACTGGTGGCCAGGCTGGTGGCCACCGACCTGGCCGATCTCGCCCGCCATACCTGATGGCTCCGAACCGAGACAAGCCCCGGGCTGGTTGCGCGTTCCGTCGTGAGCGAGCGCGCTAGCTGGTTTCTGCGGGCGACGCCCCGGCTAGGGCTTCCTCCCGCTTGGCGCCATTGGGCGGAAGCGGCGGGGCGATGACCGGCGCGGTCCGCTCGGGCGGCTTGGGGATCCCGGCGGCGGCGTAGATCTCATCCTGGTCCAGGGTATCCTGCTTCAGCACGGCTTCGGCGAGCCGGTCCAACCGCGATCGATTTTCGGTCAGCAGGCGCACCGCCTCTTTGTGGCACTCGTCCACGATCCGCCGAACCTCCTCGTCCAGCAGCTTGGCCGTCTCTTCACTGAAGTGGGTGGTGGGATCGCCGTCGCCGCCGGGCTGGGTGATGTTGATGGGACCGAGCCGGGGCGACATGCCCCAGCGCACCACCATCGACCGGGCGACCTGGTTCACCTGCTGGAGGTCGGACTCGGCGCCGGTGGTCACTTGGCCGTAGGCCACCTCTTCGGCCGCCCGGCCGCCCAGCGCCGCCGTGATGCGGCCGCGCAGGTAGCTCTCCGGGTAGTTGTAGCGATCGTCAATGGGCTGGCTGTAGGTCGATCCCAGGGACAGTCCGCGGGGCACGATGGTCATCTTCCGCACCGGGTCGGAGCCCGGGATCAGCAGGCCCATCAGCGCGTGCCCCGATTCGTGGTAGGCGATCAGCCGGCGCTCGTCGGGGCCCAGCACGATCGGCCGTTGCAGGCCGAGGACCGATCGCTCGATGGCATCGGTGAAGTCGCGGCGGGTCACGCTCTCCTGGCCCTTTCGAGCCGCGATCAGGGCCGCCTCGTTGACGACGTTGCGTAAGTCCGCGCCGACGAACCCGGCGGTCGCCCCGGCGATGTCGCCCAGGTCAACGTCCGGAGCCAGCTTGACCGTTCGCGAGTGCAGGCGGAGGATCGCCTGGCGCCCGGCGCGATCGGGCGGCGCGACCGCCACCCGGCGATCGAAGCGGCCCGGCCGTAAGAGGGCGGGGTCCAGGACTTCCGGCCGGTTGGTGGCCGCCAGCACCACGACGTTCTGGTTGGGCGTGAAGCCATCCATCTCGGTGAGGATCTGGTTGAGGGTCTGCTCCCGCTCATCATTGCCGCCAAACCCGGTGCCGGCGGCCCTCGACCGTCCGATTGCGTCCAGCTCGTCGATGAAGATGATGCTGGGCGAGGCGGCCTTGGCCTGGGCGAACAGGTCACGCACGCGGGAGGCGCCCACCCCCACGATGGCCTCCACGAACTCGGATGCCGAGAGGCTGAAGAATGGACGATTGGACTCGCCGGCGACCGCCCGGGCCAGGAGCGTCTTCCCGGTACCGGGTGGGCCGACCAGGAGCACGCCATGCGGGATGGTGGCTCCCAGCCGCTGGTACTTTTCGGGCGTGCGCAGGAAGTCCACGACTTCGGCCAGGTCCTCCTTCGCCTCGTCGATGCCGGCGACGTCGTTAAAGGTCGTGCGTCCGGCGGTGTCCGCCGTGTACAGCTTGGCCTGGCTCCGGCCAAAACTGCCAAGGATGCCGCCGGCGCCGCCCCCGGCCCGCTGGCTGATATAGATGAACGCCGCGACCAGCAGGAGCACGGGACCGAATCCGAGCAAGAGAGCGAGCAGCGGCGACTGGCCCGACCCGGGGGCGGTGGCGGTGATGGGAACGTTCTGCTCCTGCAGCAGGGTCCCCAGGTTGTCCTGGGCAAAGAGGGGCCGCTCGGTCTGGAACAGCGCCCCGCTCTGGGACCCGCTGGTGACCGGGCGTTTAAATTCCCCCTGGATGGAATTGCTCTGGGCGGTGATGCTCTTCACGTTGCCGGCGGTGACCTGCTCGACGAAGGTGGTGTAGGGGACCGTGATGCGGGTTGGCCCACTGGTAATGAAGGTGCTGAAAAGGTAGTTGAGCACCAGCAGCGCGACCACGTAGATCCAGAACCCGCGACTTTGCCAGAACGGCCGGCGTGCCGGTGACGGTGACGGGGGGGCGGCGCGGGTCGGGTTGGTAGCCACGTCCCCTTCTCCTCCCGCAATGCTACGGCAAATCCTGCTCCCCCTTCATGGGGGAATGCAGGGAGCGGGTATCCCCGCAATCACGCCACCACCAAGTCCTCCTCCCCTGTAGGGGAGGGCAGGGTGGGGGTGTACCCAGCGATTACGTCACCACCATGACCGCGCCGACCGCCACCTAAAATACGTCTCGGCCGGGATGACGTAATTGGTAGCCGTAGGCGACTTAAAATCGCCAGCCCGAAAGGGCGTCCGGGTTCGACTCCCGGTCCCGGCATTTTTCTACTAGGCGGCAGCGACCCGGGGCGGATTGCCGTGCAAACGCAGGTAGAACCCCTGGGCGATCGCATACGGAACCAGGAGGCTCAGCTCGAACTCGGCCCCCCGCCGGAGGACCCCGGCAAACAGGTCGGGAAGCAGGCGGCGTTGACTGGCTTCTGCGATTCGAAGGATGGCGTAGGCGTCCGACAGCCGGACCCTGGCGGCGGAACCATCCCAGACTGTGGCGCCGTCTTCCAGCTGGCGCCATTCCGCCAGCAGCACGCCCTGGGTCGCGCACAGCGCCAGGGCCTGGACCAGGCGAGGCTTGCCGTCCCCGCCCACCTCGACGTGGTGCGCCTCGGCGACGGCGAGCGCACGGGCGACCGCCTCTTCGACCTGTGGCCAGGACTCGCTATCCGCCGCCGCGTGAGTCAGCAGGTCCGGCGCCTCGACGATCCGCTTGGCCCGGCCCAGGGCAAACCCATCGAGTTGTCCACGCAAGGCGGGTGGCAGCGGGAGGTCGGCCAGGGGAGGGGCGTGGCTGGCAAACGTTTCGACCAGCGGCTCCCCGTACAGCATCTCCGGATCCTGGGGGGGCGGGGGCAATTCCTGGTGCTGGATGGCGGGCTTCCAGCCGGCGCCCCAGCCGGTCCTGCGATGCGGTGGCCGCTTGACCACCAGCACGGCCGCGGCCACTCCGAAGGCGAGCACGACCAGGCCCCAGAAGATGCCGAACACCAGCATGACGACGATCCCGGCCGCCAGCGCGATGGCCAGGATGACAGCGCGACTCCGTTTGGTCACATACGTTCAACGGAAATCGAGGGTCAATCCCCCCGCAAAACCCTCCCTTCAGATCTCCCCGTCATGGGGGAGGACACGGTGGTTACCCCGTGTTACGTGGCGTCTTCGGTGCCGGGGTACGGTGGCTGCTTGCCACGCCGGATCAATTGATCCTGAGCCCTGGTAATGGTCTCCTGCACCTTCGGGCGCGCGCTCTCCACCATCCCCTGGGCCTGGTCCAGCATGGGCTGCACCTCGCCCCGCAAGTGCTCCAGGCGCGAGCCCAAGTCCTGGCGTAGCTGCCGCCCTTCCTTGGGGGCATAGAGGAGCGCTGCCGCGGCTCCCAGCATCATCCCGTGCACGACGCCGCGCAGGTATCCCATGGTCGTCCTCCTTCAGCGAGTGGCCCGGCTGGTCCCGCGATTGTAGCACCGGCCGCGCTTCAATCTGATAGTGAGGCTATCAGGTGAAGCCGGTGCTAAGCCGCTGGCCGAACCTGCGGGAGAGGCCGCAGCCTGGCCACAGCCCGGCCGGTCTGGGTGAGCAGGACGATGCCCTGCGCGACCAGGTCCAGGGCGGACCGCAGAAGGACCGCGGCCACGCAGGCCACGCTGTACAGGATCACCTCAGCGATCCGGCTACGAAGGAAGGGCACCCCCGCCGCGACGCCTCCAATCAGGATGCCCGCCACGCAGATGGCGGCCAGCAGCTCGATGCCCCGCATGGCCAGCCACTCCCGTACGCCCATCACAAGAATACGTATAACCCAACTATCAAGATAAAGTCAACAAGAACGCGTTTCCGGCCCCTCACCTCCGCCTATAAGTCGACGTGCTCGCCGATGCCGCGGCTGCGAGCCCGCTCCAGCACAGTGGCGCCCAGCGCGATGTCTTCAAGGGCGAGGCCGACCGACTTGAAGAGCGTGATCTCCTGCGGATCGGAGCGCTTCGCGGTGCCGACGATCACTTCGCGCAGAGAGTGGACCCGGGCCCAGTCCAGCATCCCATCGGCCTCGGCCAGGAGCAGGTCGCCGGCCTCCACCCGGGCGGCAGAGGCGTCGTCGGCCACCACCAGGCCAGCCCGCGAAACGGTCTCGCCATCCACTTCCCGGCGTTGGGGCCAGTTCGACCCAGCAACATTGAGGTGCTGCCCGGGACGGAGCCAGGCACCCGGGAAGAGGGGCGACCCGGCGCTGGTGATGGTCGTGATGATGTCGGCGGCTTCCACCGCCTCGCGTGGGTCGCCGCCGGCGGTGGCGCGGATCCCGTTGGCCGCCAGGTCCGTCAACAATCGCTCCCGCCGGCCGGGATCCCGGCTCAGCACTCGCACCTCCTGGAGCGGCCGAACGCTGGCGATGGCCAGCACCTGGGTCAGGGCCTGGGTGCCGGCCCCAAAGATCGTCAGCCGCCTGGCATCGGGCCGCGCCAGGTAGCGCGTGGCCAGGCCCGAGGCGGCACCGGTGCGCACGCGGCCCAGATGATCGCCCTCTACGATGCCCACCAGCTCCCCCGAGCTGGCGTCAAAGAGCTGGACCCAGAATCGGGCGTCGTGCCGGTGATGGGTGTATGCCTTGAAACCGATGATGCCCCGGGTCGGGAGCGCGGCGCTCATGGTGGCCAGCACGACGCCACCGGCCACCCGGCGGCGCGGCTGATTGTCGGCGCCCCCGGCGGCCCAGTCGCGGAACGCCGCGTCCAGCAGGTCGATTGCCTCGGCGACCGTGATCAGCGGGCGCACATCGGCCTCCCGCAGGAGCAATACCATTCGACGATTATGGGAGGCGTGCTGCCGCCCACCCTGCGCGCGCGAGTCGCCGCCGCGCGGGTGGCGCACCTGGCGACCGCCCATCGGGGCAAGCCGGCGCTGGTCCCCATTAGCTTTGCGCTGGTCGGCGACCGCCTCTACTCGGCCATCGACGCCAAGCCGAAGCGCGTGCCGCCCGAGCAGCTACGCCGAGTGCGCTACCTGCGCGCCAATCCGCGGGCGGCCGTCCTGGTCGATCACTATGAAGAGGACTGGCGCCGGCTCTGGTTCGTCCTGCTGGAAGGCCCGGTGCGGTTGCTCGAGCGGGGGGCCGAGCAGGGCCGGGCCATCGCCGCGCTCCGTAAGAAGTACCCGCAATACGTCGCCATGCCGCTGGCGGCCGACGCGCTGGTCATTGCTCTTGACGTGGGGAACTGGCGAGAGTGGCGATCGGCGCCTCCACGGAACTCGCCCTAACTCGAATCCGGGGTCGTTGCCCGGAATCCGGCCCTAGGCTGCTTGCTTCTGGGTGGCTTTGCGGGCGGTAGCGCGCTCGATCCGCTTCTCCCGGGCCTTACGGCCGCGGCGCACGTGTGGCTTCATCCGGCGCGTATAACTGGCCGCCTTGGCGATGCCTGCGGGAGCTGTGACTCACTTGAAGGTGCATGCGGCAGCATGTAACTGGCTGGCGGGCCGGGACTGGCGGCGCAGGGTATCACGGCTCGGTAACATGGGTTCCTAGTGAGTGACCCCCGGCCCATCGGCGTCTTCGACTCGGGCGTCGGCGGGTTGACGGTCCTGCGGGAGCTGCAGCAGCAGCTGCCGGCCGAGTCGACCATCTACTTCGCCGACCTCGGCCACTTCCCCTATGGCCCGCGCTTCCAGGGGCAGGTCCGGCAGTTCTCGCTCCGCATCATCCGCTTCCTGGAAGAGCTCGACGTGAAGCTGGTGGTGATCGCCTGCAACACGGCCACCGCGGCGGCCCTCAACGCCGCCCGGGAGACCTTCGACATTCCGATCGTGGGGGTGATCACGCCCGGCGCCCAGGCGGCCGTCCAGGCCACCCGCAACAAGAAGATCGCGGTCATCTCCACGGAAGGGACCAAGCAGAGCGGCGAATACCTGCACGCCATCAAGGAGGCCAATCCCACCATCGGCGTCCTGCCGGTGGCGGCGCCGGGCCTGGTGGAGCTGGTCGAAGGCGGCCAGGCCCAATCGCCCGAGGCCGAAGCCGCCCTCCGCGCGACGCTGGCCGAGATCATCGAGTACGCACCCGACACGCTCATCCTCGGCTGCACGCATTACCCGCTGCTGCGCCCCCTGATCCAGAAGGTGACCGAGGGCAAGATGACCATCGTCGACTCGGCCCACACTACGGCCGCGCGGGTGGCCCGGGTGCTGGCCGCCAACGGGCTGGCCGCCGCCGGCGACGAGCCAGCCGGGCACCAGATCTACGTCACCGGGTCGCCCGAGCAGTTCCTGAAAACGGCCCACATCCTGTTCGAAGACGCCCTTCCACCGATCCAGACCGTGGGCCTCGAGCTGGTGGAGCAGATCGGGTCGCGCGAGGCGGTCGGCTAACGTTACGGTCCATAGCCCGGATCCACCGGCTGGCCACGGCCGGCCCGCCACAATCGGGCCACCGCTGGATAGGAATTGCCCCAGTGGGCTCCCTACGATAGGGTTAGGCGAGCGCATGAGTGTGACCCGCACGGATTTCCTCGCCCCGGTCCAGGCTGAGCTCGATGACTTCGAGCGACGCCTGCACGCGGTGGTCCGCGCCGACATGGGTCCCCTGGCCGACGCCATGCAGCAAATCCTGGACGCCGGCGGCAAACGGATCCGGCCGGCGCTGGTCATCCTGGCCGCCCACCTGGGCCAGCCCCGCATCGAGGATGTCTTCAGCACGGCCATGGCGATCGAGTTCATCCACAACGCCACCCTCATCCACGACGACCTGATCGACCATGCGCCCACCCGGCGCGGACTCCCCACCATCCACGAGGTGCTGGGTCCCGGCCCGGCGGTCATCATCGGCGACTACTACTTCGCCAAGGCCGCCAATCTGATGGCCCAGGTCGGGGATCCCAACATCGACGTCCGCCTCTCGCAGGCCGTGATGACGATCTGCTACGGGGAGATGCTCCAGTTCACCACCCAGCGCAAGTACGAGCAGACCGAGGAGGAGTATTACGCCAAGATCGGGCGGAAGACCGCGGTCCTGATGGCGACCTCGACCTTCTGTGGCGCAGTGACCAGCGACCAGCCGAAGGAGGCGGTGGCGGCGTTGGAGCGCTACGGCCACCTGCTCGGGATGGCATTCCAGATCGCGGACGACGTGCTGGACTACCTGGCCACGGAAGCCGAAGTCGGCAAGCCGGTCGGCAATGACCTCAAGGAAGGGACCGTCACCCTGCCCCTGATGCTGGCCCTCCAGGACCCGGGCGTCGACGGCGGGCTGCGGCGGGTGCTGGACCGGCCCGTTCTGCGTGACGCCGACTACGCCGAGGTGGTCTCCATCGTCCGCCACTCACGGGCCATCGACGAGTCGTACGAGGTGGCCCGCCGGTTCGGCGAGCAGGCCCGCGCGGCGCTGGAGGTGTTCCCGCCGTCGACCTACAAGGACGCGCTGGAGGAACTGACCCATTACGTCGTTCGCCGCCGCAAATAGCCGGCCGTGGTCAGACGGCCGCCGGATCACCCGCCTGGTGTGGTAGCGTCGAGCCGCGGTGCCTGATACGCATTTCGTCCTGGTCGGCCTGAGTCACCGGACCGCTCCCCTCGAGGTGCGCGAGCAGGCGTCCATCCCGGATGCCAGCGTGGGGGAGTGCCTGCAGCGACTGGCGGACCGGGACCTGCTCGACGCTGGCGCGCTGCTCTCCACCTGCAACCGCACCGAGCTCTATGCCGTCTCGGCCAACGCCGCGGCCGACGACCGGCTGCTGCGGGCGTTCGGCGAATGGCCCCACCAACTGCCCTTCGAGACCTGGCGCCGCTACGCCTATCACCTGGCCGACGGCCAGGCCATGGCGCATCTCTTCCGCGTGGCGGCCGGCCTCGACTCGATGGTGCTGGGCGAGGGGCAGGTGCTGGGCCAGCTGAAGCAGGCACTCGACCAGGCGCAAAAAGCCGGAACGCTGGACGCCACCCTGCACGTCATCCTGCGTGGCGCGATCCGGGCCGGCAAGCGGGTGCGGGACCAGACCGAGCTCGGCCGGAGCGCGGTGTCGGTCAGCCACGTGGCCGTGATGCGCGCCCGCGAGATCCTAGGTGATCTTGCCGGCCGCAGCGTCCTGCTGGTGGGCGCCGGGGCCATGAGCGAGATCGCCGTCCGCCTCTTCCGGAACCAGGGCATCCGCCACGTGCACCTGGCCTCCCGCACCCTGCAGCGGGCGGATGAGTTTGCCCGGCCGCTGGGGGTGGAAGCCATCGACTTCACGGCGCTGGAATCGGTGGTCCCCGAGGTCGACGTGATCCTGACCTCGAGCAGCGCACCCTACGTGCTCTTCGACCGAGACCGCATCGAGCGGTTCCAGGCGCTGCGCGGCGGCCGCCCGCTGGTGATCGTGGACATCGCCGTCCCGCGCGACGTGCATCCGGACGCCAGCAGTGTCCCGGGGGTCTCGCTGGCCAACATCGATGACCTGCGCCTGGTGGCGGAACGGAACCTGCGGGACCGCGCGGCGGCGGCGCCGGCGGCGGAACGGATCGTCGAAGAGGAGCTGGCCCGAACCCACGCCAGCTTGCAGGCCCGCCAGGCCGGTCCCCTGATCGGCGCGCTCGTCCGGCGGGCGGAGCAGATCCGCGACAACGAGGTCGACCGGGCGCTCTCGCACCTGCCCATGGCCGATGCCGCCACCCGCAAAGCCCTGCACGGGCTGGCGGAGGGATTGACGGCCAAGCTGCTGCACTCGCCCATTCGCCACCTGCGGGAGACGCCCACACCCAGCGTGGATGCCGCGGTCCTGCAGGACGCCTTCGACCTGACCGACCCGGAATGATCCGGCTGGCGACTCGAGGGAGCGCGCTGGCGCTCGTGCAGGCGCGCTTGGCTGCCGACGCCCTGCACCGGCTGCATCCGGGGGAAGTCTTCGAGCTGACGCCCATCGAGACCCGGGGGGATCGCGCGCAGACCGTCGCGCTGACCGAGGTGCAGCAGGAAGGTGTCTTCGTGAAGGAGCTGGAGCAGGCGCTGCTCGATGGCCGTGCCGACCTGGCCGTGCACTCGGCCAAGGACCTGCCCACGCTGGTCGCGCCACCGCTGGTGCTGGCCGCTTTCCTGCCGCGGGCCGATGCCCGCGATGTCCTGATCACCCGGACTGGTCAGGGGCTGCGCGCCCTACCGGCCGGTTCCCGCATAGGGACCGGCAGCCCCCGCCGGGCGGCGCAACTCAGGGCGCTGCGTCCGGACCTGGAGGTGGTGCCGATCCGCGGCAACGTCGATACCCGCATCCGCAAAATGCGGGAGGGTGCGGTGGACGCCGTCGTCCTGGCGGCGGCCGGCCTCCAACGCCTGGACCGGACGGCCGAGGTGACGGAATGGCTGCCCTTCGACCTGATGCTCCCGGCGCCCGGGCAGGGTGCGCTGGCGCTGCAGGCGGTCGAGGGCACGGTCGCCTGCGGATTGGCCCGGCAGGCTGATGATCCAGCCACCCGGCGGGCGGTGGAGGCCGAGCGGATGTTGCTCCGGCGGCTGGGTGGCGGCTGCCTCACCCCGGTGGCGGCCTTCGCGGTGCCAGAGGGGCATCGCCTGCACCTGCGCGCGGCCGTCCTGTCGGCATCGGGGCGGGACGCCTGCCGGGCCGAGGCGACCGCGTCGGATGGGGAGGCCACTGTGGATGCCGTCCTGGCAGGGCTTCGGGAGCAGGGCGCCGAGCGCCTGCTTCGGGACGACCGGCTCCAGCGCCGGCCGCTCCACGGGCTGCACGTCCTGGTGACGCGGGCCGGCCCCCAGGCATCCGGATTTGCCGACCGGTTGCAACAGTCTGGCGCCGAGGTCACCTCCGTCCCGACTATTGACATCCAGCCGCTGGACGCCCGGGCCGATGCTCGCCTGGGGGACCTGGGTCGGTACGACTGGATCGCATTCACCAGCGCGAATGGGGTGGCGGCCTTCGCCCAACTGCTGAACGAGCTGGGCGCCCCGTTCCCCAGCGCCCGGCTGGCCGCCATCGGTCCCGAGACCGCCGCCGCCATCCGCGAGGCCGGCCATCGGCCAGACCTGGTTCCGGAACAGTTCATCGCAGAATCGCTGGCTGACGCCCTGCCCGCCCCGGCCCGGGTGCTGGTGCCGCGGGCCGCCGGGGCCCGCGACGCGCTCCCCGATCGGCTGCGTCAGCGGGGCAGTACGGTCGACGTGCTCGAGCTGTATCGCGTGGTCGCCCCGCCGGGCCTCGCGACCGCCCTGAACCGGGTGCTGGGCGACGTTGACGTGGTCACCTTCACCAGCTCCTCGACGGTCCGCCACTTCGTCCAGGCGGTAGGACACGACCTGCCGCCCCAGGCTCGAGTGGCCTGCATCGGGCCGATCACGGCGGCCACCGCCCGCGACGCGGGACTGCCGGTTGCTATCATCGCCGAGGAGTACACGACGCAAGGCCTGGTGGACGCGCTGATCCGCGATCGCCTGGCAAGCACCGCACCATGAGCTTTCCCACCGAACGCCCCCGACGTCTGCGTGCCCGGCCTGCGCTCCGCCGGCTGGCGCGCGAAACCGCACTGTCTCCGGCCGACCTGATCTATCCCCTGTTCGTGCGCGAGGCCATCGCCGAGCCCGTCCCCATCGAGGCCATGCCGGGGCAGGTCCAGCACTCGCTCGACTCACTGGCACGCGAAGTGGAGTCGGCCCTGCGGCTGGGGGTGCAGAGCTTCGTCCTGTTCGGCATCCCGGCGGCCAAGGACCCGGACGGCAGTCAGGCCTGGGACGACGCCGGCATCATCCAGCAGGCGCTGCGCCGGTTGCGCGACGCCTTCGGCGGCGAGCCGGTGCTGATCGCCGACCTCTGCCTGTGTGAGTACACGGACCATGGCCACTGCGGCGTGCTCGACGGCGACCGGGTGGACAACGACCGCACCCTGGCGATCTACCAGCGGATCGCCACCGCCCAGGCCGCGGCCGGGGCCGACGTGGTTGCCCCGTCCGGCATGATGGACGGCCAGGTGGCCGCCGTCCGGACGTCCCTCGACGCCGCGGGCTTCGAGGACCGGGCCATCCTGGCCTACGCTGCCAAGTACGCGTCGGCCTTCTATGGCCCCTTCCGCGTGGCGGCGGGCTCCGCGCCCCGACAGGGTGACCGGCGCGGCTATCAGATGGATCCGGCCAACGCGCGCGAGGCGGTCCGCGAGGTGCGGCTGGACATCGCCGAGGGGGCGGACATCGTCATGGTCAAGCCGGCCCTCGCCTATCTGGACGTCATCCGCCGGGTGCGCGACTCGGTGGACGTGCCCCTCGCCGCCTACAACGTGAGCGCGGAGTACGCCATGGTGAAGGCGGCGGCGGCCCACGGCTGGATCGACGAACGGCGCGTGATTCGTGAAGTCTTACTCGGGATCCGGCGGGCCGGGGCGGACATGGTCCTCACCTACCACGCCCGCGAAGCCGCCGCGGATATTCCGTGCTGGGAGGAGCTGGGTTGAGCCAGGAAGAAAAGGTCTCACCCTGGCAGGTGGCCGCGACGCTGGGCCTGCTGGGCGTGGCGGTGGTGGTCGCCGGCATCTACTTGACGCGAACGGTGGGGAGTACGCCCGGCTCGGCGCCCACCCCGAGCCCGAGTGCGACCGCCACTCCCACGGCGAGCGTGGCGCAGATTCCTCCCGGACCGACCTGCGGCGCGCTGAAATTCGGGACCGCCCTTGTGCCGCTGCCGGGCGATGCCGGCCTGCACACTTACGCCGCTCCGCCGCCGTCCATCATCAACGTGGCCCACAAGTACCTGGCCACCATCGTCACGCCGCGGGGCTCGATGATCCTGTGCCTGGACCCGGCGCTGGCCCCCGTGACCGTGAACAACTTCGTGTTCCTGGCCCGCAACCAGTTCTACGACGGCCTCACCTTTCATCGGGTGGAGGCGGGCTTCGTCATCCAGGGCGGCGATCCCAAGGGTGACGGTACCGGTGGCCCGGGGTACCAGTTTGCGGACGAGCCGGTTCGCAGCCAGTACGTCAAAGGCTGCGTGGCCATGGCCAACTCGGGCCCCAACACCAACGGGAGCCAGTTCTTCATCTGCACGGCCGACGATCCGCAGCTGGCGACCAACGGTCATTACAACCTGTTCGGGTTCGTGCAGACCGGCATGGATGTGGCGCTCAAGATCGTCAAGGGGGACGTCATGACCAAGGTGACGGTGCAGGAGCAATCTGCATGAGCGGCTGCGCGGGACTGACGTTCGGACCGGCGCTCGAACACTCGGGGGCCGCAGGCCAGCGAAAATTCAGCGAGCCTCCTTCGATGCAGATCGATCCCAAGAAGCGATATCAGGCTGTGATCAAGACCGGCAAGGGGACCATCACCCTCTGCCTGGATCCCGCCCTGGCCCCGAAGACTGTCAACAATTTCGTCTTCCTGGCGCGCAATCTCTACTACGACAACCTGACCTTCCACCGGGTGGTGCCTGGCTTTGTCATCCAGGGCGGATGTCCGCGCGGCGACGGCACGGGCGGGCCCGGATACAAGTTCACGGATGAGCCGGTCAAAGAGCCCTACGTCGAAGGGGCGGTGGCCATGGCGAATTCCGGGGCCAACACCAATGGCAGCCAGTTCTTCATCACCAACGCCGACGCCTCGGGGCTGGACCGCAAGTACAACCTCTTCGGCCACGTGGAGTCCGGGATCGACGTGGTCAAGGCCATCAAGGTCGGTGACGTGATGCAGTCCGTCACCGTGCATGAGCAGACGTAGAACGACGACCCGCTCGGAGGAGCTGCTCGACCAGGCCCTGGCGCTGATCCCCGGCGGCGTGAACAGCCCGGTCCGAGCCTTCCGCGCCGTCGGCGGGACGCCGCCCTTCATGGTCCGCGGAGACGGGCCGTGGGTCTGGGACGCTGATGGCCGTCGCTACCTCGACCTGGTCGGCTCCTGGGGACCCCTCATCCTGGGTCACCGCCACCCGGCGGTTCTGGCGGCGCTGCGCGACCAGCTCGAGCGCGGCTGGACCTTCGGCGCCCCGACCGAGGGAGAGATCCGGCTGGCCGCCACCATCCGGGACCGGATGCCGTCGGTCGAGATGCTTCGGCTGGTGAGCTCCGGGACGGAGGCGACCATGTCAGCGGTCCGGCTGGCCCGAGCGGCGACCGGCCGGTCCAAGATCCTGAAGTTCGCCGGCGGCTACCACGGGCATGCCGATCCATTGCTGGTGGAGGCCGGCTCGGGCGTAGCGACCCTGGGCATCCCGGGCACGCCGGGCATCACCCCCGGCGCCGCCGGGGACACCATCGTGGTTCGGTACA
>WNEZ01006695.1_pt1 | contig 15616 bp, 11 predicted proteins | sample 5400521 | NCBI WGS metagenome assembly WNEZ01 (sample SAMN13153339, study PRJNA577476) | soil metagenome | isolation source: 120 cm saprolite under Douglas fir tree site 2 hole 1 replicate 1 | place: USA:California | collected 2015-04-18
GGATTGACGTAGTTGAACTGCAGAGGAGATTGCCCGTGGACCTGCACGACGGTTTCTCCGCAAGCCATGGCGAAGTGGTGCATGTCGGGATCGAGAAAGGCAAAGCTCCCGGCAGTGAACGCCTTCATTTTGTCGCTCTCAAATTCGTCCCCCATCCCCAGTTTGAACGTTCCGGAGATGACGGTGACGTTTTCCCTGTTTGGGTGCCAATGAGGCGCGATGCGGAACCCGTCAGGCATCTTCAAGCGAATGGTGAAATCGCCGCTAGACGCGGTTGGGTCACCCTCAAGCACGGCGAACTGCGCGCCCGGACGGACTACCGGCGGCGCCGGCCCCCACGGAATGGTGTCCGGGGTAAACGCGTTTTTTTCGTGAGAACGATCGTGCGTGACGCTGGCGAAAAGCAGACCCGCCCCAGCGAACAATCCAGCCACTGCCAGTGCGAGGAACAAGTAACGCTTCATGATTGAGCCTCCATTGCTCGGTATCGAACGGTGGATGATCTCTTGCGCAGAAGTTCAGTACAATGAAGAGCGAATGCAGCTTGCATATCTTTTCTATATCGTCGCAAATTACTGATTCCTAGGGGATAATGTCCTTCGAGAGACTTTATGCGACGTACGCGCCCGGCAGTAAACGACATCGAACTCGACCTTGGGCGCTACGAGCTTCGCCGCCAGGGACGGCGAGTGAAGCTAGAAAAGAAGCCCATGGAGCTGCTGATTTTTCTGGTGGGCCGGCGGGAACAACTGGTTTCGCGCGGGGAAATCGTCACGAAATTGTGGCGCTCGGATCTGTTTATCGATTCCCAGCCGAACATCAACAATATCGTGAGAAAGATCCGTACGGCTCTCGGTGACAACTTCGCTAAGTCGCGCTTTCTAGAGACCGTGGTAGGCAAAGGGTACCGATTCATCGGACCGGTGCGTGTGATTGATGCGCGTTATCCGCCATCCGATTTTGCGGTCGGCCCAGACAAGATCGGCAGGTGGAACGAGCGCTCGTCGTTGGCCGTCTTGCCCCTGATTCTTCTCGGGAAGGCTGCCGATGACCATGGCATATGCTTGGGATTCGCGGACGCACTGATCACGCGCTTGGGCAATCTGCCGGGCGTGGACGTTCTCCCAGTTTCCGCGGTGATGAATGTGCCGATCGAGGCAGCACCTTCGGAGATCGCTTCCCGCCTTGGTGTCCGTTTTGTCGTCCACGGCGCCATTCAGATATCAAAGGGCATATGGCGCCTCTCGATGGAAATGTTTGACATCCACATGCAGAGCGCTTGCTTCACCAGGAAACGTGATCTCGATGTGGACCGCCTGTCCGACATTGAGGACGAGATTGCGAAGCAAATCGCCGTTGCCTTGAACCGGCCGTTGGGCCCAGGGGCCGTGCAACGCCGCGCACGATATAGCAAGGACCCTATGGCGTATGCGGAATTCGTACGGGGCTACCGGGTCAGTTCGTCCGGCGATCCAACGCTGCTCGATGAAGCCGCTCAGCACTTGAGCAATGCGGTCACTCGAGATCCCGGTTTTTCCCTGGCTCATGCCGCCCTTTCCTTAGTGTGCGCAACTCGCCACTTCGAACTTGATCCAGCGAGCGAGTGGTTGGAGAAGGCCGAGTTTCATTGCCGGCGCTCGCTTGAACTGGATCCGGATTTGCGCGAAGCGCACGTCGCCAGCGCTTTTCTCTTGTGGGGGCCGTCGAAGAACTTCCAACACCTGGAAGCGATTGCGGAACTCAAGCGAGCCCTTGCTCTACAGAACAATCAGCCTCAAGCCTACAACCGTCTGGGCACCATCCTGGCACACATCGGGCTGCTCGACCACGCTCGTGAAATGTATGAGAGAGGCCGGCCCTTTCATCACAGAAAAGCCATTAGCCACAGCATCGTGCAAGTGTACGTTTGGAACCAGGAATATGACTTGGCGCGGGAGGAGATTCAAGCGTGGCGGGCCGAGAATCCAAGCAACAAGTATCCACTCTACTTTGCTCCTCAACCGGCCATGATGACCGGAGATTTGAAAGAGGCAAAAACCCTGCTGGATGAGGCCGTCCAACTTTGCCCGAAGAACCACTCATTGTCAGTTTACAGGGCGTCTTTTACGCGTTGACGGGCAAAGAAGGAAAGGCGCTCGACTGTTTGACCAGGGCCAGCACGAGCCCAAAATCCTTTGGGCATGCGCACCACAGCTACTACCAGTTCGCATGCATTCTTGCCTTGCTGGGGCGACGTGAAGCTGCGTTCGAATGGCTGGAGAGAAGTGTTAGCAGCGGATTCGCGTGCTGGCCCTTCTTTCTCAAGGACCCTTACCTCAAGAATCTACGCGAGCTTCCGGGGTTTGAGGTTCTGGTGAGCTCGTTGCAAGCCAAGTATCCCGACCAACTCGGATTCCTCTAACAAGGCGCGTCCTCGTGTTCTCCGGAAGCGCCTGTTTCACCTGTAATCTTCAGAGTCCGAATAGCGCGCCAGGACGGATGGCCGACAGATGAAACGACCCGAGCGGCCTTGGGTGGCGCACCCAAATTTGGTTTAACAAAGGGCGCGGGTTTAGGGTCAACTTCATGCTCAATTTGCCTAAACTCCGCAACTCAACCTTTACACTTGGAATCTCTCGGTTGCGCCTAGTGGCTTTCGTGCGAAGGCGGGTCTTGAATTTGATTCCACTCGCCACCTCGGAAACTGAAAGTTTCACCGCTTCGCCGGTTCCGGCATTACATAGCCGGACTGCGCCGGCAGCCCCGCACGTTCCAGTTGCACCGTCACATGCCCAATCGAAAATTCTTCGGCCAGCATTGCCTTGATCCCTGACAAAAGACTTTCGCATTTATCCAGATGCATATCGGGCACCCGCGCGTGGCAAGACATCGCAATCTCTCCGCCGCCCAGCGACCAGACATGTACATCATGCACTTCCATCACGCCTTCGACTTTGAGGATCGCACGCGCCACTTCCTCGATACCCATTTCCTTCGGGCGCCCTTCCAGAAGAATGTGCGCCGAATCACGCAGAATCCCTATGCTTGACCATAACACCAATAATCCTATCGCCAGGCCCAGCACCGGATCGAGCCAGCGCCATCCGGTCATGCCAATCACAATCGCGCCGATAATAATCGCCACGTTCGAGAGCGCATCGCCGAAGTTGTGTACCAAAATGCTGCGCAAATTCAGGTCGTTCCGCCCGCGCACCAGCGCCAAAGTAATTCCGCCGTTCACCGCCAGCGCCGCCACCGATGTCCAGATCATCCACGATTCGATCACATCCACTGGAGCGCGCAACCGTGCAATCGATTCCCATCCCAGCCATAGCGCCAAAATCACCAGCAGCACTGCGTTGGTAAATGCAGCCAGCACTCCTGCGCGGCGGTATCCGTAAGTTTTTTCGCTATCCGCCGGACGCTGCGCCCAGCGCATCGCCAGCCACGATATTCCCAGCGCCGGAACGTCGGAAAGATTATGCGCCGCATCATTCAACAGCGCCACGCTGTGTCCCAGCCAACCGCCAAAAATTTCCGCGATCACCAATCCAAGTGTCGCGGCCATCGCCCATGCCAGCACCGCGGGCTGCATCGGCGGATGTGCGCGCCCCGTGTGCCCACCATGATCATGCCCGTGCGAATGCATATCTCCTCCGCCACGTTCGTGCGAATGAGTATGTGATTCGTTACGCATATCGTTGCGCATCTTTTCCACTATAAACCGCTATTGTACTCGCCATTCCCGCTCTTCTGCCTTTTTGCCGGTTACCATTCGGCAGCCCTTATTACGCACTTTGACACCTCGCTCCGGCGAATCATTTGACGCTCTCTCTTGCCGCTGACAGTATCAAAGTACACTCGCGCAACGGCGCGTGTGTGGCAACTCGCATCGCACAGAGATAAAAGCCACGTTCCAATTTGTGTGCGCTGTCTTAGGTACCTTGAATAAACAATGAGCGGCCCGGTGACAAAACTGAGCTTCTGGGGAGTTCGCGGTTCCACGCCAACGGTGGATCCCGCGACGTGGCGCTATGGCGGAAACACGCCCTGTCTTGAGCTCACTGCGCCGGACGGCACACAATTCATTCTCGATTGCGGCACTGGTCTCCGCGTTCTCGGCAGCCGCTGGACAGCTCCCGCCGCAGGAGTGATTGCTTCCGGCGTGCGCAATCCCGAGACGCATATCCTTGTCACGCATTACCACTGGGACCACATTCAGGGCGTGCCATTCTTCGCACCGCTGTATTCGGAGAACAATGCATTTCATTTTTACAGCTTTCGTTCCAAACATCTCGGCCGCGACAGCCTGAAACAGGTATTTGAAACGCAGATGGCCACTCCGTATTTTCCCGTGAACATGTCCGCCATGACCGCCAAAAAGAAATTCATGGAAGTCAGCGGCGGTGACTCCTTCACCATCGGTGAAAACAAAATTACCGCTCGTTACATCAATCACCCACAAGGCTGCCTGGGCTATCGCATCGAAACTCCCGGCGGCACCGTGGTATACGCCACGGACAACGAACCCGGCGATCCGCAACTCGATCACGAATTGCGTGAGCTCGCTGCCGGCGCGGACATTTTCATCAACGATGCGCAATATACTCCGGAGCAGTTGGCCAGCACGCGCCAAGGCTGGGGCCATTCTTCCTGGCGCGAAGGCGTGAAGGTTGCGCGCGAAGCCGGCGCAAAAACTCTGGTTCTATTCCATCACGATCCGGATGCTACCGATCGTATGGTGGACGGGTTGCTGCGTCAGGCGCGCGAAGAATTCGATTCAGTATTTGCCGCCAGCGAAGGCATGGTCATCAAACTTGGCTCCGCCGACGGAACGCTGGAAACGCACATGCCGGTAACGCGCACGGCGCTGCGCCGCGAAGCGCAGTTCCGCGCGAAAGTCAGCGGCTTCACCGAAGGCGGCCACGCATTCGAGGAAGAAACCGTGGTGCGCGATTTAGCGCTGCAGGGCGCGCTGATTTCCATGCAGCATTGCCCGCGGCTGCAATCGGAATTGCAAATCACCATGGAGACTCCGGGCGTGGACGGACCGAAAGCGATGAAGATGCGCGGCTACGTGGTGCGCATCGAAACCAGCGAGGAAAAAGGGCACAGCGCGGTGGGAGTGGTTTTTACCGAGTGAAGAAAAAATAATTCTTGAAATAGATTTTCTCGAAAAGTTTTCAGCGAATAGAAAAACATCACAAAACATTCCAGCTGATTCCACAAAAATTTTTTTCAAAAAATCCGAAATTTTCTACTTTAGTTCCGCCAGCTTGTGATCGAGGTGGGCGAGCGCTGCTTCCAGCTGCTTTCTGTGATTCGGGTGCGTTGCGGTCTCCAGATCGTTGATGATATGTATGCGCGACAGTTCGATGTTCGCGCGTTCGCGGTCTTTTTCCAATTGGTCCTGAGCTTTCCTGGCTTTGCCTGGTGCCGCCATGTTCTCCCTGCTGGCTACCTGGGATTCAACGTCTTTTGATTCCCAGCCGCGTGCCATACATAAATTGTGCCACATTTCGCGACACAAACGGAAAATCAGAATTAATTTTTATTGTCCAGAAAAGCATCAGGCGCCGGCCGCCTTGGCGCGGGAGCGCGCAACTGGAGAATGTTCCTTCTGCTGAACCAGGTGGCGCAAACCGGCTTCGGCCAGGCGCGCGCGGCGTTCGGCAAAAAGGCCGTCAAAAATAAATTCCGCGGAATTTTCCTGCCAGCGCATGCGCAGAATCCAATCGCTCTGCGACGGAAACGCGGTGGCCATGGAAATTTCGTTGGCGGGAATCACGGCCAGCGGGCGAAGCTGCGAATCGAGCGCCCACACGCGGGTGGGCGTAGGCCCAGGCGTTCCACAAACTGAGGGGAAGAACGACCAGAGCCGCACCAGCGATGCCGAGCAGAATGCGGAAACCGGTCCAGGCGCCGGGACTGGAGCGGAGAGTGAGAACTTTGGGGAAAGTGCGGGAGACGAAGAACAGGGAATCGGCGACGGAATCGCGGAAGCGCGCGAAGGTAGACCCAACTCCGGTGGGGGGCATTTCGCCGGGGAGAATTGGGGGAGTGGAACTGGCGCTCATGGTGGTCTGGAGGGTGTTCATGTTAGCAGGTTGGTGGAGGATTTTTACAAAGAATTTCCTCATTTTCGTTTGAGTTGACAATGTTTCTGAGCAAGAGTCCGCGGAGCAGGGGTGGTAATAGAACCAGCAAAGCAAGGCAAAGTAGGCCGCAAAGGCACCCCGACAATGTCGGTGCAGGCGCCGCGAGGAGAGAACCGAACTGGGATAGGAACTATAGTGCCAATCTGGTGGCGAAGGGGATGTACCCCCGGGCACTTTGCGTAAGTGGCAAGCAAAGGACTTATTTCTGTAAAAGTGAAAAAGAGTGCAAAAGAGTGAGAAGGCGCGCCTGAGACCAAAGGAGTTAACGAGGGTCGTGCTCCGACGTGAGAAGTTTTGGCTAGCCGTGCCGATTGGGGACTGCTGGGGTCGGATGGTGAGCTGGAGCGCGACTTTCGCAGACCCCGATAGCATAATAGGAGTACTGTATCAATAAATATTCTCATCGTAAAAATAGATCGATAGGAGGTCGAGGGCCGTTTGCGTGTGGGCTACTGAAAAGGGTTGTGCGGTCGTGCTTCGAACGAGACGCTGTCTAGAGACGTGCTAAATGGGGGCATGACCAAGTGTGAATCCGAAACGAGCCGAGTAGAGCCCAATCATTAGCCTTTACGGCGGGCTCCAGGATGAGGTTCTGAGTTGAGAAAGAGGCGGCGGGATAAACCCGCGGCTACACGAACCCGAAAGGAGTCGGGAGAGCAAGAGGGCGAACGTGTGCACAGGTGAACAGACGCATGGCCCGAGGAGTCCTAAGATGGGCTTGCTTAGTGGAAGTCCGACCGCGCAGACTGAAAAGAAAAAATTATTCCGGTCCTGGAAATGCTGCTGGTGCTGATCGTGGTTGGCTTTTTGTTTTGGCTGCTGAACATATCTGGAGTGATTCATTCGGTTTCGCGGATTAGCGTCGGATAACTGAACCACAGAGTGCAGTGCAGAACCCCGTAACATAGCCAGCAAATGCCCCGCACGATCTGCAAGAGACAGAATCGCTAGATATAACGGAGAAAAAAGATGAAACGCATCAAAATTATTGGTGCCAGTGCGTTTTTGCTGGCGCTGGGAATTGCCGGGCCGGTGGTGGCAAGGCAGGAAAAGCCGGACAAGCAAGAAGAAAAGGCTAAGCCACAAAAGCAGGAAGAAAAAGGCAAAGCTCAGAAGCGGGAGCAACCAGCCAAGCCGGAGCGGCAGCAGCCAGAAAAGTCCGCCAAGAAGGAACAACCGCAAGCGAGAAGTCAGCAAACTCAGGAGCGGAAACAACAGCAGGACAATTCCGCGAAACAGCAGGCCCGGGCTGGGAAACAGGAGCAGCAAGCGAAGACGGAAAAACAGCAAGAAGCCAGGACTCAGCAGCAGGGCAGGACTCAGCAACAGGCGGGGGACCGGCAGCAGCACGGTGGCCCCGCGCATCCGCCGGAGCGCACACAGGAAGCAATGGCCAGACAACAAGCGCATCGGCAACTTCGGCTTAGTGAACGAGGCAGCGGCCGAATCCCTGAGGAACGGTTTCATTCCAATTTTGGCCGCGAACATAATTTCCGTATGCGCGAGCCGGTTCTGGTTGGCGGATATTCCCGTTTCCAGTATGGCGGCTATTGGTTTGGATTCGTGGAGCCGTGGCCGGCGGATTGGTATTACACCGATGACTTCTACATCGATTATGTCGATGGCGGATATTACATGTACGACCCGTACTATCCGGGGACGCGGTTTGCAATCAGCGTGGTGATTTAAGCGCGCGACAAGCTGCTGATCTCGCAATAAAAGGAGTAAAACTCCGCCCCCGGCGCGGAGGTTTCACAGCGGCACCGGAATGTCGCCGGGATTTTCTCACCAACTTTGTGGCATCAATTGGTAAAAAAGGGAGCAGACAATGCTTGGAACTATCTTGATCGTGTTTTTGATTCTGGCACTGGTGGGAGCGTTACCGCGCTGGTCGCACAGCCGCGACTGGGGCTACCTGCCGACGGGCGGTTTTGGCCTGGTGCTCACGGTGGTGGTGGTATTGATTCTTCTGGGACGAATCTGAGTTCGATTCGCAGAGTGTGCGTTAGTGCACAGACTTGTTACGCGAACCCAGCCAGTACGGAGATGTAGAAAAACGACCTATTGCTAGTTGCAGATCGCGGAAGTGTCCCGCCTGAGAGTCGGGCAACGTATAGCCCTCTCATGAGAAAAGTTTCTTGCAAGATCTTCAGTGAAATATTTGGTCTGAAGCAAATCGCACGCAGCAGCAGTTTGACCGTGGAGGTCAGTAATGAAGAAATACCTGGTGGCCGCAGCATGTCTTACGCTCGTCTCTGGCGCGGTGTATGCCAGAAAATTGAACAAGGAACAAAAGCGCTTGGAAGAATGCGGCGTGGTGATGCAGGAAGTGCTCAACGTCCCCGACAACATTCCCCATGAACTACTGGAAAAGGCGGAATGTGTGATCGTGATTCCGTCGGTCGAGAAGCTGGCATTCGGAGTCGGCGCGGACTACGGACGCGGCGCAATGATTTGCCGCACCGGCGAACATTTCCGCGGAGCCTGGGGCGCGCCCGCAATGTACGCGCTCGAAGGCGGCAGCGTTGGTTTCCAAATCGGCGGAGAAGCCACTGACCTGGTTTTGTTGGTCATGAATGGAAGAGGCATGGATTCGATTCTCAGCAGCAAGGTGAAGCTGGGCGCCGACACTTCAGTTGCCGGCGGACCAAAGGGACGCGACGCTTCCGCGGATACCGATGCATGGATGCGCGCGGAAATTTTGAGCTGCTCGCGTTCACGCGGTCTGTTTGCAGGAGTTTCCCTGGAAGGTTCGACTATTCGCCCGGACAATGAGGCCAGCGAACGTGTCTATGGCCGCGAGATCAAGGCCGCGGACATCGTGCGCAGCGATAAAATGAGCGTGCCTGCGACTGGCCGTCATCTTGCCGCCCTCTTGCAGAAGAGCGCGCCGCGCAACGAATCAGAGCGGGCTTCGAATTAGTAATTAGAAGCAAGCGATGTGATTCAGCGGGATGCTGCGCTGAAGGCAAAAAGAAAGCCAGACTGCAAGGGCTGCTTGAAGTGATGACACCTTTCTAGTCTGGCTTTCGCTTTTTGTATGGCGATCGGGGGCGTCTGGAAACTCACTCGTGCAAAACCACGGTTAACAACGACTTATTCACTTTTATTCTTCCGTTGTATTCGATGAAGCCGAGTTTCCTGAATTTGTTCATGAAGAAATTTACCCGCGATCGTGTGGTTCCGACCATGCTGGCCAGGGTTTCCTGCGAGACTCTTGGCAGGAGGTTTAGAGGCTGGTCTGTTTCTCCGTAGCGCGCCAAAAGCAACAGAGTCCGTGCCAGGCGTTTTTCACTGGAGTTGAAGAGTTGATCGATCAAGTCTTCCTCAACGCGAATGTTGTGCGCGAGCATATAGGCGATGAAATGGTCGGATAATTCGTGTTCGGCGTGCAGCACCCGCAGCAATTCTCGTTTCTGGATGACCAGCACCGTTGACGGCGTCGCGGCGGTGGTGGTTCCCATGCGCAACGTTTGACCGGCCATGCAGCCCTCGCCGAAGAAGTCGCCGGGACCAAACATCGCGACCACCGCTTCTTTGCCCGAACCACTAACCACCGACAATTTCACGCCGCCTTTTTGTACGTACATTACCGTTTCTGCAGGCTGACCCTGGGAGTAAATGGACTCGTTTCTGTTGTATTCCATCACTTTTCTCGACACGCCGGCAGTATCGAGAAACTCCTGGGCATTAAACGAGCCAAGAGGTGGAAGGGGCTTGGAATTCCTGCGGGGTTTGCTCTTCATTTGGCTGCCACCGTTATTTTACCCAAAAAGCCCCAGCAAGGCCGAATAAAGTGACGCGGGACCGCTGCGTAGCGGTAATCGGCGACTTCGCTATCTGGCCTGGCGCTAGGTCGTGGGTCATCACTCATGGCTGGCTCCAAGTAGAGCACCGGTCATTTCTCGATGGCGGGCTCCAAGTAGAGCCCGCACCCGGCGTGTGCTAAACTCCCGCTGTTTGTTTGCTGAGAATGGCTTGCAAATCGATCGATTCCGCTGTGTTGTCCTGGTTTGTCCGGAGGCTGTGATGCGCAGAAAATTTGTGATGTCGGTTTGCAGTCAAGTTGCGGGAGCTTTGCTGTTGTGCTCGTTGGCGGTGGCTGGACTGCGAGCGCAGTCTGCTGATCAATATGCGCTGCTGCGCAAGCCAACGATCAGCAAAACGCAGATTGCGTTCAGCTACGGTGGAGATTTGTGGATCGTGGAGCGTAGCGGGGGCGAGGCGCATCGTCTGACGAGCGACATTGGGATTGAGATCGATCCGATTTTTTCGCCCGATGGAACGTGGATTGCGTTTACCGGTGAATATGACGGTAATGAGGATGTTTATGTGATTCCTGCGGCGGGCGGGATTCCGAAGAGGCTGACTTCACATCCAAGCAGCGATCAGGCAGTGGGCTGGACGCGTGATGGGAAGCGAATCTTGTTTCGCTCGACCCGTGACAGCTATTCGGGATTCGCGCAGTTGTACACGGTCGGGCTTTCCGGCGGACTGCCGGAAGCGCTGCCGTTCCCGATGGCGGTGGAGGGTTCCTACTCGCCGGATAGTTCGCACCTGGCTTACGTGCCGTTCACGAATTTCCGGGAATCGTGGCAATTTCAGCGCGGGCTGAAGCACTACCGCGGAGGCACAGCTTCGCCGATTTGGATCGCGAAGCTTTCCGATTCTAGCGTTGAGAAGGTGGAGCGAAAGGATTCGAATGATTCTTCGCCGATGTGGGTCGGCGATAAAGTTTACTTTTTGTCGGATCGCGATGGCCCGGTAAGTCTGTATGTCTATGACGCGAGCAGCAAGCAGGTTAAAAAAGCGCTGGCAAGCAATGGTGTGGACATCAAATCGGCATCGGCGGGGCCGGACGCGATTGTGTATGAGCAGTTCGGCTCGCTCCATGTGTTTGACCCGGCCAGCGGGAAGGAAAGCGCGGTTAGTGTTCATGTGAGCGGGGACTTCCCAGCGGTACGGCCACATCTTGTAAATGCCGCCGAGCATATCGAGAACGCGGACATTTCGCCGACGGGAGCGAGAGCGGTGTTTGAAGCGCATGGAGAAATCCTGACCGCTCCTGTCGAGCATGGCGACATTCGCAACCTGACGAATACCACGGGAGCGGCCGAGCGGGATCCTGCGTGGTCACCGGACGGGAAATGGATCGCATATTTTTCGGATGAGTCAGGCGAGTATGCGTTGCATCTGCGAACGCAGGATGGAATGGGAGACGTGCGCAAGATCAACCTGGGAAATCCGCCGACGTTTTACTACTCGCCTAGGTGGTCGCCTGACAGCAAGAAAATAGCGTACAGCGACAAGCGGCTGAACCTGTGGTACGTGGACGTGGAGAAGGATGGCGGAAAACCGGTACCGGTGGATACGAATCCGTACGACGGAGGGCCGGGATCGGGATTCGATCCGGCGTGGTCGCCAGACAGCCGGTGGATTGCGTACACGCGGCAACTGGACAGCACGATACGCGCGGTGTTTGTGTATGGTCTGGAAGGAAAGACGGCGCATCAAGTGACGGATGGTTTAAGCGATGCGGCTTCGGTCGCCTTCGACAAAAACGGAAAATATATTTATTTTTTCGCTAGCACCGATGATGGACCTGCGATAGCCGCGAGCATGGGTGCTTACAAAATACCGGTGACGCGCAGTGCGTATGTGATTGTACTGAGCAGCGAGCAGAAATCGCCGCTGGCTCCGCAAAGTGATGAGGAGAAGATTGCAGCGGCCGGCGCGGCGAAGAATCCTGCCGACAGCGAAGAGTGCAAAGCTGAGGGCGAGGACGCGACGGGAGCGGGGTCTGCTGCGGGGGAAAGCGCGGCGTCTGGAAAAGAAAAGAACGACAAGAAGGATGAAAAGAATAAGGACGAGAAGAAGGGCGAAGCCTCCAGCAAAGAAAAGGAAGTACGCGAAGTGAAAATCGATTTCGAGAATATCAACCAACGCATCCTGGCGTTGCCGATTGCGGCGCGAAACTACGATCAATTGCTGGCGGCAAAAACTCACGTGCTGTATCTGCTGGAAGGTCAGGCGGTGGACGAAGGCAATTGGAGAGGGCGTACGGTGCAAAAGTTCGACGTATGCACGCGGAAGACGGACAAGGTGCTGGACAATGTCGGCGGGTTCGTCATTTCGGCGAACGGCGAGAAGGCGTTGTACGAACAATTGCCACCGAGAAATCCGCTGGGCGCGCCAGGTGGACCGGTGCACGGAACGTGGATCATCAAGCCGGTGGCGGCGCTGGGAAAACCGGCCGAGCCGGGCAAACCGGACGGCACATTGCATCTTGAATCGATGCGGGTCAACGCCGATCCGCGCGCGGAGTGGAAGCAGATGTTCCGTGAAGTGGGCCGAATCGAGCGGGACTTTTTCTACGATCCCAATATGCATGGCGCGGACCTGAATGCGCTGATGGCGACGTATCAACCGTATGTGGATAACGTGATGAGCCGGGCGGACCTGAATTACATTTGGGCCGACATGCTGGGAGAGATCACCGCGCAGCACGTCTATATAGCTGGCGGCGACCGGCCGGAAGTGAAGCAGGTGAATGTGGGATTGCTGGGCGCGGACTATGTGATCGAACATGATCGCTACCGTTTCGCGAAAGTATATTTTGGCGAGAACTGGAATCCGGATTTGCGAGCGCCACTGACCGAGCCGGGAGTGAATGTTCGTCAGGGAGAATATCTGCTGGCGGTCGACGGACGCGAAGTGCATGGCGGCGACGAGATTTATAGTTTCTTCATCGATCGCTCGGGCAAAGCGATTCCACTGAAGGTGGGCCCGGACCCGAGCGGAAAAGATGCGCGCGTGGTGACGGTGGTGCCGATCGGCAGCGAACGTTCTCTGCGCATGCGCGATTGGATGGAAAGCAACCGCCGGAAAGTGGATGAGTTGAGTGGCGGCAAACTGGCGTATGTGTATTTGCCGGATACAGCGGTGGGCGGCTTTACGAATTTCAATCGTTACTATTTTCCGCAAAATGCGAAACAGGGAGCGGTGATTGACGAGCGGTTCAACGGCGGAGGCTGGATCGCGGATTATATCGTGGACTGGCTGAACCGTCCGTTGTTGATGGCGGCGATGACGCGCGAAGGCAAGGACAACTACATTCCGTGGGTGATCTTCGGGCCGAAAGTGATGCTGATCAATCAATATGCGGGTTCGGGGGGAGATGCGCTGCCTTGGATGTTCAAGGAACTGGGCATTGGGCCGCTGATCGGAACGCGCACCTGGGGCGGACTGATCGGGATTGGCGGTTATCCGCCGCTGATGGATGGCGGAGCGATTACTGCGCCGCGCTGGGGATTGTTTAATCCGAAGACCGGCGAATTTGACGTGGAGAATAAAGGCGTTGCGCCGGATATCGAGGTGGATTTCGATCCGGCGCTCTGGCGGCAGGGGCACGATCCGCAGCTGGAGAAGGCGGTTTCGGTGACACTCGCGACTTTGAAGGAACATCCGGTGCCGCCGGTGAAACGGCCGAAGTATCCGATCTACAATTGGCCGAAAGTGCGGTCGGACGCGAGCAAGTCCGGAGCTGGTTCGAACCAATAACGTTCCAAGTCAACGGAGCGACAACATTCAAGTCGGCGAAGGGGATGCAGCACCTAGCGTGCGCGTAGTCCTATACTTTATGATATAAAGTACTTGACATTAAGAATGGCTTTGCTATGATGTGAGTCGCGGCGGAGAAAGTCCAAAGGAAACTCACATGCTAAAGCGGATACTGGCGATCATCGCCATTTTTGCGTGTACGTGTGTCGCGTGGATGATTCTGGGCACGTCGATTTATTTACGGACGGAGAATGCGGGATCGGAGTTGTCGAGCCGGGTCGCTTCCACCTGGGGAACGGCACAGGAGCAGCACCCTCCTGTGGCCAGCTACGTTACGAAGGTGACGAAGACGGTTGAGACGGAAGAAAACGGGAAAAAGATCAAGAAGACGGAAACGCACGATGTGTCAAACGTAGTGCCATTGGACTCCAGCCAAATCGTGGCCGACTTGCACATTGATTACCGGCAGAAAGGGTTGTTGTGGTTCAGCACGTATCGAGTGGGGTTTGCGGGCAATTACACTTTCCAGAATCCAACCGGGCAAGAAGAGAGTTTCACAATTAGATTGCCGCTGCCTTCGAAACAAGCGGTGTACGACGGAATGGAGATCTCGCTGGACGGGCAAGTGCTGCCGCTGGATTTTAGCGGAGCAGAAGTGACTGCCCACGGAGTACTGAAACCGAATGCGACAGGCGCTGTGCGGATTGCGTACCGTTCGCAGGGGCAGGATAACTGGATCTACAAATTTGCCAGCGGAGATGAAGTGGCGCGAGTGAAGGACCTTCATTTGCTGGTGAAGACCGATTTTGGCGGATTTGATTTTCCGGAGAATTCATTGTCTCCCACAGAAAAGCGGCAGACCTCCGAAGGCTGGGAATTGAAATGGGATTATCAGAATCTGGTTTCGGGGTTCAATATTGCGCTGCGGATGCCGCAGAAATTACAGCCGGGGCCGTTGGCCGGGCGAATTTCTTATTTTGCGCCGGTACCGCTGTTCTTTTTCTTTTTCCTGGTCTTCATACTTTCGACGCTGCGTGCAATTGATTTGCACCCGATGAACTATTTCTTTCTGGCGTGCGCGTTTTTTGCGTTTCATCTGCTGCTGGCCTATTTGTGCGACCACGTTTCCATCCATGCGGCGTTTGTGATTTCGTCGGCAGTTTCGATCCTGCTGGTCGTGACGTATCTGCGGCTGGTGGTGAATTTGCGTTTCGCGGTGGTGGAGGCGGGGCTGTCGCAATTGATTTACCTGGTCCTGTTTTCGTATGCATTTTTCTTTGAAGGGTTTACCGGACTGGCGATCACGATTGGCGCGATCCTGACGCTGTTCGTGGTCATGCAGATGACCGGCCGGATCCAGTGGACGGAGAAATTTGTGAGGAGAATCGCCTGACAGCGATCTCGCGGCTGGACTGACGAAAATAAAAGCGACACGGGCTTGGTTCTGTGTCGCTTTGTTATTTTGGGCTTAGGCAATCGGAATCAGTGTTTCGCGGGTTCGGCGGTGGGAGGAAGAACACCGTTGAGACGAAGGTACATGGATTGAGCGGAGTAATGGTCAGACCAGGAGCCCGCCAGGATGAACATGGCGGCGGCGCGGGAGAAGGAACGGCCGTTGAATAGCGGGATGGAGTCGGCGAGACGTGAATCGTCGACTTTCGCGAGAGCGGAGGAGCAGAAGTCGAAGGACTGTTTGACCGCAGCGACGAGCTTGTCCTTTGAATCGGTATCGGCCAGCTTGGCGCCTTCAGCAGCGGCTACACCGGAAATCTTGGAGCAAAAGAGATTGTTGGAGTCGGCGATGTGAATGGCAAGATGAGCGAAGCTCATCTGGTCTGGAGTGGGCTTGAAAGAAAACTTGTCGGCGGGCATGGCTTCGGCGGCGGCGGACATGTTTTTTGCGGAGCGGGTGAGGCCGA
>WNEZ01002562.1_pt1 | contig 15599 bp, 11 predicted proteins | sample 5400521 | NCBI WGS metagenome assembly WNEZ01 (sample SAMN13153339, study PRJNA577476) | soil metagenome | isolation source: 120 cm saprolite under Douglas fir tree site 2 hole 1 replicate 1 | place: USA:California | collected 2015-04-18
GCGCTGGCCATGGGCGATTTCGAATCGCTGGAGCGTCACCAGAAACCGGTGGTGCGTTTGCACCTGATGGAAGGCGTGGAGCAAGGTTTGACCAAGCTGGAACAGATTCTGCAACAGGCCTTACGGAATACGCGCAGCGTTCGGCGGTGAAGCTGCGACAGTAACAGGCTTTCACAAAGGAAAGTGGCGGTGATGGTCGGTACGCATGGCGGAGGTGTTGCTCCTTGCCTAAAATCACGACGCTGTTTTGGGACATCGGCGGCGTCATCCTGACGAATGGATGGGACACGCGGTCGCGGCGCGAAGCGGCCGGGAAGTTTCACTTGGATTGGGAAGAATTTCAGGATCGCCATGAACTTTCGTTCCCGGCGTTTGATTCCGGGGACATTTCGTTGAATGAGTACCTCGACCGCACGCTGTTCTACCGGCCGCGCGAGTTTACTCGGGAAGAATTCACGGCGTTCATGTTCGCGCAATCGAAGGAGTATCCGGAGTCGCGCGCGGTGCTGTATGCCGCGGCGCGAACGGGAAAATATTTTGTCGGCGCGATCAACAACGAGCCGCTGGAGCTGAACGAATACCGCATCGAAGCGTTTCGATTGCGAAGGGACTTCCAGGTGTTTTTCAGCTCCTGTTATCTGCACGCGCGCAAGCCGGAAGAAATGATTTTTCGTATCGCGCTGGAGGTCACGCAGCGCCCGGCGCAGGAATGCGTGTTCATCGACGATCGGCCGTTGAACCTGGAAAATCCGCGGCGCCTGAGCATGAACACGATTCACTATCAAAGCGCGCCGCAACTGCGGCAGGAACTGCAAAAGTACGGTGTTGAGGTATAGTGTCGTGCACCGCGATCTCGCGCAAAAGCGGTGCATTCCACTAGGAAGAGGTGAGGAACCTGGACAGGGACCGATCCGGAGACGAAATCGCAGGTCCCGGCGAGCCTTGCACGGTGGTGTTGTTCGGGGCTTCGGGCGACTTGGCGAAACGCAAGGTCATTCCGGCGATGTACGACCTGGCGACGCACAAGGCGCTGGGACCACGCTACGCGATTGTGGGCTTTGCAAGAACGGCGATGAGCGAGGAGAGCTTCCGGAATGCGTCGGGAGAAGCAGCGAAGAGCATTTCGGAAGTTGGCCCGATCGACGCGAAGCAATGGAATGAATTTGCTTCTAACCTTTACTACCAAACCGGCGAGTACGGGAATCCCAATGATTTCGCGAAGCTGGCCAAGCGCGTGGAAGAGCTGAGCGCGCAGAAAAGCCTGGGCGGGAACCGGCTGTTTTACTTATCGACGCCACCGGAAGTGTACCCGCATATCGTCGAGCAATTGGGGCGCGCCGGTCTGGCGAAGCCAGTGTCCACCGATTCCTCGGTGCGCATCATCATTGAAAAACCGTTTGGGCGCGACCTGGCTTCCGCGAAAGAGTTGAACAAGATCGTGCTGAATGTGTTCGAGGAGAAGCAGGTCTACCGGATCGACCATTACCTGGGCAAAGACACGGTGCAGAATCTCCTGGTGTTGCGCTTCAGCAACGGCATCTTCGAGCCGTTGTGGAACCGCAACTACGTCGATCATGTACAGATTACGGCCGGGGAGACGCTCGGCGTGGAGCGTCGCGGGGGATTTTACGAGACAGCGGGCGCGCTGCGCGACATGATTCAGAGCCACGTATTGCAGCTGACGTCGCTGGTGTCGCTGGAACCGCCGGCGCAATTCGACGCGACGGCGGTGCGCAATGAAAAGCTGAAGATCTTGCAATCGATCCGGCCCTTCGATTTGGGAATGGTTGCGCAAAGCGTGGTGCGCGGGCAATACACGCGCGGAAGCGCGGAAGGCCAGCCGGTTCCCGGCTACCGTCAAGAGCCGGGCGTCAATCCGAATTCGCGTACAGAGACTTTTGTCGCCATGCAACTGCAGATCGACAATTGGCGCTGGGCGGGAGTTCCGTTTTATTTGCGCACCGGCAAACGGCTGGCGAAGCGCAGCACGGAGATCGTCATTCAATTCCGGCGCGCGCCGCATATCGTGTTTCGCGATCGCGAAGTGGAAGACAACCGGCTGGTGCTGAACATTCAGCCGGACGAAGGAATATCCGTCTCGTTCGGGGCCAAACGGCCGGGAACGGAAATGGGCATCGGCCACGTAGCCATGAATTTCAGCTACCGCGAAGCGTTTGGGGACGGAGCGCGCAGCGCGTACGCCACGTTGCTGGGGGATTGCGTGCGCGGCGATGCCACCTTGTTTGATCGCGGGGACAGCGTCGAAGCGGCTTGGGCGTTGGTCGATCCGATTCTGGACGTGTGGAGCGCGGCAAAGACCGCGAGCGTTCCGCAATATGCGGCGGGGAGCTGGGGTCCGCGGGAAGCGGACCTTTTGCTCGAACGCGGCGGCCGCGCGTGGTACAACCCGTGATTTGCTGCGTGCGGGATGAGCTAGGAGTTCCAGGCAACGGGGGGCGCCGGTGATCCTTGCGGGTGACGTCGGAGGCACAAAATGCAATCTCGCGCTGTTCTCCGAGAAGAACGGTACGTTGAAGCCGGTGTTCCGCAAGCGCTTCGCGAGTAAGGAATTCGCGAAGTTCGACCTCATAGCGAAGGAATTTGCGCGTCTGGCTGCACCGCATCTTACGTCTGACCCCGTCGAGGCCGCAGGTTTCGGCGTCGCCGGTCCCGTGATCGACAATCACGTGCGGGCGACGAATTTGCCGTGGACCGTGGATGCGCGAACACTCGCCGCGGAATTGAAGGTCGCCAAGATCGTGCTGATGAATGATCTCGGCGCCACCGGACACAGCATCGAACACTTGCCACCGGAAGAATTTTGCGTGCTGAATCCGGGCAAGCCAGAGCCCGGCGGAACGCGGGCATTGCTAGCGGCGGGAACAGGGCTGGGGCAATCGTTCCTGGTGTGGGATGGTGGGCGCTACCGGATTGTGCCTTCGGAGGGAGGGCACTCGGATTTTGCTCCGCATACCGACCAACAAATCGAATTGCTGCGATTTATGCGGCGACGTTATCCGCAGGTGAGTTGGGAATTGATTTTGTCGGGCCGCGGCTTTCGGACGCTGCACGAGTTTCTGGCGCCCGACGTGAAACACCCGGGGTTCGAGGATCCGGATGCCGATCCGGCGCCGGAGATCACGCAGAAGGGACTGGCAAAATCGTGTCCCGTTTGCGTGGAGACGCTGGACTTGTGGACTTCCATTTACGGGGCGGAAGCCGGGAATCTGGCGCTGAAAGTGCTGGCGTTGGGAGGAGTGTACGTGGCGGGCGGCATCGCCGTGAAAATCATCGAGAAGATTAAGGATGGGACTTTCTTCAACGCGTTCAAGGACAAGTGGCACTTCGAGAATTTGCTGGCTAACATTCCGGTTTCCGTGGTGTTGAACGAATCCGCGCCGCTGCTGGGCGCGGCGTATGAGGCGCTGGCCACGGTGAGAAAGTAGCGGCGCTCCGCGGCACTTGGAACTGTTTCGGCACGACCCCTTCAGAATCGCCCACCCATTTTCCCCGCAGCTTGTACGCTGGTTTCCGTGGCTTTGCTCGGCGACTATCTCGGTGAGTGGAAAGCGATTTCGCGGTATTCGGGAATCGCGTGGGTGTCCTTCTATCTGCTTTTTCTGGTTTATGCTGCTGCCGATCGCAGTGGCTTTCTGTTTCTTGACTACGTGAATTTGATCATTCACGAAGGCGGGCACTTCTTTTTCAGCTGGTTCGGTTACACGATTACCATCCTTGGCGGGACGCTTGGGGAACTGATTGTCCCACTGTTGTGCGCCGCGTATTTCTTTGCGCATCGCGAGACGTTTGGCTTTGCGTTCAGTGGGTTCTGGTTCTTCGAGAATTTTCCGTACATCGGCAAATATATGGCGGACGCAGGCGCTCAGGTACTGCCCCTAGTGGGTTCTGGGGACCACGATTGGGGGATCTTGTTCGGGCAATGGGGGTTGCTGGCGCAAGACCAAAAGATCGGCGGGATGATGCGGATCATCGGCTGGATGGGAATGATCGGCGTGGTCGGCTGGTTAGGCTGGCAGACGTACAGAAGCGCACGAGCGAACGAGAATGCTGCGCAGGAACCGGCACGCTGAAGTTGATCGTCCTCTCCGTGGAACCTTACAGAATTTTGGTAGACTAAGACTTGTTAGATTGCACGGCATTGGGTCATGCCGTGAGACATCGGGAGAATTTCATGGGCGGCGGCACGACGATTCAGGAGTCGAAGCTGCAGAACTACGTCAATGGTGCCTGGCGCCCTTCGACGACCGCGGAGTACGTGGAGGTCATCAATCCGGCGACCGCTGAAGTCCTGACGCGGACACCGCTCTCCACGGACGCCGACGTCGATGCAGCGGTGCAAACCGCCGCCGAGGCATTTCCTGAATGGCGCCGTACACCCCCCGGCGAACGCATCCAATATCTCTTCAAGCTAAAGAATCTGCTCGAGGAGCACATCGACGAACTGGCCAAGCTGATCACGCTCGAAAACGGGAAGACATTTGCCGAGGCCAAGGCGGAGTTGCGTCGCGGCATCGAAAATGTGGAAGTTGCCTGCGGCATTCCGATGATGATGCAGGGCTATAACCTCGAGGACGTGACCCCTGGCGTGGACGAAACGATGATCCGGCAGCCCCTGGGGGTCGTGGCCGCCATTACACCTTTTAATTTTCCAGCGATGATCCCGTTCTGGTTCTTGCCGTATGCGATTGCCTGCGGGAACACCTTCGTGCTGAAACCCTCGGAGCGCGTGCCGTTGACGATGCGCCGCGCGATGGAGTTGATTGAGAGAACGGGGATCCCCAAGGGCGTGGTCAATCTAGTGAACGGCGGGCGCGCGGCGGTGGATGCGCTTTGCGATCATCCGAACGTGCGCGCCATCAGCTTTGTGGGCTCGACGCCGGTGGCGAAGCACGTGTATGCGCGCGCGGCGGTGAGCGGAAAGCGCATGCAGTGTCAGGGCGGCGCGAAGAATCACGTGATCGTCCTGCCCGACGCGGACATGGACCTGGCGACGCAAATCATCGGCGATAGCGCGTTCGGGTGCGCCGGCCAGCGCTGCCTGGCGGTTTCCGTTGCGGTGACGATTGGGGAAGCGCAGAAAACGTTTCGAGATTCGATCGCGCACGCGGCTTCCGCGATCCGTGTGGGGAACGGCCTCGACTCCGGCGTGCAGATGGGCCCGGTGATTACGCGCGAGAGCAAGCAACGTATTGAATCGCTGATTGGCAAAGGCGTGGGTGAGGGCGCAAAGGCTATCGTGGATGGGCGGAATGCAAAGATTCCGAGCTATGAGCAGGGAAATTTCCTGAAACCGACGGTGCTAGACGGCCTCCCTTCTTCGAGCCAGCTTGCGCACACGGAAATCTTCGGACCGGTGCTGAGCCTGGTGCACGCGAGTTCGATGGACGAGGCGATGGAATTTCTGGCGCGCAGCCCTTATGGGAATCAGGCTTCACTCTTTACCACCAACGGTTCCGCGGCGCGGCGATTCCGCTACGAAGCGCCCGCGGGGAATATCGGGATCAACATCGGCGTGGCGGCGCCGATGGCGTACTTCCCTTTCAGCGGCTGGAAAGAGAGCTTTTTCGGAATCTTGCACGGGCAAGGCCGCGATGCCGTGGAGTTTTACACAGAAACCAAAGTGGTGATCGAGCGCTGGTCGCGGCAGGAAACGCGAAAATTCTAGCCACGTGAGTTACACTTTCTTCCGTCATGCCTGAAGAATCCTTGCGTCTCGATGTCAACGAGCAGATCGAGTGCGCGCACACACTCGCGTCCCGCTTTTACGTCGATCCCGCGATTCTGGAGATTGAAAAGGAGAAAATCTTTCGACGCACCTGGCAGCTTGCCGGAACGCTGAGCCAGCCCTGCGGCGAAATGAATGGCGCGGAGCGCACCATCGCCGATCCGGAAACATTTTTCACAACGGATGTGGCGGGCGAGCCGATCGTCATCGTCCGCGACAAGGAAAGCACGCTGCGGGCGTTCAGCAACGTATGCCGCCACCGCGCTGGACCCATCGCGCAAGGCAGCGGCTGCAAGAATATTTTGCGCTGCGGCTATCACGGATGGACGTACACGCTCGATGGGCGCCTCATTGGCACGCCCGACGTGGAAGGCGTGGAGTTCTTCGACCGCAGCACCATGGGCATGGTGCCGCTGCGGCTGGAAACCTGGGAACAGTTCATCTTCGTCAATTTTGATTTGAAAGCGAAACCGCTTTCGTCATTTCTCGGCGAGATTCCTAGGCAGTCGCGTGGGTTTCCCATTGAAGGGCTGCGGAGCGTGGAGCGCCGCGACTACGTGCTCGATTGCAATTGGAAGGTTTACGTCGACAACTACCTCGAGGGCTACCACATTCCCATCGCGCATCCGGGGCTGATGCGCGAAATCGATTACACGCAATACCGCACAGAAACTTTCCGCTATTATTCACAGCAGTTTGCGCCCATCCGAGCCATGAAGACCGAGGATGCGGGAGATCGTTTTTATCCGCCGGGAACAGGCTTGCAGGAAGCGCTCTATTTCTGGATTTTTCCGAACCTGATGCTCAACATTTATCCCGACAATGTTTCCACGAACCTGATTGTTCCCATTTCGCAAGAAAAGACGCTGACGATTTTCGAATGGTTCTTTCATGAAACGGCTTCGGAGAAAGCACGCGAGCGCATCAAGAAAGCGGTGGCGTTCAGCGATGAAGTGCAGCAGGAGGACATCGGCTTGTGCGAGAGCGTACAGCGGGGACTGCGCTCCGCAACGTACGATCGCGGTCGCTATTCCGTGCGGCGCGAAAATGGCGTGCACCACTTTCACATGCTGCTACGGGAATTCCTGGAGGGCACCTGAGATCCGAAGGATTCCGCGGCGGACTTACCGTTTATGTTCAAGCCGGTTCCGGGACCGGTTCCATCGCGCCGAGGAGAAAAACGTATCCGGCAATGCCAACCACGAGAAAGGCACCGGCTACGGCGAAGGCCCAGAAAAAGGACTGCGTCGCCTGCACCACGTAGCCGGTCACAATCGGCGCGGCAATTCCCGCGAGTTGATTGCCAAAATTCAAGATTCCTCCGAGTGTGCCGACGCTTTCTTTTGGAGCGATCAGCGAAGGAATCGACCAACCCACCGGTGATGCCGCGGACAACCCTCCGATGGACACGCTGATCCAGAAGAGCGCAGTGGCGGTGCTGTGCGCGTTGGCCGCGCCGAAAATTCCCAGTCCCAGAGCTGTTCCCCCGATCAGCACGACTTGGCGCACGCGAACCGGGTTCCTGCCCCGCTGGATCAGCGAATCCACCAGCCATCCGCCAACCGCTAGATCGAGCACCGTGGCGATGATCCAAGGAACACTCGTGTAAAGCGCCGAATGCAGCAGATCGACGTGATGCGTGGTGGAAAGATAGCTCGGCAGCCAGGTCAGCAGCAGATAGAAACTGTAATTGTAGGAAGCAAAGCCCAACACGAGTCCCCACACGCGGCGATGCCGCAGCAAGTAGGCCAGAGGCGCTCCTTTGGCGGCTCTGGCGCGGTCTTCGGGCTGCGCTCCACCGCGAATGATGAACTCGCGCTCGGCATCGGTGAGTGACTTGTCCTCGCTCGGATTGCGATAGAACGCGTAAAACAGCGCGAAATAGAGAACGCTGATCAATCCCGTGGCCGCAAAATTCCAGCGCCATCCAAAATGCAGCAACACCAGACCCAGCACAGGTATCCCGATGGCCGAAGAAAATTTCGCCGCGGCATCGAACATTGCGGTGGCCAGGCTGCGTTCATCCTGCGGGAACCAGTAGCCGACGGCCTTGGCGTTGCCCGGAAATGTCGGAGCTTCGCCAATCCCCAACAGAAATCGCGCGCTAAATAAGCTGCCGACTCCTGTGGAAATGGCCGCGCCGAAGGACGCGATGCTCCAGATGATCGTGCTGAGCACGCCGACGCGACGCACGCCAAAGCGATCCAGCAATAATCCGGACGGCAGTTGCAGGACCGCGTAGGTCCAGTTGTACGCGCTGGACAAATAGCCGAACATCACCGCGGACATTCCAAACGCGTCCTGCAGCGCATCGCGCGACACGGAAAGATTCACGCGATCGAAATAGTTGACGAGTACGCCGAAACCCAACAGCAACGCGATGCCCCAGCGCCGGCGCGCCACGTTGCGGACTTGCGGCGTTGCGGGTTGCTGTGCTGGCGTCATGGAACGTGGTAAAAAGCAGGCTGAGTATCCCACAACATCGCAATTTTCGTGCGCGCTCTTGACGCCGCAAGGAGTCGTGCGATGATGTGCGTCTTCCAGACGCAAGTGCGTGCAGGCGAGCGCCTGTTTCGCACAGGCGGTTGAAGCTTTTTCCGAATGGTTCGTTTCTCGTAAAATGGAAGGAGTAACTCAAAAATGTGGAGGTTCCTTAAGGGCGCACTTCTGTCAGTCGTGACAGCGGCAGTCCTAGCCCCGGCATGTCTCGGTCAAGACAAAAATTTCAGCAACTGGCCGGCCGGAACTTCACCCAAGGAAATCGGTAAGCGTGTGGCAGAACGCTTTGTCTCCAACCCACATACGAACTTTGGTCAACCGGGTGCACCCCAGTACATCACTTATCCCGAAGCAGTCGCTTGGTACGGTGCACTGACCTTCGCGCAACTGAGCGACGACAAAGATCTTTCCACGCGGCTCATCCAGCGATTCAACCTGCTCTTCGGTCCCGAATCCAATCTTGTGCCCGTGCCGGACCATGTAGATCGAACGGTTTTCGGTATTGTTCCCCTTGAAATTTACGTTCAGACCAAAGACGCGAAATATCTCGACCTCGGCAAGAGTATGGCGGACAAGCAATGGGAGAAGCCCACGCCGGAGGGCCTCACCGATCAAACCCGCTTCTGGATCGATGATATGTTCATGATCACCGCCGTGCAGCTCCAGGCCTATCGCGCCACCGGCGACGCCAAATATCTCGATCACGCCGCACTGGAAATGATTTCCTACCTCGACAAACTGCAGCAGCCCAACGGGCTCTTCTATCACGCGCCCGATGTTCCCTTCTTCTGGGGACGCGGTGACGGCTGGGTTGCTGCCGGAATGGCGGAAATGTTGCGCTCGCTCCCTGAGAATCATCCGCGGCGCGCACGCGTCTTGGAAGGCTACCGCAAGATGATGGCCTCGCTACTGACTTTTCAGGATAAGAACGGCATGTGGCACCAACTGATCGATCGCCCGGAAGCTTGGCCGGAGAGCTCGTGCACCGCGATGTTCACCTTTGCGATGATCACCGGCGTGAAGAACGGCTGGCTGGACAAAAAGAAGTATGGCCGCGCCGCACGCAAAGGGTGGCTCGGGCTCACAACTTACCTGGATCCAAACGGAGATTTGCGCGAAGTCTGCGTGGGCACCGGAAAACAGAACAGCTTGCAATATTACCTGGATCGTCCGCGCCTCACCGGCGACCTGCACGGCCAGGCTCCGGTGCTGTGGTGCGCATCGGCGCTGCTGCGCTAGCGCGCGCGCGCTTCACGCAGATCAGCCTCCCTGCGCGGCAAATAGAGTTAGACGAAAATCGAAAATCGTGAAGAATACAGAGCAGCACGTTTGAAGGTCTTCGCAGGGTGAGAACTCCGTGTCCGTTGCCGCGTCGGTTTCTGAAGTAGCACAACGCGCCCGGCGCCGCATCGCCTGGCGTCTCCTGCCGTTTCTCTTCCTGCTCTACATCATCGCGTTTCTGGACCGCATGAACGTCGGCGCCGCGGCCCTGCAGATGCCGCACGATCTGGGCTTCAGCGATCATGTCATTGGATTGGGAGCCGGAATTTTCTTCATCGGTTACTTCTTGCTGGAAATTCCCGGCGCCTTGATCGCCGAGCGCTGGAGCGCCCGGCGGTGGATCGCGCGCATCCTCATCTCCTGGGGACTGCTGACTGTTTTGATGGCGTTCATCCACACGGCGCGGCAGTTCTATCTGGTGCGCTTTTTCATCGGCGCGGCCGAAGCCGGATTCTTCCCCGCGGTGATTGTTTATTTGTCGCATTGGTTCCGAAGCGGGGATCGCGCCAAAGCCATCGCGCGCTTTTGCGCCGCCAATCCGCTTTCGTTTGTGATCGGCTCGCCGCTCGCCGGTTACTTGCTGGGAATATCCTGGTTTGGATTGCGCGGCTGGCGCTGGCTGTTCATCCTCGAAGGCATTCCCGCCATCCTTTTTGGCATCATCGCCATCTTTTATCTGACTGACTGGCCGCGGCAGGCCAAATGGCTGCCCAGCGACGAGCGCGAATGGATTGCCGCCCAGCTCAGCGAAGAACAGCAAGTAAAGCAAAGGGCTCATCGCTTCACGATTTGGGAAGCTCTGCGCCATCGCGACGTCATCCTGTTGACGCTCTGCTATTTCTTTGCACTGACGGGGAATTACGGCCTGGCGTTCTGGCTGCCTACGATTCTCAAGCGTCTGTCGGGCCAGAGCGATTTGAAGGTGACCTTACTCGCGTCCTTGCCCTTTCTTGCCGGCTTTTTGGTACAACAAGTGAACGGCTGGCATTCCGACCGCACCGGCGAGCGTCGCTGGCACGCCGCGGCCCCGCTGATCCTCAGTGGCATTGCGCTTTTGCTGACGGTTATTTACGGATCGAATCCGGTGCTTTCGGTGGCGCTGTTTACCGTGGTTGGCGCTTTCTACTTCGCGTATCATCCGGCATTCTGGTCGCTCCCCAGCATGTTTCTCGGAGAATCCGCGGCCGCTGCGTCCATTGGCTTGATCAATTCCGTGGGAAACCTCGGCGGGTTTGTCGGGCCGATGCTGATGGGCTATCTGGTCACGCGCACGCGATCCTTTCACGTTGGCCTGCTGTTCTTGGTGGGCAGCCTGTGCCTTTCCGGCATTCTGATGATTGCGGTCGGCGCGGGACGCCGCCGCATCATTCCAGAGATGAGCGCGACTTCGCCGGCTCAGGCTCAGTGAATCTCGGGCTCCGGGATGGGCGCCGTGCCTTCCAGAAAATCGAAATCGCAACCTTCATCGGCCTGCTTGATATGCTGCAGAAATAATTTTCCGTAGCCGCGCGGATAAATTCCGTTTCGCGGCCGCCAAGCGCCGCGCCGCCGGGCCAGTTCCTCTTCACTGACGCGCATGTTCAGCTGGCGCGCGTCTACGTCCAGTTCGACGATATCGCCTTCTTTCAAAAGCGCGAGCGGCCCGCCCACAAACGACTCCGGCGCGACGTGCAGCACGCAGGCTCCATAACTGGTGCCACTCATCCTCGCATCGGAAATGCGCACCATGTCGCGGATTCCCGCCTTCAGAAGTTTTTGCGGAATCGGTAGGTTGCCCCATTCAGGCATTCCCGGCGCGCCTTTCGGCCCCGCGTTGCGCAGCACCAGAACGCTGTTTGCATCCACATCCAGCGTGGCATCATCAATTCGCGCATTCATCTCGTCGTAGCTCTCAAAGACGATCGCGCGTCCCGCGTGCTTCCATAGCGACGGCTCCGCCGCTGCCGGCTTGATCACCGCGCCATCGGGTGCAAGATTGCCGCGCAGAATCGCGAGCCCTCCAGAGTCGAGTACCGGCTTTTCGACGCCGCGAATGACATCCGCATTGTAGTTTTCCGCGGTCGCGATATTTTCGCCAAGCGTTTTCCCGGTGACGGTCCGGCACCGTAAATCCAAATGCGAAGAGACCGCCTTCAGAAGAGCCGGCAGGCCGCCCGCGTAATAAAAGTCCTCCATCAGATATTTCCCGCCGGGACGCAGGTTCGCCAGCAACGGCGTCTTACGCGAAAGTTCGTCGAAGCGGTCAATCGTAAGCTGGATTCCCGCACGGCCCGCGAGCGCGAGCATGTGGATCACCGCGTTCGTGGACCCGCCCAGCGCTAATACGGTCGCGATGGCGTTATTGAATGAAGCTTCGCGTAAAATATCGCGCGGCTTCAGATCTTCCCAGACCATTTCCACGATGCGCCGCCCGGACAAGCTGGCCATCTTCGGATGATTGGCGTCCACTGCCGGAATACTACTCGCGCCCGGTAGAGAGAGGCCGAGCGCCTCCGCCACGCTGGTCATCGTCGAGGCCGTGCCCATGGTCATGCATGTCCCCGCCGAGCGCGCGATGCCTTCTTCAATCTGCATCCACGCTTGCTGATCGATGTTGCCCGCGCGCCGCTCCGCCCAATATTTCGAGACGTCGGACCCGCTGCCGAGAATTTGCCCGCGCCAGTTGCCGCGCAGCATCGGGCCCGCGGGAACAAAAATGGCCGGCAGGTTCATGCTGATCGCGCCCATGAGCAGCGCTGGCGTCGTCTTGTCGCAGCCGCCCAGCAGCACGCAACCGTCCGCCGGATACGAGCGCAAAAGTTCTTCCGTTTCCATCGCCAGCAGGTTGCGATACATCATCGTCGTGGGCTTCTGAAACGTTTCGCCCAACGTGATCGCGGGCATCTCCATCGGGAAGCCCCCGGCTTGCCACACGCCGCGCTTCACGTCTTCCGCGCGTTCCCGCAGATGGCTGTGGCACGGATTGATGTCACTCCACGTGTTTATGATGGCGATGACCGGCTTGCCCGCATAGTCCGCGTGCACGCAGCCCATCGACGCGGCCCGTGACCGGTGCCCGAACGAACGCAGATCGTCCGGGCCGTACCAGCGGTAACTCCGCAACGATTTCAGATCCTTGAGCGGCATGGAGTCCTTCTGCGCGCCTCGGCAGTGAACTGCAGGAGCTGCGCGGGAAAGACTCGTATTCTAGGTAGCGACCGTTTGCGGAGTCAAACGCGCACCGCTGCGCGTTTGAGCGCGAGGTTCGCCGCCTCCGGGTTTAATCGTTTTGCAAGCTGCGCGCCATAGCCACCGTGTTATTAGTTCCACGGCGTCGCGGAAGGTCCTCGGCCAGTAAGCAAGGTCTCGCCGGTAAAGTTGGGTATGCCGAAGTAGGGATGGGCTCCAGCGCCACTGCCAAGTCCCACGTAAATCTTGAACAGCACCAGGTCATTCATCCAAAACGACACTCCCAACCCGTAGCTCTGCCGAAGATTCGCAAAGTTCAGGTCGCCCTTGCTGAGGGTAACTTTTCCAGCATCGTAGAAGGCAAACGCGCCCAGATATTTCCAAAGCCGATGGTTGTACTCCACCTGCATGAGAATGGCGTTCGGTCCGCGAAACTGAAAGTCCTTGAAGCCACGGAGTGTCGGGTCATTGTTCGCATCGGTGCCCCCGAGTGTGGGCTGGAGGTAGAACGGCACGGCATGCCCCGCGCTGGCGTCCGACGCCACAATCAAGCCATGCAACGTGAAGAAAATGTCTTTATTTCGTATTTTCCGGCAGTCCGGAGCGAGCGTATGAAACGGATAGAAGTTGTTGTACAGGTTGAAGGTCAAGCGCCGGAAGGAAAATCGGCCAGTGTCGTGATCCTGATAAAAACCATAGCTGATGAGGTAATCGATATTGAAAGGCGGTTGTGCCGGCAAGTGAGGATGAAGTGACAGTTCATAATGAAGGAGGTTGGGCTGAGGACCAAGACCTGGTGTCGTTGGGTAGAGCGCCGTGATCGATTGCGCCGCGGGCGAAGATACGCCGCCGGCATCGTGCCACAGAGTCTCCACGCGGCCGCCCACCGCAATCCATCCCGCAAGGGGATCGGTGGCGTCGATTCCCAGGAGCGTGTCTCGTTCGCTGAAGAAGGCCTCATTGGCCAAGTTCGGATCCGGGCCGATGCCGTAGAACGGCATGCGCGGAAGGTTGCGACTCCGTGCATAGATATGGGTCACAAAGCTGTCCTGTACATCGAGCGGAAGAGACCACGGTGTAAATGGATCGTGAGCAAACCGAAGCTGTAATTCGGCCATGGAGAACCCTCGAATGGTCCCAAGGCCGGTCAATGCTACCTTCCGATGCCAGGGATCCCGGTCGAAGTCCTTGTCCAGGCGAGCGCCTCCGCCCGTCCCACCCCCGGGAACGATACCTTGAACGATGAGATGAACGGGCTTGGCGGTGAACAGCTTTTCAACGTCGCCAAAGATTTTCTTCCCCGTCGAGGTTTGGCTCGGACCGGAAGAAGAGCCGGGCGGTTGCGGTCCCACAGCCGTGGGCCCAGGAGGCTGCGGTCCACTCGGAGCTCCCGGGGGCTGGGGTCCGTGGCCGACCCCCGCTCCGGGTGGACACGGCGGCGCCGCCTGAGGCGCAGCAAAAGCCGACTGCGTTAGGAAAACTATCACCGAAATGCACAACACGGCGGCAGGGGCCGAAAAAAATTTTGAAATGCGAAAACGGGTCGGCATGGAAGTGCTCCTTTTCTCCGGCGGTTTACGGCCGAGCCGCTCGAGCGGTGCCGGGCGCGGCAGAATGAAGCAGGGGCATGACTTGGGCCAGATACTTGGCGGCAGCCCCTTCCGTCCGAATCGTGAGCGGATCGATTCCCGTTCGTTTGTCGGGAGGCAAGTTTTTCTCCTCCAAGTAGTGCGCCATGAACACCAGACCTTTCTGGTGCTCAGTGAGCGGCTTGAGCACGAGTTGCTCGGGAGCGACTGCGGGCGCGACGGCGAGAAATCCCAGGGGGAACTGGATCGTGTCAGTTCTCGGCTGACTCAGATTAAAGCAGTCTTCGAAAGTGTTGGCCTCCATGTCCCGCTGAGTCAGGAAAGTAGCTTTCCAGTTTTGTAGGAACACGTTACGTGCGGTGGAAATCACCGACGCATGCTCATACAGCGTGGAGTCGATGGAGCCGGCCTTGATATATGGCGAGATGAGGATCGCGGGAACGCGCACACCTAGCCACGTAAAATCGAAAGGCGGATCAGGGCTGCCACTCGCGCCCTCCCAATTCTTGCCGTCGGGATTGGAAACTCGCTTCGGCGGAGCCGCGTGGTCGAAGAGGCCGCCGTGTTCGTCATAAATAATCACCAGCAGCGTGGAGTTGCGTACCGCCTGGTTGTTCCATATGGCCTGAAACACCTGCTGTATTAGCCGCTCACCCGCGTGAACATCATGGTCCGGGTGCTGGTCGCTGGCACTATAAAACAGATTTTCGAGTTCCAAGGTGTTGTAGCGAGGCTCAATAAAGCTGTACGCGGGAAGCGCGCCGCTGTTGCAAGCATCTAGGAAACTTTGGAAATCGCCGAAGAACGTGTTCATCCTGGCCATGAGGTTCGGGAACGTGGCCGCCAATGTGGTGTCGTTGTAGTAGATGCAGGCGCCGACGCCGTTATCGGCCAACAACTCGTACACAGTCTTCGAAATGCCCACATACCCTAACGGGGACATGTCCACGCGGCCTATCGAAGTTGCTGCATGCGCAAAAGCGCGATTCGGAAATGTCGGGCCAGGCACCGAGGAAAACCAGTTGTCGCACACGCAGAATTGCTGTGCCAGCTTGGAAAGGATCGGGAGCTTGGACTGCGAGAAGCACTTCATAATATTGTGCGAGCTTCCGACGTCGCTGGTATGCAAACCATAATCCTTGACGAAGCCGCTCATCGGAGGCTGAGCGGTAACCGCTGGATCGGCGCCGTCGAACATTTGCTGCATTACGTCGAAATGAGAATGGCCCGGGTCGGGCGTGAGATCGCCAAAGAAGATCGCGTCGTTCGTAACCGACACAGGATTATGCTTGGCGTCCAGGTTCGACTCGCCCCCG
>WNEZ01002563.1_pt1 | contig 15598 bp, 15 predicted proteins | sample 5400521 | NCBI WGS metagenome assembly WNEZ01 (sample SAMN13153339, study PRJNA577476) | soil metagenome | isolation source: 120 cm saprolite under Douglas fir tree site 2 hole 1 replicate 1 | place: USA:California | collected 2015-04-18
ATCAACGTCTACAAATTTGACCTTTCAGGCAATCTCCAGCCCGTGTTCTCATGCCCGGCGGAAGCATTGCAAGCCTTTCTCGCCTAAGTCCGGAAGTGGCCATGGTTGTTTTCAGTGGCGCCGGGCATCCGCAACCACGCGTTGCGGGTGCCCAAGCCGGCGCCCGTGTGAGTTGTGGGGCTGCGTATGGCTAGACTTCCGCTGGTCTCAAAAAACAGCGAGGATCCGGTTCTCAAGGACATTTTCGAGCGCATCAATGCTCGAGATATCGACGTTCCCAACCTTTATCTGACCATCGCGAACGCACCTCTGATGCTGCAAGCCTGGATCGGTCTCACCTGGCCTTTGCGGCATGAGGGAGTAAGCCCACGAAGCCTACGCGAGCTCGTGATCATGCGCGTTGCTCAAGCCGAAAAAGCGACGTACGTGTGGGCCCATCACTGGGATATGGCGATTTCGGCCGGGATCAGCGCCGAGCAGCTGGAATCACTCGCGGATTGGCGCGCAGCCGGCTTGTTCGACAAAACGCAGGCGGCGACCCTTGCCTACGCCGAGGAGGTCATCGGCGATGCAGGGGTGAAAGATGAGACTTTCACGAATATTCGCGATCTCTTCTCTGAGGCCGAAATCGTCGAGCTCACGCTGGCCGCGACCTTCTATCTCAATCTCGCCCATTTCGCCCGAGCGCTCTGGATCGAACCCGAACCCAAGTATGCAGACCACGCACGACGCCTCCCCGCCTGACACGCACAGCGGCCCGCTGGCCGGGCTGACTGTCATCGATGCATGCCAACTGTTCGCGGGCCCGCTGATCGCGACGATTTTGGGGGACTTCGGTGCTGACGTCATCAAGGTCGAGCACCCTCGTGGAGACGCGCTTCGCACCACCGGGTATCAGAAAGACGGCAAGGGCATCTGGTGGAAGGTGGTAAGTCGGAACAAGAAATGCTTAACGCTGGACATCGGCCGTCCGGCAGGTGCCGAACTCTTCAAGCAGCTGGTGGCTGGCGCCGACGTCCTGCTGGACGGGTTCCGGCCCGGAACCATGGAGCGGTGGGGCGTGGGCTGGGAGGTTCTCCATGCCCTGAATCCACGCCTTGTGATGGTTCGGGTTAGTGGATTCGGCCAGACCGGACCCTATGCCTCCCGGCCCGGATTCGGGACGCTGGCCGAGGCCATGAGCGGATTCGCTCACCTGGTCGGCCAGCCGGACGCGCCGCCCACGCTCCCTCCATTCGGCCTCGGAGACGGCGTTGCCGCGATGGCCGGCGTGTGGGCGTGCATGTTTGCCCTCTATCACCGCGACGTGCGCGGAGGTGAAGGCCAGATGGTGGATCTGTCTCTCTACGAACCGCTGATGTTCATCGTGGGTCCGCAAGCGACTTATTACGAACAGTTGGGCATCGTCGATAAGAGGATGGGTAATCGGACGCCGATGAACGCGCCGCGCAACCTCTACCAGGCGAGCGATAACCGCTGGGTGGCGATCTCCGCGACCGGACTGAATACTCCGCGCCGCATGATGGAGCTCGTCGGCCGTCCCGAGATCGCGGATGAGCCATGGTTCGAGAGCGCCCGAGGCCGAGCTGAGCACGTCGATCTCCTTGACGAGGTGGTATCGGCGTGGATTCGAACTCGAACCCGCGATGAGGCGATGAAGGCCTGCGAGGAGATCGGAGCCGCTGTGGCCGCCGTCTACGACGCCGCCGACATCGCGAGTGACGCGCACTTCAAAGCACGGTCATTCCAGCGAGTCGCTGATATCGACTTTGGCGAGATGACCATGCAGGGCGTCCTGGCGCGACTCTCCCTCACACCAGGTGAGATTCGTTGGACGGGTCCGGCACTGCGCGCACACAACGACGAGATCTACCGCGGCCGCCTCGGATTGAGCCTCGAGCAGATCGCGAACCTGAGTGATCAGGGCGTCATATGAGGGCCGGAACGATGGAGCGATGCTGCAACGCAGGACCACAGCTGGGAGAAGACCGATATGGATGAGATTCGAACAATTGCGCCGTCGGGAGCGGTGGGCGCTGGCTACGACGAAGCGTCGTTTCTGGCGGCAATGGAGCACGAGCGGCCGCATTTCATCGGCTGCGATTCAGGTTCGACTGATCCCGGGCCCTTCCCGCTTGGTTCTGGCGTCTCGCATTGGAACCGCGTCCTGTACAAGCGTGATCTTGCGCCAATGCTTCGCGCTGCCCTTAAGTATCAGGTCCCGCTGCTTATTGGCTCGGCGGGCTCCGCCGGCGGAGACCTCAATCTGGCGTGGGCGCGCGAGATCCTGCTCGAGATCGCGCGAGAAGAAGGGCTACATTTCAAGCTCGGCGTCATTCATTCGGAGCAGAAGCGCGACTACCTCAAGCGGCGGCTCCGTGAGGGGCGCATCCGAGCGCTGAACCCGGTGCTTCCCTACAACGAAGAGGTTATCGACAGAAGCACCCACATCGTGGGAATGATGGGCATCGAGCCGTTCCAGGTGGCACTCAAGGGGGGAGCCGACGTTGTCTTGGCCGGTCGCGCAAGCGACACCTCTATCTTCTCCGCGATTCCAATCCGAGAAGGGTTTCCGGCCGGGATCGTCTGGCATGCGGCCAAGGTCCTCGAATGTGGTGGCGCTTCCGCGGTCCATACGACGGCAGCGGGCCTCGACGGAATGATCGCCCGGATCACCCACGACTATTTCGAAGTCGAGCCGCCCAATCCCGCGATGCGGTGCTCACCGACGAGTGTCGCCTCACACACTCTCTACGAGAATCGCAGCCCCTCGACTCTGGTCGAGCCTTCGGGGACGCTCGACACGTCCAACGCTGTTTACGAAGCGGCCAGCGACCGGGCCGTTCGGGTCCGAGGTAGTCGCTTCACCCACGCTAAGGAGTACACGGTGAAGCTCGAAGGAGCCGAGTTGATCGGCACCCAGGCCTTCGTGGTCGGCGCCATCCGCGACCCTGGAATCATCCGGCAGTTCGACGTATGGCTTGCCGAGGTGAAGGAACGATCGCTCAAACGCGTGGCCGACGTTTTCAAGGGCAACCCGCCAAAGCACCATGTCACGTTCCGGGTCTACGGCAAGAACGCGGTCCTCGGTGACCTCGAGCCCAATCCCGTCATCGAGGGCCACGAGATCTGCCTGATCATCGAGGTGATCGCGCCCGACGAGGCCCAAGCCACCGCGATCCTGCATGCCACCGCTCACATCGCGCTTCACCACCCGGTGCCGCAGTGGTCGGGGTTGATCACCGCGCTGGCGTATCCATTTGCACCGTCCACCACCGTCAAGGGCCCCGTCTACCGCTTCAACGCGAACCATGTTGTGGTGCCAGAGGACCCGTGCGAAATGTTTCCGATGGAATTCCAGGAGGTCTAGGGACGATGGCCCGCCTTGGCGATATAACGAAGCTGATCAGGAGCAAGAACGCAGGACCGTTTCTCGTCACCTTCGACATCCTGTTCGATGACGAGAAGGTTTATAGGCACGTCCTGGCGTCAGGCGTGCTGACCCGTGAGAAGTTTGCCAGCACCTACCGGACGCCGATCGATGATGTCGAGTACTCGACGTACGACCCTGGGCTCGCCATCAAGGCGACGATTCCCAGAGCCATCTTTTCGGGGGACGTCGGCGATTCGGACGTCTACGGCGGCCAGCTCTATGGCCCGCTAGTTGACCTGGAGATCCCATGAGCCGGCAAGGACGCGCGGTGCGAATCGGCTGCGGAAGCGCATATTCCGAGGACCGGATGGACCTCGCGGTCGACATGACCGATCGAGGCGACATCCAGTACCTCTGCATGGACGGTTTGGCTGAGCGGACGCTTGCTCTTGCCCATCAGAAGCGGGATCCTGTAACCGGCCGCGGCACCTACGACACTCGCCTCCCCGACATGGCGTCCGACCTCTTGCCGCTTGCAGTCGAACGAGGAGTGAAAATCGTCTGCAACCTCGGGGCGGCGAATCCGGCGGCGGCCGGCCAGTACTTGCAGAACGCGGCTTGGGAGCTCGGACTGCACGGCGTCAAGGTCGCCGTGATCGAGGGCGACGACGTGGCCAAGTACGTGGCCGAGGTCGACCCAATCGTCCTGGAGACGGGTAAGCCGGTCTCGCAGCTGCCGGGGCCAGTGGTGGCGGCCAACGCGTACATCGGAGCCGAGGCACTGGTCGATGCACTCCGGCTTGGCGCCACCGTGATTGTCGGAGGGCGAATCGCGGATCCCTCCCTGTTCGTAGCACCGATCGCTCACGAGCTTGCTTGGGACCTTCGCGATTGGAACCGGATCGGCGCCGCTACCGTGGTCGGCCATCTCCTCGAGTGCGGGGTTCATGTCACGGGGGGCAACTTTGCCGACCCGCCGTATCGCGTGGTCGACAGCTGGGAGCGACTCAGCCATCCACTCGCCGAGGTTCATGACGACGGGTCCGCCCTGGTCGCCAAGCTGCCAGACACGGATGGCCTGCTGTCCGTAGAGACCTGCAAGATGCAACTGGGCTACGAAATCGGAGATCCGTCCGCCTACATGACGCCGGACGTGGTGGCGGATTTTCGCAACGTTACCCTCTCGAGTGTCGCCGATGGAGTCGAGGTTGCAGGTGGCGCGGGCCGCGAGTGGCCCGAAACGCTGAAAGCGCTGGTCGCGATCGACGAAGGGTTCATAGGCGAGGGCCAGGTCTCCTTCGCCGGCCCCGGAGCCGTGTCGCGAGCCCGCCTCGGCCGCGACATCGTCCAGGGCTGGGTAAAGCCGCTCGTGGAGTCCGGTCGCGTGTCGGAGTTGAAGCTCGACCTTATGGGACTGGACTCCATGTTCGGTCCTGCTTCGGTGAGCACGCCGGAACCGAACGAGGTGCACCTGCGCGTCGCTGGCCGGTGCAAGGACCGTAGAGATGCGGAGCGCGTCGCCGACGCCTGCTGGCAGCTGCAGATTTTTGGTCCAGCGGCGGTCGGTGGCCATCGCAAGCTGATCAAACCGGTCGTCGGCATGTACACCTTCTTCTTGCCGCGCGGTGCGGTCAAGACAACGGCCACGCTGGCGAAAGGGGCGGCCTGAGGAATGGCGAGCATCGACCTTCGCGAGCTGGCTTACTCGAGGTCCGGCGATAAGGGCGACCTGAGCAATGTCGTGCTCGCGCCCTTCGACGAAGCCGACTACGACTGGCTTGGCCGCCATCTGAGTATCGAGGTCGTTCACGACCAGTTTCAAAAGCTGGTTCACGGACGCATCGCCCGATACGAGATGCCGGGCACGAAGATGTTCAACTTCGTGATGGAGAAAGCACTCCAGGGCGGAGTGTCACGCTCCTTGAACATCGACATGCATGGGAAATCGCGGGCGTCCTTGATGCTTGGCATCCGTCTCGAATACAGCTCCAACGATCCGCCTCCAAGCAAGCGATAGGCGCCAAGTTGACCGCCTTAGAGATCGTCCCGGACAGGTCTGCGCTGCTGGTTCTGGACTTCCAGAACGAGACCGTTGAGCCGGGCGGCTCGCGCTACGCCAACTTTCAGGGCGAGCTGGCGAAGAGGAATACCGTCGCGAACGCGGCCGATGCGATTCGTTGGGCGCGGCTGCATTCAATCGAGGTCATCTTCGTCACTGTCGGATGGCGCGCCGGGTATCCGGAGCAAAGCCGAAGCCCTCAGATGTCGGCTGCACAGGCGGCAGGAGGCTTTCAAGAGGGCACGTGGGGAACCCAGGTGACCGAACGTCTGGCCCGCATGCCCACCGACATTCTGATTCACAAACGCGGAGTGAGCGCGTTTAACGGGACGGAGCTGCAGCGCTATCTGACGGTTCGGCGTCTGTCCACGCTCCTGCTCGCGGGTGTGGCGACCAACTGGGCCGTGGAGTCGACGGCGAGGGATGCCGCCGATCTCGGCTACCGCGTCATCACGCTCCTCGACTGTTGCGCCAGCTTCTCGGGCGAGATGCACGAGTTTTCGGCGGACCGGATTCTGCCCTTGCTCGGTGCTGTGACGACAGTTGCGGAGCTCAAAGCGGCCCCGTCGACGACCGCCTGATGGACCTGCAGCTAGCGGGCCACGTCGCCGTGGTCACAGGTGCGAGCCGTGGTTTGGGGCGTGAGGCCGTACGCGGCCTGGCGACGGAGGGCGTGAACGTGCTGGCCGTAGCGCGCAGCAAAGACGATCTCGACCAGCTGCAGGGCGAGTACCCGGACCAGGTGGCATGCCGGGTCGTGGATTTGAGGCACGAATCAAACCTTGATGGCCTTGTCGAGGACGCCGTGCGAACGTTCGGACGGTTGGATATCGTCGTCAACAACGCAGGCATCGCCCCGGCCGCCGATTTCATCAGCCAGGACTGGGCCGAATGGGACCAGGTTTTCGCCGTGAACGTGACAGCGGCGGCCCGCCTGTCCCAGGCGGCTGGGCGAGTGTTCATCCCGCAGCGGCGCGGGAAGGTGATCAACGTGGCGTCGACTGCCGGGATCCTCGGCAAAGCCACGCTGGTCGCGTATTCGGCCTCCAAGGGGGCGCTCATCCAGCTGACCAGAGCGCTGGCGGCAGAATGGGCTCGACACGGGATCCAGGTCAACGCCATAGCCCCGGGCGCATTCGAGACGGAGGCTCAGCGCCGTGTCCTCGACGACCCGGATCTTCTTCAGCGCCGCATCCGAAAGATTCCCGCACGCAGGATGGCTCATCCCCAGGAGATCAGGCCGCTGATCTGCTATCTGAGCTCACCACTCTCAGATTTCATTACAGGCTCCGTATATGTAATCGACGGCGGCGAGACAGCGCGGCAGTGAAATGGCTATTTCCCAAAACATGATTATGATTGTCAGGGTTATGAGACGCCGGCCGTAAATCGCATGAACTTCACTCACGAAGGCGACCTGCTCTGGCAGCCGGGCCAGGACGAGTGCCGGCAGACCAACATCGCGCGCTACATGCACTGGCTCGACTCGCAGGGGTATGGAAAGTACGGTACTTACGACGAGCTTTGGAAGTGGTCGATTTCGGACATCTCGGCTTTCTGGGAATCCATCTGGCGGTTCTGCGAGGTCCGCGCGTCGCATGACTACGGCGCCGTCCTGACCGACGCTCGCATGCCCGGCGCCAAATGGTTCGAGGGCGCTCGCCTCAACTACACCCAGCATCTGTTCAGGCACGCGACCCGCGCCAGGCCGGCCATCCTGTTTCGCTCGGAAGACGAGTCGCTGCGGGAGGTCAGCTGGGACGAGCTCTCAGCCAGCACCGCTGCGCTTGCCGCCGGCCTTCGAGATCTCGGGCTGCGGCCCGGCGATCGCGTCGCGGCGGTGATGCCGAACATTCCAGAGACGGTCATCGCATTCCTAGCGGTAACCAGCATCGGCGCCGTCTGGTCGGCATGCTCGCCGGACTTCGGAGCGGCCAGCATGATCGACAGATTCCGGCAGATCGAGCCCACCATCCTGCTTGCCGTGGACGGTTACAGATACAAAGGCAAGGTATTCGACCGGCTCGACGTGATCACCGAGCTTTGCCAGGCGCTGCCGACACTGCGCGGCACGGTGATTCTGCCCAAGATCGATTCCAACGCTGGTCGTGGGGCGCTTGCAGGCAGTGTGCCTTGGAGCGAGATGGTCTCGCGGCCGGAAGTCCTTCAATTCGAGCAGGTTCCGGCCGATCATCCATTATGGATCGTCTTTACCTCGGGTACCACCGGTCTCCCCAAGCCCATCGTCCACGGGCACGCCGGAATCTTGTTAGAGCGGCTCAAGTCCTCTGTACTCCATGGAGATCTGCGCCCCGACGACACCTATTTCTGGTACACGACCACGAGCTGGATCATGTGGAACCTCACGGTTTCCGCCTGGCTCGGCTGCTCGACAATCGTGCTCTTCGACGGAAGCCCGCTACATCCGGATCGGAACACCCTATGGCGAATGGCCGAGGACGTCGAGGCAACCGTATTCGGCACTAGCGCCGCGTTTCTCACCGCGTGCATGCAGGCAGGAATGTCGCCGATGGCTGGTCACAACCTGCACCGGGTGCGGGCAATTGGTGTCACGGCATCCCCCCTCTCTCCCGAGGGTTTCGATTGGGTCTACAAGCAGGTCAAACCAGACGTATGGCTGTCTTCGAGCAGCGGCGGGACGGATGTTGCCGGCGCCTTTGTCGGGGGGTGTCCGATACTGGCCGTCCACGCTGGCGAGATTCAATGCCGCAGTCTCGGCGTTGACGTCCACGCCGTAGATGATCAGGGCCGCGACCTGGTGGGCGAGGTTGGGGAGCTCGTCGTCAGGCAGCCGATGCCATCGATGCCGCTCCAGTTCTGGAACGATCCCGATGGCCGGCGGTACAAAGACAGCTACTTCGACGTCTTTCCGGGTGTGTGGCGGCACGGGGACTGGCTGAAAATCACAGAACGTGGCTCGGCCGTGATCTACGGCCGATCCGACTCGACCATCAACCGCCACGGAGTCCGCATCGGTACGAGCGAGATCTACCGAGCGATCGAGTCCGTTCCCAAGGTGCTGGACAGTCTGGTCGTCGAACTGGAGACGTCCGGCGGAGCTTCGGAGGTCGTGCTCTTCGTAGTGCTCGCCGATGGTCAGGCACTGGACCGCGAGCTGACCGATGCCCTCCGCACGGCGGTGTCCAGCCGGGTTTCGCCGCGCCACGTGCCCGACCGAATCGAAGTCATCCCGGAGGTGCCGCGGACACTAAGCGGCAAGAAGCTCGAGATACCCGTCAAACGAATCTTGACCGGCACTCCAAAACATCTCGCTGTGTCGTCCGCCTCGGTCGCGAATCCCGAAACGCTCGACCATTTCGTCCATCTGGCCGAGACAACCTGATGCTGTGGCATGTCGTCAGCCTGGACGCCGCCCACCTCGATGAACCAGCTCGTGTGAAGCTGGAAGTGGCGATCGACAAACTGCGAGAGATCGACGACATCCACTGGTTTCAGTGGGGGCGCGATGTCGAGCGCCCAGGGACCACTGCGTTCGTAGCGGTACTCGTCGATCTCGACGCACTCGAACGTTACCGGGTCCACCCTGTTCACCTAGAGCTCGTGCAGGCCATACGCGAGAGCGGCGCGACAGTACACAGGCTGGATCTCGACCACCTCCCGCTGCCGTCATGAACTTCGACCTCAGCCCGTCTGACCAGGAGTTTCGTCATGACCTGCGCCTGTGGCTGGCGGACCACGCACCAAAGGGACCACCGGCGGGTCCGCTTTGGAGTGACCCGGAGATGGAGCGCCGGCGTGCATGGCAGCGGACGCTCTTCGCCGGCGGGTACGCCGGGCTGGCGTGGCCTCGCGAGTACGGCGGCCGCGGAGCCACGCTTATGCAGCAAATTGTTTTCAACGAAGAGGTCGCTCGCGCCCGCACGCCCGATCCGCTGAACCGGATCGGCCTCTTCATGGTGGGGCCGACCATAATCTCAGCGGGTACTGAGGAGCAAAGGCAGCGGTACTTGCGGCCCATTCTCAGCGCGGACGAGATCTGGTGCCAGGGTTTTTCTGAACCCGACGCCGGCAGCGATCTTGCGTCGATCCGATGCCGCGCCGTGGACCGAGGCGATCACTACGAGGTCGTCGGACAAAAGGTGTGGACGACCCTCGCCCGAATTGCTAGTTGGTGTCTTCTCCTCACTCGAACATCACAGGAATCGGCCCGTCGTGGCGCCTTCACGATGCTGCTGGTCGACATGCACAGCCCCGGCGTGCGAGTACGGCCGCTGAGGGACATGACGGGCGGCTCGCAGTTCAACGAGGTCTTCTTTGACAACGTGCAAGTGCCAAAGACCCAGATACTCGGCCAACCAGGAAATGGATGGTCGGTGGCCATGACGACCCTTGCTCATGAGCGTGGGACGCTGGCGCTGAGCCTGGCGATGGAGCTCGACATTGTTGTTGACGAGGTGGTCGAGTTGGCTCGTCACCGACTGCCAGCCCTCGATGAAGCCCAGCGTCCGCTTGTCCGGCAGCGACTTGCTGAGCTGGCGATAGAGGCTCGCACCTTGCGGCTGAACGGCTATCGCGGGTTACGCAATATGCTCCGTGCCGAGGACCCGGGGCCAGAGGGAGCATTGGGCAGACTCCATTGGTCGGGCATCAATCAACGTCTCCAGGACCTCGGGGTCGATCTGCTGGGAATGGAAGGGGCGTTGTCAGACGCGGGCGTGCTTGAGGTGACGAGGCGAATCGAGCAGTTCCTTGCCTCGCGTGGCCAAACCATCGCCGGCGGAACAAGCGAGATCCTCAGGAACACTGTGGCTGAGCGTTTGCTCGGCCTGCCGCGATCTCGCTAGTCGCGTTGGGCGCGCTGGTCGAACCGGCGTCCTAGATACTCGGCAGCGATACGAGAGCGCTGGATGTTTCCAGTGCCTCCTCCGAGCGCCCAGCCGTGTGCATCGCGATGGAGCCGCTCGATTTCGTACTCGATCGAATACCCGTATCCGCCATGCAACTGCAAGGCCAAATCGGACACGCGCTTGGCCATGTCGTTCGAAAAGCACTTTGCCATCGACGCTTCGAGCGGGACCGGAGCGCCGTGTCCAGCTCTTGCCGCAGCCCGGTAGACCAGCAGGCGTGCGGCCTCGACCTGCATCACCATGTCGGCGAGGGCGCCCTGCACAAGCTGGAACTCGACGATAGGCCTGCCGAACTGCTTGCGTTCCTGAATGTAGCGGGCAGTACGGTCCAGACAGGTTTGTCCGATAGCAAGGCACATCGTCGAGTTGCCCAATCTTTCGATCGAGAATGCCGAGAACAGCTTGCCAAAGCCGCCCACGTCGACGATCAGGTTGTCTCGATCCACCCTGACTTCGTCGAGATAGATGTCCGCGGACGGAATCCCGTGGAACCCCATCAGCTTTTCCTGTGGCCCAAAGCGCAAACCTGAGGCGCCTGCGTCGACGACCAGGGCGCCGATACCACGTGATCCGCGTGCGTCACTCAGCCGCACGTAAACCAGGTACTGTTCGGCGTGCCCCGCGCCCGAGCACCATCGCTTGACTCCGTTGACGACGTAGGTGTCGCCGTCCAGCCGGGCGGTAGTGCTGAGGTCGGTCGCCGCGGAGCCCGCATCTGGCTCGGAGATGGCGACCGCCATCGTCTTCTGTCCGGCCGCTATTGATGGCAGGAACCTGGCCTTCGATTCACGAGTGCCGAAGAGATCGATGACTCGGGCGGCTCCAGTGCAGGCTTCGAAGACCTGGAACGCGGCCGTCTGCGAGCGCTTGGCGAGCTCCTCGATGACGATGAGGGCATCCAGTAGCTCCGAGCCACCGCCGCCGAATTCCTCTGGCAGCGCCATTCCCAGGTAGCCGAGCTCTGCCAGTCGCTGGCGCTCCGGATCGGGAAGCGGGGTCGAGTTCTGGTCCCATTCGATCGCCTTGGGACGGTAGACCTCGTCGGCCAGGCGGCCGACCGCCTCGCGTAGGGCGACCTGGTCGGACGAGAGGTCGAAGTTGATCACATTCGTGTCTCCTCGAGATTGATTCGGAGCGGATCAGCGGCCGCGTGGCCGACCCGTTGAGCGGAACGCAGGCCGCCGGGTCCCCGCAGGAGGGAGGCTATTGCACCCGCGATTGCCGACAGAGCACCCACCAGGAAGGCGATGCGCATCGATTTGCCCATCGACTCCGAGATTAGCTGTGCGAAAAACCCGTCGGCGCTGACCCTGGCTTTGACATCGTCGGGAAGGGGGTCGAGACTCGGGCCCAGCAGCTGTTTCGTAGGGTTGTAGCCGAGGATTGCCGCGAAAATCGCCGAACCAGCGGGCACGTTCGTCGCCTTGACTGCCACGGCAGGGGGGACACCAGCAGAGACCAGCCCCGACTTGACGGCGCTGGGCATCGATGCAGCCAAGCCGCCGACGACGATGGTCAGGAAGAAGGCCATGCTCAGCAGGGCTCCGGCATTGTTCAGCGTCTGCCTCATGCCGGCTGCGATGCCTCTGTCCCGAGCAGACACGGCATTCATCAGCTGTGAGTTGTTCGGCGCCGCAAAGAGCCCAATGCCGATACCGTTGAAGAAGATGAACACGATGAAGACGACCAGTTTGAAATCAGCCGGGAGTGTCATCAAGAGGCCGAAGCTCCCCGCAATCAGGAGTAGCCCTCCGGTCGACAACAACCTCGCTCCGTAACGGTCGGCGAGCCATCCGCTTAGTGGGGCGGCGAGAAGAAATCCCAACATCATCGGCAGCAAATCCAGACCCGCTTGCAAAGGGACATTTGCCAGGGCGACGCCGTGCAAAGGCAGCCAGACGGCCTGCAGCCAGATGATCAGGATGAACTGGAGTCCGCCCCGCGAGACCGCGAAGAAGAACGTGGCTAAGCCCGCCGCCGTGACCGCGCGATTGCGGAGGAGGGCGGGGCTGAACATCGGGTGAGCCGCATGCGTCTCCAACACGACGAAGATCGCCAGAAGAAGAACTCCGGCGAACAGTGATAGCAGCACGAACGGGTTCGCCCACCCGAGGCTGCCACCGCCAAAGGGAACCAAGGCGTAGGTCAGGCCGAGCATGATTGCGAGCATCGCGCTTCCGAACACGAGATTTCCCCACCAGTCAGGTGGCTCCGCGCTTCGTTGACCCGTCTCCTTGAGGTACCTGTGAGACCAGAGAGCGCCTCCAAAACCAATCGGAACGCTGATCAGAAAAATAAGGCGCCAATCGGCCGCGGCCAGAAGGCCGCCGAGGATGACGCCTACTACATTGCCGCCGACGAAGGCCAGCTGATTGATGGCGAAGGCGAAGCCGCGTTCCCCTGGGGGGAATGTGTCGGTGAGAATTGCCAGGCTCGTGGCCGACAACATCGCCCCGCCCACCCCCTGCAGGATGCGAAAGAAGATCAGCTCGATCGCACCGAGGTCGCCTGTCGAGGGTGTCAGACCGCACAGCAGCGAGGCTACCCCGAAGACGACAAAACCAAGCTTGTAGAAGCGGACCTTGCCGTGAATGTCCGCAATCCGACCAAAACTGGCCATGAGCACTGTGGTGGCAGCCGTGTAGCCGCTCATCATCCAGAGCAGGTAGCCCGCACCGCTTTCGCTCAGTGGGTCGGAATGCAGGCCGGCAAAAATCGACGGCAGAGCTACCAGCACGATCGTCTGATTGACCGAGAACGCCAGCATGGCGAGCGTCGTGTTGGAAAGCGCTATCCATTTGTAGGCCGGCCCGGTTACCGTCCTCATCCCGCCGCCCTCGACCGTTGCGGCTGGGAAGCGTGGCTGGCGGCGGCATGTCGGCGCGCAAGCTCGACAAGGCGTCCGAGCGACGCCAGGATCTGCCTGCGCTCCTCCTTGGTCAGGTCCTCTGCCGCCCTGTGAATGGCGGTGCCTTCGAGTACGGAGACCGCATCGAGCAGACGGCGGCCGTCCGGAAGGAGCGCGATCGAGATCCGGCGGCGATCCAGGTCGTCCCTGCTTCTTTCGACCAGCTTCCGGCTCTCCAGCCGGTCGAGGAGTCGAGTCAAGGAGGTGGGGGAGATTCCCAGCTTCGACGCCAGCCTGCCCGCTGGCAGCGGGCCCCCCCGCAGCTGGCGAAGCGCTCCGAACTGGGTCAGGGTCAGCCTGGCGGATTGCCACAATGCAAATTGGGCCGATTCGGAGAGGGTGATCGCATCGAAATAGATTCGAAGCACATCGCGGACGCCGGGAGCGATATCTGGCCGCAATGTTGTCCGCAGCAGGGTTACTTGTCCTCAGGTGAATAGTACACCTAGCAACAAGTGTTTCGGCTATGCTGCCGTCGCGGTGCGTCTTGGCTGAATGGACATAGAGGCGATGAAGAATCCATCGATGGCTCAGGAGTCCGGGGCTGAGTTCCTGGTCCGAGCCTTCGAGCACCTCGGCTTGCAGATGGTTTTCGGGCTGCCCGGAAGCACGATGGTGCCTCTGATGCACTCACTCAAAACCTCGAAAGGTGATTTCGTGCCGGCTCTGCACGAAGCGTCCGCCGTGGCCATGGCGGACGGCTACTCGCGCGTGAAAGGCATCGGCGCTGTGATGCTGTATATGCTCCCGGGAACGGCGAACGGCCTCGGGAATCTCTACAACGCCTGGAGAGACGAGTCCCCTCTGCTTGTCGTCTCCAGCCAGCAGAAGGGACCATATCGCTCGCATCAGCGCACGGTCGGCGAGGCTGATACGGCTCGCATGGTTGAGCCGTTCACTCGCTTCGCATGGGAAGTCCGCGATCGACATCAGCTGACCTCGTCTTTCGACACGGCGATCAAGTCAATGAAGGGCCCGCCTAGCGGACCCAGCTTCATTGCGGTTCCCGAAGACGTGCTCGCGGGGTCCGGACCGGCAGGGGAAATCAGCGCGGCTCAGCACGTGACCCCCGGCCCGCCGGTCGACCTGTTCGCTCTCAGCGATCGCTTGGTCGAGGCTGTGCGTCCGATCGTTGTCGTTGGTGGTCAGGTGCGGCGAACGGGCGCGGTGGAAGGTCTCGAGCAGCTGGTCGATCAGTTGGCACTACCCGTGTTCATCGAGCCGTTCTGGAACGACCGGCTCGGGATCTCGCCGAGCCATCGCTGCTACCTCGGACCATTCACGGAGCGATCGAGAATGATCAGAGAAGCGGATTTGGTTCTGGCTATCGGCTGCAGGCTGTTCAACGAGGTGCACCCACTCAACGAGCCGTGGTTCGCATCCGACGCCTTCGTCGCTCACGTTAATGCCGATTCCGCAAAGCTCGCTGAGGGGCGCGGAGCCACCTGGTCCTGCGCGGCGCAGCCTGATGTTGTCATTGCCGCGCTGAATCACGCGCACCTCGAAACGCGTCTCGACCCCAGCGCACGCGACGCGCGCGAGGCCCGAATTGCGGACGCGCGAGCGCGACGCGAGAAACGCACGCCCCAACCAATGGGCGTGGCCGCCGCCGCGGTTGCGCACATGCTCGACCGAGCCTGGATCGTCGACGAGTCGGTTAGCGCGAATTTTCATCTTGCCGGGGCGATGCAGCAGGGCCGGGGCGAGCATTTCGTTTCGACCACCGGGGGATCGCTCGGCTGGGGTACTGGTGCCGCCGCTGGAGTGGCGCTGGCAAGTAGCGAACCGGTGATTTGCTTCCTTGGGGATGGCGCGTTCTTCTTTGGTCTGCACGGCTTGTGGCCGGCGGTCGCGCGCAATCTGCCCATCACCTACGTGGTGCTTGACAACCAGGGCTTCGGCTCCACGCGATACTTCGAGCAGGAGTATGTGAAAAGCCTTCCGAGCGGTCCTGATGCTGGATTTGTCGGCAGCGACTTCCGCGGTGCGGGGCCGTCAGTGACGGCCCTGGCGCAGGGATTCGGCATCCGAGCGGAGATCCTGGACGACCCATCTGACCTTCCGCGGGCTCTCGCCTCGCGACTCGACGCCCCGGCCGGCGGTCCTGCTGTTTTCACGGTGCGCATGCCGTTCGACGACGGCCCTAGGCGGTAGAGGCGAGCTCGACCACGGCCGAACTCCGTCTCGCCGCTTCAGCGCGGAAGTCCGAGCAGGCGACGCAGGTTCCCGCCAAGGATGGCGTCGACGTCGTTCGACGCTAGGCCCAATCGCTCGATCACCGACACCTCAGTCTCGGGATCGGCCATTGGCCAGTCGGAACCGAACACGATCCGGTCCGGTCCGTGCCGGTTGACTATGCTCCGGACCAG
>WNEZ01002566.1_pt1 | contig 15594 bp, 11 predicted proteins | sample 5400521 | NCBI WGS metagenome assembly WNEZ01 (sample SAMN13153339, study PRJNA577476) | soil metagenome | isolation source: 120 cm saprolite under Douglas fir tree site 2 hole 1 replicate 1 | place: USA:California | collected 2015-04-18
TTTGCCCATGGTCTGGGTCGGAAAGAATCCAAATAAGGGCCTCGCTGTTGTGTCGTTCACGGGCAGCCAGCTCGAACTCGATCCCTCATGCAGAGCATCCAATCAGTTCGTTGCGCCCGTTCACGTTAAAGCGGCGAAACCGTTCCGCTTGCTGGCCACTTGGGATCACAACGATCGTGCCGAAGGCCTGAACAGACGCCCTGGACCGCTTCTTCGAGCTCTCAAGGACAGCGCGGAGTTTTGCCAAACTGGCGATCTGGTAGTGGCGGGGGATTTCAATAACCACCCGCGATGGGACAAGCCGAACGGCCCGAACAATATGAGCGTGATCACACAGGAGCTCATGAGCCGGGAATTGGTGAGCCTTTACCATCACCATACGGGGGATGCGTTTGGCGGTGAGTTACGCGGGACATACTGGCATTATCGTCGCCGCGAGATGCCCTACCATATTGACTATCTGTTCGTGCCAATGACCTGGCTAAAGGACCTCGTAACTTTTGAGCTTGGGGACTATGACGCTTGGTGCGCCAGTGGCTTGAGTGATCATGCGCCGCTTAGCGCCGAATTCAGGGATGCGGAGCGCCACCAAACGCCACCATGGCGCGACTAAAGCGGCTCGTGGTCGGCCAATGGCCCGCTTCTTCCATAACATCTGATGTGCGAACACTGTATGTAGGCGCAAAGCGGTCGTTCATACGCCAACAGCGTCTCGTGACTGATAAGGAATGGCATAGAACCCTATCAGCTGCTGCGGATGTTCCACGTCCGATGGGCGAGAACAGAGCGAAGTTCTCGCTAAGTCAGTTAGAGTTCTGTTCCCTCGCCCTGCAGGTAACCCTTAATCTTCGGATCTGGCATCAGGATCGAGGCGACAAGAGCGATGGCGCACATAAAAGTGACGTACCAGTAAAAGCTGGATTCCGCGCCACTGTTCTTGAACCAGAGCGCAACATACTCTGCTGAGCCACCAAAGATGGCGTTGGCAATCGCATAAGCGAGGCCGACACTCATCGCGCGAACCTCGGGCGGAAACATTTCCGACTTCACCAGCCCGCTAATCGACGTGTAAAACGACACAATGGCGAGCGCCACAATGATTAAGCCGTACGCCGCCAGCGGGCTCTTAACGTCAGCGATCGCGTACATCAACGGCACTGTACACAACGTCGCAAGGCCGCCAAATAACAGCATCGACGTCTTGCGGCCGAACCGGTCGGAAAAAATTCCAAATATCGGCTGCATTATCATGTAAGTGAACAGCACCGCGGTCATCACTACATTAGCAGTGCGGTCGTTCATATGCGCAGTATTGATCAGATACTTTTGCATGTAAGTCGTGAAGGTATAGAAAATCAGCGACCCGCCAGCGGTATAACCGAGAACTATCAGGAATGCCCTTGTGTGATGCCTGAAAATCTCACGGAGGGAGCCTGCTTCCTTGTGTGAACGAGTTTCAGCCGAAGACGTTTCGGTAAGGGAGGCCCTCAGGAACAACGCGACGACGGCGAAAACCGCTCCAATAAAAAACGGAATACGCCAACCCCACGCGCGCAACTCGCCGTCGGAAAGCGATTGCTGGACGATGAGGACGACTAACGACGCGAGCAACTGGCCGCCGATGAGGGTGACATACTGAAAGGATGCGTAGAAGCCCCGTTTGCCCGGCAACGCCACTTCGCTCATATAGGTCGCGCTGGTGCCATATTCACCGCCGACCGACAGACCCTGCAGCATTCGCGCGAGAAGCAGCAGAACCGGTGCCGCCGTCCCAATCGTCGCGTATGTAGGCAACACCGCGATGGCGAGTGAGCCTGCGCACATCATCAACACCGAAATCATCATTGAATTTTTGCGACCGTACTTGTCGGCGATGAAGCCGAAAACGTAACCCCCAACAGGCCGCATCAAAAAGCCGATCGCGAACACGGCGGCGGTTTGGAGAAGTTGCGTGGTTTGATTGCCGCTAGGAAAAAATGAAGGCGCGAAATATAGCGCCGTAAAAGCGTAGGCGTAAAAATCGTACCATTCGACGAGGTTTCCGGATGAGCTCCCGAAAATCGCCCAAATTCGGCGGCGACGGTCGGTACGATCAAGGTCATGTGCAATCGCAATCGTCATTGCGCAATTCTCCCTATGAAGGTTCTTTTTTTATGGACTGTAGTCTCAACGAATTGGGTCAGCAAGGAGGGTCGCGCGATTTCAGAATTCAAAACCGCGGTCGACGAGTGCATCGCCAGGCAGGTGCCTGCGAATTGAACCGTGTACCGATGTGCGTCCTCGCCTGTTGAGCGAATAGGAAGATGATGGCATTTCGGAAAGGCGAGCCCCTACCATTACCAGCACATCGGCGTTTTTTGACCCGGTCTGCGAGGTTCGGGTTCGGATCGATTCCTAGGTCGCCGGCATAGTTAGGTGATCAGGCGGAAACAGTCGGGCGCGCCGGAATGAAGTTGCGACCGGTAGACCGAAACGCTCTTCCAGGCAGTTATGTTATGCCTTGCTGATCAGTCCAACAGGAACCAACCGAGTAATACGATATCCTCACTGGATTCCGGCGCCATCTCCACGAGACGACGCTGCAACCGTCCAGGCCGCTGGTAGTCGCGAGCACGTCACTCTCGCGAACCAAAGAAGATGTGGTTCTTTTTAGATCGCAGCAGCGCAAATAAGACCAATCAATATCGGCCAGAGTTCCTTACCTATTTCGATCGGTCGAAACGCGCGGAGTTTTGCAACTAAGGGAGCCAGCTGGGACAGTTGCTGGGTTTACTTGTACCGAATTGAGTTCAAGCTGCTTTCATGACACCGTCCGATAGCGCGTACCCTTGTAGGAAGTTATAAAATAATTGGTTGGTTAGGGAGGAAGCGATGACGGAAATCCCATCGGTGCCCCTGGTGCCGCGGTCGGCTGACCAGGCAAACGACGGGACCATGGCATGAGCTGCAATCGCCGAGCATTTGCGACCGGCCTGGCCCGCTTGGCTCTGTGCACCGCCTTTCCGCGGGGCGGCAGCGCCCAGCAACTTGAAAAATTGTCAGTCAGGCTTGGCGTAGCCAACAAGTCGCACCTCTATTATCTCCCGGTCACTCTGGCCGAACGCCGCGGCTATTTCAAAGACTACGGGCTCAATGTCTCGATCGTCGATTTCGAGGGTGGGTCGCAATCGCTCGACGCCTTGCTCGGCGGCTCGGTCGATCTCGTGACCGGTGCCTATGAGCACGTCCTTCACATGCAGGCGAAAGGTCAGGACATCCGCGCGCTGATCGAACTCGGCCGGTTTCCGGGGATCGTGCTCGCGGTGCGCAAGGACCGGCCCTACAAGGCGCCCGCCGATCTCAGGGGCATGAAGATTGGCGTAACCGCTCCCGGCTCGTCGTCGCATTTCTTCGTTCTGTACCTGATGGCAAAGGCCGGTCTTCAGCCGACCGACGCGACTATCGTCGGCGTAGGCGGCGGCGAGGCCGCGGTCGAGGCGATCAAGAACGGCGTGATTGACGCGACCGCGAACTTCGATCCGGTGATCACGCGGCTTGAACAGGACGGAGTTATTCGGATCGTCACAGATACCCGTTTTCCGCGGGTCAACTACGAGATCTTTGGCGGCACCAATCCAGCCGCGGTGCTCTACGCCAAGCAAGCTTTCATCGCCGCGAATCCGAACACCATGCAGGCGCTGGTGACCGTGTTCTATAAAACGCTGAAATGGATCGCCACGGCGACGACCGACGAGGTCGTTGACACAGTGCCATCAGATTATTTTCTCGGCGACCGCGAAATCTATGTGAAGTCCCTCAGGTCGAACTTGCTGATCTATTCGAAGACCGGCGTGATCACGCCTCAGGGAATGAACAGCGCGCTCAACATGCTGGCCACTTTCGACCCGGAGCTCAAGGAGGCCAAGATCGATCTGCAAAAGACATTCGATGATCGGTTCGTGAAACGGGCGACCGTCCTTTTCGATGATCCGAACAACGCCACCCTGGAGAACGACGACCGACGGCCTGAGATCGACTTCGGGACGACGCAGGACTGACGGAATACGGCGATGCTCCGCAAAGCCGCGCCGGACTAGGAGCCGCAAGGAGCAAGAGCGGATACGACGGGAAGGAATGCAAATGAGTGACTCGGTTTCAGCAACGTCGGAATTGGTAAAGGCTTCAGCGGTGTCGAGGCCAGGCCGGGACACTGAATCCTGGTGGCCGCGCGGCTGGTGGAAGATCATGGATACAAGGATCGGAATCATTCCAGTCCCGGTGTTCGTGGTGCTGTTCGCGCTGCTGGCGGGGTTCACCTATACCGGCGACATCAAGGGTGAGATCTCGATGATGATCGCCGTGCTGGTCATCGGGGGCTTCACCTGCGCCGAAATCGGCAAGCGCATCCCGGTGCTGCGTAGCATCGGTGCCGGAGCGATCTTCGCGACCTTCATTCCATCGGCGCTTGCCTATTACAAGCTGATCCCGCCCCAGATCGAGAAATCGATCATCGAATTCACGAAGTATACCAATTTCCTGTACCTCTTCATCGCCTGCATCATCGTCGGCAGTATTCTGGGGATGGATCGCAATGTTCTCGTAAGAGGCTTCGTGAAGATATTCGTGCCGCTCGCGCTTGGCTCGATCGCTGCGGGCGTGGTCGGAACCCTGGTAGGGACCCTGCTGGGCCTCGGCGCCCATCACAGTTTCTTTTTCGTCGTACTTCCCATTATGGCCGGCGGCGTCGGTGAAGGCGCGATTCCGCTTTCGATCGGATATTCGGAAATCCTGCATCAACCGCAGGGCGATGTGTTCGCGCAGATCCTGCCGCCGATCATGCTCGGCAGCCTAACCGCGATCATCCTATCCGGTGTCCTGAACTACGTCGGCAAGCGATACCCGAGCTTGACCGGTGAAGGACGCCTCCAACCTGAAGAGCACGATGACATGGATCCGGTCAAGGAGGAGGTCGCCTCCGAAACTGGCGGTCCGATGGACGGAAGCACGGTCGCGGCGGCTGGGTTGGCCGCTATCACCTTGTATCTCCTGGGCGTGATGTGCCATCGCCTGTTTGGCCTGCCCGCTCCAGTGGCTATGTTGTTCCTTGCGGTGGTAGCGAAGCTCACGAGCGCGGTATCGCCCCATCTGCAGCAGGGTGGGTTCGTGGTCTACAAGTTCTTTTCAACCGCGGTCACTTATCCGCTCCTGTTCGCCATCGGCGTCTCGCTTACGCCGTGGGATAAACTGGTCGCGGCATTCAACGTCCCGAATATAATCACGATCTTCAGCACCGTCGTTACGTTGATGGCAACGGGCGCGGTAGTCGGCCGGCTTCTCAACATGTACCCGATCGAGTCGGCGATCATCAACGCCTGTCACAGCGGGCAGGGGGGAACCGGTGACGTGGCCATCCTGACGGCCGCGAACCGGATGCAGCTTATGCCGTTCGCGCAGATTGCGACACGGATCGGAGGCGCTATCACTGTGACGATTGTTCTAATCATCCTATCGCGCGTCACTTAGCGAGACGGACCGAGGTCGTCCTTGTTCCTTCACGTTCGGAAATACTCGGGCTTTGCCGATCACAGGCTTCATTTAGAAGGAATATCTCAACAGCTGGCCTGCCAAATTCTTACGGTCTGCAGAAGACCTGCAACCGCAGGCGAGATGAACGCTCGGCAGGCCCTCCGCAAGACTGTGGGGCTGAAATTCACCCTACTCATCGAGAGTTTCCATGACCGCTGACAAACCACTCCGTAGACTCCCTGCTACTCTGATTCCTGGCGACGGAATCGGTCCCGAGATTGTCAAATCGGCAGTCGACATTCTCGAAGCGCTTGGCTCGCCTTTTGAGTGGGAAATCTGTCAGGGCGGACTTGCCGCAATAGACGAATGCCGGGACCCACTGCCCCCTGCAACTCTGGACAGCATACGTCGGACAAGGCTCGCCTTGAAAGGTCCACTTACAACGCCCATTGGGGGAGGTTTTCGGTCGATCAATGTTCGTCTGCGCGAAGAGTTCGGTCTCTATGCCAACGTCCGTCCCGTCAGAAGCATGGTGCCGGATGGGCGGTACGACGACATCGACATCGTACTTGTGAGAGAAAATCTTGGAGGCCTTTATGTTGCCTTCGAGCACTACATTCCGATCGGCGATGATCCCCACGCGGTGGCCATTTCGACGGGCGTCAACACTCGCGAGGGGTCGCGCAAGATCATAGAATTCGCATTTGACTACGCACTAAAGAATGGGCGCAAAAAGGTAACCGTCGTTCACAAGGCAAACGTTCTCAAGGCTTTGACCGGCGTATTTCTGGAAGTTGGTCACGAGGTAGCAAAAAAATACGAAGGCAGGGTCAAAATGGACGACCGTATCGTTGATGCGACGGCGATGCAGCTTGTTATGAACCCTTGGCAATTCGACGTAATCGTCACCACGAACTTGTTCGGTGACATTTTGTCGGACCAGCTAGCGGGATTAGTAGGCGGACTAGGAATGGCTCCCGGAGCTAACATTGGTCCGGACGCTGCAATATTCGAAGCGGTCCACGGCTCAGCTCCTGACATCGCGGGCAGAGGGGTTGCTAATCCTCTAGCGCTCATGCTCGCAGTCGGGCTGATGCTCGATCACATCGATCAATCGGTTCTTTCCGCTCGCCTTAGAACGGCTATCGATCTAGTCTTGCGAAAGGATGGTGTCCGGACGCCAGATCTCGGTGGCAAGGCTTCGACAGGCGATTTTACTCAGAGCATCATTCGCCGGCTGGGATAGTAGGATCGCTTAGACGTGACGATGTACCGCGAAGCATGGAAAAGAAAGCTCACGTTGAAAAAAGAGAGGCTGGGAGAATAGACATGCCAAAGGGCTCAGATTTGCTTGTTGCCGCACTCGAAAACGAAGGTGTCGACCGCATCTTCGGAGTTCCTGGCGAAGAAAATCTGGATGTCGTTGAGAGTCTACGAAATTCGTCGATTAAACTGATCCTGACGCGTCACGAGCAGGGAGCGGCCTTTATGGCCGCGACCTACGGCCGTCTAACCGGGAAGCCCGGGGTGTGTATCACCACGCTCGGCCCTGGTGCACTAAACCTGACGACCGGAGCAGCCTACGCACTGCTTGGCGCAATGCCCATGATCATGCTCACAGGGCAAAAGGGCATCATGAGCAGCCGCCAGGCAAAGTTTCAGATCGTGGATGTGGTGAGTGCATTCAAACCGCTCACAAAGCTTTCTCTCCAGATCGTCAGCACAAGCAGTATTCCCACATTGGTTCGCGACGCCTTCCGCATCGCCATGGAAGAACGGCCAGGACCTGTTTTACTCGAGTTGCCTGAGGACGTGGCTGGCGAACAGGGCGAAGCTATAGCAATGGTGCAGCAGCATCCGATTGAGATTCCAGTAGCCCATCGTGCCTCGCTGGATCGAGCTGCCGAAATGATCCTCAAGGCAAAGAGGCCATTGATTATGCTTGGTGCTGCGGCGTCCCGTCCGCGGAGCACGGCGGGAATCGGAGGTTTTGTTCGCCGTACGCAAATTCCATTCTTCACCACGCAGATGGGTAAGGGAACAGCGCCTGGCGGAAGCAAGCTTTATATGGGAACGGCTGCGTTGAGCGAGCGTGACTATGTTCATGAAGCCGTTGATCGCGCCGATCTGATCATTGCCGTCGGTCACGACACGATTGAGAAGCCGCCATTCATCATGGGCCCGAAAGGCCCTCAGGTGATCCACGTCAGTTACACGCCCGCCAATGTGGAGAGGGTTTACTTTCCGCAGTGTGAAGTCGTGGGTGATGTCGGGCCGAGCCTTGAGTTGCTGGCGGACCGCGTCGAGGGGCGGTTGCACAATGCCGGCGCTTTATTGAGCCTTCGCGAAAGTATTTTGAGCCGCATCACCGACCGTGCCACCGAAGAGCGCTGGCCACCCACTCCGCAACGCATTGTGCACGATGTAAGAAAGGTCATCCCTGCAGACGGCATCGTCGCTTTGGACAATGGGATGTACAAAATCTGGTTCGCGCGAAACTACCGCACTTATGTTGCAAACACCCTCCTTCTCGACAACGCTTTGGCGACCATGGGCGCCGGGCTGCCGTCCGCGATGATGGCCGCGATGCTGTATCCGGAGCGCCGGGTGCTCGCCGTCTGCGGCGATGGTGGCTTTATGATGAATTCGCAGGAAATGGAAACCGCGGTTCGCCTTAAGCTGAATCTCGTCGTGCTAATCCTTGAAGACTCGGCTTACGGTATGATCCGATGGAAGCAGGCGGTGGATAATTTCCCTGATTTCGGCCTGACGTTCGGGAACCCGGACTTCATCAAATACGCGGAGAGTTACGGTGCGAAAGGTTCGAAGGTCGAAAGCACGGCCGAGCTGATTCCAACCCTCGAGCGCGCTTTTAAGAGCGGTGGGGTGCATCTAATTTCGGTCCCCATCGACTACAGCGAAAATACCCGCGTGCTGATCGATGAGCTTCGCGAAAAGTTAAAACAAGTCGACGAACCGGTGGCGTAGATCGGAATAATCGTCGCGGAATGACGAGTGCAGACGTCTGAAAAATTGAGAACCAAAGCGCGACAGCTTTGGTTTCGCGCTCATACGGTTAAGGAAACTGCAACCGAAATGCCAGGAGAGTGCAATGAGTGAGAAGATCAACGAGCAAACCGAAAAGATGCGCGAGATGGCGCAAACAACCCTCGACAAGGCAAAGGATGCCGTGTCGAAATACATGGCTGAGTCCCAAAAACTGCGTGAGAAGGCCGACACTAGTGTGCGAGCTACTTACTCGACAGCAAAGGAGCTGAACGAAAAGGCGGTAGCGTTTGCCGAAGCAAATGTGAATGCTGGGTTCGAGCTCGCACAACGTCTGCTTCAGGCAAGAGATCCCCAGGAGATGGGCACGATTTATCAAAGCCATCTTAAGGAGCAGATGGAAAAAATGGGGGCGCAGTTTCGTGAACTCGGAAGCGCGATGACGAAACCGCCCCCGGTAGATCTGAAATAGAGCAGGGTCGATTCGATAAATGCGCGAAAGCCTTTCGCTTGAGAACGCCGCGTGCGCTTGACTGAAGCGTGGACAGTAACAGCATCACTCGTTCGAAGACAGTTGAGATACAAGTCGCCGGAGACCTCGGTTTGAGCATAGATAAGTCAGTACTCAAGCGCACCAGCTTGTCGTCGACGCGATCGCGCGGGCAAGAGATCCTGAAACAAAAGGATCGCTCTCGATGAGGTTGATCTTGTTAGGACCACCGGGCGCCGGCAAGGGCACGCAGGCCGAAAAGATTGCTGCCGGCTTTGGCATACGTCAGTTGTCAACCGGCGACATGCTTCGTGAAGCCGTCGCATCGGGCACCAAAATCGGCTTGAAGGCGAAGGGAATCATGGAGCGCGGTGACCTTGTGCCTGATGCTCTGGTCGTTGCCGCCGTGGCCGATCGTCTCGATGAGCCAGACGCCGCGAACGGATTTGTTCTTGACGGGTTTCCACGAACGTTGGCGCAGGCAGAAGCGCTCGACGACGAGCTTTACCGACGGGGTCTCCAGATAAACGCAGTTCTCGAGCTGAAGGTCGACGAGTCAGTTCTTGTTGAGCGCGTCAGAACCCGGGCCGAACAGATGGCGGAACGGGGCGAGCCGGTCCGCAGCGACGACACCCCGGAGGTCTGCGAGCGGCGCCTAGACGTCTACCGGGCGCAGACCGCTCCGGTTATTGAACATTATCGGTCGTTAGGTGTGCTCAAGAGTATCGACGGTCTACAGCCAATCGAGGCCGTTACCGATGATCTTGCGGTGGCAATCGCGGCTCTACCGGCACAAGAGATCAGGAGGCAGAAATGAAGGCTTTTACATTCCAGGCACCGCCAAACATTCTTTTCGAGGCAGGTGCTTCGCGTAAATTGGCAGAACTGGTTGCGGAATATGATGTTAGCCGCATTCTGCTAGTTACTGATAAGGGCGTAAGAAATGCAGGTTTGACCAGAAACGCTGAAAAAGCTCTTATGGGTGGCGGGTGCGAGCTCACGGTGTTCGAAGACGTAGAGGCGGATCCACCCTCACACGTGATCGAGCGAGCCGTTGCGATTTGCCGCGACAAGGGAGTCGGACTTGTTGTTTCGATCGGCGGAGGCAGCGCCCTCGATACCGCGAAACTTGTTGCCTATCTGGCCAAAACGCCCGATCGACTCGATGACATTTACGGCGTCGGCCTCGCCAAGGGGGAACGGCTGCCGCTGTTGCTGGTGCCGACGACTGCCGGAACCGGGTCGGAGGTGACCCCGATCGCCATCGTCACGACACCCACCACCGAAAAGAAGGGCGTCGTTTCGCCGCGGTTGCTGCCCGACTGGGCGATCCTCGATCCGGAACTGACCCTGGGTCTGCCCGCGCACGTCACGGCAGCTACGGGCATTGACGCCATGGTGCATGCGATCGAAGCCTACACAAGCAAGCATAAAAAGAATTTGACGTCGGACCAATTGGCGCGTCAGGCGCTCGCGTTGCTCTCGGCCAACGTGCGCATAGTTTGCACCGATGGGTCGAACCTCGAAGCACGATCTCAAATGCTGCTTGGTTCCATGCTGGCAGGTATGGCATTTGCTAATTCGCCGGTCGCCGCCGTCCATGCGCTTGCATATCCAATCGGTGCAATTTTTCACGTTCCGCACGGTTTATCAAACGCGCTTGTCCTGACCCAGGTACTCCGGTTCAATTTGCCCGAGGCCGAAGCGTTGTATGCCGAACTAGCTCCTATCGTCGACCCCAAGACTGAAGGCCTGTCAACCGGCCAAAAGGCGCGGCTTTTCGTTGATGCGATTTCTGCCATCTGCAGGGACTGCAATGTACCGGTGTCGCTCGCCGACGTTGGCATCACAGCGAAAGACCTGAAGAAACTTGCCGAAGACGCGATGAAACAAACGCGCCTCCTGGTCAACAATCCGCGCGAGGTCAGCTTCGACGACGCTCTGGCAATTTACACGGAAGCGCTCGGAAATCGGGCGGCAGCATAATGAAGCAGTCATCCTTATCGATGTCAGGCCACGTCTTCTTGCGAGAAATTAGATGAGCGAAAAAAACGAACCGGATGCGGCTTCGGCCGAGTCACCTCCGCAATGGGCAGACCTGTGGCAGTCGTTCTCGGAATCGTCCAAGCAGATAGCCGAGGTATGGTCGAGCTCAATGGCCCCATTCATGTTCGCCCGCTTGCTGGAACATCCAGGCGGATTCGCCGTGGGCAACGAGATGTCGGTAGCCATCGAAAAAATGGCCCAGGGGCCGCGACTTGCCGATGTGTGGGACATAGATCGCAAAATGACGTTAGTTTTCGGCGCATGGATGGAAATGCGCCAAAAGCTGGCAAACTATAATGCCGTCGCAGCGGTGCCGTGGACGGAAGCCTCGAAGAGGTTCCTTGAGGCGATGTCGGCGGCAACGGCCGGCGGAAGCAATTCACCTCCAAATTGGCGAGAAGCGTTTGCGAAGTGGAGTGAAATCTCCAACGAAGAATTGATCCGAAATCAACGCGGCGATGACTTTCTGCGTGCTCAGAAGGAACTGTTGCAATCGGGACTAAAGCTTCGCAGCCGGCAGGACGATATCGCCGAGGCCGCCTCTGCGATGTTCGGTATACCGGGCCGGAAGGATTTCGACGAGGTGACTCGTCAGCTTACCGAACTGCGACGCGAAGTTCGGGCTCTCAGCCATAAGGTGCACGCGCAGGAGCGCGGTACTCCCTCGACGCGTCCCAAGGCAGGCGACACTGTCATAAGGTCTGATACCCAGTCGAATACCCAATGAAAGGATCGGCATGACAAAGGAGAATCAGGCAGCCCAGCTTTTTAGCGAAATGGCCGCGAATGCCGAAAAGCTGGTCAAGGCAACACAGCTATTCGGACAGACCAAGGATGAGGACGTCGCTATCGGTACGACGCCGAAGCATTTGGTAATGCGCCGCGACAAGGTAGAGCTGTTTCGCTATGAACCGACGGCTGAGGCCACTGTAACCACGCCCGTGTTGCTCGCATACGGTCTGATCGGTCGTTATACGATGGCGGATCTTCAGCCTGATCGCTCGCTCGTACGAAGTCTGCTTTCGAAGGGGCTGGATCTCTGGCTGATCGATTGGGGTCAGCCAGGACGAACCGAGCGCTGGCTCACGATCGACGACTACGTGGACGACTATATCGACGCCGCCATCGATCGGATATGTCAGGAAACAGGGCACGATCAGGTTACGCTTCTGGGGATTTGCGAGGGTGGCGTCTTCACCACCTGTTATGCGGCCCTGCATCCGGAGAAGGTGAAGAATCTAGTCCTCACGATTACCCCAATAGATTTCCATGCGGATGTGAACGACACTGCGGCACACCACGGATTTCTGAATATCTGGACCAGAAGCCTCGATCCGGAAGACATCGACAAGCTCATCGACACCTATGGTGGTGTGTTGCCCGGAGAGTTCATGAGCTCCGTATTCTCGATGATGACGCCGATGCGTTCGCTAACGAAATACAACGTCGATCTGATCGATGTTGTCGACGACGAAGCGAAATTCATGAACTTCCTGCGGATGGAAAAATGGTTGGCCGACCGGCCGCACCATCCGGGCGAGGCCGCGAAGCAGTGGCTCAAAGAGCTGTACCAGGAAAACCGGCTGGTCGATGGCAGCTTCATTCTGTCGGGTCGTCAGGTCAATTTAAAGTCCGTCACTGCGCCGGTGCTAAACGTGTTTGCGCTGGACGATCACATTATTCCACCGGACACGTCGCGTGCGCTTGGCGCGAAGATCGGTAGCAAAGACTATACGGAGATTCCCCTTCCGGGCGGACATGTCGGGCTCTTTGTCTCGAGCAAGTCGCAGGGCAAGCTCAGCAAGAGCATCGCTGACTGGCTATTCGCCCGCGATGCGAGATCTGCGAGTGAAACCTGATGCGCAACAAGGTCGTCGATGCCGCGGAAGCGGTCGCCATTATCAGGTCCGGCGACACGGTCGCCTCGTCCGGCTTCGTGGGTGTCGGCACCCCTGACGAAATCATCAAGGCGCTGGAGCGGCGTTTTGTTCAGACGGGAGAACCCCGCGACCTCGCGCTGGTGTTCGCAGCCGCACCTGGCGACGGCTTGGACCGGGGGCTCAATCGTCTCGCTCATCCTGGCCTGATCAAGCGTTTGATTGGCGGCCACTTTGGATTAGTACCAAAACTGGCTCGAATGGCCGTCGATAATCACGTAGAGGCCTACAATTTGCCGCTGGGATGCGTTTCGCATCTGTTTCGCGAGATTGCGGGACGCAAGGCCGGGCTGCTTTCAAAAGTCGGTTTGGGGACCTTCGTCGATCCCACCAATGGTGGCGGGAAGCTCAACGAAAGGACCACCGAAGAGCTGGTCCGATTGCTGGAGATCGACGGCGAGCAGTGGCTTTTCTACAAGGCTTTTCCGATTAATGTTGCAATCATCCGCGGGACAACTGCCGACCGAAATGGCAACATCTCGATGGAAAAAGAGGCCCTGACGCTCGACAACCTTGCACTGGCAACAGCCGCCAAGAATTGTAAGGGCTTCGTTATCGCCCAGGTGGAACGGATCGCGGCCTCCGGTTCGCTCAATCCTCGGCATGTGAAAATTCCCAGCGTATTAATTGATTGCGTTGTGGTTGCCCAACCGGAAAACCATGCTCAAACATATGCCACCGGCTACAACGGGGCGTTCTCAGGTGAACTGCGGGCCCCTGCCGATCGCAATGTTCCCCTGCCATTGGACAACCGCAAAATCATTGCGCGGCGGTGCGCTCTGGAATTGCCAATGGGTGGCGTGGTTAACCTCGGTATTGGGATGCCAGAAGGGGTTGCCTCGGTTGCAGCCGAAGAGAAGCTATTCGACTTCGTTACGCTGACGGCCGAGCCTGGGATCATTGGCGGGATTCCTCAAGGAGGTCTCGACTTTGGCGCCGCCATTAATGCGGAATCGATCATTGACCAGAATCAGATGTTTGATTTCTACGACGGCGGCGGGCTTGATCTGGCGTGCCTCGGCATGGCCCAGGTTGACGGCCGCGGCGACGTTAACGTCAGCCTGTTCAACGGTCGCCTTGCCGGCGCCGGCGGCTTCATCAACATATCGCAGAACGCGCGCGAGCTGATCTTCGCGGGGACCTTCACGACTGGTGGTCTCAAAACCACAATTGTGGACGGCGAGTTGAAAATACTAAGCGAGGGAAAATCATCGAAATTCATCGACCAGGTCGACCAGATCACATTTTCAGGGCGCCTCGCAGCGAGTAACGGGCAGCCCGTTCTCTACGTAACCGAACGGTGCGTTTTCAAGTTGACGTCGGAAGGACTCGAATTGATCGAGGTTGCGCCGGGCATCAACGTCGAGCGAGACATTCTCGCGCTTATGGGATTCCGGCCCATCATCCGCTCGCCGAAATCGATGGATGCTTTGCTCTTCAGTGAAGCCCTGATGCAACTTGATGATAGACTGCTCAACCGTCCATTGTCCGAGCGATTTATGTTCGACGAAAAACGCAACACTCTCTTTCTGGGGCTCGACGGTTACCGGGTTCACAAATCAGCCGACGTGGAAGCGATACGTGAAGGTGTCTTTGCGATCTTCGCTCAAACCGGGAGTCGTTTTTCTGCAGTCATCAACTATGACTCATCGGACATTGCGCCTGAAATGGCCGACGAGTGGTTCTCAATGGCCGCGGATGTCGAGCGCACATGTTATGATCACGTCTCGCGCTACACGACCAGCGCGTTCATGCGCCTCAAGCTTGGCGACGCTTTAGCGCGTCGCAATGTCGCTCCGCATATTTTTGAGACGTCAATCGACGCTCACCAGTTTGTCGTCGAATAGTCAGATGGCGCTCAATCGCTCTCAGCCGCGGCGAGCGTCGACGGCTTCGACGGAACCCCGCGCGCAACGATCAATGACGCCCGATCGAATGGGGTCGGTTCGGGGCCTGACGCGGCGGAGCTTTCATCGCATCGCGTTTACCGATTGGGGATCACCGACCGCTGAGCGAGCGGTAAAATATGTGTGCATGGCCTCACCCGAAATGGCCGAGATTTTGACTATCTTGCTAGCGCCCTCGCGGGCAGGGGACGGCGCGTTGTTTGTCCGGATCTTCCAGGGCGTGGGCAGAGTGAACGTTTATTTGACAGCAGCGACTACGCGTTGCCTCAGTATTGCAGCGACATGACCGCCTTGATCGCGGCACTAGTACCCGGAATCAGAGCTGAGTGATACGGCGACCTTTGAACCTGCGTTGGCGGACCTTTTTCTTGGTCCAGACGAAGGGCTCAGCTTTGTCGTTATATGCGTTGATGTAGGCATCGATGTGCTCCTGGAGCTGTTTGAGGCTTGTGAAGGAGGTGCCGCTGAGCGACTGCCCCTGCAAGATCGAGAACCATACCTCGACCTGATTGAGCCAGGACGCGCTTGTCGGCGTGAAATGAAATTGCACATTGGGATGCGCCTTGAGCCAAGGCTCGTTCTTCTTGTGGGTGTTGAGGTTGTCGAGGATGACGTGAAGCTGGCGGTCCGGAAAAGCCGCGGTGACCCTGTTCATGAAGTCGAGAAACTCGACGCGGCGACGCCGTTTTGAATGAGCCGCGAT
>WNEZ01002568.1_pt1 | contig 15593 bp, 15 predicted proteins | sample 5400521 | NCBI WGS metagenome assembly WNEZ01 (sample SAMN13153339, study PRJNA577476) | soil metagenome | isolation source: 120 cm saprolite under Douglas fir tree site 2 hole 1 replicate 1 | place: USA:California | collected 2015-04-18
GGTCACGCTGTTAAATCATGCGTTTACCGTCTGTGGAATCGTAGGTCACGGGAAAGGCGCGCGATACTTCATCCCGATCCGGACAGCGCAAGAGATCGCCGGGGCGGAGAAGCGCGTTTCCATGTTCTATGTGAGAAGCAGAGGGGATACGGAAGCCACTCGCGCGCAGATTCTCAAGCTGATGCCGGAGAACAGCATCCGCTCCTTGTCGGAATACGTGACCCTGATGACTTCGTCGAACTTGCCGCAGTTGCGTCCCTTTACGCGCACTATGGTGGCCCTGGGAATTGTGGTGAGCTTCCTCGTGGTTCTCTTGAACATGCACACCATGGTGATGGAGCGCACGCGGGAGATCGGCATTCTCAAAGCGCTTGGTTTCTCCCGGCTCGACGTCGTCCAGATGTTGTTGGGCGAGACTCTCATCCTCACGTTGGTGGGAACCGGTTTGGGAATTGCGCTTACTTTCCTGACACAGGCGATTTTGAAGCAGACGAATCCAGGCTTAACGATTCTGATTTCCCCGGCGTGGATTTTTTCCGCTGCCGCGCTCGCGATCCTGGGAGCCGCCACGGGAGCAGTCTACCCCGCGCTCCGCGCCGCGAGCTACGATCCGGTCGTCGCCCTCGCTTACGAATAGCTCCAGGCCAATTGTCAAACCGCTTCCAAGTCTATTCGGTCGAAGGGGCCGATGCCGTCATCCAATCAAAGTTCGTATCAAGATTCATCGTCCGGACCACCCGACCTGTCGCTCAGCGGACATGCGCCGGCAACGACGTCAATAATGCGCTGGCCCCATTCCAAACGATCTGCACGCCGATGCACACGAGCAGAAAAGAGGAAAGCTGCAGGATCACGGTCATCCCGGTCGCTCCCAGGATTCGCGCCAGCCGGCCCGCGAATCCATAGCACAGGAAAATGCTGACCGCCAGCAAAACAGACCCCACGATTGCGGCCACGATGGCCAGGAAATTTATTCCGTGATGCTGTGTGGCATTCGCGCCCAGCGTGATGGCTACGGAAATCGATCCGGGCCCCACCGTGAGGGGCATAGTGAGCGGATAAAACGCGTGCCGCAACGGGTCCTGCGGACGTATTTTGCCCTTCACTTGCATGTGCTCATCGTCGTCGCGTTGCTTTAGCAGCGTCCAGCCCGTCGAGATGACAATTAATCCTCCGCCCACCTGTACGACCGGCAGCGAAATCCCAAAGAAGGCGAGTACGTGTGTCCCGATGAGGTACGACCCCACCAGCAAGATAAAGCTGTTCATCGCAATCCGCCACGCCAGCGCTTTCCTCGCGCCCGGTGAATATTCCCTCGTCAGCGCCAGAAAGATCGGGCTTCCTCCCAGCGGGTCCACGATGGGAAACAGCGCGCTGAGAATCAGGAACAGATTTTTTCCCAGTTCGGCCATATCGTTTCTCCAAGTCTTGGAGTATAGCCGCGTTCGCCTTCCGGCGGTGCCCCACCCTCGGTTTTTAGGGTGGGAGTGTTGGTGTGGAATGCCGAAGGGATTGAAGCGATACTACCGGCAAGGACATCTGAACTTCTTTTTCTCTGAACTCCCTCCAAGACTCACCTGAGAAAGGATTGCTCTGCGGGCGGGAAATTGATAGTTTCTAGACCATCTCGGCAACGGCCCGGCGAGTGACACCACCGTACCGGCATTGGTTTGAAAAATTCACTTCGAAGGAATCTTGTTTCGCTTGTAGTTGGAATTGAAATTCCGGGCGGAGCCGGAGTTGACTCCGTCCCTTGTCTTTTTCCTGGTGACATGAACTGAACTTCATGGGAGAAAGAGTAATGGCCCTTTCCCCGGACAAGCATTACCAAGCCCGGATTCTCGAGCGCCGGGACCTTTCGCCGGATCTCTGGATCATTCGAATCGACCCCGGCGGACCGTTCGAATTCCGCGCCGGGCAGTACGCGACCCTGGGAGTCGAGCAGCAAGGAAAGCGCATCGAAAGAGCGTACTCCATTGTTTCATCTCCTTATGAAAAGCCGCTCGAGTTTTTCGTCGAGTTGGTCCCGCAAGGAGATCTGACGCCAGATCTTTTCAGGTTAAACAAAGGCGACGAGCTGCTGTGCAGAAAAATCGCCAAGGGGCGCTTCACGCTGGATTTGCGCAGCGGCAGGACGCACCACCTGCTGGTCTCCACGGTGACGGGAATCGCCCCGTTTGTGAGTTACGTTCGAACGCTCTATCGAGATTGGAAAAATAGCGATAGCTCCATGCCCGGGAACCACAACCTGTACTGCCTGCAAGGTGCGAGCCGGTCCTGGGAATTCGGCTATCGCGAAGAATTGGAACGCTATTCGAACGAGGCGCCGTGGTTCAAGTATGTGGCCACAGTGAGCCGGCCGTGGGAAGATTCGAATTGGCACGGCGAGACGGGGCGGGTGGATGATCTTTTGCGGAAGTATGCTTATGAGTGGGGGTTGCGGGCGGAAGAGACGACGGGTTATCTGTGCGGGCATCCGGTGATGGTGGAGAATGGACGCGGTATCCTGCAAAGAGCGGGTTGGAAGAAGGATGCGGTGTTTGAAGAAATTTATTTTCAAGAGGCAAAGAGTGGATCTGCCGAAGCGGGCTGACGCCGCAAGAATCGAAACATTCTTACGTCTTAAGGCTTCTTCAGCAATTCGCTAAAGGGCTTCACGATGCGATTCTTAGGCGCCCGGGGCGTGCTCCTCGAGCCGGCTGGTGACGTCCTCGATGGTCGACAACGGGCAGAGAACGTGAACTTTTTCGTCCGGCGCGTCGACATCAATCTGCAATTTCCCTTCGTGCGTGCGGATCCGAACGTGCTGATCATGATCGACAACTTCAACGAAGTCGGCGTCGGGATATTTCTTCAGTTCTTTGACGATGGCGTGAAGAATGGGCAGAACTTCGCGGGCCTGCTCGGAGGCATGGCGTATGTGCTGGCCAGGAACGAAATGCATGGCCATTGGAACGGCCGCAGCCGGAACCCAGAGATGAACGTGAGAGCCGCCGGAGCGGTATTCGTCGACGTCGACGCGGATGACGCCTTCATGGAAGGTATAGACGCCCGCGAGCACGAGAGTGCCGCCAAATCCGAGAGCTGCTTTCGCGAGTAGCATCATGTCTGTCTCCTGCCCCGCGAGGATCGCCGCGTCCCTACCGAGTCGGGATAAATGCCGCCGAGGCTGCAAAACCTCTCAGTCCGTGACATTTTTGGAATCGAGCCACACCCGGACGGTGTTTTCATGATCTTTCACCGAGACGAGCTCGGTGTCGCCCTGCGCGGCTAGGGCGTGAAGCGCGGCGACGAGATCCAATTCATCCTTCCCGGCGGAAAAGAGCGCATCGATGACCTTCATGGGCACCTTGATTTCGACCTCGGACTTCTTGGAATTCCCCTTGTCGAGGACATGAACGATCAGGTGGTTACTCTGCTTGGCGACGCGCACGTCGCAATCGTTGCTCTGCACGGTGACGAACTCGCCGTCTTTGGTCGTGCGGATAGCTTCGACGAGGGCGCGGAGATCGACGTCATTGACATGGGCGTTGTCGATCTTGACCTTGCCGTCGTGGATGCGTTCCTGGTGGATGGCGGGGAGAACTTTTTCTGCCAGCTCGAGGGGGACGTTGACGCGGACGGTCTCACCCTTGGCGTCGGAGCTGATGACGCGGATGTGCAGCCAGCGGTCCGAAGAGGATGAGGCAGAGGAGGTTGAGGATTTAGATGAGGTAGAGGAAGACTGCGCGACCACTCCTACGGGTGCGAGTGCTAGAAGGATGGCGGCGATGAGAGCGGTGTTGGCGAAGAAACCCTTGTTACGGTCGGACATGAAACGTTGCCTCCTGGCCGGCGCAGGGCCGGTTCTTGGAGTTAGATACGAGAGGGGAGCAAGGAAAGTTTCCTGAAAAGGTCGAAAGTTGAAAGAAGGAAGCGGAATTAACGCCCCGACCCGGCCGGGATAAACGCCAGGCGCGGTACGCTCACCACGAGCTACGTAAACTCGAAGTATGTGCGACGCAAATTCGTGTCGGTATTTATCGTGCGAGCAGTCGCCAGGAATTTTGCACAAGTGTCCACAGATATGCACAAGAGTTCGATCAGAATTTGATTGACGGCGCGAACGAGTAGCTCTATCTTGCGCGTCAGATTGAACCGGGGAGCTTTAGAACTTTACGGATCAATTTAGAGGGCGCAGCAAGCTTAACCGCGGTTGCGCCGCGAGATTGAATCGCGAAGCTCGAAGCCTTTACGGTTCCATTTGGAGCGCGTGACAAGCCTAACGGCGGTCACGCCGCCAGGTTGATTCGGGAAGGTTAGCAACTTCGGTTTCGTTGAGAGGGCGCAGCAAGCTTAACGGCGGTTGTGCCGCGAGATGTCACCGCGAAGCGCGAAGCTTTTACGCATCGGTTTGGAGTGCGCAACAGCCTCACGGCGGTTGCGCCGCCAGATGGAATCGGGAAGGTTAGAAACTTTACGGCTTCAGTTAGAGGGCGCAACCAGCTTAACAGCGGTTGCGCCCTCAATTTTTTGCCCTGGCCCTTCCGCGACTGCCGGAGTTTCCTACAGAAAGAAAATCGCCCACTCTTCCCCCTGGTGCAAGGATGACCGTTCTGAGGCAGGCACCGTCCGCAGGTCGTCCGACCGCGTTAACCGTCCCTGATTCTTCGATGGCGAATTCACTGCGCTAAGCTCGGCTCATGTTGGACGATGGAAAGGGCTTGCGGGAGGGGTGAGATTCGAGACGATTGTGGAAGGCTGCTGAAAGGGTCAAGAACCGCACGCTTAAAACCGAAGGGTGCGGCACGGGGCACCGCGCGGCGGGATACTGGCCGATAGGCCGGTGCTGGGAAGGAAACGCGCGCCGGAAATGCGCAGGGACTCCACCTACCCGACTCTGTACAATTTAGGGCAGGTAGGGGATATCCGTCGCTTCGCAGTTGATTTGTAAGTTTCGATCGGGGAAGGGTCCAACCAGCCAACTCAACCCATTCACCCCAAGGGTACCCCTTTGGAGGCGTGAAGTGTTCAACTTTCAAGTGCATCGAAACCTCTGGCTCGCTTTGGCAGCGGCAGCCCTTTTGACGGTAGCGGGCTGCTCCAATACGGCCACGGGCGAAGCCAGTAATGCTGCAAAGCCAGCCAACCATGCCGCCGCAGCAAAACCTGCCGTGGCGGCCAAAGCACCGGAACCAACGACGATGGTCACAGTGCCGAAAGGCACGGCGATTAGCGCCACGGTAGGCCAAACGCTGGCCACCGACAAGAACAAGGTCGGTGACACCTTTGCCGCCAGCCTCACCACCCCGATTCAGGTAGAAGGAAAGACCGTGATTCCGAAGGGTGCGCACGTAACCGGCCGCATCGTCACCATCAAAAAACACGAACTGAAGGTGACGCTCGCTTCGGTGGTAATCCACGGGAAGTCCTACCCGCTGGACACCAATTCGATCGCCGGACCGAAGAGCCAGGCCAAAAACGATGCCAAGAATAGCGATAAGGCCAAGGCGAACAAGGACGTAACCCTCCTCGCTGCCAAGAGTAAGTTGACGTTCAAGCTCGCGAAGCCTTTCACCATTCCGGGGAAAGGATAGCAAGGATAGCTAGGTAGTCCTTAGCCGCCGAGCCCCAGGCAGTGGATGTTGACGCGAAGCTGGCTGGGTTCGGCGGTTTTTGTTCCATCCAGTTCAGAGCCGCCGGGTGCGCCACGCAATTCAAAAGCCTGTCCCACTCGCCAGGAACGAATCTCGTACTCCTCTCACCGGACGTTTCTCACCGGGACGGGGCTGAGTATTTCCCTGACGAGCAATCCGTCAATACGGCCTTGCGCACCTTGATTCACGTGGCGAAGGGGCCTCTCCGCCGCGCGGTGAGCGTGAGTGACGAACAAGGAAAAAACAAAATCAAAAGCCCCGCGCTCAAAAACCGAGGACGGGGCACGCAAAATCGTCTAGGGGATCAAGTCCGAGCCTCCCGTCCCACGACGACCATTGTGATTGGAAACCAGGGCTTAAGCAGTTGCTTCACGCGGCGCTAAAGCAGCAGTACGAACACACACAACCCAAATCACGAGGCCCCGGCCGCGAGGTTCGGGCCTTTTGTTATTTTGAACCAGCCTGCCAGCGCGTCCCTGCCAATAAGAGGCAATTCCGCTGTGGTAGGATTCCAAATAGCAGGCAGGCCAAGCGCATGACAATCAGTGCGAATCCACAAGAAAAAATCAACAAACAGCAAAATTATTCCGAGAATATGTTCCATGTGCTTGAATCAATTTGGGGCGCTACCAAACGAGGGGTGAACTGGATTGATAGCAAAGGTCCACTGATGACGACACTGGCCACTATCACCATTGCCGTGCTCACTGGCATCTACGTTCATTACTCCCGTGCTCAGTGGAAAGTTATGAGCGGCCAATTGGTCGAAATGAAAAAGACAACCGAAGCCAGCAAGGTCGCGGCTGAGGCCGCGCAAAGCTCTGCTCAACTGAACTGGCAAATAATGAGAAGTTCAAATGCGGCTGCCCTCGCTCCAAGAATTGGTACCAATGTTGCTGACCCTGTCGCTCTTGCTTACGGGCTTTCCATTTCGTTCAACAATGGTGGGAAAGTTCCGGCAAAGAATTTCAGGTGCGAAGCCACAATGACTCGCCAGACCGTGCCAGGCTATCGAACCATCGGCCACACGCAGCGAATTGCTTTCGGTGCAGACCAAGTTCGGCCCTGGGCGGGAGCAAATTCTTATGGCCCCGCGGAAACGGTCTATGGCAAGTTCGAATTGAGTTCATTCACCGATCGCGACATGCAATCTATCCATGACATGCACGAAACTGTCGAGATTGAGGGGACGTTCCAATATGAGGACGGATTCCAAAATACCGTCAAAGAGTCTTTCTGTTTCCTCAACTTGAGAGTTCACAATGTGGCTGGAAATTTCAACGAAGGCTGGTTTCCCTGTGTCGAAGGCAAAGTATTCGCCGACGAAACCCTCAAATATCGGGCACGGCACCCCGAGACAAAATAGAACACGAAATCGCGATGTTCGGGCCTTCTTTCGCGCCGCGCGAAAGTCGGGGACTTTGACTCTTTCTCGGCGGGTGGGGCAGCCTTCATATAGCCAAAGGTATTCCCAAGGGACTTTCCCTGCGCGGACCGCGCAGGGACGAGCACGGCCCAGAGAGGCTCGCGGACAAGCCAACTGGGTGTAAAATGCCGCTCGCTTGGGTTACAAAATGCAAATTCTGGATAATCCGGAAACATGAATCAGAAGGGGTGACTCGCAATGAAATGGGCGACATTCGCGTTGCTGGTCTGCGTGACCTCATCAGCATGGGCGCAATCTGCGGCGGTACCTAAAGAAGTCCAGACCGTCTATCCCGAGGCGCACGCTCTGTACGTCGATCTACACCAGCACCCGGAACTGTCTTCGCACGAAACCCAAACGGCAGCGAAGCTGGCGAGCGGGCTGCGTAGTCTTGGCTACGAGGTGACGGAACACGTCGGAGGGACCGGCATCGTTGCTATCCTCAAAAACGGCCCCGGGCCGACGGTCATGCTTCGCACGGAACTCGATGCCCTACCGGTGGAAGAGAAAACCGGCCTCGCATACGCCAGCAGGGTCCGTACCAAGGATGACGCAGGACAAGATGTCCCCGTCATGCACGCTTGCGGACACGACCTGCATATGGCCTCGATCCAGGGCACGGGCGCGATCATGGCGCAGAGCAAGAACACCTGGCACGGCACCCTGATGCTGATCGGGCAGCCCGCCGAGGAAACTATCAGCGGCGCCGACCGCATGATCAAAGACGGTCTGCTGAAACGTTTTCCGCGTCCCGACGTGGCGGTGGCGATGCATGTGGGAAATTTGCTTCCAGCCGGCAAGGTGGGGGTCACGCCCGGAATCTACGACACCAACTCCGACTCCCTGCGTATCACCATCTATGGCAAGGGCGGGCACGGATCTGCGCCGCACACGGCTGTCGATCCGATCGTGATCGCCGCCCGCACCATCCTCGCCCTGCAGACCATTCCCTCTCGCGAAGTGAAGCCCGGGGAGTTGACGGTGGTCACCGTCGGCTACATTCGCTCGGGCACAAAGAACAACATCATTCCCGACCAGGCTGAACTTGGGCTGACAGTGCGCACGTACAAACAGGACATCCGCAAGCAGGTCCTGGCAGCGATCGCCCGGATCACCAAGGCGGAGGCGCAGGCAGCCGGCGCGCCGCGCGAGCCCTTGATCGAGCATTACGAGTTCAACGATGCGGTCTATAACGATCCCGCGCTAGCGCAGCGACTCAAGAGCGCGCTCGAATCGAAGCTCGGCAAAGATAACGTCGTCATGGAGGAGCCTCAGACGGCATCGGAGGACTTCTCATATTTCGTCAAGGAGGGCATCCCCGGCTTCTACTTCAGCCTGGGGGGCGCCGACCCGGAGAAGCTCGCGCAGGCCAAGGCAGCGGGAACGACTCTGCCGTCGAACCATTCTCCCCTTTTCGCACCGGATGTGGAGCCGGCCATGGAAACCGGAATTACGGCCGAGGTCGCCGTGTTGCGGAACCTGTTGAACGCGTCGGCCGAAGAACTGCGGAAGTTGACGACGGCACAATCGATTTCTCGTCAGTGAAGCAGCCAACTGGGAAAATCAGGCAGTGGTGGCGAGGCGCCCGCGCGAGGAGTAGGGAAAAAAGATGGCGCCCTAAAGGGCCGCCTCCACATGCAGAGGCGCATGCGGCGAGTTCCCCTCGAGAGTTGGAGTGCCGATTCAACGCTTCGGAGTTTCGGCCTGGCTCTGCGGAACTGCAAGCGAACTAATGACCTCCTGGTCGTAAATAATTTCAGAAGCCCCCCACCCGGCACCGGCAAGAGCAGCAAATAAGGCCACGACGAGCAGCGCGCGCTCCCTCTGGAACAGGCAAGTCTTAACTCCCCTAATCACCAGAAAGCCTCCGAAGATGATAACCGCACCCAGCATGGCTTCCAGGACCGGGATGTCGAAAATATTTTTGGCTTTGAAATCCTGATAAGCATTACGTAAAACATACACCGCGAAAAACGCAGCCAGCAGGATCCCCCAGAGGGTCCGTTTCCAAAGCCAGGATTGACCGTCTACGCGAGCCATGTAGGCAAAGAGGCAAATCAGAAAGAGGACGCATCCGCTGAAGACGGCACCGCGAAGTACAACGATGCGCCCGCGCAACTGTTTAAGGCGGTCGGTGTTTTCGGAGGTTTGGCCCAGTATCATTCTTTCTTGTTGGTCAAAGAGCGTCAAAATCCTCTCCGTTTTGGTTACATCGTTACGGCTAGCTCCTTCCGAGTAGACGGAGCATTTGCCCGGTTGCAATTCTCGAAGTTTGAGCTGTGGTGGCAATGCGGTATAGCCAATCTGCTCCTAGCTTTCTTGTTCTGTGATAAAAGCCTGGCACCGAATCTTGTACTCGGGAAACGGCCAATGCTCATCGTTCACTAACTGGCTGGAGATAGGCAGAATCGCTGATCCCAGACAATATGCCAGTGTCAGCCCACCCACACCCAGCAGACTTTGATTGTCTTTGGCAAAGGCAGAAACTTTGGAATAGGTGACGTTAGCCAGGAAGTCGGGAAAAAGAAGATAAATGGCAGCACCTACCCAGAGAAAGGCCAGGAGGCCGACGATTGTTGTTTCGAATGCGAGTTTGAAGACCTCCATATTGGCGGCTCCGCCTTCTCAGTCCGTGCGGACAGATTCCGCAGACATTCCGGCTGACCGCCGCATTCGTGATTCGATAGCGCCAGGCGGAACTCTTAGGGAATGGCTCAGTCAAATAGTGCAGCCCCACCCGTTATCGTTTCATCCGCGGCGCACCGGTGCTAAGTTTACGCAGGCTTAACGCGCTGCGCTAACGTCTGACACGCCTAGGGCGCTGGTGGGGCGGGGTAAACTCCATGCGAGGATGGGAGCGCAGGCAGGGAAGAGAAACCGACCATGGAAAGGATAAACGGAAAATGAAACTCGTCTCAGTGAACACCGGATTACCGCGCGAAGTGAGGTGGCACGGAAGAATCGTGACAACGGCTATCTATAAGGAGCCAGTCGTGGGACGGGTGGCATTGCGCAAGTCTAATTTGGACGGCGACTGGCAGGCGGACCTCACTGTGCATGGGGGCGAGCACAAAGCCGTTTACTGCTACTCACTGGCGCACTACGACTACTGGAAGAGAGAGTTGCCTGGGCGGGAGTTGCCGATGGGCATGTTTGGAGAAAACTTTACGATTGATGGCGGTAAGGATGGATTGCTGGAAGAGTCCGTCCATCTGGGCGACCGATTCTCAATCGGCACGGCGGAGGTGGTGGTGACGCAGCCTCGGATGCCTTGCTACAAGCTTGGTGTGAGATTCCAGTCCGACGACATGGTGAAGAGATTTCTGGCGAGTGGGAGGACGGGATTCTACGTCGCCGTTCTGCGCGAGGGAGAAGCTGGCGCGGGAGATGAGATCAAGACGATTGTTCGGGAGGCCAATGCCGTTGCGGTTTCGGAGATCACGCGATTATATGTGGCGAAGAGGTTTGGAGAGGCGGAGTTCAGTGCGGTGCGGCGGGCGTTGGATGTTAGAGAATTGCCAGAGAGTTGGAAGGAATACTTCAGGGAACGGCTGCGGCATGCGGCGTCGGTCTGATTTGGGATTGTCGGTGAGGAGCGCGACTAGACGTCGCAGAGGTCGGCGGCTTGGCGGAGGGAGGTGAGGGGGTCGCGGGTGGGGACGAACTCGTGGGCGACGTAGCCGCGGAAGTTGGTGGCGGCGATGCCGCGCATCACGCCGTCCCATTGGACTTCCTGGGTGCCGTCGAGCTCATGGCGGCCGGGAACGCCGCCGGTGTGGAAGTGAGCGATCCAATCGATGTTTTTTTGGATGGTGCGGACCAGGTCACCTTCCATGATCTGCATGTGATAGATGTCGTAGAGCAGCTTGACGCGAGGCGAGTTGACGGCCTGGACGACCTGAACGCCCCAGGCGGTGTGGTCGCACATGTAGTCTTTGTGGTCGACCTTGCTGTTGAGGAGCTCCATGCAAATGGTGACGCCGTGGTCCTCGGCGATTTTCTTGACGCGGTTGAGACCGGCAATCGCGTTCTTGGCGCCCTCTTCGTCGGATATGCCATTGCGGTTGCCGGAGAACGTGATGACGTTGGGCACCCCGGCTTTGGCGGCGAGCGGAACAAATTTGCGAAAACCTTCTTCGAGTTTGGCGTGGTTTTCGACGCGATTCATGGCGCTGACAATTTCGCTGCCACCGGCATAACCCATGCTGCAGACCAAGCCATAACGCGCGGGGACTTCGAATTCGCCAGGATTCAGGAGGTCCACGGCCTGCAAACCAATCTCGGCGGCGTAGGCACAGAGCTTGTCGAGCGGAATTTTCTGGTAACACCAGCGGGAAACGGACTGGCGGATATGGGACTTGCGTTTTACCGGAGCGCTTCCCTGAGGCCAGGAGACGGAGGGGAGAGAAGCCAGGGTTGCTCCTGAGAGAACACTTTTGAGCACATTGCGGCGCGATAGTCTGGACATGGTGGACGCGCAGAGTGTACCGGAGAAAAGCTTGGTGAGGGAGGAGAAATTATTTTTTCGGAGGCTTAGGACTTTGCGGAGGCGGGGCTGCGCCGGCTTTGGGGAGTTTGACGCGCCAGATGTCTTTTTCGGATTGGAGGCGGTAGACGCCGACCTGACCGGATTCGGTGGTGCCGACATGGCCGATCCAGACGACACGGAAACGGGCTTTGCGCCAACGGCGACGGACTTCGATGGTCTGGCCGGGAGCGGTTAAAAAGCCGATGCCGTCGAGGCGCGCGCCATCCTCGCTGAGATCGACGGTGTAGGCGCTCTGGGCAAAAGGATGACCCTTGGGGTCCGTGCCTTTGACGATGACGCGAAGAGTTTTGGGGATACGAGGGTTCTTGCGGCTTGTTTTCCAAAAGTCGGCAATGGGCTGTTTGAAGGCCAGGCCGACACGAGATTCGCGGTCGGAGTAGGCGTCGAGGTAAGCGACGCGGACTTCCTGTTCCTGGCGGCTGCTCTGGTGGATGAGAAAAACGGTGTCGCCCAAATCGAGTTTGGCTTTGAGGGTGACGAGGGCGCCGCTGGAATTGACGAGCAGCGTCTCGGTGTCTTCGTGGAAGCCGCCGGCTTTGCCAGCAAAACCGTAAATCACGACGGGGACGCGCATGGGGATGCGCTCGTTGGAGCGGGGCCTTTTCTTCGCGGGGACGGCCGGAAAGGGGACGGCAAGAGATGGCGGCGTTTCCTGCGAGGGTCGAGGATCGTCGAGGGGGGCGACCTCGATTGCTTCTTGGGGAATGCCTCGCTGGGGGCCGTGGTCGCGGCATTTAAAGTCCCAGGTCTGCTGAAGGATCTCTTCGAGAGATTCTTCGCGGTTGAACAGGGTGACCCAGGAGTCGCTATCCTCGTGGGGGCACCTGAGCCGAATGGCGAAGTTCCTAGACACGTGAGTTCTCTGCGCCTTTTCATGATACCTGTTCGGCGGATGCACTGCCGAGAGCCGCTGAGGCGCTGTTCGTCGAAGGGTAAACGGGTGAGGGCAGGGGCGAGGCTAGTGCTATTCTCTTGGCGTGGGCTGTAACCTTCGGCAAGTTGTTGAATCGAATGGGGCTATGACACCGCCAACCTCGAGGCAGGGATGGACATTCGGCGGGGCTCTTTGATCGCGGAGTCGTCAACACTTGAAACCAGAGGCTGGCACCAAGGAAGCAGTGCGGATCGCGCGAATACTGGCGGGCGAGAAAGAACTGTTTCATGAGCTGATCCGGCCGTATGAGCGCATGGTGTACCTGACGCTGTTCGCCATCGTGAAGAATGAGACGGAGGCGGAGGACGGAGCGCAGGAGACGGTGATCAGCGCGTACCGGCACCTGGCATCGTTTCGAGGGGAGGCCAAATTTAGCACCTGGCTGACGACCATTGCGATCAATGAAGGGCGGAAACGGCTGAGAAAGGCGAAAGGGGCGGCGGAGGATTCGATTGAGGGACTGGCAGAGAGTCACGAAGGAGATTACACACCCGCGCCGCTGACGGACTGGCGGGAAATTCCGTTGGAAGAACTGGAACGGAAGGAACTGCGGGAGGCGCTGCGAGTGGCCGTGGCGGAATTGCCCGATATCTACCGGCAAGTGTTTACCTTGAGAGACCTGGAAGAACTCAACGTGGAGGAAACGGCGCAGGCGCTGGGAATCACTCCTGGCGCGGTGAAAGTGCGGCTGCACCGCGCGCGGATGATGCTACAAAAGCGACTTGCGCCATTCCTGAAAACTACGGCTCCGGCACGCAGGGGGTTCTTCGGGAGGGCGCTATGAAACTGAATTGCAAACACGTTTGGGAATACATCTCGGACTACATAGATGATACCGTGGACGCCAAACTGCGCGAGGATATCGAGCGGCATCTCGAACACTGCGAAATCTGCTCAGCGATACTGGATTCCACGCGGAATATCCTGATCTTGGCGGCGGACGACCGGACGTTTGAATTGCCGGTGGGATACAGCGGACGGCTGCACGCGCGGCTGGCAAGAGAGTTGGAGATATCTTAGAAGGATTCCGGCAGCGAATAATGCGGGAGCACTTACTTTCCTAACGCACCCGGTGGATCAGCGGGTGAGTGAACCACTCGGCAACCAACAAAATCAAGGTCAAAATCGAGAGTGCGTACTGCAGGCGCTCGGAATTTTTCTTTTTTGCGGAGAGCGGCTTCTGGCGCCACTGCGCGGCCGGGCGGTTGCGCAGCTTGCGCACGCGCCAGAGGACAAAGAGATTGAGCAATGCTCCGGCCAAAGCCAACGCCATCATAGGGATGCGGATGGCGTTTTGGTGGAAGCCGCGGGCGGGTGCGTCGACGCCGGCGGCCGCCGCCAATGCGCCCAACCCAATCGCCACGCGAAGTCCACTGATGGCGATGACGGCGGTGCACACGCTTTGCAAGACGGCAAAGACGATGCTGGACCAGTTGATGAATTTGGTGTTGACGAGAAACATCTTCGGGGGTGACACGCCGGGATCGGACTGAGAGCTATCAGGCGGTTCTTTTACCTGTTCCATTATGGGTGAACTCATGGGGTCTCGTCAGGATTGCGGAGTCAATTTTAAATAGGTGGCGGCGAGGGGTGGGAGGGTGAGGACAAGGGAATAGGGGCGGCCCTGGGCGGGCTGATCAGAGGCTTGCTGGCCGCCCATGTTGCCAACGTTCAAGCCGCCGTAGTGGGCGGCGTCGGTGTTCATGATTTCGCGGTAGAAGCCGGGTTGCGGAACGCCGAGACGATAGCCGTCGCGGACCACGGGAGTAGCGTTGATGATGGCGAGGATGAGGTCTTCGGGATTCTTGCCACGGCGGAGGAATGAAAGAACACTGTTGTCGGCGTCGTTGGCGTCAATCCATTCGAATCCGTGCCAGTCAAATTCGACCTGATGGAGGGCGGGTTCGGCGGCGTAAAGATGGTTAAGATCGGCGACGAGGCGCTGGATGCCGCGGTGGGAATCGTGCTGGAGGAGATGCCAGTCGAGGCTACCAGCTTCGCGCCACTCGTGGCGCTGGGCGAGCTCCTGGCCCATGAAGAGGAGTTTCTTTCCAGGGTGAGCGTATTGATAGGCATAGAGCAGCCGGAGGTTGGCGAATTGCTGCCACATGTCCCCGGGCATTTTGTGAAGGAGCGAGTTTTTTCCGTGGACGACTTCGTCATGGGAGAAGGGGAGAAGGAAATTTTCCGTGAAGGCGTAGAGGAGCGAGAAGGTGAGTTTGTTGTGTTCGTATTTACGATGAACGGGATCGCGGGAAAAATATTTTAGCGTATCGTTCATCCAGCCCATGTTCCATTTGAAGCTGAAGCCGAGACCGCCGAGATAGGTGGGACGGGAGACGGCAGGCCAGGAAGTGGATTCTTCGGCGATGGTGAGGACACCGGGGAACTTGCCGTGCGCGACTTCATTCATGCGCTTGATAAAATCGATGGCCTGGAGATTTTCGCGGCCGCCGAATTGATTGGGCACCCATTCGCCGGGCTTGCGCGAGTAGTCAAGATAGAGCATGGAGGCGACGGCGTCCACGCGAAGGCCGTCGATGTGGTACTTGTCGAGCCAGAAGAGGGCGTTGGAAATGAGATAGTTTTGGACTTCGTTGCGGCCGTAGTTGTAGACGAGCGTGCCCCAGTCAGGATGCGCGCCCTGGCGTGGGTCAGAATGTTCGTAGAGATGGGTGCCATCGAACTGGGCGAGGCCGTGGGTGTCGCGGGGGAAGTGCGCGGGGGTCCAATCGAGAATGACGCCGATGCCGGCTTGGTGACAGCGATCCACGAATTCCATGAATTCGGCGGGAGTGCCGAAACGGCTGGTGGCGGCAAAGTAGCCGAGAGTCTGGTAGCCCCAGGAGCCGTCGTAGGGATGCTCCATGATGGGGAGCAGTTCGATGTGCGTGTAGCCGAGATCTTTGAGGTAGGGGATAAGCTGATCGCCTAGCTCGCGGTAGGTGAGCCAGCGATCGTGGTCTTCCGGGATGCGGCGCCAGGAACCGAGATGGACTTCGTAAACGGAGATTGGTGATTCGAACCAATTTTTCTGCGCGCGTTGTG
>WNEZ01002569.1_pt1 | contig 15586 bp, 11 predicted proteins | sample 5400521 | NCBI WGS metagenome assembly WNEZ01 (sample SAMN13153339, study PRJNA577476) | soil metagenome | isolation source: 120 cm saprolite under Douglas fir tree site 2 hole 1 replicate 1 | place: USA:California | collected 2015-04-18
TGCTCATGGATGAGGTGTTGGTCAGGCAGCGGCGGAGCCTGTGGCTGGGCGGAGCGCTGGGCGCCCTGGGGGCCGCGCAGCTGATGACCGGTGAAGAGGTGCTGGCCATTGTGGGCGTGGCCACGGCCGTTGGACTGGTGACCGCGGGCCTCTTGCATCGCGAGGCCATGTGGCCGCGACTGCAGCCCGCCCTGCCGGTGCTGGGGGTGGCGGCCGCCGTCTTCCTGGTGGCGGCGGCCTTGCCGCTGGGCATCCAGTTCCTCGGTCCGCAGCGGGTCCATGGGCCGCTCCAGCCGTCGAACTATTACGTGAGCGACCTGCTCAATTTCCTCCTGCCGACCGGGGTGCAGCTGATTGCGCCGGCGGCGGTGACTCACCTCTCCGATCACCTGGCGGGATACGGATCGGAGCGGACGGCCTACCTCGGTGTTCCGCTGATCGCGCTGCTGGCCCTGCTGGTTCGCCGCAGCTGGGGGCTTCCGGTCGTTCGGTGGGCGGCCATTGCGGGTGGCACGCTGGCGCTGCTCTCGCTGGGCGATACCCTGCACGTGGCCGGAGTGGACACGCGGATGCCACTCCCCTGGGCGCTGACGAGCGCCATCCCCCTGGTTCATGAGATCCTCCCCGTCCGCCTCACCCTGGTGGTGTTCTTGCTGGTGGGGCTGCTGGTCGCAGTCTTCGTCGACGCCACCCTGGCCACCCCGGGATGGCGGCCGCGGCTTTGGGGGGCGATAGCCGTCGGGCTGAGTGTGGCGGCCCTCTGTCCGGCGGTCCCGCTGCTGACGTCGCCCATCGCCACCCCGGGATTCTTCAGCCGACCGTCCGACCTGCATGCGCTTCCGGAAGGCAGTGTCATCCTGGTGGCGCCCTTTGCCGTGGTGGGGTCGGCCGACGCGATGTACTGGCAGGCGGAAGCCGCCATGTGGTTTCGGATGCCCGAAGGGGAGGCCTTCGTGCCCAGTCCATACCCGCTCTATCCGCCGCCCTCGGCGACCGAGTTCGCCCTGGTCCGGCTGGCCGACGGCAGCGCCCCGCTGGCGGCCGTGGACGCGAGCGTGGCCCGCGATATCCGGGCTGACCTGCGCCGGTGGAATGTGGAGGCCGTCGTGGTCGGCCCGATGGCGCATCGGGACCAGGCGGTCGAGCTGCTGAGCGCGGTGCTGGGGCGGGCGCCGTCGGCGGGCGACGGGGTCGACGTGTGGTGGGATGTGCCGGCAGCTTTGGCGCAGATCGACCGTTATTCGGTCAATAATGCTGCCCCGCCGCCAGCTCGCCCCCTCTGAGGAATCGCCCCGGGGCCGCCTCCGCGCGCTGCTGGGCCGGCACCCGGCGGCGGTGAGCCTGCTGCTGTTCAGCGGGCTGGGGGTAATCGTGTGCATGCGGGTCTGGCAGGCGCCGGCCAGCGCGGCCATCGGCAACTCCCTGGATGTGCCGCAGTTCCTCTGGTTCCTGCGCTGGTATGCGTTCGCCCTCGCCCACGGCCAGCCGCTCTTCGTCTCCGACTACATCAACTATCCGGGCGGCGTGAACCTCATGTGGAACACGTCGATTCCGCTGCTGGCGCTGCTGGTGTCCCCGGTGACGATGACCGCGGGACCGGTGGTGGCATTGAACATCCTCACCACGCTGGCACCGGCGCTCACCGCCTGGACCGCCTTCCTGGCCTTGCGGCGCCATGTCATGCGTGCGAGTGCGGCACTGGTGGGCGGGGCGGTCTTTGGCTTTTCACCCTTTGTCATCACCCAGTCGCTGGGCCATCTCCAGCTCGCGTTCGCCGCCCTGGTCCCGCTCATCTGGATGACCCTCGACGAAATCCTGGTTCGGCAGCGCCGGCGGGCCGTGCCCATCGGACTGGCGCTGGGCGCGCTGGGCGCGGCGCAGCTGCTGATCGGCGAGGAGCTGCTCGCCATCTGCGGCATCACGGCGGTGTTGGGAATGGTCATGCTGGCGGCCTTGAACCCTGACCAGGTGGGACGCCGCCTGCCGCATGTGGCTCGCGCCTTCGGGGTGGCGGCGCTGACGTTTGCCATCCTGGCGGCGTATCCCGTGATGGTGCAGCTCTTTGGGCCGCAGCAGGCTCACGGGCCGCTGCAGCCGACCTGGATCTACGAGACCAACCTGCTGGGACTCGTCCTTCCGACCGAGCGCCAGCTGGTGGCGCCCGGGGCGGCGGTGGATCTCAGCCGTTACGTCAGCGGGCCGATGGAGAACGGCGCCTACCTGGGAGTGCCGCTGATCGGGCTGATGTACTGGATGGCCCGCCGGCAGTGGTCACGGCGGATCGTGCGGTGGGCCCTCCTGCTGACCGTGGCCATGGTCGTCCTGTCGATGGGATCAGGGCTCCGGGTAATCGGCCGGCCAGTCGGGCTGCCGATGCCGTGGAGCCTTCTGGGGTGGGCTCCCGGGCTTGATCACGTACTGCCCGTGCGGCTGATGGGGCCCGCCTTCCTGCTGGCCGGCCTGCTGGTGGCGCTCTTTGTCGACCATGGCCTGGCCTCGGGTTCCGGCAGCCAGCGCCGGTTCGCGCTGGGCGTCAGCGGCCTGGCGCTGATCGCTATCCTGCCCTTCCCGCTCCCGGCTCGGCCGGTGACACCCCCCGCCTTCTTCACCACCGGGGCCGTCAGCCAGGTGGCAGCCGGCAGCGTGGTGCTGGTCGCCCCGTTTTCCCAGGCCTACACCGGGTCCGACGCCATGGGCTGGCAGGCGCAGGCGGGCCTGCGGTTTCGGATGCCGGACGGCTATGCGTACGGGCCCAACTGGCTCAGCCCGGCGCCCTCGCGGCTGCAGAGCGCCATGGTGGCCATTCAACTGTATGGGGATCGGCCGCCGCTGTCGGCCTCGTACCGGCAGCAACTCCTGGAGGAGCTGCGGGGCTGGCGCGTGCACACCGTGGTGATAGGCCCGATGGCGAACCAGCCGGCCATGGTCGACTTCCTGACCCGGCTGCTGGGTCGGCCTCCGCTGGCGACCGGCGGAGTCTACCTCTGGGCGCCGGACACGACCAACCTGGAGTAGTGGGCTAGGCAGCCCGCGAGGAGTCGCCCGGAAGGTCTGGCAGATGCCGCTGGCTGCGCAGGATGGCCAGGCGTTCGCGGTGGTAGGTGTCGGCCTCCCCGAAGAGCGCCCGCCGGGTCGCCAGCCGGATCCGGAGCATGGTGGCCAGCGCCCGGAGTCCGTCCACCCAGGTCACCTTCTTTCCCTCCTCCCGGTTGCGCGCGTAGTAGGTGATCGGGATCTCGTGGATGCGGTAGCCGAGGCGGAGCAGTCGGGCCGTGATTTCGGCATCGGTGTCAAACCGGTCGGCGTGCAGATTCAACCGCCGCATCAGCTCGGTGCGCATGACTTTGAACCCGGTGGCCATGTCCTGGATGTACGAGTTGAAGAGGATGTTGGCGATCGTGGTCACGAAATGGTTTCCCATCACAAACCAATAGCTGTACGCGGTATGCCCGGCGAAGCCGCGCAGCCCGTACACGACGTCGGCGCGCCCCTCGAGGATGGGGGCCATCAGCCTGGCGTAATCGAGCGGGTCGTACTCGAGGTCCGCATCCTGGATGACAACGAACGGAGCGGAGACGGCCGCCAGCCCGGTCTGCAGGGCCGCGCCCTTCCCCCGGTTGCGGTCGTGCCGGATGAACTGGACCCGAGGGTCGTTCCGGAATCGCTCCGCGATGTCGAAGCTGCCGTCGGTCGAGGCGTCGTCCACCACCACGACCTGGGCCACGCTCGGCTGGCGCAGCACCCGCGTCAGCACGGCTTCCAGGGTGGCCGCCTCGTTGTAGGCAGGCACGATCACACCCAGGGTGGGGTCCACAGTCTTCCCAACTCGGGGCCAGCGCGAAATTTGCGGGCCCCGATCGCCTTCCGCCTGCAAGAGCTGCTCCGGCTAACCCCGGAGTCCTGGGCCTTGACCGATGACTGGCTCCGGAGACTGGATTCGAACCAGCAACCTCGGCGTTAACAGCGCCTTGCTCTACCGTTGAGCTACTCCGGAGTGCAGTCGACATTATAGGTTCCGCCCCACACCGAAATCGTTCAGAGCGACCGTCCGCGAACGCATCGATGGCGGACGCCGGACACACGTCGGTGCCGCGAGCAGGTGCTAAGCGGCCGCCGACGAGTCGGTTGGGAGGTCGGGTAGGCGCCGGTGGCTCCGGAGGGCTGCCAGCCGCTCACGGTGATACGCGTCCTCATCCCCGAACAAGGCCCGCCGCGACGCCAGCCGGAGCCGCGCCAGGGTGACCAGCGCCTTCACCCCATCCCGCCAGGTGAGCTTCTTTCCCTCCTCGCGGCTGCGGGCGTAGTAACCGATCGGTACCTCGTGGATCCGGTACCCCAACCGGAGCACGCGCGCGGTGATCTGGGGCTCGATGTCAAAGCGGTTGCCGGAGAGCCGCAGCCGGCGCATGAGATCGGTGCGCATGCACTTGAAGCCGGTTTCCATGTCGTTGAGGTAGCAGTTGAAGAGCACGTTGGTGGCGGTGGTCACCAGGCGGTTGCCAATCACGAACCAGTAGGAATACGCCGTCTGGCTGGCAAAGCCGCGCACGCCGTAGACGACGTCGGCCCGACCCTCGAGGATGGGCGCAATCAGCCGCTGGTACTCGAGCGGGTCGTACTCCATGTCCGCATCCTGGATCACGACCAGCGGCGCGGTGACCGCCTCCAGTCCGGTCTGGATGGCCGCCCCCTTGCCCCGATTGACCGGATGGTGGAGCACCCGCACCCGAGGATTGGAGCGGAACTGCTGGGCAATCTCGGAGGTGCCGTCGGTCGAGGCGTCGTCCACCACGACCACCTGCGCCACGCTCGGCTGCCGGAGCACACGCTCCAGCACGCCCGCCAGGGTGGCGGCCTCATTGTAGGCAGGCACGATCACGCCCAGCACGGGGTCCATAGTCTTCCCAACTCCGGGGCCCGACGGAATTTGCGCGCAGGCGCCGCGGGCCGGCGGCAGAAACCCGTCATGCCCCCGTTGCACCCTGGCGAATTGAATCCCCTGAAGCCGATGCCGGCGCTCGCGCGGTCCTGGACGGCCAGCCCACGCCTGCGTCGAACGCTGGCCATCACCCTCTTCCTGGCGAGCCTCGTGCCAGCGGCCATCGGGTTGGTTCACTGGGGCGTGGGCTTGCAGCGGCCCGGGTACACGAACTTCGGCGACTACTACTTGGACGCGCGGATCGGGGTGCACGACGGCTGGAGCAGCCTGTACGACCTGAAGGTCGAGGAGCGCGAGTGGCAGGCGCTGGGCGGGGCCGACGTCCTGCCCATGTTCCCGGTCATCTACCCACCCCCGCTGGCGTGGCTGGTGGCTCCCTTCAGCCTTCTTCCGTTTCCGATCGCCTTCGCCCTGTGGGCGACCCTCATGCCGGGACTCTTCCTCTGGATCTGGACCATGATCGCCCCAGGATCCCGGATCCAACGGTGGACGCTGCTGGCGGCGGCCATCGGCACCTCCCCGGTGTCCTTTGGCCTGCAGCTGGCCCATGTCCTGATCGGCATCCTGGCCGGGGTGACCGCCGCGTGGTGGTTCCTTCGGACTCGGCGAGAGGTTCTCGCCGGGTTGGCCCTTCTGGTCCTGGCGATCCGGCCGCAGGCGGCGTTACTGGTTCCCTTCGCGCTCCTGGTGGCCGGCTACCGGCGGACGTTCGTGGTGTGGGCCGCGGGGATGGCCGTCATCGGTGCGGTCGCCATGGCCAGCGTCGGGCCCTCGGGCGTGCACGCCTACGTCGATCGCCTCCAGACGGCGGCGGGCAACGGCGGAGCGGACTACATGGTCGCCAGCTCCCTGTCCGTCGCCGGGATCCTCGGCCACGGCTGGCTGGCGGCGGCGGCGCAGGGCATCCTCATCCTGGTGACGTTGGTGGCCGCCTTCCGGCACCGCCGCGCGGGGCCGGAGCTGCCGATCGTGGCGGGCCTCATCGGATCTTTGCTGGTCACTCCCTTCATCCACCTCGAGGACTTGACCACTGCCGTGGTGGCCGCCTGGCTCTACCTGCGGACCGGGCCGCCCATCGAGGGACGCATCCACATGGCGCTCGGCTATGCCCTCCTGGCACCCAGCATCCTGTTCCGGTTCGGCCTGGGGACCGAGCCCTTCTTCGTGGCCTGGGAGCTGGCCTGGCTGCTAATGCTCGCCTGGCTGCCACATCGGCGAGTGGCCATCCCCCGAGCCGAGCCCGTCGCCGCGGCTGCCTAACCGTCAGGAACCCCGGCGCTGCTCCGTTGCATCGTGGCCGACCCTGATCACCCCTGCCCAGGAGATCCGCCATCGCCCTTCCCCTCGACCGTTCACCAAACCTGCGACCGCCCTGGCTGGCACCGCCGGCGCTGGCGGACCTGGCGGAATTCAAGCAGGACGTCCGGGCATATTACGACCGGCTGGCGCCCTTCCGGGACCAGTGGTACGCGCGCAACCACGTCTACTACACGTTCCTGGAGTCCCGGCTGCGGCTGCTGGTTCCGCCCGGGCAGGCGGTGCTGGAGCTCGGATGCGGAACGGGAAACCTGCTGGCCAAACTCCAGCCGGCGCGCGCCCTGGGCATCGATGTCAGTCCGCGGATGATCGAGATCGCCGCCCACAAATACCCGCGGCTCCAGTTCCGCGTGGATGATGCCGAAACCGTCAACCACCCCCAGCCCTTCGACTACATCATCGCCTCCGACCTGGTCGGCGACCTCCTCGATATCGGCGCCATGCTGGATCGGGTCCACGCCCTCAGTCATGGGCAAACGCGCCTCATCCTGACCTTCCATAACCCGGCGCTGGAAGGCGTCCTTCGCATGGCCCAGCGCGCCGGAGCGGCCATGGCCCCCGCCCGCCAAAACTGGATCGGCCCGGGCGACCTCGACAACCTGCTGCGGCTGGGCGACTTCATCGTGGAGCACCAGGAAACCGGGCTCCTCCTCCCCCTCCCGATCCCCATCCTGGCCCCCCTGGCCAATCGCCACCTGGCCCGGCTGCCAGGCCCGCGCTACTTCAACCTGGTCAACATCGTGGTGGCCCGGCCCATCCGGCCGCGCCCGCGCCCCAAGCCCCTGACCTGCACGGTCGTCATTCCCTGCCGGAATGAGGTGAACAACATCGAGGCGGCCATCACCCGGATGCCCGACCTGGGCACGCATACGGAGATCCTCTTCGTGGATGGGTCGTCGACCGACGGCACGGTGGAGCGCATCACGGCGCTGCAGGCCCGCTACCAAGGCCGCAAGGACATCAAGCTCCTCCATCAGATCGCCCAGCCACGCCCCATGGACCGCACTGACCCCAATGCCCCGGTGGCGATGCTCAAGCTGGGCAAGGGCGATGCGGTGCGCAAGGGCTTCGACGCGGCCACCGGCGACGTCCTGATGATTCTGGACGCCGACCTCACCGTCCCCCCGGAAGACCTGCCTGCTTTCTACGCGCCGCTGGCCACCGGCAAGGCCGATTTCATCAACGGCACCCGCCTGGTCTACCCGATGGAAGAGCAGGCTATGAAGTTTGTGAACTACGCGGGCAACAAGTTCTTCAGCCTGCTCTTCACCTGGCTGCTGGGCCAGCGCATCCGCGACACCCTGTGCGGCACCAAGGCGTTGCGCAAACAGGAATACCTCAAGATCAAGGCCGGCCGCGCCTTTTTCGGCGAGTTCGATCCCTTCGGAGACTTCGATCTCCTGTTCGGCGCCGCCCGACTCAAGCTGAAGATTGTGGATGTGCCCGTCCGCTACCGCCGGCGCGTGGCCGGCGTCACCAAGGTGCGGATCCTCAAGCACGGCTGGCTGCTGGTGGCCATGTGCGTGGTGGCGTTCCGGAAATTCAAGCTGGCTCCCCGCCGGACCCCGACCGGCCCGTAGCCCCTCCAGCCCGGCGGAATCCGCCGTCGCCTTCGTTACACGTCGGATGGAAAGCGTCCAGCGGCTGCCGGTCCGGCCAGGATCGGTCTATATCCCGGACCGCGGGGTCGTCCCCAAGACGGACCACGACGACCCCATCGACTACTACTACCAGCCGCTGACCGGCTACGTCTATCGCAAGCGGTTGACCATGACGGCCGCCCTCCTGGGCCCCACCAAGTACCCCACCCTACTGGAGATCGGCTATGGCAGCGGCATCCTGTTGCCAGAGTTGGCCCGCCACACCGAGCGGCTGACGGCCATCGACATCCACAGCAACCGCGAGCCGGTGGCCACCATGCTCAAGCGGCTCGGGGTTGAAGCCGACCTTCGCCAGGCCGATCTCTACCAGATGCCATTCCAGAATGGGTCATTCGACGCGCTCTTCTGTCTCAGCGTGCTGGAGCATCTCACCGAGCTCGATCGCGCCCTGGCCGAATTCGCCCGGGTGACCAACCCGGGGGCCACCCTGGTCTTTGGATTTCCGGTCCGGAACATGGTCACGGACGCCTTCTTCCGGGCGGTAGGATACGATCCGCGCAAGTTACACCCGTCCGGACACCGGGACATCGAACGCGCGATCCGCGCCCGGCCGGACTTGCGGCTTGAGCGTCGGGAGACCTTCCCGGCTCGGGTCCCCGTTGACCTGGCGCTGTACTGCTCCTGCCGCTGCGTGCGCGCCGGCTAACGCCGGGTGCAAACCCTGATCGCCTCGTCGGCCGCCCGGCTGGTGGCCCTGTCAGCCCTGGCCGTGGTCGAACTCGCCCTCGCGGTCCGCTCGCTCGCCTCCTGGGGGTACACGGTCCACCGGCTCGGCTACAGCGACTTTGGCCAGTACTACCTCTGGTCACGCATTGGGTTGCACGCCGGCTGGAACCACCTGTACGACCTGAGTGTCCAGCGCCAGGAGTGGCAGGCCCTGGGTGGTGTGGCCAGCATCATGTGGTGGCCGATCATCGAGCCGCCCTGGATCGCCTGGCTGGTAGCTCCGCTGGCGCTCTTGCCCTTTCCGGTCGCCTTCGCGCTCTGGATGACCCTGATCGCCACCGCCTTCATCCTGGCCCTGCGCCTGGTCGTGCCAGGGACCGGCCTGGTCCGCTGGAGCTATGCGGTCGCGGCGCTGGCGGCGGCCCCGGTGATCCAGGCGCTGCTGCTGGGACAGGCCGTGATCCTGGTCATCGCCGCCGTGGCGGCCGGCTGGTGGCTGCTGCGGCGGGGCCGTGAGCTGGAAGCGGGACTGGTGCTCGTCCTGATTCTGGCCAAGCCCCACCTGGCGGTCCTGCTTCCGGTGGCCCTCCTGGTCGCCGGGTATCGGCGCGCGTTTCTGGTCTGGCTGTCGGGCGCCGTGGTGCTCATCGTCGCCATGGTGATCGCCCTGGGCACCGACGGCCTGACGGCCTACCTGGCCCGCCTCCCCGACGCGCTGGCGGTGGCCCGCGACTGGGCACCGGCCAGCCTGAGCTTTTCCCAACTGATCGGTGGCAGCCTGGTGGCCCGTGCCTTGCAGCTGGTCCTGGCCCTGATAGTCCTCCGTATCATCCGGGTGCAGCGGCGGCGCGGACCCGACCTCGTGGTGGCCGTCGGGTTGCTGGGGTCGATGGTGCTGACCCCCTACGTGCACGTGCCGGACCTGGCCGTGGTGCTGCTGGCGGCGGCCATCTTTCTGCACGCCAACCCCACGCCCCGGCAACGGCGAGTGCTGGCGGTCCTGTACCTGGCCCTGGTGGGCATCCTGTGGACCCCGGACCCGTATCAGCTGCGACTCATCCTGGGCGGCCTGATCGTGCTCCTCGAACTCGCCTTGCTGGGCCTGCTCTACCTGGAGGCAGGCCACGGTCGCCTCCAGGCGCAGCCAGACCGCGTCCGGATCCCCGCCTGACTCCCGCCGGCAGCCCATCGCGATCCATCTCTGGCTGATGGGTCCTCCGAGTGCGCCCGTTATACGCCGCGATGGCTGGCACCACCGCGGTCCGACGCTGGCCGGGACCGATCGCCTGGCCGTCCCGGCCCGCGTTGATCGTGTTCCTGGTGAGCCTGGTACCGGCGGCCATCCAGCTCCATCACTGGGGCTGGTTCCTTCATCTGCCGGCCTATCTCGACTTTGGCAACTATTACCTGTATGCGCGAATGGGGATGCACGACGGCTGGAACACACTGTACGACCTGACCGTCGAGTACCGGGAGTGGCTCTCGCTGGGCGGCATCCACGTGCTGCCCATGTTCCCCATGATCTATCCGCCGCCGCTGGCCTGGCTGGTCGCGCCCTTTACGTTCCTCCCGCTACTGGTCGCCTTCACCATCTGGGCGACCATGATCCTGGTCCTCTTCCTCTGGATGTGGACCGTCACCGCGCCGGGCACCCGGTTCCAGCGCTGGACGCTCCTGTCGCTGGCCATCGGCGCCTCCCCGGTGGCGCTGGGCCTGATCCTGGCGCAAGCGCTGGTGGTCGTCCTGGCCGCGGTGGTGGGCGCCTGGTACCTGCTCCGCCAGCAGCACCAGGTGGCGGCTGGCCTGCTGCTCTTATTGATGGCGATCAAGCCGCAACTGGCCTTCATCGTCCCCTTCACCCTGCTGGCGGCCGGATACCGGCGCACCTTCGCCGTGTGGGCCGTGGGCATGGCCCTGATCGTGCTGCTGGCCATCGTGAGCCTCGGGCCGGACGGCGTGCATGCCTACCAGGAGCGGCTGCACGCGGCGTCCAACGGCGCTGCTGAGTTCGTGATCGATGTGTCGATGAGCATTCCAGGCCTGCTGGGCCGCGGCTGGCTCGGCCTGGCCGGGCAAGCGACGGCGGGGGCGCTGGCACTGTGGGCCGCCTATCGGCGCCGCCGGGATGGGTTGGAGTTTGCCATCATCGCGGGACTCATCGGCTCCCTCCTGATCACGCCCTACGTCCACCGCCAGGATCTGACGGCCCTGATCCTGGCCGGCTGGCTCTACTTGCGGACCGCTCCGCCGCGGATCGCCAAACCATTCCTGATCGTCGGCTATCTGCTGGTGGCCGGCTACTTGCAGCTGGTGATCGCGCTGCTCACGGGCGGCCGTGGTACCGAGCCGGTGATCGTGGCCTTTGAGGTCCTGTGGCTGCTCCTGATTGCCTTCCCGATCGACCTGCCGGCCTGGCGTCGGCAGCCTCAGCCGCTCGAATCGGCCGCTTAGGCGGCAGGGGCCGCATTCCGAATCGCGCCGCGATTGCCGCGGTATCACAGGCTCTCCTGGCTGCCGGGCGCTGGAAGACTTTCGCGAGCTGGGCCGTCACCGCGACCACCCGCTCGGCGGTCGCCGTTCTCAGCGTGGGGACGACTGGAGTGCGGATAGGTCAGGCAACCTGGCGGACTAGTCACCCGGATACCGGTGCCGGACGCTCTCACGATCCCGGGCTTGCTGGGGAGCGGCTTCATGGTCGCCGTATGGATCGCCCTCTTATGGCCACCCCTCCCGGTGGGCGCGCCTTCTCCTCTGGCGGCCTTCTCCCTGCTGTTGGCGCCGTCGTTCCTGAGCCTGCCGAACCAGCCGGCAAACATCCTCAACGGGGCGCTGGTGGTGATCGAGATCCTGTGGTTGGCGACGGTCTACCCCAGCCTGCAGGTTTCGGGCGCTGAAACCCAGCCGCTCGCGGCGTGACCCCGAACGGGGGCTGGCCGAAGCAAACTTCGCTGCGCTGAATCGTTACACCGGGCGCAGCGCCGAAGCCTGGCTGCGCCTCAAGATGAGCCAAGCCCCGGTCAGCACCGTTGAACCCCAGCCCGAGCCGAGGTCCCACCTCAGATGCCCGCGCTGTCACGCGGGGCTGCGGCAGACCACGGCGGACAGCATCACCTGCCAGCGGGGGCACGCCTACCCGGTGATCGACGGCATCCCGGACCTGATGCCGGAGGCCAGCCTCGCGGACCCGGCCAAGCTGGTCTCGCCGGCCGTCGACCTGACCGTCCTCTTGCTCACCTGGAACGAGGCGGACAACCTTCCGATCCTCATCCCGCGGATCAAGGCGGTGGTCGAACGCCTGGGCGGGACATCCGAGATTCTCGTCATCGACAAGGACTCGGCGGACGGGACCGCCCAGGTTGCCGCCAGCCTGGGGGCCCGGGTGGCCCGCCAAACTGAGCCGGGTTTCGGCGGCGCCCTTCGAATGGGCTTTGCCCTGGCCCGGGGCCGGTTCATCTGCACTATGGACGCCGATCTGTCCCACGAACCCGAAGTCCTCGCGTCCCTGTGGAACGCCCGCCAGCAGGCCGCCCTGGTGATCGGTTCGCGTTGGGTACAGGGCGGCGGCGCCGACATGCCGCTGTATCGCAGCACCCTGAGTCGGCTCCTCAACCGGATCTACGGCCTGGCGCTGCATGTGCCCTACCACGACATGTCCTCCAACTGCCGGTTGTACCGGGCCGAGGCGCTCCGGACCCTGGAGCCGCAGGGGACGAACTTTGACGTCCTCGAGGACCTGCTGATGCGTATGGTGAACCAGGGCCACGCCGTCATCGAGGTACCGCTCCATCACCGCCAACGTCACGCAGGGAAATCCCACGTTCGCCTGCTCGCCTTCGCCCTGTCCTATCTGCGCACCCTGGTCCGTCTCCGGCATCTCCGTCACTCACCCGAAGCCGGCGACCGCGAGCTGCAGGCCTATCACGCCCTCAACCCGGTCCGTCGCTGGCTCGAACGTCGCCGCGCTCGCTTGCTCCGGACCCGGGTCGGGAGCCGCACCGGCTGCCTCTACGTGAACTGCGGATCGGATCCCGTGCTTGGCATGCTGCCCGATGCCACCGGGGTCGACACCCGACTGAACCGGCTGCGCGCCGCACGACAACAACGGCGCCCGCTGGTGCGCGGGTCCCTTTCCGCGCTGCCTTTTGACGACGAGAGTTACGAGCTTGTCCTCTGGGGGCAGTCCCAGGACGGGGTGGCCGACGCCGACCACCCGCTCGACGAACTGGTCCGGGTGGTAGCCCCTGGCGGCCGGCTCGTCATCCGGGCGCTCACCGGCCCCCAGGCGCTGGCCACGTCCCTCCGCCAGCAGGGGCTGGCCGTCGAAGCGCCGCGGCGGCTCTCCGCCGGAGAGTGGATCGTGACGGCCGACCGGATCGGGGCGTCGCCCGGGCCGCTCACCCGCCCCGAAGTGCACCGGGACCGGGGGCGGACCATCGGCCTGGGCACGGCCAGCATCACGCTGGCGCAGCGCCGCTACGTGAATGACGTGCTGGACAAGAACCGCCTCTCCTACGGCGAGTACACGCGGCGGTTCGAACGCGAGTTCGCCCGGCTGCACGATCGCACCTTCGCCATCTTTTGCAACAGCGGGACCAGCGCCCTCCAGGTGGCAGTCCACGCCATGAAGGAGCACTTCGGCTGGAAAGACGGGGACGAGATCCTGGTCCCGGCCATCACCTTTGTCGCCTCGGCCAATGTCGTCCTGCAGAACGGCCTGGTCCCGGTCTTCGTCGACGTCGAGGCCGACTACTACGGCATCGACCCCGCCCATTTGGCGCGTCACCTGACCCCCCGGACGCGGGCCGTGATGCCGGTCCACCTGTTCGGGCAGCCCTGCGACATGGATCCCATCCTGGCGTTCGCCCGCGACCATGACCTCCGGGTGCTGGAGGACTCCTGCGAGACCATGTTCGTCCGGCACAAGGGGCACGTCACCGGGTCGTGGGGGGACGTTGCCTGCTTCAGTACCTACGTCGCCCACCTGGTAGTGACCGGCGTGGGCGGCTTCGCCACCACCAACGACGTGGGCCTGGCGACGCTCATGAAGAGCCTCATGAATCACGGGCGAGACAACATCTACCTCTCCATCGACGACGACGACACTGACAACGTCGACCGGTTGCAGCAGGTGGTCGCCCGCCGTTTCTCCTTCGTCCATGTCGGGTACAGCTACCGGGCCACTGAGATGGAGGCAGCGCTAGGGGTGGGCGACCTCGAGCAGCATCCGGCCATGCTGCGGCGCCGGGCCGAGAATGCCGCCTACCTGACGTCCCGGCTGGGAGATCTGGAGCACGTTCTCCAGTTGCCCGGGATCCGCCCCGAGACGGAGCACGCCTTTATGATGTATCCCCTTGTCGTCCGCCAGGGCGTGGACCGCGAGCCGCTCATCATGCACCTCGAACAGGCCGGCATCGAGACGCGTCACCTGATGCCACTGATCAACCAACCCGTCTACCGCCGGCTGTTCGGCGACCTGGAGCCTCACTACCCCGTGGCCGCCCGCCTGAACCAGGCCGGCTTCGCCATCGGCTGCCACCAGGGCCTGACCACCGCGGACCTCGATTACGTCGCCGACACCTTCCACGCCTTCTTCCGAGGCAACCCCGAAGCCGCAGCCTGAAACAGCCTCCCGCACTCCGGCGCCCAGATCTGGTCGGGCCGGGCGGTCTTCGCGGCCGCCCCGGCGGGCTTAGTCAGCTTACTTCGGTGGTCGATGCTAGGCAGCTTGGCGGACCACGCCGCGATTGGCCCGATACCACTCGATCGTCTGCCGCAGCCCCTCTTCGAGCTGCACCTCAGCGGTGAATCCAAACTCCCGCCGGGCGCGCTCCACGTCCAGCTTGCGCCGGGGCTGCCCGTCCGGCTTGCTGGCGTCCCACTCCAGCCGGCCGCGGAAGCCGGTGAGCCGGGTGATGGTCTCCACCAGCTCACGGATCGAGATCTCGCGCGAGGTGCCGATGTTCACCGGGTCGGGCTGGTCGTACCGCTCCGCCGCCAGCAGAATGGCCCGCGCGGCATCGTCCACGTAGAGGAATTCGCGCGTCGGCCGGCCGGTGCCCCAGACCGGCAGCGCCGCGTCCCGCCGCTCGCTGGCTTCGACGCACTTGCGGATCAGCGCCGGGATCACGTGCGACGTCTGCAGGTCGAAGTTGTCGCCCGGCCCGTACATGTTGGCGGGCAGCAGGTAGATGGCGTGCAGCCCGTACTGCGCCCGGTAGGCCTGCGCCTGCACCAGCAGCATCTTCTTGGCCAGGCCGTACGGGGCGTTGGTCTCTTCCGGGTAGCCGTCCCACAGGTTCGCCTCGGAGAAGGGCACCGGGGTGAACTTGGGATACGCGCAGACGGTGCCCACCTGCACGTACTTGGCCACCCCCTGCCGGCGGGCCTGCTCCATCAGCTCGATCCCCATGATGGCGTTCTCGTAGAAGAAGCGACCCGGGTTGTCCCGGTTGGCCCCGATGCCACCCACCCGGGCGGCCAGGTGGATCACCACGTCCGGCCGCTGGTCCGCATACATCCGGGCCACGTCGGCCTGGCGCGTGAGGTCGTATTGCTGGCTTTGGAAGGTGAAGATCTCGGCCGGCTGCTGCGGCTGCAGCAGTTCCACCAGCCGACGGCCAAGGAACCCTCGGCCGCCGGTGATCGTGACCCGCCGGCCTGACCACCAGCCCATCGTGACGAACGAGTAACGGGTCGCGGCCGAGAAATCTTTCTGTAGGATGGGCGGGCAATGGACGGCCCGCGCGTCAATCCGTTCCTCAGCCGCCTGGCTCGCGGCCCGCTGCTGGGCGACGGGGCCATGGGCACCCAGCTGCATCTGCACGGCATCCCGTTCGAGCGCTGCTTTGATGAGCTCAACCTGACCGAGCCGCGCATCGTGGAAGAGATCCATCGCGAGTACATTCGGGTCGGCGCCGAGCTGATCGAGACCAACACCTTCGGCGCCAACCGGATCAAGCTGGCTCGCCACGGCCTGGAGGCGAAGGTGCGCGACATCAACCTG
>WNEZ01011646.1_pt1 | contig 15573 bp, 13 predicted proteins | sample 5400521 | NCBI WGS metagenome assembly WNEZ01 (sample SAMN13153339, study PRJNA577476) | soil metagenome | isolation source: 120 cm saprolite under Douglas fir tree site 2 hole 1 replicate 1 | place: USA:California | collected 2015-04-18
TCCTTGCGGAAGGCGCGCACGGTCTCGCGGGCGATGATCTTTCCGCCGATCGCCGCCTGGATCGGAATCTGGAACATGTGCGGCGGGATCAGCTCTTTGAGCTTCTCCACCATGGCGCGGCCGCGGCTCTCGGCGCGGGTGCGATGGACCAGCATGGCGAGCGCATCGACCGGCTCGCCGTTCACCAGGATCTGCATCTTCACCAGGTCGGCGGGCTTGTAGTCGGTGAGGTGATAGTCGAACGAGGCGTAGCCCTTCGATACCGATTTGAGGCGGTCGTAGAAGTCGAACACCACCTCGTTGAGAGGCAGGTCGTATTTGACCATGGCGCGGCTGCCCACATAGGTCAGCTCCACCTGGTTGCCGCGGCGGTCCTGGCACAGCTTGAGCACGCTGCCGAGATATTCATCCGGGGTCAGGATGGTGGCGCCGATCCAGGGCTCGTGGATTTCCTGAATCTTCACCACATCCGGCATATCGACCGGATTGTGAATTTCGATCTCCTTGCCGTCGGTCAGCGTCATCCGGTAGATGACCGACGGCGCCGTGGCGATCAGGTCGAGGTTGAATTCGCGCTCCAGCCGCTCCTGGATGATTTCGAGGTGCAATAGCCCGAGAAAGCCGCAGCGAAAGCCGAAGCCGAGCGCCGCGCTCGTCTCCATCTCGTAGGAGAAGCTCGCGTCGTTGAGGCGCAGCTTGCCCATGGCGGCGCGCAAGTCTTCAAATTGCGCGGCATCGACCGGGAACAGGCCGCAAAACACGACTGGAACCGCCGGGCGGAAACCCGGCAGGGCGGTGGCGGCCGGCTTGCGGTCATCCGTGATGGTGTCGCCCACGCGGGTGTCCGCCACCTCCTTGATGGAGGCGGTGAGAAATCCGATCTCGCCCGGCCCGAGTTCCGTGGCCTCCAGCAGTTTGGGCGTGAACACGCCAACGCGGTCGACCTCGTAGCTCGCCTGGGTGCCCATCATGCGGATGCGCTGGCTTTTCTTGAGTGTGCCGTCAACGATGCGCACCAGCACCACGACGCCGAGATAGAGGTCGTACCAGCTGTCCACCAGTAGCGCCTTGAGAGGCGCATCGCGATCCCCTTGCGGAGGCGGCAGGCGGGTGACGATCGCCTCCAGCACAGCCTCAATATTGAGGCCGGTCTTGGCCGAGATCAGGACGGCGTCCGACGCATCGAGGCCGATCACGTCCTCGACCTGCTGCCTCACCTTGTCGGGCTCGGCAGCCGGCAGGTCGACCTTGTTGAGGACCGGCACGACCTCATGGTTGTTGTCGAGCGCCTGGTAGACGTTGGCAAGCGTCTGCGCTTCGACGCCCTGGCTGGCATCCACCACCAGCAGCGAGCCCTCGCACGCCGCCAGGCTGCGGTTGACCTCGTAGGCAAAGTCCACGTGGCCGGGGGTGTCGATCAGGTTGAGGATGTAATCCTTGCCGTCCCGGGCGCGATAATTCAGCCGCACCGTCTGGGCCTTGATGGTGATGCCGCGCTCGCGCTCGATGTCCATGGAATCGAGCACCTGCTCGCGGCCGGACATTTCGCGCTCGGTGAGGCCGCCGGTGATCTGGATGAGCCGGTCAGCGAGCGTCGACTTACCGTGGTCGATATGGGCGACGATCGAGAAATTGCGGATGTTTTCGATGGGTGCGATGGCCATGTCCCGCATGTAGCAATGCCGGGGCCGGGAGGGAAGCGGGTAGAACAGGAGGATGCGTCGGGAAACCAGCAGCCGCACTTGGGGTACAAAAATGCAGCGGCGACCGGGCCTCTCACAGATCACTCATATCATTGGGAACATTACCAAAAGTCCTGATCAGCACGTCTTCCGTGAACTCGCCGAGATTTGCATCGCCGCAGCGGAAAAAGGCGATGGCGCCGACGTTCGCCGGATCGCGTGACAGGGCCTCGGCGCGTTGCAGCGCGGCGGCCAGGCTGGGGCAATCAACTGCCTGGCCAGGCCCAAGCCCGCCATCCTCAAGTCGTGTGAACGGTAGCGCGACGTAATAGGTTACGATCGGCATGGCGTGATCCTACCATTTCACATGACCAATCACTGCAAACGAATTCGTCGCCGCAGCTAGAGGCCCGCAGCCGTTGGAACTGCAACCGTCTCGTGGCCGGGTCCTGTTCCGGGGACGTACGGCATGAAGATACGCGCGACGGTCGGAATCACGAGAAGGCTGCAAATCGGAGACAGCAGCATGCCGCCGACGACCACACACGCCAGCGGCTGCTGGACCTGCGAGCCGATGCCGGTGGAAATCGCGGCGGGGAAGAGACCGATGCATGCGGAAAGACCGGTCATGAATACCTGCCGCATCCGAGTCTCGGCGGCGCCGATGATTGCCTCGTTGCTGCCAATCCCTTGATCCATGTTCCGGCGGATGTAGGAGATGAGGAGGATGCCGTCCATTGCCGACACACCGAACAACGAAATGAATCCGATAGCGGCGGAAATACTAAAATTAAGGTTGGCGACGTAAAGCCCCAGAATTCCCCCCGCGACCGCGAACGGAATGCCAGCAAGGGCGAGCAGGCTGTCACGCACAGAGGCAAACAAGCTATACAGAAGCATTAAGATCAGAAGCAGGCTGAGCGGCACGATGACGGCGAGCCGCTGCTGTGCCTCCACCAGTGCGCCGAACTCGCCTGTCCATTCCATCCTGTAGCCTTGGGGCATGGGAAGTTTTTTGCCGATACGATCTTGCGCCTCGGCTACGGTCGACCCGAGATCGCGGCCGCGGACACTGTATTTCAGTGGGACAAATCGCTGATTGTTTTCCCGGTAGATGTAGGCGGCGCCGGTCTCGAGCTTCACTTCGCCGAGGTCGCCGAGCGCAATATAAGCGGTAGGCGACCTCGGATCGTTGTTCGGCAAGGCGACGGGGACGGAACGAATAGCGTCCACATTGCGGCGATATTCCGGAGCCAGACGAACGGTGAGCGCGAAATTCATCTCGCCCTCGTAGACCCTGGTCACTTCTTGGCCGCCGACCGCCGCCTGTATGACGGAGTTGATGTCGGCGACCGAGAAGCCGTAGCGCGCGGCCGTGGCGCGGTCGATCCGGATCACAAGGTTCGGCTGGCCGAGCAGGTTGAACACCCCCGGATCGGTCACACCGGGCACTGCACCAATTTCGTTCTTCACCGATTTGGATAGCCGTACCAGCTCAGCAAGATCGGGGCCGAATATCTTCACCGAATTTTCGCCCTTCACGCCGGACACTGCCTCCTCGATATTGTCTTGGATGTACTGCGAGAAATTAAAATCGACGCCGACGAATTCGCGCCCGAGCTGTTCGCCCATCTGTCTGACCATTGCGGCCTTGGTCAGGCCCTTGGGCCATTCGTCGGCCGGTTTCAGCTGCGCAAACAACTCGGCCACGAAGGAACCGTCGGGGTCGGTGCCTTCATCGCCGCGGCCCTGTTCGGACACTACGGTCCGGACCGAAGCGTAGCTCCCGATCACAGCGCGCATCCGCGTGACGGCGTCCCTGCCGGCTTCGAGCGTTATTGTCGGCGGAAGTAAAGCGCGAATCCACAAATTGCCCTCTTCCAGCTTCGGCAGGAATTCAGTGCCGAGCCTGGCACCGAGCACGCCGCAGACCAGCAGGAAGATGAGAGCCATCGTTGCCGCGAGGCGGAAGCGGCGTACGGCAACCGGCAAGACAGCGCGATAGATCCCGCGAATTTGCCGCACCAGGAACGTCTCGATCTCGTTCACTCGTGCGGGCAACAGCACCGACGACAGCACCGGCGTCACCGTGAAGGTGGCGATTACTGCGCCGAGCAGAGCGTATGCATAGGTCCGGGCCATCGGTCCGAAAATCTGGCCTTCCACGCCCTGCATCGTGAACAACGGCATGAAGGCGGCAATCGTGATGATCACGCAGAAGAAAATCGCCTTGTCGACCTCGACCGCACTGGTAAGGATGCGATGGAGCTTGTCGGTCAGGCTTTCCTCGCCGGCGGCAGGCGCTCTCGGCCCGTGATGCGCCAGATGGCGGAAGATATTTTCCAGCATGATGACGGTTGAATCGACAATGATGCCGAGATCAATCGCACCGACCGAAAGCAGGTTGGCCGATTCTCCGCGCAACACCGTGATGATGACGGCCAGGAACAGCGCTACTGGAATCGTTGCCGCCACAATCAGGGCACAGCGCAGATCTCCAAGAAACACCCACTGGATCAGGAAGATCAGGGCCACGCCGAACAGGAGATTGTGCAGTACCGTTTGTACGGTGATCGCGACCAGATCGCCGCGGTCATACCACGGTTCGATCTTGACACCAGCCGGCAGGCTGCCGTCGCTGTTGATGCGCTCAATCGCGTTCCGCACGCGTGTCACCACCTCCATCGTGCGTTCAAGCTTCTGCATCAGCACGATACCAGTGACAATGTCGCCCCTCTCGTCGCGCGCCGAGATGCCAAGTCGGGGAGCAAAACCGATCTGTATCTTCGCCACGTCGCTGAGCAGTACGGGCACGCCGCCCTGCTGCGACAGCACAACATTTCCGATATCTTCCAGCGAGCTTACGACTCCAAGTCCGCGCACATTGACCGACTGCTCGCCCATTTCGATGGTCCGGCCGCCGACGTTGGAGTTGCCGGAGGAGATCGCATTCATGATCTGCGGCAGGGTCAACCCGTATGCCATCATCAGGTTCAGGTCGACTTCAGCTTGAAATTCCTTGGTCTTGCCGCCGATTGTCGCCACATCCGCCACACCTGCCACAGTGCGCAGCTTGCGTTCCACCACCCAGTTCTGCAGCGTCTTGAGTTCAATGAGGTCCATGCCCGGCGGACCCTTAAGCTCATAGCGGAATATCTCGCTGACGCCGCCGGCCGGCGAAATGACCGGCTGTACGCCGGGGGGCAGGACGGCATCCTTCAACCGGTTGAGCGTCTGCTGCCGGACGAAATAGTAGTCCCGGCCATATTCGAACTGCAGGCGGATGAAGCCCAGCGCGTAGACGGTGTTCGATCGAATGAACTTGAGCCCAGGCGTGCTGGAAACTGCGATCTCGATCGGGATCGTCACGTAGCGTTCTACCTCCTCCGGCGACTGGCCGGGATATTGGGCGATGATCTCGATGATCGGAGGCGCCGGATCAGGATATGCCTCGATGTTCATTGTCGAGAATGCAGCGGCGCCAACTGCGATGAACACCGCGTAGATGATAAGCACCAGCGGCCGTCGCGACAGGCAGAATGCGATCAGATTACGCAGCATCGCTGCACTCGCTCACATTCGGGCTATTGCTGCAATTGATTCTGAATGTAGATCGCGCCGCGGCCGACAACGAGTTCACCGGCCTCGAGGCCATCGTTGATCTGCCAGCGGCCATCCTGTTCCAATCCGACTTTCACCTTGCGTCGCTCGAAGACCAACGGCTCCCGCTCGATCCAGACCATGGCGACATCGGCTTGCCAGATTACGGCCTCGACCGGAACCGCAGGGGCGCGCTCGCCGTTGCCGATCAAGATTCTGAAGCTGGCAAACATTTCAGATTTGAGCGCACGGTCGGGATTCGGGATTTCCGATCGCACCATCACGCGACGTGTCGCGGCATCGGACGACGCACCGACGGCGGTGATGCGCGCCCGGAAGACGCGGCCGGGAAGCGCCGCAACCCTGACCTCGATCTCCTGCCCGACCCGAATGAGCGGGCTGTCAAACTCGGGTACGTTCGCTTTGAGCCACATGGTGGATAGATCCGCGATGGCGTACAGCGCCTCGCCCGCATCGCTTCGCACATACTGGCCCGGGCCGATTTTGCGGCCGATGATCGTACCATCGATCTCGGCATTGATGGTGATCAGCGGATTGACGACCCGCTCCCGCTCCACTCGCTCGACTTCGGCCGGGTCACGGCCGATGATGACTCGCAAGCGATTGCGGGCCGATGTCAGCGTGCCTTCGGCCGTCCTAAGGTCGAATTCGGCTGCCGCGAATTCGTTTTGCGCCTGATCGACCTCTCGTTGTGACACCGCGCTACCGGCGAAGAGATTAGTAAGCCGATCGAGCACCCGTTTGGCAAGGGCAAGCTGAGATCTGCCCTTCTGGAGTCCCTGGAACGCCGCTATGAGATCGGTCTGCGCCTGGACCACTTCCGGGCTGTCGATTTCGAACAACGGATCGCCGCGCCTGACGTCGTCGCCGAGCTTGCCGATGACGCGCGTGACGCGGCCGGAGAACGGCGTCAGCACGACGGTGCTGGCGTCCTCGTTGAATGCAATCTGGCCGATTGCTTGCTTCTGCAAACGAAACGAATACGGCACGACCTTCACGATGCTCAGTTGATGCATCTGGTCGGGCGTTACTCGGACGGTATCGGCGTCGCTCGATGGTCGCTCAAGCGCCGGCTGCGCCGACGCGCCATGCCCGATCAGAGGCGCACTGAACGCCAACACGGCAACCCACAAGCCGCCGATTCCGACCTTGAGCGCGGGCCGCAAGACTTTTGGCGCGATACTCGCCGCAGAGCGCCCTCGCATTGGCATCATTGAAGCGCTTTCTCCCGCAAATAGGCACACTCGGCTGAGACCGATTAGGCACAAACACAGGGAGTTGCGCCGACGCACAGAAGTAGTCCGCTGTGGGCACAATCATGCCACTTTGCTAGCCAATCTGGCAATATTCTCGGCAAAGCGTGGCAGGATCCTGCCCCCTGATGCAGGAAGGCCGAAGACTACTTCAAACAGGACGTGTCCGAGAACGGCGTTCGAAACTTCACACGGTGGCAGACCGACGGCTGGGGAAGCTGGGGCTCACACGGCGGAGCCGGCAACCCTTGGGGTGCCCTTCCGCAACCTTTTTGGGGCGGCAACCCTTGATCTGCTGACGCCGTGTGGCGTTAGGCTGAATTTAAGAAAGACATGGATGCCCGCGACACGTGCAGGCATGACAAGGGAGAAACGAATTCGATCTCTCAATCGAGCTGAATGTTCGCCGCCTTGGCAACGGCCAACCATTTCTCCCTTTCGGTCGCCAGAAACGCCCCGAATTCCTCCGGCGTTCCAGGCTTTAGTTCGACCGAGAGCTGGTCGAGCGTCGCCTGCACGGCTGCGGCCTTGAGGCTTTCGTTGATGGCAGCGTTGAGCCTGGCGATGATGGCGGGCGACACCCCGGACGGCGCCACGATGCCGGTGAACGATGCCGACACGAAGCCCGGGATGGTTTCATTCAAGGTGGGCACGTCCGGAATGCGGGGATTGCGGACACCGCTCGTCACCGCAAGCGCCTGCGGACACCGCTCGTCACCGCAAGCGCCCGGATCTGGCCAGCCAGCACCAAGGGCAGCGCTACGGCAGGGTTCTCGAACGTCAGCGGGACCTGGCCGGAGACAACATCCTGGGTCGCGCTGCCGCCGCCCTTGTAGGGCACGTGAGTGATGTCGAGCCCGGTGCGCTGCTTGAACATTTCGCCGATCATGTGGGGCGGCGTTCCGACCCCGGGCGTCGAATAGCTGAGCCGACCCGGGTTGCCTTTGCCGTAGGCGACCAACTCGGCAATTGTCTTGATCGGCAACGCCGGGTTGACCACCACGATATTGGAGGTGGCGCCGATCAGCGCCACCGGGGCGAATGCCGCGGCGGGATCGTAGTCGAGGCGATGGTAGACGGCCGGGTTGATGCTCATCGTCGACGTGTTGGCAAACATCAGAATATAGCCGTCGGGCTCCGCCATGGCGGCAAAGCGCGCCCCGATGGTGCCGCCGGCGCCGCCGCGGTTCTCGATCACGAGACTCTGGCCGAGGATAACGTTGAGTTGCTGGGCGATGATGGCGGGCGACACCCCGGACGGCGCCACGATGCCGGTGAACGATGCCGACACGAAGCCCGGGATGGTTTCATTCAAGGTGGGCACGTCCGGAATGCGGGGATTGCGGACACCGCTCGTCACCGCAAGCGCCAGCGTGTGAAAAAATGAGGGCCTTCTCTCTCTCCCAAAGGGGAAGAAGGTCGGGGTGAGGGTGGCTCTCCGCGAGTCTGAGCCTTGCGGCCCGCCCCCTCACCCCAGCCCTCTCCCCGCAAGCGGGGAGAGGGAGCAGGCTGCGGCTAGGTAATTCCGTCACACGCTTTCGCGGGGCATGACACCATTGTGAATCATATTGTCTCCCGGACAGATTTATTGCAATTCGCGGCCACGCGACTTTCGTGACCAGATTGCTATATATCTTCCCATGCGGATCATCGGACTGGCCGGCTGGAGCGGATCGGGGAAGACCACTTTGCTGGCGAAAATCATCCCCCGCCTGGTTGCCCGCGGCTACACGGTTTCCACCGTCAAGCACGCCCACCACGGCTTCGACGTAGATACGCCGGGCAAGGATTCTCACACCCACCGCATGGCGGGCGCGACCGAAGTGCTGGTTGCCTCCAGCCGGCGCTGGGCCTTGATGCATGAGTTGCGCGAGGAACCCGAGCCGTCGATCTACGATCTGCTGCGGAAGATGTCGCCGGTCGATCTGGTGTTGATCGAAGGCTTCAAGTCGGCGTGTCACACCCGCATCGAGGTGTACCGCAAGGATGTCGGCAAACCGCCGTTCCATCCGGAGAACCCTCATGTGGTCGGCATCGTCTCGGACACGCCATTTCCCGATGCCGGGCGGCCGGTAGTCGATATCGATGACATCGAAGGCGTCGTCCAACTGGTCCTCGCAAAGGCGGAGCGCCTCGAGACCATGCTGGCGCGCCTGCGTGCGCTCGCGGTCGAGGAGCCGTGATGGCCCAGCTCACCGACGACTGTTTTGCGTTTTCCGGCCCGCTGCTGCCGATCGCCGACATGGAGCGGCTGATCATCGAGCGCGTGACGCCGGTGGCCGAGGTCGAACAAGTTCCCTTGGACGATACGCTCGGTCGCATCGTTGCGGTCGATGTTGCGTCGCCTGAGGATCTGCCGCCCTTCGACAATTCTGCGGTGGATGGATTCGCGGTGCGCCACGCCGACCTCGCGGCTGCTGCCGACACCAGGCTGATCATTGCGGAACGCGTGATGGCCGGACATGCGGCGGCGCATCCGCTCGCGCGCCGGGAGGCCATTCGCATCTTCACCGGCGCCCCGATGCCGGTTGGCGCCGACACCGTGTTCATGCAAGAGGATTGCCGGGTCGAAGGCAACGCCGTCATCGTGCCGCCCGGTCTCGAGCGCGGCGCCAACAGTCGCTTTGCGGGAGAGGATCTCCGCAAGGGCGCCATCATGTTGCCAGCGGGCCGGAAGCTCACTGCCGCCGATCTGGCGCTTGCCGCCGCGCAGGGAACGACGCGGCTCCCGGTGCGGCGCCGGCTGCGCGTCGCGGTGTTTTCGACCGGCGATGAAGTCGTGGAACCCGGCGCCGCCCGCCCGGCGGCCGCGATCTACGATGCCAATCGGCATCTGTTACGCGGGTTGCTGGATAAATTCGGCGCCGTCGTAACCGATCTCGGCATCTTGCGCGATGATCCGGCGGCGCTGGAAACCGCGATCGCATCAGCCGCTGCCGACCACGATCTCGTCATCACCTCCGGAGGCGTATCGACCGGCGAGGCGGATCACGTGCGCGCGGCGATCGAGCGCATCGGCCGCCTGGTGTTCTGGCGCGTCGCCATCAAGCCGGGCCGGCCCGTCGCCATGGGCGTGGTCCCGGGCGGACCTCCTGGGCATGCGGCTGCCTTTGCGGGTCTCCCCGGCAACCCGGCGGCCGTCTACGTCACCTTCGTGCGCGTGGTATGGCCGCTGCTGCTGCGGCTCGCCGGCGCCGCGCCGCGCCAGCCGATCGCCCTGCCGGTGCGGGCAACCTTCGCGTACCGCAAGCGCAAGGGCCGCCGCGAATACGTGCGTGTCACCTTGCGTCACGCAGCAGACGGCGCCGTCGAGGCCGTGAAATTTCCCCGCGACGGCGCCGGCGTGATCACGTCACTGACCGAGACCGACGGCCTGGTGGAACTTCGCGAGGAAGAGACGCAGATTGTCCCCGGCACGACCGTGGGGTTCTTGTCCTACGCGGCGCTCACGGGGTGAGCCCGTAGCCCGGATGGAGCGGAGTGTAATCCGGGAGCGGCCTCGCCGCTGATGCCGATTCGCAACACTTTGCGGTAATCGTACAACCGTGGGCCGATAGAACCTTCCAGCCTGCAGACTCTCGATAAAATTGCCGCGCACGTCCATTGCGAGGGGGGGAATAAGCATGAGACGGACTGTCGTCACGCTGCTGTTGCTCCTGGGCGGCGCAGCCGCTGCCCTGGCGCAGCCGGCGCCCGCCAAGCAGAATGTGCCGAAAACGGCGGCGGCGAAACGAGCGCCGCAACAAGACGGCAACTGCGTCGGCGTCGTGTCGAACCTCGGCGAAAAATTCACCGTCAGGAAAACCGGATACGGCGTTTTCGGAAACGAACTCAAGGAGGTGCCCGTCGATTCGTGGCATATCGACGATCTTGCGGTCGCCAAGATCAGCGCAGCGCTCGGCAAGCGGACGACGGTGCGGCGCATCCCTTATCACAAGGAGGCGTTTGTGTCGCGCCAAACGCTGAAACTGTTTCGCGACCCCGAAGCGGAGATCAGAGAGGGCGTCCGCACCTTGACGGCAGGCACGCGGTGCGCCCGTTATCTATTCGTCACGCGCACGTATTATTATGACCTGAGGATCGGCGGGATCGGGATCCTTCGCACCGGCATCGGGGACCTGTTCACGAAGGTCAATGCGTACGCGCTCTTTTCACTGCGGCTGTATGACGGCGAAACTTTCACGCTCTTGAAGCGAGCAAGTGCGCCCAGCGAGGAGTCGATCTGGCTGCAGCCGATTCGCGGCCCCCATCGCCAGGTCGACGCGTCGTTGTGGCCGGAATCCCCGGGCAACGCCGCACAGAACGCCAGGCTGCGCGAGGCGATCCGGGAACTGGTCAGCCAGGGCATGGACGCGACGCTGCCGGAGCTGCCGTTAACAGAGTAGCCGACGACGTGCGCTATCGGCAAAACTGCGCCAATCGCTCGGCTTCCGCCGCATCTTCCGGCGTGTTGACGTTGAAGAACGGATCGACCGGTTTTGCCGGCCAGTCCGCGATCGCGACGCCGTGGCGGCCGGTCCATACCTCGATCTTGCGAAGATCATCCGCGACGAGGGCACGCCGCAAGTCCTCGCGCAGGGCGACAGGCCACAACGCCACCACCGGGTGGCGCCAATCGCCGGAACGCGCGCAGGCGAGGGGCAGGCCGGCCTTCTGTCGCGCCTCATGCAGCCGCATGACGAGATCGTGGGGCAGAAACGGGCAATCGCCCGGAACACTGACAACCCAGGCGAGGTCGGGCCTCTTTGCGGCCGCCCAATCGAGGCCCGCCAAGATGCCGGCGAGTGGGCCGGCGAAATCCGGCACGGTGTCGGGGATCACCGGCAGGCCGTAACAGGCGAACCGGGCGGGATCGCCGTTGGCATTGAGGATGATTTCCGCGCAGGCCGGGCGCAATAGCCCCAACACCCGGTCGAGAATGGCGACGCCGCCGATCGCGATCAGCGCCTTGTCGCCGCCCCCCATGCGGCGCGCAAGACCGCCCGCAAGGACGAGGCCGAGCGTGGCGGGATGCGGCAACGAGGCTAAGTCCGGCATGACGCGATTCTCGTCATGGCCGGGCTTGTCCCGGCCATCCACGTCTTTCTCGCCGAAGGCACGCAGGAAAGACGTGGATGCCCGCGAAGATGGGGTCCCCGCCGCGTGACGCGGCGGGGTGTCTCTGCGCGGGCATGACGACGAAGATGCGATTCCATCTCATCGGAACGCGCTCTAATCGTCATGAACCGCCGCCTTGCGCCGGTGCTTTGCGCTTTCCTCTTCCACATGGGCGAGGTCCTGGTCGAACACGATGCGGTCCTCGCCGGCCAGCGCCACGAAGCGCTTGCCGCGCGCGCGGCCGATCAGGGTGAGGTGGGCCTTGCGGGCGAGTTCCACGCCCCAGGCCGTGAAACCCGATCGCGACACCAGGATCGGAATGCCCATGCGCACGGTTTTGATCACCATCTCGGAGGTGAGCCGCCCGGTGGTGTAGAAAATCTTGTCGTCGGCCGCGACGCGCTCCCGGAACATCCACCCGGCGATCTTGTCGACGGCGTTGTGGCGGCCGACGTCCTCCATGTAGACAAGCGGCCGGTCGCGTTGCGCCAGCACGCAGCCATGGATCGCGCCGGCCTCCAGATAGAGTGATGGCGTGGTGTTGACCCGGCTGGTGAGTGCATAGAGCCACGACGTGCGCAGCTCCGCCGTCGGCAGCCGTGCGGTTTCGATCACCTCCATCAGGTCACCGAACACCGTGCCCTGGGCGCAGCCCGAGGTCTGCACCTTTTTCTTCAGCTTCTGCTCGTAATTGGTGGCGCGTTCGGTCCGAACCACCACGACCGCGAGTTCCTCATCGTAGTCGACGCCGGTGACGACGTCAGTGGGTTGGAGCATATTCTGATTAAGCAGATAGCCGAGCGCGAGATATTCCGGGTAATCATTGATGGTCATGGCCGTCACGATCTCCTGCCCGTTGAGGAAGATCGTCAGCGCCCTTTCCACCACGACGCCGGTTTCGATCGCGGCGCCGGTATGGTCGATGCCGCGCACCCGCTGCGTCAGCCGGGGGTCGCGTGGATCGGGGCGCACCAGATAATCGTTGAGGGATTCGTCCATGTGGCTTTCACAATGTGGTCGGCAGCGCGGCTTGGCAAGAGGGTGAAGCGGCCTGGTCCGACCCCGGTCGAGCGCATGCCGGAGAGCCGACCCGACGAACCCACCTGCGATTGCGACAATGCCTTGTCAGACCGATTGTGGCGACTATAGTGCCGCCCCACCGTACCGGTCCAATAGCGCATCGCCGGGAAAATAGCCCACCTTCCGCGCATGTCGACGTGCCCAAGGTGTGCGTGCGCCTTCTGGCAAGGCGGTACGGAGGGGTGGCCGAGTGGCTGAAGGCGCACGCTTGGAAAGCGTGTTTACGGGAAACCGTAACGTGGGTTCGAATCCCACCCCCTCCGCCAGAATCGTCTTCGCCATTCTTCGCTATTCTGCGATAAATACCTATAAAAACTGATAAAAATCGGCATGTTCGTGCTGGACAGGTTCGCAGCTTTTCGTCATAATCCGCACCGCAATTGTGGACTGAACTGTGGACGGACAATCGCGATGACACGAACGACCAGCCGGCTCACGGCGCTCAAGGTGGACAAGACGAAGCTGCCCGGAATGTACGCTGACGGCGGTGGGCTCTATCTGCGCGTCACGATTGAGGGGACGAAAAATTGGGTCTACCGTTTCATGCTGAATGGCCGGCCGCGCTGGATGGGAATTGGTCCACTCGCCCTTTACGGGCTTCAGGAAGCGCGCGAGAAGGCTTTGGATGCGCGTCGGCAACGCCATGCCGGCATTGACCCAATCGACGCGCGACGCGCTGAGCGCTCTCGGGAGCAGCTTGAAGCCGCGAAGGCGATCACCTTCAAGCAGTGCGCCGAAGCCTATGTGCAAGCGCACCGCGCCGGCTGGCGCAACGCCAAGCACGCCGCGCAATGGAAGGCGACGCTCGCGACCTATGCCGAGCCGATCATCGGTGCTTTGCCGGTGCAATCGATCGACACCGCGCTTGTTATGAAGTTGCTGGAGCAAGAGGTTCGCGAAGCCCCGAACAGGTCGGCTACTTCCCTTTGGACGGGCAAGCCCGAGACGGCCAGTAGGTTGCGCGGACGCGTAGAGTTGATTCTCGATTGGGCAAGAGTGCGCGGCTACCGGACCGGCGAGAACCCCGCGCGCTGGCGCGGCCATCTCGACAAGCTGTTGCCCGCCCGCGCCAAGGTGCGCAGGGTGGAACACCACGCGGCCCTGCCGTACAGCGAGCTGCCGGACTTCATGATCGCGCTTCGGGAGCAGGAGGGCGTTGCAGTGCGAGCGCTGGAGTTCGCGATTCTGACTGCAGGGCGTACCGGCGAGGTGATCGGTGCGCAATGGAGTGAGATCGATATGGCGGAGAAACTCTGGACGGTCCCGCCGGCCCGTATGAAAGCCGGCAAGGAGCACCGTGTGCCACTGAGCGCGAGGGCGCTCGCCATCGTCACCGAGATGCAGCCGCTGTGCTGTTCGGGCGAGGGCCAAGATGCGGCAGATGCTTTCGTGTTCCCCGGTGGCAAGCGCGGCCAGCCCCTCAGCAACATGGCGTTCCTGATGTTGCTCAGGCGCATGAAGCGTGACGATCTGACGACGCATGGGTTCCGCTCCACGTTCCGCGATTGGACCGCCGAACGGACGAACTTTCCGAGCGAGGTTGCCGAGATGGCGCTGGCGCACACGGTGAGCAGCAAGGTCGAGCAAGCGTATCGCCGTGGCGACCTGTTCGAGCGGCGCCGTCGCATGATGACCGCGTGGGCGACGTTCTGCGCGACGCCGAGGCAAGAGGCCCGCAACAGCGCCGCCGCGTTACGGCAAGTTGGTTAGGTTCGGGTCGGTTGCCGGCTGCGGGCGTTCGCAAGCTCGATATGCAGCACATCCGACGTGCGCTCGCTTGGCCGAGTTCGAGCGCAAGCTTATCCGCACACGCACGAGCGAAGGCAGGGCGCGCGCCGCGGCGAACGGCGTCAGGCTCGGCAGGAAGCCGACGCTCATGCCGGTTCCCGCGTCCAATCCGACACCGAGAAAAGCGGCTGCTTGGTCGAGAACTCCGGGTCAAACCGTCCGGCATCCGGTAGTTCGGCGCGCAGCAAAGACACGCCACATTCGGTCGATAGCGCGGCATCGAAGGCCGGGGGCAGAAAGACTGAATGGCGGTCGGACAGGCCCATCCGTGTAGTAGGTCTTGAGCTTTGCGTCGCCTTCCAGCACCTGGAACCACACCATCGATCTTGCCGATGGTTCGAACCGAAACGAGGCGTCTGCCGCCAGGGTGAGGCGGTCGAACCGCATGCCGGTCTCCTCCACGTTTTCGTCTGTGAGCAGCGTCCGTCGCACCACGCCGGGGCCGGCGGCGGGATTGGACGCGACAGCGGTGTTGTTGAATACGATCACGGTTGGGTCTCCTGCTCCAAGGCCAGGCCAGAAGCCTGCATCAATCGCAGGGTGCTCTGGTCGGCGATTTTAAGCGGATGTCGGTGTGTGTCTCACACACCCGAGAGTCACAGGGAATCGCATCGCATCGCGGAAGGCATCGTCGCTCATGGCCTCAGCCGAATATCTGGCCGTGTTCGTGTCCTCGGGGCTCAACGGATTGCGCTCGCACCACTGGAGCACATGCCACGGGACAAGGCATCCATCGTCATCAGGGCTCGGTCCCCACTTTTCCACCTCCCATTCGACAAAGCCACTCCGCCACCGTCGCACGAGCTGTCCGACATTGAGGCGCTCCAGGTTCTCACGCTGCCGAGCGATCGTCATCTCTGAGGCCATGTCCTGGTCCCGCATGGTCGCGGCGTTGCCATCATTGCTCATGCTGTCGGCGCCTGGATGCCCTCCGCGGCGGGGGAGGGGTTGGCGGGGGCCGATTGGGAAACGCTGTGGGACAAGGGTTTCTTTGCGCCTTCCGCGACCAAAACAGCCTCCCTGACCTCCGATACCAGTCGGGCCATTTCGGC
>WNEZ01010184.1_pt1 | contig 15569 bp, 10 predicted proteins | sample 5400521 | NCBI WGS metagenome assembly WNEZ01 (sample SAMN13153339, study PRJNA577476) | soil metagenome | isolation source: 120 cm saprolite under Douglas fir tree site 2 hole 1 replicate 1 | place: USA:California | collected 2015-04-18
CGCGGAAAGAGCGCCAAGACGGCCACGCTCTATGATCAGTTCGTGGCGCTGGCTCTCGCGGTGCGCGACCGCCTGGCCAATCGGTGGGTGTCGACCCAGCGCACCCATTACGAAAAGGACGTCAAGCGGGCGTACTATTTGTCCGCGGAGTATCTACCCGGACGCGCCCTGGGGAACAATCTGATCGCGCTCGGACTTTTGGAAACTGCCCGCAACGTATTCAAGGAAGCAGGGGCGGATCTGGATGCGCTGCTGGACATGGAGCCCGATCCCGGTCTGGGTAATGGAGGCCTCGGGCGGTTGGCCGCGTGCTTCTTGGATTCAATGGCCACCTTGAGCCTGCCGGGTTTTGGCTACGGCATCCGCTATGAATTTGGGATCTTCAAGCAGGACGTCGTCAGCGGCTATCAGATTGAACGGGCGGACGAGTGGCTGAAATTCGGGAGCCCTTGGGAAATCATCCGACCGGAGCGAGCGGTGGAAGTTCGCTTCTACGGACACGTGGAGCAGCATCAGAATTCCGCCGGGCACCAGGTCAGCCGGTGGGTGGACGGCAAGAGGGTGCTCGGGGTCCCCTATGACGTGCCCGTCGCTGGGTACGGCACCAACACCGTCAATACCTTGCGGCTGTGGGAGGCGCGCGCCAGCGCGGAATTCGACGTCCGGGTCTTCAACGATGGCGACTACGAACGCTCGGTCGTCGAGAAGAACGATTCGGAAGTGATTTCAAAGGTGCTCTACCCGAACGACAATTTTCTCGCTGGCAAGGAGCTCCGCCTGCGCCAACAGTATTTCTTCGTCGCCTGCTCGATCGCCGACATCATCCGCCGCTACCTCAAGGTTCACCACGACTTTTCGAAGTTCGCCAGCCGAGTCGCGATCCAGCTCAACGATACCCACCCGGCGATCGCGATTGCCGAGCTGATGCGGGCGCTGGTGGATGAGCAGCGGCTCGCGTGGGATGAGGCGTGGAACATCACCGTCCAGACCTTTGGCTATACCAATCACACCCTTCTCTCAGAGGCCCTCGAGCGCTGGCCGGTGTCTCTGTTCGAGCGACTGCTGCCCCGACACCTGGAGATCATCTACGAAATCAATCACCGCTTCCTCCGCCAGGTCCAGATTCGCAACCCCTTCGATGAGGCCAAGCTCTCGCGGCTGTCGCTCGTCGAAGAGGGCCCGGAGAAGCACATCCGGATGACCCACCTCGCGGTGGTGGGCTCGCACAGCGTGAATGGGGTGGCTCAACTTCACACCGAGCTTCTCAAGCGGGATGTTCTACCGGACTTGGCGTCCCTCTTTCCGGAGCGCTTCAACAGCAAGACCAACGGGGTATCGCCTCGCCGCTGGCTGGTGCTGTGCAATCCCGGCCTCTGCCGCCTGATCACCTCGCGGATCGGCGATGGGTGGATAAAAGATCTGGACCGATTGCGCGAGCTGGAATCCTTGGTCGAGGACGGCGAGTTGGCAATTGCTGAACGCCCTCGAGATCGTCTCCCTCTGGATCCGGGTGCGCCGATCCGCCGAGGCCCTGATCCATCCGCGCGTCTTCATTTTCGGTGGAAAAGCCGCCCCGGGATATCACCGAGCGAAATTGATCATCCGCCTGATCAACGGGATCGCGGAGGTGGTCAACGGCGAAGCTACCCACACCGGAATTCAGGTGATCTTTCTTCCAAACTACCGCGTTTCAGAGGCCGAGCGGATCATCCCCGCCAGCGACATCTCCGAGCAGATCTCCACCGCGGGCAAAGAAGCTTCCGGGACCGGCAACATGAAGCTCGCGCTCAATGGGGCGCTGACCCTTGGCACCCTCGACGGCGCAAACATCGAAATTCGCAGCGCTGTCGGGGAAGAGAATTTCTTTCTGTTTGGCCTCACCGCCGATCAAGTCGCCGCGCTCAAACACCAGGGCTATCGGCCCCGGGACCACTACGAACGGAACCAGGATCTTCGAGAAGCCATCGATCTGATCGGTTCGGGCTTCTTCTCACCCGAGGACCGGCACCTCTTCTCTCCTCTGGTCGATTCGCTTTTGGACGAGGACCCCTACCTGTGCCTTGCGGACTTCCCGTCCTATGCACGCGCCCGCGAGGAGATGACCCGCGCCTACCCGGATCAGGCGAGCTGGGCGAAGAAAGCGCTGCTTAACATCGCTCGGGTGGGCAGATTCTCGTCGGATCGCACGATTTCGGAATACGCAAGCGAGATCTGGAAGATCAATCCAGTCCTGACCGATTCCTGAACGGTTCAGGCCAGCTCCGCCACCTTGCTGCCAAAAAGGCGATCCATCGCGGCGAGAAGATCGTCGCTCACCCCCACTCTGTGCTGGATCGATCCGATCGTCGCCTCTGCCTCGCCTGGAATCAGGATCGAAAGGACCAGCGGGGTGGAGCCCGCGTTGCTTTTCGCCAATTCGGCGAGCAACCGCAAGCGCTCCTCGGTGATTGACTCCACCGGGACTCGCAGCTCCAGCCGGCGGACCCGCTTGTCCCGCACCTCGCGCAACGACAGAACTTCTTCAGCGATGATCTCCGCGGTCGGCTGTTCCTCGTCGCGAGTCGTCATCTGAACCGTCCCCCGAATCAGGATCGGCTCATCGGATTTGAGGAGCGGCTCCCAGCCCTCGTAACCCGCCTTCCCGTTTCGGCCCGGAAAGCAAACCACGTCCACCGAGCCGCTGAGGTCTTCCAGGGTAATCCAGGCCATCCGCTTGCCGGTCTTGGTGGGCCGCTCGCGCAGGGCGGCGACGATCCCGGCTACCGTGGCTCGCTCTTCCCGGCGCGCGCGCTGAACCGAAGCGGCCGGGCGCGCATAGCGCCGAAGCTCCTTTTCATACTGGTGGAGAGGATGGCCGGAGACATAGAAGCCAATCGCCTCCTTCTCGTAGGACAACCGCTCCTTCTCGCTCCACTCCTCGCAGGGCACGTATTCGTTTCGCATCGCCGCCGAAAGTTGAGCGCCAGGGGCCGCTGGATCATCGCCAAAGAGCGATTTCTGCCCAACCGCCCGGTCTCGCTGTGCGGTGGACCCCCGCTCGAGCGCTTGGTCGATCGTTTCGAACAGCTGCCGCCTGGGGCGCTTTTCGAAATCAAAGGCCCCGGCCTTGACCAGCGCTTCGATCACCTTCCGATTGACCCTGCGCAAATCGACCCGTTCACAAAAGTCAAACAGATTCCGGAAAGGAACCCGGCCCCGGGACTCGGCGATCGCCTCGATCGCCGATTCACCGACTCCTTTGATCGCGCCCAAGCCGAACCGGATTCGACCCTCGCTGACGCTAAACTCCAGATCCGAGAGGTTGACGTCCGGAGGCAGCACCTGGTGGCCGTTCGCCCGGGCCTCGGCGATATGAGCGACGACCTTGTCGGTCTCGTCCTTTTCCGAGGTAAGCAGCGCGGCCATGAACTCCACTGGGTGATGGGCTTTCAACCACGCGGTCTGAACCGTGATCAGCCCATAAGCGGCGGAGTGCGATTTGTTGAAGCCGTATTCCGCGAACTTCTCCATCAGATCGAAGATCTCACCGGCGGTCTTGGCCTCGACCCCGTTCTTGCTGCAGCCCTCCAAGAAACCGGCCCGCTCCTTCTGCATCACCTCGGCCTTTTTCTTGCCCATCGCCCGGCGCAAGAGGTCGGCTCGACCCAGCGAATACCCGCCCAGCACCTGGGAAATCTGCATCACCTGTTCCTGATAGACGATCACCCCGTACGTGTCCTTGAGGATTGGTTCCAGGGCCGGATCTGGATAAGTGACCTTCTCACGGCCGTGCCGGCGGTTGATGAAGACATCCACCATTCCCGCGTCCAGCGGCCCGGGACGATACAACGCGCCCGCGGCGATGATGTCCTCGAAGCGCGATGGCCGCAGCTTGGTGACCATCTCGGTGAAGCCGGAGGACTCCATCTGGAAGATTCCGGCGGTGTTGCCGCTGGAAATCAGTTCGTACGTCGCTCGGTCGTCGACCGGAATCTGATGCGACTGCAGCTTTTGATCCGGCGGGCGATCGCGATTGATCAGATCCAGGGCGTGTTGGATGACGGTCAGCGTCTTCAGGCCGAGAAAATCGAACTTCACCAGACCCGCCGCCTCGACTTCGTCCTTGGCGAACTGGGTGATCAATACTTTCTCGCCCGGCGGCTGGTAGAGCGGAACGTATTCCCAGAGGGGCTTATCGGCGATCACCACACCGGCAGCGTGCATTCCCGCTTGTCGGTGAAGTCCCTCCAGCGCCAGGCCAATTTCCAACACGTCCTTGGAGGTGACCTCTCGGCCTCCTTCGACCGAGCCCAGGAGAGTCGGCTTGCTCATCATCTCCTTCAGCCTGGGCTCCATCTCGATCGCGTCCTTGAGGGAGATGTTCAGAACCTCCGGAACCAGTTTCGCGATCCGATCGCCCTCGGAGTAGGGAAGCCCGAAGACTCGGCACACATCCCGCAGGACGCTCTTGGCCTTGAGCGATCCGAAGGTGATGATCTGCCCGACGTTATTCTCCCCATACTTTTGGGAAACGTACTTGATCACTTCATCTCGCCGAGACTGACAAAAATCGATGTCGAAGTCCGGCATCGACACCCGCTCCGGATTGAGAAACCGCTCGAACAGCAGGTTGTAAGGAATCGGATCGAGATCGGTGATTCGCAGCGCGTAGGCCACCAGCGAGCCGGCCCCAGAGCCCCGTCCCGGTCCGACTGGGATGCCCTGCCGCTTGGCCCAATTGATGAAGTCCTGGACGATCAAGAAGTAGCCCGAAAAACCCATTGCCGAAATGACCGAAAGCTCGAGCTGCAACCGGCGGTCATAGGCATCGCGGTCTACCGGTTGGGGAAACTCTTGAAATCGCCGTTCCAGGCCACTGCGAGCAAGCTGCGCCATGTATGAATCCGGCGTATGGTCGTCAGGGACCTTGAAGCTGGGAAGCATCGGCTTTCCCAAGCTCAACTCGAGCGTCACCATCTCGGCGATTCGCTGCGTGTTGTAAACGGCCTCGGGAACGTCCTTGAAATACTCGAGCATCTCCTCCGGGCTGGTGACGTAGAGGCGATCGGTGGAATGCCGCATTCGCTTGCTGTCCGCCAGCGTCTTGCCGGAGGCGATGCACATCAAGAGCTCATGGGCCTTGGCGTCCTCGCGTTTGATGTAGTGGGCATCGGCGGTAGCCACCAAGGGGATCTCGCAGTCTTTCGCCAGTTGCTTCAGATTGGTGTTGGCCCGCTCCTGCTCGGGCAGCCCGTTGGACTGGATCTCCAGAAAAAAATGGTCCGGCTCGAAAATCTGCTTGAACTCCAGGGCCGCGCGCCGCGCATGATCCATGTCACCGCGGAAGCAGGCGGAGGTCACCTCCCCGCCTAGACAGGCGGTCAGCCCAATCAAACCCTTGGCGTGATCCTTGAGGACCTGCTTGTCGATCCGAGGATGGTAGTAAAAACCGTCGAGATACCCGGTCGATGCCAGGTATCTGAGGTTGGAATAGCCCTCTTCGTTCTTCGCGAGAAGAATCAAATGGTGGGAAACCTTCTCGGTGCGATCGGTTCGGCCCTTGGCCCCGGCGACATAAGTCTCGCTCCCCAGAATCGGCTTGAGGCCCGCTTCCTTCGCCCGCCGGTAGAAGTCGATCGCGCCGAACATGTTGCCGTGGTCGGTCACCGCGACCGAGGACATCCCCTTCTCCCGGACGGTCTTGACCAAATCTTTGATTCGGATCGCGCCGTCGAGCAGCGAGTAGAGGGTATGCAAATGCAGATGAGTGAAGGACATGAGCTATGGCGAGCTGGCGGGCTGAACGATCCACCCACTATAGAAAGAGCTCTGACTCCGATGCGACCTGGACGCAATCAAAATCAGATGTAGCCAAAGCGCCGGCGGAGCATCCACTCGGTCCCTAGCAACGCGACCAGCGCCAACAGATAGTACCAACGGTCCCACAAGGGCCGATCCCGGCTGCGGCCGACCTCCACCAACGGAGGATCGTTCAATGGAATCTCGGGCAGAGATGACATCGGCAGGCGGAAGGCCCGGCCGCCAGTAGCCTTGGCGATCTGTTCCATCAGATCCGGACGTACCGACGCATCCGCCAACTCCGGGCCGACGGCACGAACCGCCACCACGTCCTCCGCTTGTCCGAGATCTCGCTCCCCGGCTTTGGCCGACCCGAGAAGCTTGTAGGCCCCGGGTTCGGGCGGCGCGAACTCGAGCCGAGCGGTTCCATCCGGTCCAGTGGTCCCGATTTGGCTTGCGACGACTTTTTGCGCCTCGACCGAAAACAGGTCGACCCGGACCTGCGCGCGGATCGCCGGTTGGTAATCCGGCGTCCTCGCCGTTACCACCGCTCCAACCGCTCGCCCCGGTTCCACCGAGGGCGGGTCCGCGGCGAGGCTCAGCGTCGTGAGGTCTGGGTCGCGGACCAACCAGCGTAAAGCATTGCCCCAAAAACGCTCGTACAGGCGCGAAGGTTGGCCGCCCGAATGTGAGGTGAAAGCCCAATACCAGGTGGAGTCCACGGTCAGAGCCATCGAGCGACCACGCCCGTATTCCCAGAGAGCCAAGATCGGAGCGCCGTGGCCGTCGATCGACTGGAATGGGTGAGCCATCAAAACCGTGGCGCCATTTTTGGGACGCGTGATGTTCGCCCCCGGCAAGGAGGGCAGTTGATTCCAGGCGCCCTCGATCGATCCGGTGCCCGGAAACGCGGTGACCGGGTGCCGAAGCCCTTCCGGGGTCAGCTTCGGTCTGAACATGTCGAGGCTGACTGGACGCCCGACCGGTTCTACTGGAAGCGCTTGGGTGAGAATTGGAAAATTGGCGCGGCCCTCGCCGAACGCATGATCTCCGCCGATCACGACGAGCGCTCCCCCCTTGTACACGTATCGCTCGAGGTTCCTCTCGTATTGCGAGACCGAAAGCCCCGGCTCCGAGTACCCGAAGTTCTGAAAGATCACCACGTCGAAGGTGTCCAGCTTGGCGTCGAAGATCTCCTCCATCGGAAATGGAATCAAAGACAGCTCGCGATCGCTGTGAACCATCGGATCGTCGGACATCGTCCGCAGAATGTAAAAGCTGACCAGGTCGATGTTTGCGTCTTGCTTGAGCAGGCCACGCAAAAACCTCTCGTCCCAGGATGGGCGGCCCGCCACGAACAGCACCCGGATTCGGTCGCGAATCACCTTGAGCACGAACGATCGGCTGTTGTTGTCCACCACCACTTCGTCTGGAAAGATCGGCACCGAGACGGTGTAGACGAACCTTCCGGTGCGATCTGGCGAGAAGTGGAAGGCCACCGTTTGAAGGTCATCGTCCGTCTTGAGCACCAAGGTCTTGCTGGCGACGGTTTGGCCCTCGCGTCGGAGCACGACTGGAACCGATTGCCCCTTGAAGCCATGACCTCGAATGTCCACCTCCACCGCAATCGAATTGCGCACGAACGCGAAGTCGTCGACTTTGACTTGTTCTACCGCCAAGTCTTTGAGCCCACCTTCGCCCGCGAGGAAGGTGGAAACCGGAACGCCCAGATCGGCCAACGCCGACTTTGTCTTCGCGCCGATCCCCTGCGCGAGCGAGACGTTGTCCGCGCCATCCGAGAACAACAAGACGCCAGACAGTTTCTTCGAAGACGATCCCTGCTCTCCCGCCTTGGCCGCCCGCATGGCCGCCAACAAATCAGTCCTTCCGCCTCGCGGTGGATAGAGTTTGATCAGATCGGCAGAGGTTGCCGATAGCTCAGAATCGAAGCCGTAGATTTCCAGGCTAAAGCGATCCTGCAGCGCGGACCATTGGGGCTCCACCGCCTTGAGGTACTCGGCGACCAACTCGGTTCGGGTCTTGCCTCCCGGCGTAGCGGGAAACGACATCGATCCAGAACGATCGATCAAGACCGCCACCCGATTTTTCATCCGCGCAACCTGAAGGTTCCGAATTCCCGGCTCGAGCAGGAAGAAAAAAGCCGCGATCCCGGCGCCCAGCCGCAGAGCCCACAGGGCGGCACGACGGCGCAGGGCCGGCTCGTGCGAAAGCCCGACGGCGGCCAGGAGAACGCCCGCCAGCACCAGCACCCCAAGAGCAACCAACGCCCAAACTGGAAGCGGCGACAGGCTCACCAGCTTCCAGGCATTGAACGGGGAGCGTGTCATTCGGGTCTTCGGCTACTCAGCGTCGTTTGCTCATGATCAGAGGCATGTGGACCGCGTCATCCTTGTAGTCCAGGCACAGGGCATACATACAGAGGTTGATTCCGAGGCGAAATGCCAACTCGCGCTGCGGTTCGCCGCCCGGGGAAACCTCGAACTCGTAGTCGCCCGATTCGTTTCGGTTCCAGGCCCCTGCGAGGTCATTTTGCGAGTACACCACTGCCGCCCGCTTTCCCAGCTGGCAAGCCTCGAGCAGGGGTTTGCTGAGCAATCTCCCCGGCGAGGAGTCCAACATGAAAAAAGTCTTGTAGACCACGTGATTGGACGAAAGCGGTCGGAGCGGCGCCTGGGGCAACACCCGCGCCAGTTCGCGACGGAAGGCTCGGTCGAATCCGGTTCCGTCGGACCCATCGTTCGCATCCGCCAGTACAAACCCGCCGAAGGTCAAGTACCGCCGCAAGTTCTCCAGCTCATCGGGATCGAGCGGCGGGAAATCCCCTTCACCGCCCCAGTACAAAAACGGGTACTCGAACAGCCTGGGGCTGCTCAGCGCGAACGCCCGCGCATCCGGAACCACTTCCACCGAGGTCCGGCGCTGCAACTCCCAAGTCAATCGCCTGAGCCCCGATAATCGCGCGTTCCACCGAGGGCCGTGTTGGGCCACCGCCGGAATAAAGCGAGCGCTGTCGCCCAGCGCATACGCCCAGCGTCGAAACAGGGGCAACAGCGCCAAAGACGCCACCAAGCTGCGTCGAGAAATGAGACGACTCGGCATCAGGTTGTATATACCGTCGAGCGGAAGTCTCATTCCCACATCGATCGTGCCATGCCTAAGGCCTCTACTCCACCGAAGGTCGCGATTTCACCTCAGATGAAGCACGCTTGGAGACGGTATGAGTCGGGCGATGTGGTTGTCGCCCGGCGCGAGGCCAAGAAGGTTTTGGAGGCGCCCTCCGCTCCAGGGGATCCCGCGCAGGCTCAGGATCTCCTCGAACGTACCGGGGTGTCCAAAAGCGCCCTCTACTATGCCCTTCTGGCCGCCACCCTCATCCTGATCCTGATTCTGCTCGCCGTGGTTCGAAGCTGAGCCTTTCCTGTTTTCGCCTATAGTTCTCGAAATGCTACCGATGGCACAACCGAAACGAAAAGAGATGCCCACACCAACGCTGGCGCCACCGTTGACGGAAAGCGCGGAATGGCAAAAGCCCGCCGGCATCGGCAAACGCGGCTGGGCGGTCCTGGGCCTGGTGGTTGTCGCGATCAACCTGCCACTGATTCACTATTTGCTCCGAGGGGCGCCGGAGGTCTCCGTTACCCTGCCATACCAGGACACTTTCGAGAGCCCCGCGACGCTAAAGCAGAATTACTTCACCACCGGAGGCTTCTGGCGACTGCAAGGCGGGGCGCTGTTCTCTCCGGGAGTGCGCAACAATCCTCTTTGGCTCAAGGCCAAGCTCCCCCAGACATTCGGGCGATCATCTTTGGAGACGGCGTCAACTACCAGTTCTCTGGGTACCATCTGATCCAGGGCGGGTGGAACAACACGCTTTCGGTCCTGGCGCGGTTGGACGAGAACGCACCCAGCATCGCGCGCTATCAAGCGTGGGCCGGCGATCTCGCCCGGCGCCGCGGGACGAGCAACGTCAATTGGGTTGAAGCCGGGTTGTTCGGCCCGGACACCAAGGTTCGGGTGGAGTCGAACAACCGCGTGGTGCCGGGCCAGACGTACCACTGGTTGATCGAGCGACGAGGTTCGGTGATTCGCTGGAGCATCGACGGCGAGCCTTTTTTGGAGCTCGACGATCCGTGGCCGTTGATCGGAAAGGGACACGATCGGTTCGGATTCGTCAGCGTCGAGTCTGATCTCTACTTCGACAACCTGCGAATCGAAGCGCTTGACGACAAGCTAACCTCCTTTCCTGCTCGGCCCGCCGTCACACCTTCGATGCCGAAAGCCGGTCCGTTTTCCGATCCGTTCGACCGAGCCGAGCTTGGCGGAAACTGGGTGGCCACCGATCCGGGCGTGGTCAGGCTCGAGCAAGGGACGGTGGTGATCGAAAAGGCGCACAACCACCCGGTTTGGCTCGCCCAACCGATTCCCCGCGATGCGTCGATCGAGTTTGATTGCTGGTCGGACAGTCCCGACGGAGACATCAAAGTCGAGGCGTGGGGTGATGGCCGCTCGTTCCACGCTGGAGATCCCCAGGGCAGCTACGCATCCTCCGGATACGTCTTCGTCTTCGGCGGATGGAGAAATACGGTTTCGGCGATCGCCAAACAACACGAGCACGCCACAGACCGGGTTGCGCGGGCCGACCTTCGGGTCCAGCCCGGCAAGCGCTACCACTGGCAAATTCGTCGAACCGGCGGAGAGATCTCCTGGCTGATCGACGGCAAGGAGTTCCTCAAGCTTTCTGACTCAGTGCCGCTGGAGGGACCCGGGCACCAGTACTTCGGTTTTTCGGGCTGGGAATCGCGCGTCCATTTCGCGAATCTGCAGATTAAGCCGCTCTGAGCAAGCTCAATTCTTCGGCACCGCCACCAGGTCGAAGTCGGGAATCTGTTCTCGCAAATAGGCGCCGATGCGCTGAACCAAGCCGGCTTCGATCTGGCGCGCTCGTTCTCGGCTGACTCCGTAATGGTCGCCGATCTCCTGCAGAGTCAGCGGTTCGTCAGAAATCAGCCGGCGTTCGAAGATGAATCGCTCCTTCCCCTCCAAAGTCTTCGAAAACTCGGCGAGCTTCTCGCGGAAAATCCGCTTCAGCTCCTCGTTGCCCAGCCGCTCGTCGGTCGGCATCGCCATCGATGGCAAGCTGCGATCCGCTCGGGTCTCCTTGCCGTCCTCCCCGATCGGCGCATCGAGCGACACCTCGTCGTGGCCTAGCCGCTGGTCCATCTCCACCACGTCCTGCTCGCTGACGTTCAGCCGCTCCGCCAAAAGCTTGGGAGTGGCCTCGTAGCCCTGAGAGATCAGCCGCTCTTGCTCCTGGCGCAACTTGAAGAACAGCTTGCGCTGGGCCTCGGTGGTTCCCAGCTTCACCATCTTCCAGTTGTCCATGATGTAACGCAGGATGTAAGCGCGGATCCACCAGGCCGCGTAGCTCGAGAGTTTTACTCCCCGGCTCGGGTCGTACTTCTTTACCGCCTGCATCAGCCCGATATTTCCCTCTTGGATCAGATCCAGGAGCGCGAGCGGATTGCGGTGGTATTCGTGCGCGAGCTTGACCACCAAACGCAAATTCGACGCGACCAGCCGATAGGCCGCATCCAGGTCGCCTGTCTCGCGATAACGGACGGCGAGCTCATACTCCTGTTCGCGAGTCAGCAGCGGATGCCGGGAGACCTCCTGCATGTAGAGTTGCAACGGATCGGCTCGCGCCAATCCCCGGCCTCTGGAGCTGGCCAGCGAGCTGGTTTTCACCTCGGGGCTTCGGCCGTCCTTCAAATCCTCTTCGTTCGGTGGCGCGGGCGGCTGTCGATCCGATCGCGCCTCCTGGGCGGGCAGGTCTTTGGGGGGCTTGGACCGCTTTGCGGTTTTTCCAGACGGCGGATCTCGCCGTTTTCTGCTCGCCATGCTGCGCTTCTCTAACCCTTCTCGCGGTCCAGTTGCCATTGGATCTGGCGAACGCTATGCCACGAGGTTGATGACTGAGCGCTCCGCGGAATCCGAGGAGCCGGCTGCCCCTGGCACCGAGCCAACCCACCCGCAAGAATACATCTCGGACCTGGCATTCGACCAATTCAATCTCTCGCCCTCGATCCGCCGCGCGGTGGCGGAGCGCGGCTATCTTCATCCGACTCCAGTTCAGGCGAAAGTGTTCAAGCCGATCCTCGAAGGTCGAGATCTGATCGTGCGCTCAAAGACGGGCACCGGCAAGACCGCGGCCTTTGGTCTGCCTCTGTTGGAGATGGCCACCCCTGGGGAAAGTCAGGTGGAGGCCCTGGTGCTCTGTCCCACTCGAGAGCTCGCCCTGCAGGTTGCGATGGAAATTTCGGATCTCGGCAAGCACAAAGGCGTTCGGGTCGCCGCCATCTATGGCGGAGCTTCGATGAAGGCCCAGGAAGAGGCGCTTCAGCGCGGCTCAGCGATCGTGGTCGGCACTCCGGGCCGAATCTATGACCACATCCGCCGAAGGAGCTTGAAGCTCGATGCGTGCAAGCACGGGGTATTGGACGAAGCGGACGAGATGCTCAGCCAGGGCTTCTTCGAAGAGGTGACTCGGATTCTCGACTGTCTGCCGGCGGGGCGCCAGATCCTGCTCTTCTCCGCCACCGTGCCCCCCGACATTCAGAACCTAATCACCCGTTACACGCGGGACCCCGAGACGTTCCTCCTCTCCGGCGATGTACTCACCGTCGAGCACATCAAACACATCCGCTACGACGTATCGGACGCTTATCCCAAGCCGCGCAACTTGATCTACATCCTCGAGCTGGAAGAGCCTGAGAACGCGATCGTCTTTTGCAACACCCGCGAAGATACCGGTCTGGTCACCGCGGTGCTCAATCGAAATGGCTTCGATGCGGAGCTGCTCAATGGCGATCTTCCCCAAAAAGAGCGCGAGCGGGTGATGGCCAAAGTCAAACGGGGCGAAGTCGCGTTGATGGTAGCGACGGATATCGCGGCTCGAGGGATCGACATCTCGGACTTGGGCTACGTGATCAATTATTCGCTCCCGGAGGATCCGGCCGTGTACCTCCATCGGGTCGGCAGGACCGGCCGGATTGGCAAGAAGGGGGTGGCGATCAATCTCGTCTCGGGCCGCGAGCTCAACACCCTGAGCGCGCTCGAGAATCGATACGGGATTGTCTTTGAGAAGAGGCCGATGCCTACTCCCGAACAAGCGATCAGCCTTTGGACCGAACGGCACGTGCGCGAAATTCGCGAGGGGGCGAGCGGTACCGTCTATGACGGGCTTCTACCGCTCGCTGGGCAAATCAGGCAGCATCCGGAAGCGGATGACTTGATTGCCTTTTTGCTCAAGTACTTTTTTGCCCATCACCGGATGGATCGAATTCAAGCCGCTCATTTGGGAGAGCCGGTCGCTCCGTCAGGCGGGCGCTCCAAGCAAGCCCGTCCGAGCGCCGGAGCGCGAGGGCGGGAAAAGCCTTCCGGCGAGCGACAGAAGCGAAAAAGGGCCACCGATCCCAGCGCAACCCAGACTCAACCAGCAGGCGAAGGCGCAGAGAGCAAAACCAAGATCCCTCCGGGATCGGTTCGGCTTTGGCTCAACTTGGGCGCCTCCGACGGATTCGACCAGGCCGGGCTCAAGGCTGCTTTGCAAGGCCTCGAGGCGCCGGTCGCGAGCATCGCTCGCGTGGATCTGCGGCCCACCTACTCGTATCTGATCGTGACCGAAGACAGCGCGCCCGCGTTTGAGGCATTGGTCGGAAAGTCGGTGGGAAACAAGAGCCTGAAACTGGAACGCGCGAAACGCCGCTGATTTCAGCCAGGATCGATCTCCAACGCCGCCACCCACCCTTCGACGAACCAACTGGAGAGAGCGGCAAACGCGGCTTGAGCGGGCGAATCTTGGTCGGCAAAGGCGGCGCACACCTGCTCAAGTCGCGCCCCGGACAATGCCCGACGCAAGGCCTCCGCTTCTTCGGCCGCCAGAACGACATGGTAGACCGCGAACTCCTTCCGCCAGATCGCCACCTCGTTGGGTTGTGCAAGCGGTGCGGGCGGCGCCTGTTCGTCGTCGATCGAACGCCAAACCGGTGCGACGTGGTACTCGAAGCGGCGAAGTTGAAGCGCGGGAACCACAAGCGGTGCGGGCGGCGCCTGTTCGTCGTCGATCGAACGCCAAACCGGTGCGACGTGGTACTCGAAGCGGCGAAGTTGAAGCGCGGGAACCAAGCGAAGTCGAGCTTGGGGAAACGCGGCGCCCAGCTCGGAGATTGCCGATCCATCGATCGGTCGGCGATCCGCTTCGAGGAAAACCTCCGAGCGGGCCTGTTCTAATTCCGCCAGATCCGCAAGATCCTCTCGGCGAGTTGGGTCGCGGTTTTGGCGCAGAAAACTCACCAGATGCCTTCCCACCTGGCCCACGTCGGGATGCTCCGACGGATGTTGACGCAGGTATTGACTCATCAATGCGGAGAAGTCGTCGTCGCCGACCACGGCCGCCAGCTTGGGAAAGTCATTCCGCAGCCCGTCCACCAAGCGCCAAAGATACATGTTGGCATAGATTCGAAGCCGCTGATCGAAGAGTCCCAGCTCCGGTCTGGTCTCGATCTGCTCTGGGTCGGTGACCAGGCTGAAGAAGGCTGCTTGAGTTTCGGCCAGCGTCATGCCACCACCCGTGCGGCTTGCGCTCCGAGCTCTTCGCGTTCCAGCAATGCGGCCTTGCCGCTTTCCGCGAGCAGCTCGTCCAGCTCGGGAATTCGATCATCCCACTCGACCAACGTCGACACCCGCCCAAAGCGCCGCACCGCGCTCCGAAAGAGCTCCCAGACTGCTTCCGGCACCGGTGCGTCATGGGTATCCAGAAGGTGCGTTCCTTTGTCTGAATGACCGGCGAGATGAAACTGGCCAACCCGATCGGCCGGAACGGCCTTTAGATACTCGTAGGGATCGAAGCCGTGATTGTGCGCGCTGACGAAGATGTTGTTGATATCGAGGAGAATTCCGCAGTCGGCTCGCCTGGCCACTTCGCCGAGGAACTCCCACTCAGTCATCGTGGATTCTTTGAACGAAATGTAGCTGGAGACATTCTCGAGAAGAATCTGCCGCCGCAGGATGTCCTGCACCGCTCGGACGCGATCCACCACGTGGTTGAGCGCTTCTACCGTATAAGGAAGCGGCCACAAGTCATGCCCGTACCTGCTGCCATGGCTTCCCCAGCAGAGATGATCGGAAATCCAGGCAGGCTGGAAGCGCGCCGCCAATTGCTTGAGGTCGGCCAGATAGCCCGCGTTCAACGGATCGGTCGATCCAATCGAGAGCGAGACTCCGTGCATCACCACCGGGAGATCGGCTCGAACCTTCTCCAGCACCGCCAAAGGGCGGCCGCCGCGCGCAAAGAAATTCTCGCTGATCACTTCAACCCAGTCCACGGCCGGCTTTTCACTTAACCAGCGCGTGAAATGCTTCTGCCGAAGCCCAACGCCGTGACCCAGGTATGCGCGAGTGAACGACAATCCGTCGATCAACATCGCCGGCACGCATTTTCGCGGTCGGCGATGCTGACCCTCCCAGCAGTTACTTCTTAGCCGTGGCGACAGTTCCGCCCTTGTCGGTACATTCTTTTTCGCTCTTGGTCGTGAAGACGTGCCCTTTGCACGAATTCTTGCCCTGGCAGGCATTGTCCTTACCGGCGCAGGCGCCCTGGCCTCCGCAGCCGTTGTCCTGCTTGCACTGCACTTTCGCGGCGCCCGTCTTGGTCGTCTTTTCCTGCGCAGTCGCAGCGCCGGCCATGAACAACGAGGCCACGGCCGAGGCAA
>WNEZ01002730.1_pt1 | contig 15566 bp, 12 predicted proteins | sample 5400521 | NCBI WGS metagenome assembly WNEZ01 (sample SAMN13153339, study PRJNA577476) | soil metagenome | isolation source: 120 cm saprolite under Douglas fir tree site 2 hole 1 replicate 1 | place: USA:California | collected 2015-04-18
CGACCGGCTGCCGTTTGCGGTGCCGAGCGACCCGATCGTGGCGGCGCGAGTGCGCGCTCTTGAGGAAGACGGGCGCAATCCGTTTGCGGAATTTCAGTTGCCGCAGGCGGTCCTGGCGCTGAAGCAGGGATTTGGGCGTTTGATTCGAGCGAAGACAGACCGCGGCGTGCTTGCGCTGCTGGATACCCGCCTCCAGCGCATGCCCTATGGTAAAATTTTCCTGGAGTCGCTGCCGCGATACGGGGTGACGCACGAACTGGCCGATGTCGCCCGGTTTCTCGATGCGAATGGTGACTCGAAGCGGCTGGGGGCCCATTCGGCAAGTCCCTCCTGAAGGGCCACGATCCAGGGCGATCCGTAGCCAGCGGGTAGCGCAGTTTTGGAGAGACATGTTTCAAGTCAGCGTAGAAGAGACCTTTTCGGCAGGGCATGCCCTGCGCGGTTACCGAGGCAAGTGCGAGAATGTGCACGGCCACAACTATCGCGTGCGCGTGACGCTCGAAGGGCCGCAGCTCGATGCGATCGGGCTTCTGGTGGATTTCACACAGCTCAAGCAGGTGATCCGCGAGATCATGGGCCGAACGATCTCGAACCCTTCAAGACCGTAAATCCTTCGGCGGAAAACGTGGCGAAGTATTTTTACGATGAGGTCAGCCGGCAATTGAACGATTTGCCGCCGGGGGCGCGCGTTACGGACGTCATTTTGTGGGAAACGGAAACCAGCCGGGCGCAGTACCGGCCCGGGGCGTAGTGCCGTTCCAACTAAAGGAAACAAACTTCGGAAACGTTCGTGTCTGCCAATTCGCTGAAAACGATTTGCGCGGAGTTTGGTTACAAAAAGTTGGAACGGCACTAGTTGTTTGGAAAACGGGTGAGCCGATGAATCGAGCGTTTTTCATTATCATGATCCCAGCGCTGCTCGTGGCAGCGGGCTACATTGTGGTACTGCGGACCATGGGAATAGCGCCAGGATATCCGCGGCTGATTGTCGCGATGATTCTTTTCTTCGGTATGATTTACTGGTTGTCGCGCCGGACAGGGCGGAAGGCAAATTCTGAACGGCAGTGAGCCGCAAGGTATGCTCGGAGCAGGAAAGGCGGCGGCCCTTCGAGGCTCAGGGCAAGCAAGCCGCCGCACTCCAAAGTCATGGTTATCACGGAAATTTTCAAGTCGATTCAGGGTGAAGGCACGCGCGCGGGCCTGCCGTGCATCTTCGTGCGTCTGACGGGTTGCAACCTGCGATGCACCTGGTGCGATACGGCGTACGCGTTCCATGGCGGGAAGAAGATGAGCGTCGAGGAAGTATTGGCGCGCGTAGATGAACTGGCGGGACGCCATGAGGAATTAGCCGGCTCACAAGCTTCTGTTCCGCTGGTTGAATTGACGGGCGGGGAACCCTTATTGCAGGAAGAAATAGTTCCGCTCGCTGAAAAGCTGCTTGCTGCGGGGTATGCCGTCATGATCGAGACCAGCGGGGAGCGATTCATCGGAGGCCTGCCGCGAGAAGTCGTCAAGATTGTGGACGTGAAGTGTCCCGATTCGGGTGAGCCGGACACCTTTGAAATGCGCAATCTCGAAGCGCTGTCCGAAAACGATGAAGTAAAGTTCGTGCTCTCCACGCGGCGCGATTATGAGTTTGCGCGTGAGTTTACGTTGCAGCACGGCCTGGCGCAGCGGGTGAAACAGGTCTTGTTCTCGCCGGTGTTCGAAGATCCGCAAGGGAAGTGGCCGGGCCTGGAACCGCGCATGCTGGTGGAGTGGATCCTTGAGGATGGCCTGCCGGTGCGGTTGGGGCTGCAACTGCACAAGTTTATATGGGATCCGGCAACCAAGGGCGTTTGAGCAGCTTGGGAAAGAAAGAAGGACGAACGGAAGATAACGCAGAGACGCAGAGGACGCAGAGATTTCGCAGAGAAGCGGACGAAAACTCGGGGCCTCGAGTGGTGGCTGAGGTTTTGATGACCGATTCACGAAAGGCGGTGGTGCTTTTGAGCGGCGGGATGGATTCCTGCGTGAGCACGGCGATAGCGCGCGAACGCTACGGCGCGTCAAACATCGCCTTGCTCCATGCCAGCTACGGCCAGCGCACCCAGGAGCGCGAACGGCGGGCGTTCGATGAGATTGCGAATTTCTACGGCGTGCGCGAACGGCTTGCCGTGCAACTCGATCACTTTCGTGCGATTGGCGGATCCGCGCTCACCGACAAGAGCATTTCCGTTCCGGAAAATGAATTGGGCGCGGCCGGACCGCATGGCAGCGCGATTCCCGTAACGTATGTTCCCTTCCGGAATGCGCATTTTCTCTCCGTGGCGGTGAGCTGGGCAGAAGCGATCGGCGCGGGAGCGATTTACATTGGAGCGGTGGCGGAAGACAGTTCCGGCTATCCGGATTGCCGCCCGGAATATTACCGGGTCTTTCAGGAATTGATCCGCGCGGGGACGCGGCCGGAAACGCAGATCGAAATCGTAACGCCGGTCATCACCTCGAAAAAGAGTGAGATCATCCGGCGGGGCATCGAACTGGGCGCGCCTCTGCATTTAACCTGGTCGTGCTACCAGAACGAAGATACGGCTTGCGGCGCTTGCGATAGCTGTCTGCTGCGATTGCGAGCTTTCGCGGAAGCCGGCGTGCCGGACCCTATCCCCTACTGCCGAACCGTTTCTGCCGTTCGCTGAGCTTGGAATCGGCCCGGATGAGAGAGATAATGGGGCGCACATAGCCCGGATACTCCGGGCGGGGCTCGCCCGTGAAAAAGGAGAATGGAGCATGAAGCGATTTCATAAGTCGTGGGCGCTTGCCGCAATCCTGACGGCCACGCTGGCAAGCGTACTGGCACCGCGTGCTGCCGCGCAGGACGCGACCATCAGTGGGACTGTTCTCGACCTGGAAGGAAAGCCTTGGGCGGATTTTGGAGTGAATTTGGAAAGTGACCTGGGTTCGAAGATGGCTACAAAGACGGATAAGGGCGGCAAGTACAGCTTTACGGGCTTGCGACCGGGCGTCTACAAAATCACCGTAATGCTACCATTGCAGAAGGATCCGTACCTTGCGGGCCAGGTGAAGGTCAACAGTGGGCAGACTGTACCCACGGACTTGAACTTGATGGAGTTGGTGGCAAAGAAGAATCCAGATTACGTCGCAGCTGTAAAGAAGCAGGGGGAGGAAGTCAAAAAGTCCGAGGGAATGAAGGCGCACTTCGACGCAGGCATTGCGCTTCTCGAACAAGAGAAGGCAGCGAAAGCGGAACTGCAGAAGGCCAGCGCGGATCAGCGTGATGCAGCAAAGCAGAAGCTGTCGGGCCTCTCCGATCAGGCGGCGAAAGAATTTCAGGCCGCACAGCAAGCGGCCGGGGAGAAGGACCCCAACATCCATAAGATCTGGGCCAGGCTCGCCGAAGCTTACGACACCGCCGGCCGCAATGACGACGCTGCCCAAGCGTACCAGCAGGCAATCGCCGCCAAGCCCGACGCGGGGTATTACAACAACATGGGCAACGTGCTGGCACGCGCGGGAAAGATCGAGGAAGCCAAGGCCGCGTACACCAAGAGCGCGGAACTGGATCCTCCCAATGCTGCCGGAGCATGGCGCAACTTTGGGATCAGCCTGTACAATGCCAACCGGCTCGCGGATGCCATCGAACCCTTGCAGAAGGCTACGGAACTGGATCCAAAGAGCGCCCAGGCTTGGTACCTGCTTGGCGCCTCCCTCTTGATGAAGATGACCACGAAGAAGGTCGGGGATAGAGAAGAAGTTCAACTTGCACCGGGCACCGTGGAAGCGTATCAGAAGGCTGAAGAGCTCGATCCAAACGGGCCGTGGGGACAACAGGCAAAGCAGGGCCTGACGGACTTGAAGGCGCTCGGCGCGGGCATCGAGACGAAAGTTAATTTGAAGAAAAAGAAGTCGTAATCAAGCTCGAGACTGTTTTTTTGGCTGGTTCCGCGCGGCGGGGCGGGCACTTTTTTCAGCGCTCGGATACATGGCGAACTGCGGCAATCCCCGGTAGAATACGTTGCGAGGGGCAGTCCTCCCGCGCGCCGTGGAATTGAGGGCCGGGAATCCCCCGGAGGAGCCGCGTCGATGGTTTCATTTACGGACCGAGGCGCCACGCCGGCCCATGTTCTGGTCCGCTTTCTGGATCGGGAATCGGTCTTGCTGAACCTTGAGACGGAGCAGTACTTCGGATTGGATGAGACCGGTACGCGGATGTGGCAGCTCGTGACGGGTTCGCCGAACATTGACGCAGCTTACCAGGAACTTCTGGCGGAATTCGATGTCGAACCGGAATTGCTGCGCTCCAACCTGATGGAACTTCTGAGCCGGCTCGTGGATAGCGGGCTGCTCCAAGTACTCCCTGCTGATGTGGGAACGGTTCCGGCGGTTTAGCGTGAAGGAGCGCCCGGCGCAGGAACTTTTTCTGCGCGCGATTGTTCTGCTGCCGCTGGTCGCCCTGAGCTTGCGATGGCGTGGTTTCGGAGCGACGCAGGCGGCCCTGAAGCGGTTCCTTTCGAATGTACATCCAGAACATGACCCTGCTCTTGTGAGCAAGGATGCGGCGGTGACCGCGTATATGGTCAATGCCGCGGACCGGCACGGGCTGGTTCATCCTTCCTGCTTGGCAAAATCCCTGACACTCTGGTGGCTGCTCGCGCGGCAGGGAGTTTCCTCGCGCCTGCGCATCGGCATTCGCAAAGAAGAGGAAAAGTTTGAAGCGCATGCCTGGGTGGAACGCAATGGAACCGCGCTGAACGAACCGGACGAGCACCACCATCACTATGCCGCGTTCGATGCGGCGCTCTCCGCGCTGCCGCCGGAAGAGCGATGAGCGGGCCAGAGAACTGCTGAGAAGTCACGCGGACAAACTCAAGAGATTGAGCCGAAGCCGATCAAAAACTGTGTCAATCCCCGGTGAGCGCATCTTCGTGAGAGAAAATAGAAATGAAAAAGCGCAGGCCCCCGACATGGTCGGGGGCCTGCACGAGACTGTTTTCGCTAGATGCTGGTGCGGCGAGAAATGAGGCGCTTGGTGCGCGCGGCAGGGGCGGGCAACTCAACAGTGAGTGAGATCTCACTTTTGTTGCGCAGAACGCCCAGCTTCACGGTACGGTCCTTCTCTTCGCGCTTTGCGGAGAGTTTTTCGCGAAGATCGCCGACGTTGCGAATGCGTTCACCGTTCAGAGAGGTGATCACATCACCTGCTTTCACGCTGGCCTTTTCCGCTGGCGAACCAGAGTTCACGTCGCGAACGAGTATTCCTTCGCCATCGGGAGCACCGAAAAATGCGCCGAGCTGTCCGCTCAGATCTTCCGCATCAATGCCGAGCCGGGGCTGCCCGCCGAGGAGCATGCTGCCGTTCCACTCCATCGAAGGGATTTCGGGGATCTCCGGCATCCGGAAAGCAAAGGTCCCGGGCGTTGGCGTCACCATCTTCATGGCGTGACGGCGCGCTCTGGACTTGCCGAGAGTCGCGCTGATGGTTTGCGCGCGGCCATCGCGCCATACGGTGAGCTGGATGCTGCGGCCCGCAGGAATCTCATGGATCATGCGGCGAAATTGCGCTGCTCCTTCGACGCGCTGTCCGTTAATTTCCGTCACGACGTCATTTTCCTTGAGGCCGGCCTTGGCCGCGGGGCTTTCCGGAACGATCTTTCCCAGGACCACGCCGCGCTCGGCAGAGAGCTTCAATTCCTTGGCTTTGTCGGCCGTCACTTCATGGGTTTCGACGCCGAGCCAACTCGAACCGTCGTCGCCGATGACGATATTCAGATCATCCGTTTCGATGCTCGGCAGGACTTCGATCTGCTTGGAGTCCTGATCTTCCGGAGCGAGAGCCCGCGCGGACTCCGCGAGAACTTCTGTGTCAGCGAGTTCTGCCTCTTGATCTTGCCAGCTCTCGAGCTGCGCCTGTAATTTTGCCTGCAGCTCATCGATCCTTTGCTGCAAGCGTGCGATCGTAGAATCATCGGGCTTTTGCGGTCTTGCGGAACTGGCGGGCAGAGCAATCAGCGCCAGCCCAAGGGCCACAACACCACCAATGGTAAACAAATTTCGTTTGTTCATTGTCGTCCCATCCTCCTCAGCGGTTAGACGCACCAGAAGGAAAAGCGTCAGACGGTTGACCGCAGAATGACCACCCGAATCCCGCCATTCACGGTGCGCAAATGAATCGGCGCGCCCCCGCGGCCCAATTTGCCATGCATTTCCCGCGGACGCTGGTTACTCTCCATCGTCATGGGGAGTTCGGAAGAGAAGTTTCCATTCAGGCAGCGAGCTTCGACATCCGCCTGCATGTCGGGTGGCACGGCGAGGACGAGGGAACCGTTTGTGGTTTCCGCTGTCACGCCCGTCTTGTCAGGAAGATGCGCCAACTCCAGGTGCACATTGCCGTTGGTGGTGTGCGCATGAACGCTCCCGCCGGCCTCAAAGACTTCGATGTTGCCATTCACGGTGTGCAGGTCTTCCACGGTTTCGACTCCGGCAATGCGCAGCGTGCCGTTCACCGTGCCGATATGCTCGACGCGGGCGCCGTGCGGAACGTGAATGTTGTAATCCACGGCTACTTCCACGCCCTCGTTTTGCGGATAGCGAGTGACGATGGTGATGACCTCCGGCTTGGCGTCAACCTCGATGGAAACGCGCTCAAGATCCGACTCCTTGTGTTTCGCGGTCTTTACCGCGTGGATTTCAATCTCGTTGCGGTCCCAGCCCTGCACGTCCACGGTTCCGTTGACGTTCTGCAATTCCAGGGCACCCCCAGCTTGCAGAGGATACGTTTGATTGAACTCCTTGCTGATGGCGAAGCTGGGAATGGCCCAGATAACGGCCAGAAGCAATACAAATAGAGCAGTCGCGCGGAGAGCTGGACGAAGCATAACGTTCTACCCCCTTCGAGTACGTGCTACCAACGAGAACCGAGGACTAGAAATTCGCTTGCGCCGAGGCGGCTGCCGCTCAGTGCAACTGAAAATTAAACGTCACGGTCGAAATCACTTCGACCTGCTTGCCGTTCATGGAAGCCGGTTTTGCCCGCCACTGTTTCACGGCGGCGATGGCGGCATCGGCGAGCGCTGGTTCGCCTTCAATAAGTTTCTGCACTTCGATGCTGCCGTCTTTCTTTACCCGCACCTGGAGCTTCACAAAGCCTTGCAAGCCAGCACGCTGTGCGAGCGCCGGATACGAAGGCTTCGGAGAATTGACGAGCCGCTTCTGGAATTCGTCAGGATCTTCGCTGATTCCGCCACGGAAACTGCGTTCAAGCCAGTCGAGCCAGCTTTCGAGCCGGTCGGTCTTGGCTTCTGGTGGAGTCGACGCTTCGGGTAAGGCCGGGGTTGATGGCACTGCTCCGAGGGAAAACGATTCCGAAGGGAACCCATTTTCTGTCAGTCTCTTGTTGAGGCGGTCCACCTGCTCGCGGATGAGCGATTCGTGAAGAGCAATCTCAGAATCCAGGAACTGCAGACGAATTTTTCCGGCCGTAGTTTTCAATTTGAGCGGCGCGCCGCCCCCATTCAAAACAGCCATGGCATGTACGGGACCGGAGCCACTGGTGGACGACTGCATCGTCAAGTGCAGCGCAGGATCCGCTTCGATGCGGCGTTCGCCCCCGTTGGCCACGGTAGCGTCGATGTTCGCTGCGAGATTCCGCGGGAGAAACACGATGATATCGCCATTGCCGGAAGCAAGCTGTGATGCGCCCGCGAGCCGCACGTTTCCGCCTCCCACAGGAGAATCTGGATTAATCCAGGCCCTAATCGTTCCGCCGGAGGTGGCCGCCTGCAGAGCGCCGGCAACTCGAGTCAGGCAGATGCTGCCGCTGCTCGATTCCAGTTCCATCGGCCCGGAAACGTACATGACACGAATCCCGCCCCCGCCGGTCTGGGCATGCACCGAGCCGCGCACTTCTCCGAAATCGATTTGTCCGCCACCGGTGCGTACGCTGACGAAATTCCCAGCATGGGCGACGGTGATGTTGCCGCCAACAGTTTCCAGTTCGGCGCGCCCTACGATTTGGCCGGCGCGGATATGGCCGCCCCCGGTGCGCAGCGAAGCGTCTCCCGCAATGTTGCCCACGTTGATGTGTCCGCCTCCGGTGAAGGCCATGAGGTCACCCGCGACATCGAGAACCTGGATGTGCCCGCCTTCCGTCTCCACTTTGGCGGCGGAGCGCCCCCTCGACGTGTCACGGAGTCCCGAAGTACCGATGCGTCCCGTCCTAATATTTCCGCCTTGGGTGTGGAGGGCGGTGGTGCCACCGATGTCTCCAGTCGTGATGTCGCCAGCCTCGGTGTCCACTTCGACGCTGTAGCCGCGCGGCACGGCGACCTCAAACTGCACCCAGAACTGGGCATCCGCGGCGCGCGCCGCTTGCGGCGGAAGCATGCCGGTGATTTCCACCCCCGAGGGGATCGACTTTGCCTTGAGAGAATAAGTATCAAGGAGTTGCTGAGCGGCGGAGCCGCGGACGTCGGTTTCGATACGCACGGTGTAGCGCACGACGGGCGCGGCGCCGGCCTCGAGTTGGCTGATGTTTACGGATCCGAGATCCGTGGTCAGCCGGAGCGTCAAACCATCCCTGGTGCTCAACACGCCGGTGCGAACAACGGAGGCGTGCTGCGAACCCGGGTCAGCGGGTTGGGTGTGTTCAATAGCCGCTGGTTCCTTAGCTTCGGCCGCAAAAACCGGCGGTGCGATCCGTGCAGCAGAAAAAACGAGTGCCAAAACGTGGAACAGCGCCACACAGCGCGCGATGGAAAATAGCTTGGGATGGAAACTTACGTTCATCGTCAAACGAAATTCCTTGCCGTCTGATCGGCTACTGTACTTCGCGCGGGCCAATCTGCCGCAAAGCGGCGGCGCTGCGCAACCGAACATAGCGGCTGGGATCCTGATGTTGCAACTGTTCGAGCACGCGAACCACGCGTTCCACGGACTGGTCTTCTTCCGGACTGCCGGGTTTCACCGATTGCGTGGCGTTGCCCACCTCGGGCGCCATCCCTTCCGTATCGCCGTGCTGCAAAGATCCAACAAGCACATTGACCGCTTCAACGCGCACGCCCGGATTGGCATCATACTCCAGCGCATCAAGCAGAGCCTGCCGGACGTCATCATCCGAAGCCGCATCACGAAGCGACTCCAGGGCTTTCATGCGCACCGCGGCATTCTGATCCTTGCGGGCCGCGACGATCAGAGCCTTGCGTACTTGCTGATCCCGCGCCGCCGCCTTCAGCGCTTCGAGGCAATCGAGGCGGATCCCGGAGTCGAAGCGCTCCCCATTTTCAACCACGTAGGTGAGTACACGGCGCATATCGCTGTCTTGAACGTTGCCGGAGAGAATCAGCGGCTGCTCGGCGCTAAGCTGCAATTGCACGTCGGGAGCGCCTGAGCCTGCGGAAGGCGAAAAGTTAATGCCACCGACAACCATCTTCGAAAGCTGGTCATCCGTAAGAGGCGGCTTGGCCAAAACGTTCACCGCCTGGCCGTTCGCGCCGCCGTTACTGCCATTTTGCAGCCACTGAAGAACTTGAGTTCCCACTACGATCCCGAAGAGGACCAGGAGGGCGCCGCTCCAGGCGGGGCGCAGCGCCATCCAGCGGCGCAGCCAGCCGAAGGGACGCCAGTGTTCCTGGATCGGAGGCGCGGAAAGATCATCGAGGGCTTCGGCAAGCTCGCTACGGCACTGCGAGAGGAGGATACCGGAAGCATCGAGTTCATCGGCGGGTTGCAGAGCGGCGATCATGGCTTCCTGGAGATGGCTCTCCCCGGCAAGCTGGGCGGCGCACGCTGCGCAATTCGCGACGTGTGCCTCAATCTGTTTGCGTTCCCGGTCGCTGAGTTCGTCGCAGGCGTAGAAAACCAGCAGGGGTGCTACATCTTTGCAGCTCAGTTTCTCTTCAAAAGCGCTCATCGCAAGCCTCCCAATTCGTGCCGGAGTTTGCGCGTGGCGCGGAAAAGTGAATTCTTCACCGTTTCTTCGGTGGTGCCGAGGGCATCACCAATCGCTCGGAGCTTCAGGCCCTGATAGTGCTTCATTTCAAAAACAATGCGCTCGCGTGGCGAGAGGCGCTCCATTGCCGTAGCGATGCGCGCCCTGATTTCCTTGCCGATCAAGGTGCGCTCGGGGTCCAGCGTGGGGCGTTGCTCACGCTGGCGCTCGAAGAAATCGGTGATGTCCTCCTCATGGAGGCCGGAATTCAGCTCGGGAGCCTGGTCTTCGGGTCGCGCCTGGCGGCGGCGCAGGTGGTCCAGGCAAACGTTGGTGACGATGCGGTAGAGCCAGGTGTAGAAACTGCATTCGAAGCGGAAACGATGGAGATTGCGGTAGACCTTGAGGAAGGCTTCCTGGTAGACGTCCCGGGCGTCCTCGGGGCGTTTCATGAGATTCAGCGCCAGACGCAGGACATCCCGGTCGAAGCGGCGCACCAGTTCTTCGAAAGCCGCACGGCTGCCCGCCTGCGCTTCCGCAACCAGGGCCCGCTCGTCGAGGTGGGACAAAGAGATCACCGAGGCCAGTGCGGCGTCTGTGCTACCCGAGCGACCGTTGTCATCGGCCAAAGCCAGAGCCAATCTGGGGAGCGGCATAATTCGCTTTCTTTTCGCGTGGACCAGTGTTGCCGCTTCTAAAACAACATCTTAGCTCAATTTCTAGCACTCGGCTGAACGCTGCGCACCACGCGACCACCCAATTTGGACGCACTGCTACGCCCTTGGGTGAGCACCACTTCCCACTATAACAACGGCGAAGTTGTGGATTTTATTTCACGAAAATTCGTCAAACGAGGCTCGCCAAGTCAAGCCCTAGTCCTCGGTTGATTGCCTAGAGGCTTGAACTGGCAGTTCCAGCGGCCCTCCCTGAATCGCCCATGCGCCACGCCACGAAGGGCCAGACGAAGAGCAGAACCAGCGCCAGCAGAACGGCATAGCCATTCGCGCGGTAGAACGAATCCGGCTGAGAGAGCAGCTCGGCGGCGCCACCGAACAAGGAAGTGCCGGCCACTATGAGGAAGCAGCCGAGAATGTTGAAGCGCATCACCTGTCGCACACCGAAAACGAGGACGCTGAGCAAGATTAGCCGGGCCAGGAATTGTTTTGCGAGGTCGGCGGGGCTGCCCCAACTCCCACCGGTTAGAGCGAGCGCACCGACGAGCAGAAGCAGCAGGCGCAGCGCGGGTTGACGCACCTGCGCTGCAAAGAATGTGGCAATCGCCGTGACGAGACCAGTAAGAAGGAGTCCGCGGAGCACTGTTCCTCCGACAATCGATGCGGCGGGGAGCAGGGCGTCAAAGTCCAGGCCGAACGAAGCCTCGAGCGAGCGATGTACTGTCGGCCAATGAGTTGACGCAACTGCGAGGAGACGCTCGAGTCCAAGCAGACCTGCTGTTCCGCCTAAACCGATCCAAAGAGCGTCACGGTAGTAACCGCCGGGCATCCCAGCCCAGCTAGGCAAACGATCTTCCCCGAACGCCCGGCTGGCGTAATACCACGCCATGCCAAACAGCAGCGCGATTCCGCCGAAATAGAGAGGAGCTCCCAGCAGTGCGCCGATGGCAATCCCGCCAAACATCATCTTGAGCGGAATGGCGGTATTGTAGGCATTCAAGAAGCTGGGGACGCGGTTGCCGAGCAGGAAGACCACCAGATAACCGCAGAGCCCCCACACCGACCAGAACGCGATGCGCCTCCAGGGAATCGAGCGCGCGGCTTCTGATTTCTGGCTCTTCAGAAAAAGAATGAGCGCGGTGAGGCCGAGACCCGCGAAAAATAAGATGGGAATCGCGTAACGGAAGACGGTTCGAAAGAGCGAGAGTTCTTCTTGCTTGCGGCGCCAGTCGTCGGGAATCTTAATGAAAGTCCGATAGTTTGTGACCTCGTTCCCCAATACTTGCATTTCGATCCGGGTGTGCGCGCTGTTAGGGTCGTACACGCCCAGGAAAACACTTGGTGCGGGAATCGAACGATTCTGCTCCCAGGTCAGTGTGTGATCAATGCGATGCGGCCGTTTATCCGAAGTGGATTCGACCAATGTCCAATCCTTAACATCGAGTTTCTTCTCATCGCGTAGGAAATTCTCCGCCCGCGCAACAGCTTCTTCTTTTGTGAGCGACGCGCCAGGTGTTTCTTCCGCAAGCGTATGCCGCACCGAGTGCAGCGACCCGTCGGGCCGTAGGATGACGGCGAACTCTTCCGGCTGACTGTCGCGGAAGTAGCGCACGCGCCAGAGCGCGGCTGGAACGCGCTCGGAGTAGAAGGCGTTGATTCCCGCAATCCCGATTTGCTGTCGCAGATATTCATTCACAACCGGATCGGCGATATCGACGAAAACGGTGGCGTGGTAATACGAACTCGGATCAATGCTGCGCTGGCGCATGATCTGGTCCGCGTGTGCGCGGGCCGTGCGCGCATTGACGGAGAGTTTCAGGTATTCGCCGATGGCCTGCGGCTTCAGTCGCCACGCCAGCACGCCTCCGGCAAGCAAGCACACGGCGAGGAAAGCGATCATGCCGGGAGAAAGGGCGTCGTAACCTCTTGATCTGAGTTCAGAAGTTGCGGCTGCGGGTTCGCTCCGGAGATCGATTTCCGGCGCGCTCTCCGCCCGATTGAGAAGGTCATCGCCACTCTCGAACCTGCCGCGAGTCAAATAGAAAATGCAGGAGAAGGCCAAGGGCGCAAGTGCGGCCGCGCCCACCACCACGCCGGATATCTTGAAATAAAGACTGTTCGAACGGATGAGCAGCAACCCGACCAGCGACGCATCAACGGTGTAATGCCAAATGAGCGTTGCGAGGATGCCCCAGCGCAACATCACAATGCCGGCGACGATGCCGATGATGCCGACCTCAATCCCGCGAATGTAGCCAGGTTCCTGCGGATACGCGCTGTGAAGAAAACTCCAGGAAAACGCCGGCAAGATGACGGCAAGGACCCGGGACTTGGTAACGCGCTCGACGAATGGTATGGCAAAAAGGCGAAACAGAAATTCCTCGCTGGTGGAGGCCATGAGCCCGATAGCCACGCCCGCGATCCAGGGAAAGGAAGTGTTGACCGCATCGGAGTAGTTCAGATCCTGCGGCGCCCAAACGCCAAAACGGCTGCCCACCATGTAGAAGGCGACGATGAAGCCGATGTGAGCCGCTGCCAACGCCAGTCCCACAACAGCCGAGGAGAAGAATTCTTTCGAACGAAGCCCGCGCAGCGTGAAGGCCTTCGAAAGCTGCATGCGATCCGGCTGATAGGCGCGGTAGAGCGGCTCCCCGCCAGGGAGCACTAGCGTCACCATCAGCGCCGTCCCCAACGCGGAGGCTAGAGCTATTCCCAGACGGAGCAAGACGAAGCTGCTATAGGAATCGTGCGTGTCGTAACCTGCCCGCGCGAATTGCCACTGATTCAGTTCCATCAGGAAAAAGAGTGCCGCAACGATTACGCCCAATTTGATGGCCCCGCCCCAGCTTGTTTGTCCGTGCTTTGTGAGCGTGATGCCCATCCAGAGCGCGCTGCCGAGCAACAGAATGTACGGGATGATGGCGACCTGGTTGTAAAAAACATTCGAAGAACGAAGTTGCTGGTAGCTGCGCTGCCATGCTTCGGGTACGTGCAGGAACTCCTCGCTGCCGCCGACCTTGTCGCCTTGCAAGGTTACTTGCAGACGGTAGGGGGCGTCTTTCGCGCGGAACCCGTGCTTTTCCCATGTAAAAGCCCAATCCAGACGGTTCGGCCGCTTGTTCGAATTGGCCTCTTCCGGGAGAAGGTCCCAGCCGCTCAGATCGAGTCCGAGTTTCGCGCTGAGATAGTTTTGCGCGGCGGATTGGGCGATGGCGCGGTCGAGCGAGGCTCCGGCGCGCGATTCCTCGATTTTGTGATCGTAGCCGACGATCTGTCCCGCGGGACTTACGCGAACGCGGAATTCCTCTTCCTGTTGCGGCTTGAAGAAACGCACGTCCCAGAACCAGATATTCAGCTCGGAGGACATGAGCTTGTTCGCTTGCTGCAAACCGAGCTGGCGCTCGAGGTAGACCTTGGCATTGTCGTCGACATCGAAAACAATTGTAGATTGGTAGCCGCTGACGTTCTCACCAAGGCCGACGACGAATTTCTGCGCGCGTGCCAGCGCTTCTTCGCGAGAGACCTGAAAATTGACGGACGCTTCGGGGAAAGCGCGGAAAAAATACTTGTAGGCGAATACCGCCCCGAGAATTCCCGCCACCACCCAGAGGAGCAGCGCGCGCTTGTCGGAAGCTGTCAGACGGTCTCCCGTCACATGAACCTCCCCGTTTGGGACACGGAGTCCTCACTCTATCGATACGGATGGCAGGGACGCAAGTTTCGCCGCTGCCATATGTTCGCAGCGGGGATGATATAAAGATGATGACAATGGCGATGAACCTCAGCACCGAAGTACGCATGATCAAAGGCGTGGGCCCGCAGCGCGCCGAACAGCTCGCGCAGCGCGGCATTTACACGCTCGAGGATCTCCTGGGGTACCTCCCATTTCGCTATGAAGATCGCATCCATTTTTCCAAAGTGAAAGACATTCAGCCGAACGGCACGTATACCATTCGCGCGCGCGTGATGAGCGGCCAGGCCGTGCGCAGTATGCGTGGCCGCGACGCCATCTATCACCTGCTCGTGCAGGACGAAGCGGGCGGTTCGCTGCCGTGCAAGTTTTTTCACGGCGGCTATCTCGAAGGGCGTTTGAAGCCCGGGCAACTGCTCATTCTTCACGGCAAGGCGGAGGTCGACAAGCTGCGCCCCGCGCGGCTGGAGATGATCAATCCGCAGATCGAAACGCTGAGCAGCGAGGAGATGGATTCCACCGAAGTCGGCAGAATCGTGCCGATCTACGAGGCCATCGGCACCTTTGGCTCCCGGCAGATTCGCCGCGCGATGTACGCCGCCGTGCAGCTCATCGATCAGAGAATGCCGGATGTCTTGCCGGAGGGATTGCGAGCGCGGCTCTTCTATCCCGCGCGCGGTGAAGCTCTGATTCACACGCACTTCCCGGAACCCGGCGAATCCCTCGAAGCTCTGAACACGTTTCGTTCTCCCGCGCAGCAGCGGCTCATCTTCGAAGAATTTTTTCTCTATCAACTCAGCCTCGCCTTGGACCGCCAGGCCACCCGCAAGGAAAACGCCATCGCTTTCCGCTTGCGCGAAGACGCCGTCCGCGAAGCGCTCAAGCGCATCCTCCCCTTCAAGCCCACGATGGCGCAGAAGCGCGTTCTCGCCGAGATCGCCGCGGATTTGGAAAAACCCGCCCCGATGAATCGTCTCCTTCAAGGCGACGTCGGCAGCGGCAAAACCATCGTCGCGCTGCAAGCGGCGGTGATCGCCATCGAAAACAGTACGCAAGCGGCGCTGATGGCTCCCACGGAAATTCTCGCCGTGCAACATTTTCTTTCCGCGCGGCGCATCCTCGCCAAAGCAGGCTATCGCGTGGAGCTGCTGATCAGTGGCCTGAAAGCTTCGGAGAAAACCGCAGCCCTCGATCGCATTCGCTCTGGCGAAGCGCAATTCGTTATCGGCACGCATGCGCTGATCGAAGAAAACGTCGAGTTCGCTCGCCTCGGCTTCGT
>WNEZ01004027.1_pt1 | contig 15555 bp, 17 predicted proteins | sample 5400521 | NCBI WGS metagenome assembly WNEZ01 (sample SAMN13153339, study PRJNA577476) | soil metagenome | isolation source: 120 cm saprolite under Douglas fir tree site 2 hole 1 replicate 1 | place: USA:California | collected 2015-04-18
GCGCAGCTGCTCGAGGACGGCACGACCGCGCCCGTGCCGTCTGGACAGACCATCACGCTCTCGCTGGGCGCGCAGAGCTGCGCGGGGACGACCGATGCGAGCGGTATCGCCGGCTGCACGCTGATCTTCAACGGGTCAGTCGGACCCCAGCCGCTCAAGGCCGACTTCGCGGGAGACGCGTACTACCTGCCGTCCGCCGACACCGGCAAGACCGCGATCGTGTTCGCCTTCCCGAGCCACGGCGCCTTCGTGCTCGGCGATGACACCGTCGCGGCGGCCACGCCGTCGACCGTCGTGACCTGGTGGGACAGCTCCTGGTCGAAGCTCGTCGATCTCTCGAGCGGAGACAGCCCCTCCGGGTTCAAGGGTTTCGCGGACACGGTCGTCACTCTGCCTACGACCTCGCCCGCCAATAGCTGCGGCAGCACGTGGACGACGACGCCGGGGAACAGCCCGCCGCCAACGACAGATGTGCCCTCGTACATGGGCGTGATCGTCGCGAGCTCGGTCACCAAGTCGGGGAGCACGATCAGCGGGAACTTCGCCGAGATCGTCGTGGTGATCACCGATCCCGGGTACGCACCGGCTCCGGGTCACTCCGGGACGGGCCGGATCGTGGCGACCTTCTGTCAATAAGCCTGTGCGTCAGGCGACGGGGTGGCCGACATCGGCCGCCCCGTCGTCCGAGGGAGATGCTGTGGCGGACACGAAGAAGCGGACCCCCGCCGCCGAGTACGTCGCGGAGTGCTTCTGGCCCGGCGTGACGAAGGCCGAGCTCGTTCGGCTCGACGCGCGCGTCCTCGCAACCGTGGGTGACACGAACGACGCGTCGGGCCACGTGCGCTACTTAGGCGCCTTGCTCCTGCCCACCGATGAGGTGGTGTTCTGCTTCTTCGACGGCCCATCGGCCCAGGCGGTGGAGGTCGTTGCGCGCCGGGCGAAGATCCCCTTCGACCGGATCCTGCGGTCCCTCAGCGTCGGGGGTGCCGGGCGCGACTAGCGTCCGTAGAGCTCCATCACCTCGCGGCGGAACGGCACCCCGGCCTTGGCGCGCAGGCGCTCGAACTCGTCGATGTCCCACTCGCCGACGAACGTGACCGCGACACCGACCTCACCGGCGCGCCCGGTCCGACCGACGCGGTGCGTGAACGTATCCGCGTCCTCCGGCAGGTCGTAGTTGATCACGTGGCTGATGTCTTCGATGTGCAGCCCGCGCGCCGCGAGGTTGGTCGCGATCAGGACCTTGATCTCGCCGCTCCGGAACTGATCGAGCGTCCGCTCGCGTTCGCGTTGCGACAGATCACCATGGATCGCCGCGACCTTCTGCCCGCGGCGCTTCAGGTCGTCGTAGAGCTTGTCCACGCCGCGCTTGGTGTGACGGAATACGAGTACCTGATCGGTCTCCCAGCGGCGCAGGAGCTCGGCGAGCGCCCTCGGTTTGTCCTGATCGAGGACCTCGACGTAGACCTGCTCGATCGCCTCGAGGTTGGGCTGACCCGGATCGATCGCGATCTGCGCAGCGTCTTTCGTGAAGCGATGAGCCAGGTCGCGGACCTCGCCGGACAGCGTCGCGGAGAAGAGCGCGGTCTGCCGCTTCGTCGGGCACAGGCGCAGCAGCTTGCGCACGTCCGGTGCGAAGCCCATGTCGAGCAGCCGGTCCGCCTCGTCCAGCACGACGACGCGGATCCCGTCCAGCGTGAACGTTCCGCGATCGATGTGATCGAGGAGCCGGCCGGGCGTCCCGATCACGATCGGCACGCCCCGTTTGAGCGCCCGTTCCTGCGGACCGTATGGAACGCCGCCGTAGATCGCGACCTCGTGCGTATGGCGGAACTTCCCGAGCGCGCCGAACTCGCGCGTCACCTGGACGGCCAGCTCGCGGGTCGGCACGACGACGAGCGCCTGCGGGCGCTTCTCGTCCGGGTCGATGCGCTCGATGATCGGTATCGCGAATGCCGCGGTCTTGCCCGTGCCGGTCTGCGCCTGCGCGAACAGATCGCGGCCCGCGCGCAGTACCGGGATGGCCTCCTGCTGCACCGGGGTCGGCGCCATGAAACCGAGCTCGTCGATCGCGCGCGCGATGTCGGGATGGATCTCCAGCGTGCCGAAGCGCCCCGTGGCTAGCTCTGTCACTCCCCGTTGCGTCGCTGGCCGTGGTCCAACATCGTCCTCATCCGCTTCCAAGTATCGCGCGGACATCGCGGCTATGCTCGCCATGTGCCCGGATCGTTTCGCGTCGCGCGCGTTCTCGGCATCGACATCCGCATTCACATCTCGTGGGTGCTGATCTTCTTCCTCATCACGATCAGCCTTGCGCAGCAGCAGTTCGCTCTCATCTTCCCGACCTCGGAGCTGAAAGCCCTGGCCACGGCGGCGATCGCGGCGGTGCTCTTCTTCACGTCGGTGGTGGCGCACGAGCTCGCCCACGCGCTCGTCGCGCGGCGCTTTCATCTGCCGGTGTCGTCGATCACGCTGTTCATCCTTGGTGGTGTCGCAAGTCTGACCAAGGAGCCCGCGACCGCGAAGTCGGAGTTCTTGATGGCGGCAGCGGGCCCCTCCACCAGCCTCGTGATCGCGGGCGGCGCGTTTGGTCTCTCAAAGGTGCTCGCCGGCTCGATCGGCGTCGCTCCGACCCTCCTTCCGGTCATGGCGATCACCGACTACCTCGCCCAGATCAACTTCTACGTCGCGTTGTTCAACCTCGTGCCGGGTTTTCCGCTCGACGGGGGCCGCGTGTTGCGCTCGGCCATCTGGGCAGTTGGTGGCGATCGCGCTTTCGCGACGCGAGTGGCGGCCCGCGGTGGCCAGATCGTCGCCGTCCTCCTGTTCCTCATCGGCGCGAATGCGACGTTCCTCGAGGGCGAGCCCACCGGCCTCTGGTTCTGGATCATCGCGTTCTTCCTGTTCAATCTCGCGAGCGCCTCGCTGCAGCAGGAGCGCGTCACCTCCGCGGTCGGCAGCGTTCGGGTGCGTCAACTCATGACGACCGACTTCCGCTCAGTGCCGCCGGCGATCTCGATCGGGCAATTGATCCGCGACGTCGTCCTGCCGAACAACCTCCAGGCGATCCCGGTCGTCGCGCAGGACCGGCTCGTTGGACTCGTCACGATCGCGGATCTCCGCAAAGTCGAGCAGGACCAATGGCCAACGACCCCGGCGCTAGCGCGTGGTCGAGGCGATCGCCGCGCGGTACGAGGATGAGCTCGAGGCCGAGACCGCCGCGGGGTACCTGCGCTCGCTGGGCATCGAGGCGCGGGTGCGATTCCAGGCGTCACTGGGACTACCACGTTCGGCCGTCCCGATACGCGTCATCGCGCCGACCGGCGCCTTCGAGCTCCTCGTTCCGGCCACGGACATCGAGCGCGCCCGGAATTCGCTCGTGCCCGCAGGACCGCCGCCGCCGCGACCGCAGCGTTACCGCTGGCTCGGCTGGGTCCTCATCATCGTGTTGCTTGCGCCGCTGTTGATCAATTGGCTCGTGAGCCTGATCCGGACTCTCTTTTGACGAGCGTTCTGATCTAGATCGCGAGCGCGAGCGCGATCTGCGCGGCGACGCGCGCGTTCGCGCGAAGCAGTGACAGATTCGCGGCGAGGCTGCGCCCGCCGGTGGCATCGCTGAGCTGTGCGAGCAGGAACGGCGTGAGCGCCGCGCCGCGGACGCCCTGCCGCTCCGCGGCTTGCAGCGCGCGCGCGACCTCCGCTTCGGCCTCGCGCCGGTCGAGCGCGTCGCCGGCCGCGATCGGAACGGCGATCACGATCCCGGCGCCGCGCGCGAGCTGCTCGCGCGCGACGCGCGCCGCCGCGAGCGCGTCGTCGACGCGATGCTCGAGCGGCAGACCGCTCGAGCGCACGTAGAACGCGGGCAGCTCACCGGTTCCGTAGCCCACGACCGGCACGCCGAGCGTTTCGAGCCGTTCGAGCGTCAGCGCGAGGTCGAGCACGAGCTTCGCGCCCGCGCACACGACACACACCGGGTGGCGCGCGATCGCCTCGAGGTCCGCGGACTCGTCGAAGGAGCGCTCGCCGCCGCGGTGAACACCGCCGATCCCGCCGGTCGCCATCACGTTGATGCCCGCGCGCGCCGCGATCTCCACCGTCGCGGCGACGGTCGTCGCGCCGAGGCCGCGACGCGCCAGCACCGGCGCGAGATCGCGGAGTGAGACCTTCGCGACCCCCGGGTCGTCCGCGAGGCGCACCAGGAGCGCGTCGTCGGCGCCGACGACGGCCCGGCCGTCGGCGATCGCGATCGTCGCAGGTGTGGAGCCCAGGCCGCGCACCTCTTCCTCGAGCGCGCGAGCCGCTGCGAGATTCTGTGGTCGCGGGAGGCCGTGCGCGATCACGGTGGATTCGAGCGCGACGACAGCGCGGCGCGCCGCGAGCGCCGCAGCCACTTCGGGGTGGACCGCGAGGTTCACCTAGGCGCGACCGCGGGCGTGACCGGTCTCGCCGGTGCCGCCGGCGAGGAGCTCGATGGCGTGGGGGAGCACCGGCAGCAGGACCTCGAGCGATTCGCGCACCGCGCGCGGCGAGCCCGGCAGGTTCACGACGAGCGTCGCTCCGACCGCGCCCGCGACGCCACGCGAGAGCATCCCATGCGGTGTCTTCTCGAGCGATCGCGCCCGGAGCGCCTCGGCGATCCCGGGCACCTCGCGGTCGATCACGCGCCGCGTCGCCTCGGGCGTCACATCGTTCGGCGACAGGCCCGTGCCGCCGCTGGTGAGCACGACGTTGGCGCCGGCGCGCACTGCGCTGAGGATCGCGGTCGCGACGCCGCCGACGTCATCGGGCACCAGCTCGGTGTGGACGATCTCGTGACCCGCGGCGGTGAGCGCGTCGCGCATGGCCGGCCCGCTCTCATCGACTCGCTCGCCCGCGGCGCCTCGGGTGCTGACCGTGATGATCGCGGCGCGCACGGAGGTCACTCGGCGCGGTACTCCCCGCTCCGTCCGCCGCTCTTCGCGACGAGACGCACGTCGGTGAGCCTTGCACCTCGTTCGATCGCTTTCAGCATGTCGTACAGCGTCAGGCCCGCGACGGTCACCGCCGTCAGCGCTTCCATCTCGACGCCGGTCTGCGCGGTCGTCGCGACCGTCGCTTCGATCGCGATCCCTTTCGCCTCGATGACGAGCTCGACGCTCGCGTGCGTGATCGGCAGTGGATGCGCGAGCGGGATCAGCTCCGACGTCTTCTTCGCCGCCATGATGCCGGCGAGGCGCGCGCTCGCGAGCACGTCGCCCTTCGGCGTGCGGCCGTCGCGCACCAGCGCGAGCGTATCGCTCGACAAGGCGAGCATGCCCCGCGCGGTCGCGCGCCGCTCGGTCACGGCTTTCGCGCCGACGTCCACCATCCGCGCCGCGCCGCGCTCGTCGATATGCGTCAACGTCTTGCGCGCCGGACGCGCGACGGCGGCGCGCTTCCGTTCCGGCACTAGTGGTCTTCCATGCGATCCGTCAGCAGCACGTTCACCGTGTCGCCGGGCTCCGCTGCCGATGCGGACTCGGGCAGGTCGACGAGGCAGTTCGCGAGCGACATCGAGCGCAGGATCCCCGAGCCCTGCGGGCCCGTCGAGCGCACGGTGCCGGCCGCGGCGTCGTGGATCCCGCGCGCGAACATGCGCAGACCGGTCGGCTTGTCGATCCGGTCGAGCAGACGCGCCGTCGCGCGGGGGCGGTGCAGCTTCGTGCGGCCCGCCATCTTCAGCAGGGCGGGTCGCACGAATATCTCGAACGTGAGCAGCGCGGACACCGGATTGCCCGGGAGGCCGAAGATCGGGACGGCGCCGCGTTTGGTGCGCAGCTCGCCGAACGCGAGCGGGCGCCCGGGACGGATCGCGATCGACCAGAAGTCCATCTGCCCCATCGCGTTCACGACCGGCTTCACGTGGTCGTGGTCGCCGACGGAAACTCCGCCGCTGGTCACGACGAGGTCGCCGAACGCGGCGTTGCCCAGCGCGTGCCGGAGGTCGTCGGCCGAGTCGCGCGCGATACCGAGCTCGAACGCGGCACATCCGGTCGCGCGGACCGCGGCCGCGAGCGAGTAGCGGTTCGCGTCGCGGATCTGCCCGGGGCCCGGCTCCTCATCGATGTCGACGAGCTCGTCGCCGGTAGAGAGCACCGCGACGTTGGGGCGGCGCACCACGCGCACCTTCGCGCGACCGATCGACGCAAGCACGCCGATCTCGGGGTGTCGCAGCACCGTCCCGCGGGCGAGCACGGTCTCACCGCGCCGCAGATCCTCGCCCGCCTGCCGGACCGCGACACCCTGCCCCGTCGCCGCGTTGATCGTGACGACGTCGGCGCCGTTGTCGGTGTCCTCGACGCGCACGACGGTATCCGCCCCATCGGGCATCGGTGCGCCGGTCATGATGCGCATCGCTTCGCGCGCCCCCACCGCGCGCTCGGGAATAGCGCCCGCGCCGACCACGCCAACGACGCGAAGGCTGACACCAGCCCGCGTCACGTCGGCGCCGCGCACCGCGTAGCCATCCATCGCGGAGTTGCGGAACGGCGGCACGTCGCGATCGGCCACGGCGTCCTCGGCAAGCACCGCGCCGAGCGCGTCGAGGAGGCCGACATCCGTCGGCTCGAGCGGCGCGATCCGCGCGAGGATGCGGCTCTGCGCTTCGTCGACGCTGAGCGTCGAGACCGCTGCGCGCGCCGCGCTGGGACTGATGGGCATGGCCAGGAGTCTAGGAGGCGCGCGGGCTGGGCTCCACGGAGCCTCAGACTCTAGCGACAGCGGTCATTCCGATAAGAAAACCTCGCAACTGCTAGCATTCCAGCCAATGCCGTCGCGCTATCGCATCGGTGAGGCCGCCGCGATGCTGGGAGTCAGCGCCGACACCGTTCGCCGCATGATCGACCGCGGCGACCTGCGCTCGCGCCGGACCACCGGCGGTCAGCGCCTGATCGCGGCCGTCGATATCGCGGCGCTGCTGGCGTCCCGCTCGCGTCGCGAGGGCAAGGGCCTGACCGGCGAGTCATCGGCGCGCAATCGGCTCGCCGGCATCGTGACGCGGGTGGTGAAGGATCGCGTCGCGGCCCAGGTCGAGGTCCAGGCCGGACCGTACCGGCTCGTTTCGCTCTTGACCCGCGAAGCGGTGGACGAGCTCGAGCTCGGCCCCGGCGTGCGCGTCATCGCCGCTGTGAAGGCGACGAACGTCGTCATCGAGCTGCCGCGATGAGGGCAGGAGGCCTGCTGGTGGTGCTGGTCGTGCTGCTCGCGCTCGCGTCGTGCGGCGGCGGCGCGCCGCAGTCGTTGACGTCGAGTGCGACAGCACCCCCGAGTGGTACGATCACGGTCTTCGCCGCGTCATCGCTCACCGACGCGTTCCGCGGCGTAGGCGACGAGCTGACCGGTCGCTACCCCGGGGAGCACTTCATCTTCAACTACGGCTCATCGTCGACGCTCGCGACGCAGATCATCAACGGTGCGCCGGCGGACGTGTTCGCGTCGGCCGACGACCCGAGCATGAAGAAGGTCGCCGATGCCGGACTGGTGCAGGGCTCGGCCTCGGTCTTCGCGGCGAATCGACTGCACATCGCGGTCGCGCCGGGCAACCCCAAAGCGATCGCGTCGCTGGCCGACCTCGCGCGCCGCGACCTCGTCGTCGTGCTCGCGGCGCCGAGCGTCCCCGCGGGCAGGTACGCGCTCGACGCGCTCGGCAAAGCCGGCGTGGCGCTCGTGCCCGCGAGCCAGGAGCTCGACGTCCGCGCCGTGCTCAACAAGGTCGCGCTGGGAGAGGCTGACGCCGGCATCGTGTACGTCACGGACGTCATGTCGGCCATGGGGCGCGTGGCCGGCGTCGACATCCCCGAACAGCACCAGGTCGTCGCGCGCTATCCCGTCGCCACGCTCCGCGACTCGCGAAGGGGGTCGCTGTCGTCGCTCTTCGTGGAGTTCCTGCTCGGACCCGACGGTCAGCGCGTGCTGGCTTCGTTCGGCTTCACGCGCCCGTGACGAGCGAGCCGATCCCGCGACCGTTCGCCGTCCTCGCCGCGTTCGCGGCGGCGCTGTTCCTTCTGCCGCTGCTTGGTCTGCTCGTGCGCTTCCCATGGACAGAGGCCGTCGGCGCGCTCACGTCGCCCGAGATCCTCACCGCGGCCGGGCTCTCGCTGGTCACCTCGATCTCCGCGACGGCGCTCTCGATCGTGCTTGGCGTTCCGCTGGCGATGGTCTACGCGCGGGCGCGTTTTCGCGGACTGCGCGTCGTTCGCGCGCTCACGACGCTCCCGATGGTCCTGCCACCGGTGGTCGGGGGCGTCGCGCTGCTCGTGGCCTTCGGGCGCCGCGGGATCGTGGGTCAGTTCCTTGACTCGGTGTTCGGGATCCGCATCCCGTTCACGACCGCTGCCGCGGTGCTGGCCGCCACGTTCGTCGCCATGCCCTTTCTGGTGCTCACGGTCGAGGCGGGCCTGCGCTCGATGGATCGCCGCTATGAAGAGGCGGCCCGTTCGCTCGGGGCGGGTCGGTGGATGGTGTTCCGCCGCGTCACGCTCCCGCTCGTCGCGCCCTCGCTCTACGCCGGCGCGGTGTTGTGCTGGGCGCGCGCGCTGGGCGAGTTCGGCGCCACGATCACGTTCGCCGGGAACGTTCCAGGCAGCACGCAGACGCTTCCCCTCGCGGTCTACCTCGCGCTGGAGACGCGACCGGAGGCGGCGATCGCGCTCAGCCTCGTGCTGCTCCTGCTCTCGCTCGTGGTCCTCGTCGCCCTGCGCGATCGCTACCTGCCCACCAGCTGATGCTGAAGGCCGACATCCAACTGCGCCTGGGCGCGCTGGACCTCGATGCCGCCCTCGAAGCCGCTCCGGGCGAGGTCGTCGCGCTGCTCGGTCCGAACGGAGCGGGCAAGACCACGTTCCTGCGTGCCGTCGCCGGACTCGTCCGCGTCGATCGAGCGAAAGTGGTGCTCGATGGCGTCGTGCTCGAAGACACCGCGACCGGCGTGCGCGCCCCCACCGAACGCCGACCCATCGGCATCGTGTTCCAGCAGCATCTGCTCTTTCCGCATCTCAGCGTGCTCGAGAACGTCGCGTTCGGTCTGCGGGCCCGCCACCGGCCCGATGCACGCGCGGCCGCGATGGCCTGGCTCGAGCGCGTCGGGCTCAGGGCCTACGCTAACGCACGTCCGGCCGCTCTCTCGGGTGGTGAGGCGCAACGCGTAGCGCTTGCGCGCGCTCTCGCGATCGATCCGCGACTCCTGCTGCTCGACGAGCCGCTCTCGGCGCTCGACGCGACGACGCGCGTCGAGGTCCGTCGTGAGCTGCGCCGCCATCTCGCGTCGTTCGGCGGCGCGCGGCTGCTCGTCACGCACGATCCTCTCGAAGCCGCGGCGCTCGCGGATCGCCTCGTGATCCTCGAGGGCGGTCGCGTCGTGCAGAGCGGCCCGGTCGACGAGGTCACACGCCGCCCGCGCACGCGCTTCGTAGCGGATCTCGTCGGTGTGAACCTGTTGCGGGGCCGCGCCGACAGCGGCGTCGTCGCCCTCGAAGGCGGCCAGCAACTGACCGCGCTGGACGCCGGCCACGGCGACGTGTTCGCGGTGATCCATCCCCGCTCGGTCGCGATCCACCGCACCCATCCGGAAGGCACGCCGCGCAACGTCTGGCCCGGGACGGTCCGCTCGGTCGACCTCCTCGGCGAGCGCGCGCGCGTCGCGATCGGCGGTTCGCTGCCGATCGTCGCGGAGGTCTCGGCGTCGGCGGTGCGCGACCTCGACCTGCGCGAGCGAGCCGAGGTGTGGGTGTCGGTGAAGGCCGCCGAGGTGGGCGTCTACCCTGCGTAGGTGCTGCGTCTCGCGTCCTCGTCGCCACGCCGTATCCAGCTCCTACGACTCCTGGAGATCCCATTCGAGTCGACCGCGCCGAACGTCGATGAACCGCGCTTCGACGCTCCGGCGCGGGCGAAGGCGGATGCGCTCGCGCGATCGGGCGAGGTGACGCTCGCCGCGGACACCGAGATCGAACTCGACGGCGACCGCATGGGCAAGCCGACGGATGAGTCGCATGCCATCGCGTTGCTCGCCACCCTCTCCGGCCGCGAGCACGAGGTGCGGACCGAGGTCGCACTCGTCGCCGCGAGCGGCGCGCGACGGCACTTCGCGGTGCGTTCGCGTGTCGCGATGCACGAGCTCTCGCTCCGCCAGATCGAGCGGTACGTCACTACTGGCGAGCCGCTCGACAAAGCCGGCGGATACGCGATCCAGGGTGAGGGACGGCGGCTGGTCGAGTCGTACGACGGCTGCCTCGCGAACATCGTCGGTCTCCCGCTGTGTCACATCTACTTCGCACTCCGGCGCGCGGGCATCGTGCCGCGCGCGCGTCCCGAGATCGTCTGCCAGGAGCACTTCGACTTCGCGTGTCCGGTATGGCGCGCCGCGCAGCGTCAGGGCCGCGCCCTCCGCGACGGCGCCGAGTACCGATCATGGTCGGAGGACGTGTCGGATTAGAGTGACGGCGTGGCCGGCGACGCGACGAGCGAGCGCATCCGCGTCCTTATCGTCGACGACCATCTCGCGGTCGCGGAGGGGCTGCAAGCGCTGCTGGCGCGCCAGCCGGACTTCGAAGTGGCAGAGATCGCGAACAATGGCGAGGCCGCGCGGCGCATCGCCACAGAGCGGCGGCCACACGTGATCCTCATGGACCAGAACCTCTCTGGCGAATCGGGTGTCGTCGTCGCTTCGGCGATCCTGACGTCAGGCGTGCGAACCTCCATCGTGATGTTCAGTGGCGGGATGACGCAGGAGGAGCTCGTCGCGGCGGTCGAAGCGGGCGCCTCGGGCTATCTCATGAAGACCACGCCGGTGGTGGAGATCGTCGATGCGATCCGTCGGGCCGCGTCCGGAGAGATGCTCTTGCCTGGCGCGGAGCTGGAAGGCCTGCTGCGCCTGGCTCGCGAGCACGCAAGCAAACGTGCCGACCGACAGCGAGCGACGCCCCAGTTCACCCCGCGAGAGCGCGAGGTGCTCGCGCTCCTGGCGCAGGCAAGCGACGTCCAACGTATAGCGGAGCGGCTCGGCATCACGGTGAACACGGCGAGGGGTTACGTGCAGCAGGTGCTCGAGAAGCTCGGCGCGCATTCCAGACTCGAGGCGGTCGTGCGCGCGAACGAGCTTGGCCTGCTCGGTGCCTAGCGTCGAGCGTTAGGCAGCGGGGCGCCGCTCGCTGGTGTCGCGCGCCAGGGCGTCCTGCGCGAGCCGCAACACGGCTCCGGTCGTGACGAGCTCGGCAGTCCAGGTCGCGTCGCCCACGCGGACCTGCCACCGCGATCCGGCGAACGTGCGCACGCTGGTGGTCATCGTCCGCAGCAGCTCGTCCAGGCGCGCGCGGAGCAGCGTGGCGATGCGCGCCCCCCGTCGCTCGTCGCCGAGGATCGGCGCGATCAGCGCAACGCCGCTGTCGCCGTACCGGAACGCGCTCGCGTCGCCACCGAACAGGGTCGTGGCGCCACCAAGTGTCGCGCGGATGCAGCGGTGCACGATCGCGCGCCGGGTCGCCTCGGACGACGCGTCGACGTCCGCGACACCGAGCACGAGCGCGAACGCTCTGCCGCCGTCACGTGCTTGCGCCACCCGCTCGCGCAGCGCCCCAACGAGGACGCGGTCGAGATATGACTCGGCCACGGCGGCGGTGCGATATTCGACGGCGGGAGCTTCAGCGATCGTGCCCGCCGGTCGCACTTCCGGGTCGGGCTCGTCGACGAGGCGAAGGATCGTGGGGATGACGGCACGCCAGCGCTCGCGTTCGGCGACGCGCTCCGCCGCACCAAGCGGGGTCAATGCGACGGCCGCTTCAGGCGCCGGCACGAGGTAGCCGCCTTCGAGCAATGACTGGAGCGCACGGCCGAACGCGCCGTTCGCAAGTGGAAGGCGCTCGCCCGCGATCGTTGCGAGGAGCGTGGCGGGACGCGCGGGCGCGCGGGCGAGCGAGTCGAGCAGATAGAGGCGATAGAACGCGGTCGCGAGACCGGTCGCGGAAGGGCGGATCATGGCCGAACTCCCTGGGAGGACTCGCTCAGAGTTCGGTCGAGGCTTGCGCTAGTTCTTGCTGTCGGCCTCCATGGCCTTCGCGATCGAGGCGAGGAACTCCTTGTTCGTCTTGGTCTTGCCGAGACGCTGCAGCAGGAGCTCGGTGCCTTCGATCTGACCGACGGCGGAGAGCATCTTCCGCAACAGGATCACCTGCTTCATGACCTCGGGCGAGAGGAGCATCTCCTCGCGGCGCGTGCCCGAGGCGGGGATGTTGATCGCGGGGAAGGTGCGGCGCTCCTGCAGCTTGCGGTCGAGGATCATCTCGGAGTTACCGGTGCCCTTGAACTCCTCGTAGATCACGTCGTCCATGCGGCTGCCGGTATCCACCAGACAGGTCGCGAAGATCGAGAGCGAACCGGCCGCCTGGCCGTTCGCACCTTCGATGTTCCGCGCGGCGCCGAAGAAGCGCTTCGGTGGATAGAGCGCGACGGGGTCCATGCCGCCGGAGAGCGTGCGGCCCGAAGGCGGCACGGCGAGGTTGTACGCGCGCGCGAGTCGCGTGACCGAGTCGAGCAGGATCGCGACGTCGCGTCCGGTCTCGACCAATCGCTTCGCACGCTCGAGCGCGAGCTCGGCGACGCGCGTGTGGTTCTCGGTCGGCTCGTCGAAGGTCGACGAGAACACCTCGCCCTTGATCGAGCGGCGGATGTCGGTCACTTCCTCAGGACGCTCGCCGACGAGCACGACCATGATGTGGACGTCGGGGTGGTTGCCCGCGATGCCGTTCGCGATGTCCTTGAGCAGCGTCGTCTTGCCGGCCTTCGGCGGCGACACGATGAGCGCGCGCTGCCCGAAGCCGAGGGGATTCACGAGGTTGATGAGCCGCTGGCTGAGGTTCGCGCCCTCGATCTCGAGGTCGAACATCTCGTCGGGGAAGACGGGCGTGAGCGCCTCGAAGTTCGGTCGGCGTTTCGCGACCTCGGGGTCGACGCCGTTGACGGCCTCGACGCGCAGGAGGCTGAAGTACTTCTCGTTGTCTTTCGGTGGCCGTGTCTGCCCGGTGACGTAGTCGCCGGTGCGGAGCCCGAGGCGGCGCACCTGGCTCGAGCCGACGTACACGTCGTCGGGCGAGGGAAGGAGGCTGCGGCGCCGGAGGAAGCCGAAGCCGTCCTCGACGATCTCGAGGATGCCCTGCGCGAAGATGTTGCCCTGCGCTTCGGTCTGCGCCTGCAGGATGCGCGTGATGAGCTCGGGTTTCGCGGTGGCGGGCGTGATGTCGGTCACGCCGAACTCTTTGGCGATCGCCAACATGTCTTTCGGCTTCGCCTCGTTGAGCTCGGTGATCGTGTAGTACTTGCGGCTGGCCGCGGCGGGCGTCGCCTCGCGGCGCGTGGCTGCCGGCGTGGGCCCGTTCGTCGGGCCGTTGGTCGTGATGTTCGTCGCGTTCGAGTCGCTCGTCGCGGCAGGCGTCGCGGAAGTTGTGTTCGGTTCGGTTGCCTGTGGCTGGGTGGGTTCTGGGGTGTCCAAGCGGTGTGTGCTCCTTGCTGGTTGTGCTTGTGCTACTGCTTTACGTCCTGTGGGGACCGGGGGGCGCATCCGAGGTGTGCGCGCGCGCCCGGCAGAAGCCAATAGGGGAAATGTCGCTATAGGACAGTATACAGCGTGGTGAAGCCTCTTTCCTCATCGCTCGCTGACGAGCTGGTACGACTCTCCCGCGAGATCCATGACGATCCGGAGCTGGCGTATCAGGAGCGCCGCGCCGCGGCACGTATCGCCGCGCTGCTGGACCGCCACGGGCACGAAGTGCAGATGGGTATCGGTGGCCTCGAGACCGCATTTCGCGCTCGCGTCGGCCCACCCGGACCCTCGGTCGCGCTCCTCGCGGAGTACGACGCGCTCGCCGGTGTGGGTCACGGCTGCGGTCACAACCTCATCGCCATGACGAACGTCGGCGCCTTCTTGCACGCCACCGCGGAGAAGGACCTCGGGTTGGCGATCGAGCTCATCGGCACCCCTGCAGAGGAGGACGGCGGCGGGAAGATCGACCTGCTCAGCGCGGGCATCTTCAACGACGTGGCCTTCGCGCTCTCCACGCATCCCGCCGCACAGGGGAGCTGGGGCGTGAGCGGCACGGGTCTGGGGATCGTCGGCAAGCGCGTGATCTACCGCGGCGTCGCATCACACGCGGGCTCGTCGCCCGAGCGCGGCCGCAATGCGCTGAACGGCGTGATCCGTCTCTTCGTCGGCATCGACGCCTGGCGACAGCACCTCCCGAAGGACAGTCGCGTGCACGGGATCATCACGCATGGAGGCGACGCGGTGAACGTCATCCCCGCGCGCGCCGAGGCGAAGTTCGGGCTTCGCGCGAAGGACCTCGCGACGCTCGAAACGATGGTCGCGACGTTCACCGACGTCGCTCAGGGCGCGGCGCTCGAGACGGGCACGACGGTCGAGATCACGGACTACCTCCCGCTCTACGCGCCGGTCACGGCCAACACGAAGCTCGGCGACGTCGTTGCCGACGAGCTGCGCCGCCGCGGCGTCGAGCCGGAGCGCGGCGTGCTGGTGACCGCGTCGACCGATCTCGGCAACGTCTCGCACAAAGTCCCAACGGACTGGATCCGTTTTCCGGTCAGCGAGACGCCGATCGCCGGACACTCCGACGCGATGCGCGACGCGAGCGCGAGCGATCTCGCGCACCGGAACGCGCTGCTCGTGATCGAGGCTCTTGCCGCCGCCGCCCACCGCGTCGCCACGGACGCGTCACTCCGCCGGTCGATCCAAAATGGCGTGAAGGTGACGGCTTGACCGCCGACGCGCTGCGCTCCGAGCTCGTCGCGCTGTCGCGCGCCATCCACAGCACGCCGGAGCTGGCCTACCAGGAGCGCACCGCGGTGAAGAACATCGCCGCGCTCCTTCAGAAGCATGGCCACCAGGTCGAGCGGGACCTCGGCGGCGTCGAGACAGCGTTCCGCGCGCGGGTCGGTCCGCCCGGTCCCGCGGTGGCGTTGCTCGCCGAGTACGACGCGCTGCCGGAGATCGGGCATGCGTGTGGCCACAACCTCATCGCGATGTCGAACGTCGGCGCGTTCCTCCTCGCCGCGGAGCGCGCGAAGGACCTGGGGATCGGCATCGCGCTGGTGGGAACACCGGCCGAAGAGAGCGGCGGCGGAAAGATCGACCTCATCGACGCCGGCGTGTTCCGCGACTCGGTCGCGGTCCTCTCGTCGCACCCCTCCAGCGATCCGGACTGGGAGTTCGGCGGAAGCTCGCTCGGTGTCGTGGCAAAGCGCGTGACCTTCCACGGCGTTGCCGCCCACGCCGCGTTCTCACCCGAGCGCGGCCGCAACGCCCTCTCGGCCGCGATCCGCCTCTTCGTCGCGATCGACGGCTGGCGACAGCACCTGCCGGCGGACACGCGCGTTCATGGCATCATCACCAAAGGCGGCGCCGCGCAGAACATCATCCCCGAGCTCGCCGAATGCGATATCGGCCTGCGCGCCGCGAACGTGGAGATGCTCGATGAGATGCAGCGGACGTTCGCCCAGTTGGTCGAAGGCGCGGCGATGCAGACGCGGACGACGGCC
>WNEZ01018691.1_pt1 | contig 15547 bp, 15 predicted proteins | sample 5400521 | NCBI WGS metagenome assembly WNEZ01 (sample SAMN13153339, study PRJNA577476) | soil metagenome | isolation source: 120 cm saprolite under Douglas fir tree site 2 hole 1 replicate 1 | place: USA:California | collected 2015-04-18
GCGGCGAGCATCCTGGCTCTAAAAAACGAAAGGATAGGCCGGGATGCAGGTTTTTGTTCGTGACAACGATATCAACTCGGCCCTCCGGGTGCTGAAGAAGAAAATGCAGCGCGAGGGCACGTTTCGCGAGATGAAGCGGCGGCGGGCTTATGAAAAGCCGTCGGAACGCCGCGCCCGCGAACAGGCCGAGGCGGTGCGTCGGCATCGCAAGATGCTGCGCAAGCGCCTCGAGCGCGAAGGCTATTAGGCGCTACTCGGGCGAGGGCTCGTCATCGTCGCGCGGCGTCGGCGGAACCTCTGGCTCCCGCGACGCGGCACGCTCCTGCCGCGACTTGAGCTTGTCCTCCCGTTTGGCTTTTTTGACGCGGTCGCGCTCGGCCCGGCCAAAACGGTAATTGGGTTTCGCTCGCATCCGCTGTCTCCGATCTAACGTGACTCTACAATGATCGCCGCCTCGCGGCTAGATCGGCTCGACCTCATCGATCCGGAAGGCAACAGGATGGCCCGACGAGCCCATCGTTCAAGTCGTCTTCGCCCACACCGGAGCGATTGCGGTTTCTGATCGCTCGGAGAAAAAAGCCGGCGACGCCGCCTGCGCCAAGCTCTCGATTGCGATCCCGCCCCGGTTTGGGCTATTGATCGGATTACGTGTCCTCTCCCCCTAAGCGGCCAATACAACAAGCAGGGGTAGGATCAAATACAGGGAGAAACTGATGAGGTGCTCGCACTAGTGGGCATCGCGGCACTTGCCTACGGCAATCTGATATCGGACTCGCCGAAGGCTATGTCGCGGCAGGTAACCCCTATCGCAGCATCGCAACCTGATTACCTGCAGCAGCGCAACTCGCACAAGTACCAACCGGCAAAGCCACCTATATCTGGCCGAACGACTTACGAACCGTAGCGTGCTCAACAATCCCGATGCGTATACCGGGCCAGACGAAATGCTGGGGTGGGCCCATTATCGGGCCTTCTAATTTGGGCCAAAGCTGCAGCTTCAAGCAAATGGCAACCTACAGTCAGACCGAACGCTCGTTTGCTTACATACGGGTGATCATGCTCCTAGACCGCGACTCTATGTGCTGGGTAAATCCGCCCAATGATCCCCTGACGGCAATGCAAGTCCTTAAGACTTCGTCGAACTGGGCGCCAGTTCGACAAATGGAAAACGGAGTTGCGGCAGCGTTCGTATATAGCCCGAAAAACCTGAGCACCTCGGCGAATTGTCAAGCATTTATCAGGTATGGACCACGCTGGCAGAGCGGGCGCGTGTGGGTGATGAGAGGTTATTTATCCCGCATTCCCCGGATGAAGTGGCGATTTTGAGCGTGCTTGCTGTTGGCCGAGCTCGGCGCCCGCGTGATCAAGGTCGAGGCGCCGAAATCGGGTGATGACGCCCGCCAATACGGCCCGTTCAAGGGTGGCAAGTCGACCTATTTTGCCTCGGTCAACCGCGGCAAGGAGTCGATCGTGCTCGACCTCAAGGCGCCCGCCGACCGCGAGATCTTCGAGCGCCTGCTCGACAAGGGCGATGCCCTGGTCGAGAACTTTCGCCCGGGCACGATGGAAAAGCTCGGCTATGGCTGGGACAGCCTGCATCAGCGCTATCCCCGCCTGATCTATGCCGCCGCCTCGGGCTTCGGCCACACCGGCCCCTACTCGCACTACCCCTCCTACGACATGGTGGTGCAGGGCCTCGGCGGGATCATGAGCATCACCGGGGCGCCCGGCATGCCGCTGGTGCGGGTCGGCACCTCGGTCGGCGACCTCGCCGGCGGCCTCTACACCGCGATCGCACTCAACGCCGCCTTCCTGCATCGCGAGCGCACGGGCGAGGCGACCAAGGTCGATGTCGCGCTGTTCGACTGCCAGCTGGCGCTCCTCGAAAACGCCATCATGCGCTACACGACGACCGGCGAGATCCCCGGGCCCATGGGCGCGCGCCATCCCTCGATCACGCCGTTCGAGGCCTTTGCGACCAAGGACGGCAACCTCATCATCGCCGCCGGCAATGACGGCCTCTACGTCAAGCTGACGCAGGCGCTGGAACGGCCGGATTTGGCCGACAACCCGCTATTCAAGACCAACGCTCTGCGCAACCAGCACCAGGAAGCCCTGAAAGCTGAGATCGAGGGAGTGCTGCGCGAGGGTACGACCGACCATTGGATCGCAGTGCTGGAGAAGTCGGGGATCCCGTGCGGGCCGGTCAACAATGTCGCGCAAGCGCTCGCGCATCCGCAGACCGCGGCACGCAACATGCTCGTCGCAGTCGACGACCCGGTGACCGGGCCGCTGCAGCTCGCCGGCAATCCGATGAAATTCTCCGCCTTCGCCGATCCGCCGACCCGCGATGCCGCACCCGACCTCGACGCCGATCGCGAGGCGATCCTGCGCGAACTAGGATTGTCATAATCATTGCCTGACCCGGGGTCAGTAGCCCCCACCCTCCCACCGCTTCGCGGCGGGCCCCTCCCTCCCCCGCAAGCGAGGGAGGGTTATAACTCCCTCCCCTGCTTGTGGGGGAGGGTTGGGGTGGGGGCTCGTCGACGATGATCCGCCGGATCCTCACCGGAATCCTCCTGCTGCTCGTCATCCTCTGCGGCGCCTTTTATCTGTATCTTCGCTCGTCGCTGCCGCAGGTCGAGGGGCGGATTGCGGTCAGCGGGCTTAAAGCCGAGGTGACGATTGCCCGCGACGGCGACGGCGTTCCGCTGATCACCGCAGCCGATGACGAGGATGCCGCCTTCGGGCTCGGCTTTGCCCATGCCCAGGACCGGCTGTTCCAGATGGAGTTGATGCGGCGCAACGGCGCCGGCCGGCTGGCCGAGCTTTTCGGGGCGCAGGCGATCGACACCGACCGTCAGATGCGGGTCCTCGGCCTCTATCGCCTGGCCGAGGCGGAGCTGCCGCTGTTGTCCGAGCCGGTGCGGCGGGGGATCGAGGCCTACGCCGCCGGGGTCAACGCCTTTCTCGCCTCGCGCAGCGGCGCCTTGCCGCCCGAATTCCTGCTGCTCGGCTTCGCGCCGGAACCGTGGCGCCCGGCCGACAGCCTCGTCTGGGGCAAGCTGATGGATCTGCTGCTCGCCGGGAATTATCGCGGTGAGCTGCTGCGCGCCCGCCTTGCCCGCACATTCTCGGATGAAGACCTTGCGTTCCTCTACCCGGAATACCCCGATGACGCGCCGACGACCTTGGCAGCGCTGGCGACGATCTATCGCCAGCTCCCGCTCGACCGCCTCTACGCGGCGTTGCCGCCGGCGGTCGGCCCGATCTACGCCTCGAACAACTGGGTCGTCGACGGCGCGCACAGTACGAGCGGCAAGCCCCTCCTCGCCAACGACCCGCATCTCCCCTTTGGCGCGCCGGGGTTCTGGTACCTGGCCCGGCTGAAGACCCCGGAGCGCGAGATCGCCGGCGGCACCGTTCCCGGTACGCCGTTTGTCGTGATCGGCCACAACGACCGGATTGCCTGGGGCTTCACGACCACCGGCAGCGATGTCGAAGATCTCTTCATCGAGAAGATCGATCCCGCCGACCCCGGCCGCTATCTGACGCCCGGCGGCAGCGCCGCCTTTAGCAGCCGCGAGGAGACGATCGCGGTGCACGGCGCGGCACCGGTCTCGCTGACCATCCGCACGACCCGGCACGGCCCGGTGCTGTCCGACGCCCTGCCGGCCGCCGCCGCCGATGAGGGCTATGTCTTGTCGCTGGCCGCGACGTTCCTCACCGACGGCGACAGCACCGCCGAAGCGCTGTGGGGCATCGACCGCGCCGCCGATTGGACCGGGTTCCGCACGGCGCTCCAATCCTTTGTCGCCCCGCAGCAGAACATCGTTTATGGCGATGCTGCCGGCACGATCGGGTTCATCGCGCCCGGCCGCATGCCTATCCGCAAGCGGGGAAATGGCTGGCTCCCGGTGCCCGGCTGGACCGGCGACAATGACTGGACCGGGTTCATCCCGTTTGCCGAGCTGCCGCAGGCGAGCAATCCGCCGTCCGGGCAGTTTGTCAGCGCCAACAACAAGATCGTCCCCGAACGCTACCCCTATTCCCTGTCGCGCGACTGGGACCTGCCGAACCGCGCCGAACGGATCGGCGAGCTGCTCGCCGCGGCGGCGCAGCAATCACCCGCAGCGAGCGCCGCCATCCAGGCTGATACGCTGTCGATCGCCGCCCGCCGGCTGGTGCCGCTGATGACCCGAATCGTGCCGGGCGGCGAACCCGGGAGCGAGATGGCGCGCGAGGCGATCGCGCGCCTGCGCGAATGGGATTTCCGCATGGATCCGGACAAGGTCGAGCCGTTGCTGTTTACTGCCTGGCTGCGTGAATTTGCCCATGATGTGTTTGTCCGCCGCCTCGGCGACGCAGCGGCGGATTACTGGGATCTGAAGCCGGAGGTCATGATTGCGGTGCTGACCGCGCATCCGGAATGGTGCGGCGACCGGAAAGAGAAGGCCGAGAGCTGCGATACGCTGCTGTCGACCGCGCTCGATGCCGCGCTCGCCGAACTGGGCCGCGCCTATGGCCCGGAGATGCTGCAATGGCAATGGGGACGCGCCCACATCGCCCAGTTCGCGAACCCGGTGCTCAGCCGGATCGCGCTGTTGCGCGATTGGGTGCATCTCGGCGTGCCGACCCCCGGGGGCTTCGATACGGTCAACCGCGGCTCGACCGCGATCCGCGACGGCGCACACCCCTACGAGCAGCGCTTTGGCGCCGGGCTGCGCATCATCACCGATCTCGCTGCCCCCAGCGACGCCCGAATGATCGCGGTCCCCGGCCAGTCGGGCAACCCGCTGTCGCCGCATTTTTCCGACCTCTTGCAGCGCTGGCGGCAGTTCGATTGGCTCGTTCCCGGCCGCGCGGCGCCTATCTCTACGCTAACCTTGGCGCCACGCTGATTTTGGAACCCTCACGATGAACGACGCGTCTCTCGTCCTACCCGTCACGATCACCGACATCCGCCGCGCCCAAGCGGCGATCGCGGGCGCAGTGGCGCACACCCCGACGATCCGCGCCGCGGCATTGTCCGAGATGGCCGGGTGCGAGGTTTTTCTCAAGCTCGAGACGCTGCACCCGACCGGCTCCTTCAAGGAGCGCGGCGCGCTGAACAAGCTCTTGAGCCTCGCCGAGGCCGAGCGCCGCGCCGGGGTCGTCGCGATGTCGGCCGGCAACCATGCGCAGGGTGTCGCCTATCATGCGCGCCGGCTCGGCATCCCGGCGACGATCGTGATGCCGGCGGGAACCCCGTTCACCAAGATCGACCGCACCGAGGCGCTCGGCGCCAAGGTGGTGCTCAAGGGCGCTGCCCTCACCGATGCGCGCCGCGCCGCCGACGCGCGCCGGTCAGGGCACGATCGCGCTCGAAATGCTCGCCGATTGCCCCGGGCTGGACAGCCTGATCGTGCCGATCGGCGGCGGCGGCCTGATCTCCGGCATCGCCGTCGCGGCGAAGTCGCTGGCGCCGGACATCGAGATCATCGGCGTGCAGTCGGCGCTCTATCCGTCGATGTATCGCGTCCTGCGCGGCGAGGAACCGGGCCTGCCGGTCGAGGCGACGACCCTCGCCGAAGGCATCGCGGTCAAGGAGCCCGGCGAGCTGACCCGCAGCATTGTCGCAGCGCTGGTCGATGCGGTGCGGCTGGTTGGCGTGCGCCAGCTCGAAAGCGCGGTCGAGATCATGGTCGAGCGGCAGCGGCTGATCGTCGAAGGCGCCGGGGCGGCCGGAATCGCCGCGCTGCTGGCCGAGCCCGAGCGTTTCCGCGGGCGGAAGGTTGGCATCGTGCTGACCGGCGGCAATATCGACGCGCGCCTCCTCGCCTCGCTGTTGATGCGTGGCCTGGTGCGCAGTGGACGGCTCGTGCGCTTGCGTTCGGAATTGCCCGATATGCCCGGCGTGCTGTCGCGGGTCGCCGGCGTCATCGGCGGGCTCGGCGGCAATATCGTCGAGGTGCACCACCAGCGCCTCTTTCACGACACCTCGGTCAAACGCGCCGAGCTCGATGTGGTGGTCGAGACCCAGAACCGGCGGCATGTCGATACGATCATCGATGCCCTCGTCGCCGCCGGCTTCCCGACGCAACTCCTCTCCGCCAGCGCCGATGGCGACATCGCCGCTGGCTAACCTCGCCGCCCCTTTACCGGCGTGATCAGCACGCGGTCGACGCGGCGGCCGTCCATCTCGACGATCTCGAAGCGCCAGCCGTCGGCGGTGATCCGGTCGGCGACCATCGGCACGCGATTGAGCCGGGCCATCAGATAGCCGCCCAGCGTGTGGAACTCGGGGTCTTCGCCGGGCAGCTGCGTGACGCCCAGGACCCGCTTCAGCTCGTCGAGCCCGACCATGCCGTCAACGAGCCAAGTGCCGTCCTCGCGGCCGACGATGCGCGGGTCGCTCTCTCCGGTCCCTGGAATGTCGCCGACCAATGCCTCGAGGATGTCGGTCAGAGTCACCAGCCCTTCGAGGTCGCCGTATTCGTCGACGACCAGCGCCATCGGCTCGCCGCTGGTCTTGAACACCTCGAGCGCGCGCAGCACCATCACGGTGTTCGGCAGAAACAGCGGCGGGTGCAGCGCCGCGCGCAGGTTGAAGGGTTGTCCGTCGAGAGACGCGACGAGCAAATCCTTGACCTGGACGATGCCCGCGAGCTGGTGGGTCCCGCCCTGCAAGACCGGGAACCGCGAATAGGCGCTGTCGCGAATCCGCGCTCGCGTCTCCTCCTCGGGGTCATCGAGATCGAGAAACTCGATCTGGGTGCGCGGCGTCATCACCGCGCTGACCCGGCGCTCGCCGAGCCTCAGCGCCATCTCGACGATCGCCGTTTCGGCGAGCGGGATGTGCCCGGTCGCCACCCCCTCGCGCAGCATGAAGCCGATCTCCTCGTCGGTGACCGGCACCGGCTCGCCGTGCAGCGGCAGCAGCCGCAACAACAGGTCGGTCGTCGCGCTCAACAGCCATTCAAGCGGCGTCGTCAGGCGTGCCATGCCGCGCATCATGCGGGCGAGCGCCGCGGCAATGCGCTCGGGATGACTGAGCGCAATCCGCTTCGGCACCAGCTCGCCCAGGATCAGCGAGAAATACGAGATGCCGATCACCACGACTGCCATGCTGATGGCATGGGCGTAGTCGGCAAGAAAACCGCCATGCCCGACAAGATAATCCTGCAAGCTTTCGCCGAGCGTCGCCTGGCCAAAGGTGCCGGACAAGACGGCGATGATGGTGATCCCGATCTGCACCGTCGCCAACAGCCGCGACGGGTCGCCCTTCAGCTCGAGCGCGGCTTCGGCGCCGCGGCTGCCCTCGGCGGCGAGCGGCTGCAAGCGCGCCGGCCGCGCCGAAACCAGCGCGATCTCGGCCATCGCAAAAAAGCCGTTCACCAGGATCAGCAACAGGACGATCGACAGTTGCAGGGTCAGCATGGCAAGCCCCGCTGGTTCCGGTCATTCCCGCGCAAACGGGAATCCAGAGTCCCAAGCTCCGTCGCTTGCCCTGGACCCCCGCCTGCGCGGGGGTGACGGTGGAGAAAATGCGCCTATGCGCCCGGCGGCGATGGAGAGCCCGCCGCCAGGCAAACGTCAGCGCGAATAGTATTCGACGACGAGGTTCGGCTCCATCGTCACCGGATACGGCACATCGGCCAGCTTTGGTGCCCGGACGAAGCGGCCGTGCATGCGATCATGATCGATCTCGATGTAATCGGGCACGTCACGCTCGCTCGATTGCGTTGCTTCGAGGACCAGCGCCATTTCCTTCGCCCGCTGCTTCAGCTCGATCGTATCGCCGTCCTTCATCTGGTAGGAGGGGATGTTGAGCCGCCTGCCGTTGACCAGCACATGCCCGTGATTGACGATCTGGCGGGCGGCAAAGGGCGTCGGCGCCAGCTTCATCCGATAGACCGTCGCATCGAGCCGGCGTTCCAAGAGCTCGATCAGGTTCTCGCCGGTGTCGCCGCGCCGCCGCACCGCCTCGGCGTAGAGGCGCCGGAACTGACGCTCGCCGATATTGCCGTAATAGCCCTTCAGCTTCTGCTTGGCGGCGAGCTGGGTCCCGTAATCCGACGGCTTCTTGCGCCGCTGGCCATGCTGGCCGGGCCCGTATTCGCGGCGGTTGAGCGGGCTCTTCGCCCGGCCCCACAGATTGACGCCGAGACGGCGGTTGATCTTGTATTTCGATTCCTCGCGCTTGCTCATGACAGCCGGATCCGCATTAGCTTGTTGTTGTCCCAATAGGGCCTTCCATCGCAGCATTGCGGAGGCCGGGGCGATGCGCCCACGTTCTTGGGAAAGGTGGTGCACTATAATCAGCGAGCCGGCCAAGTCAAATCGGCCGCTCGGCGGCGGTGCCTCAGTTCGACGCGGCAGGCGCGTCGTGCGTCCTTCGAGACGCGCCCCTTGGGCGCTCCTCAGGATGAGGTAAGTTTTTGATGGCATTAAGAAAGAACCTCATCCTGAGGAGGCCGCAAAGCGGCCGTCTCGAAGGACGCACAACGTTCATCCAACTTGAAACCGAGACACCATCGCTCGGCGGCAGCGGTGCGACCCCGTCGCGTTCTGCTTCGAGCCGCCTGTCGGTGAACGGCTGGTGCGAAGCGGGGCTCGATCTCTGTGCGCTGGTGCTGCCGCCGCTTCTTGCCCTCGTGCCGCACGGCGCCGCACCGCTGGCCGGGTTCGCCGGGCTGTGCGCGGCGGGGCTGATCGCGGTCAATCCGCCCTACAATTTCCCAGCCCTGCGCGGCCCGGCGGTGATTGTCGTTGCGCTCGTCTTATGGGGTGCATTGTCGGCGGCGTGGTCGATCGACCCAGAGCACAGCCTGGCTATGGCTGCACGGCTGGCTGGGCTGTTCGCCGCCGCGCTCGCTCTCGCTGCGGCGGCAAGCCGAGTCGCCGCGCCACGTCGGCTGACGCTCTTCCTCTTCGCGGGGACCGCCATCGGCATCGCGATCGCCGGGTACGATCTGGCGAGCGCCGGCGGGTTGAGCCGGCATGTCTCGATCCGCCCGTTCGTCGCTCCGCGCCTCAATCAGATCGCCGCCTGGCTCGCTCTCCTCGTGCTGCCGGCCAGCGCGCTCTTGATCTGCCGCGGACAGAGGCTCGTCGCTCTGGTTGCAGCCGCCGTGATGGCGGGCACGGTCTATGCGCTGGACGGCACCACGGCGAAGATCGCGCTCGGGCTGAGCCTGCCGATGGTGGTGCTACTGTACCTCTCGCAGCGCGCCGTCTGCCGGATCGCGGCAGCGCTCGCGATGCTCGCCATCCTGACCGCACCGCTGACCTTGCCGCGGCTCGCGCGCCTGCCTTCGGTCTTTACGAGCGATCCCCGGCGGCAAGATCGAGATCCGCCCGGGCCAGACCTGGCTGCCGCTGCATCCGCATGATGCGGCGCTGCAGCTTTGGCTTGAGCTCGGGGCGCCGGGCGCGGTGCTGGTCGCGCTCCTCGTCGGGCTGCTGTGGCTGCGTCTAGGCGAGGCGCCATGGCCCCGGCTCTACGCCGCGGCGGCTGGCGGCGGCCTCTTCGCCGCGACAGCCGTCGCATCTTCCGGCTGGGGCATCTGGCAGGAATGGTGGCTCGGCACGCTCGGCTTGGCGCTGTTCGCGACGCTCGTGATGGCGCGGGCCGCCGGGCCGCCGCCCCCCAGCAGCCTTCCTGGTGCTACTCCGCCGCGGTAACGCGGTTGGCACGCTTGCGGTCGTTGACGTCGAGCAGGCGCTTGCGCAGACGGATCGCCCTCGCCGTGACCTCGACCAGTTCGTCTTCTTCGATATAGGCGATCGCCTCTTCGAGGCTCATCTGCACCGGCGGGGTCAGCCGCACCGCCTCGTCCTTGGCGGTGGTGCGGATGTTGGTGAGGTGCTTGCCCTTCAGCGGGTTGACGTCGAGGTCGTTGCCGCGGCTATGCGCGCCGATGATCATCCCGGCATAAACCTCGGCCCCGGGCGTGATGAAGATCGGCCCGCGCTCCTCGAGGTTCCACAGCGCATAGGCGACGGCGGCGCCCTGCCCGTTCGAGATCATGACGCCGGTGCGCCGCCCCTCGATCGGCCCCTTATACGGGGCATAGCCGTGGAACAGCCGGCTCATCACGCCGCTGCCGCGTGTGTCGGTGAGAAACTCGCCGTGATAGCCGATGAGGCCGCGCGTCGGCGCCAGGAACGACAGCCGCTGCTTGCCGCCGCCCGAGGGCCGCATGTCCTGCATCTCCGCCTTGCGGCGGCTCATCTTGTCCACGACGACCCCGGCAAACTCCTCGTCGACGTCGACGATGACATCCTCGATCGGTTCGAGCCGCTGGCCGCTCACCGGATCGGTCTTGAACAGCACGCGCGGCCGCGAGATCGACATCTCGAAGCCCTCGCGGCGCATTGTCTCGATCAAGACGCCGAGCTGCAATTCGCCGCGCCCGGAAACCTCGACCGAATCCTTCTCGGCGCTCTCTAGCACCCGGATCGCGACGTTGCCCTCGGCTTCGCGATAGAGCCGCTCGGCGATGACTCGCGAGGTGACCTTGCTGCCGTCGCGGCCGGCGAGCGGGCTGTCATTGACCGAGAAGGTCATCGCCAGGGTCGGCGGGTCGATCGGGTCGGCCGGCAACGCCGTCATCACTTCGGGAGCGCAGATCGTGTCGGCGACCGTGGTCAGGGCGAGCCCGGCGACCGCGATGATGTCGCCGGAGCGCGCCTCCTCGATCGGCCGCCGCTCGAGCCCGCGATAGGCGAGGAGCTTGGTCAGCCGGGCCTGCTCGATCGTGCGGCCGTCGCGGCTGAGCGACTTGACCGGCATGTTGATGCGGGCGACCCCGGAATGAATGAGGCCGGTCAGCACCCGGCCGAGAAACGGGTCGTAGTCGAGCGTCGTCGCCAGCATCGCAAAGGGTGCATCCGGGTTCGCCACGGGCGGCGGCACATGGGCGATGATCAGCTCGAACAGCGGCGACAAATCCTGGCGCGGCGCGGCGAGGTCGCTGACCGCCCAGCCGTCGCGGCCCGCCGCGAACAGGGTTGGGAAATCGAGCTGCGCCTCGCTCGCGTCCAACAGCGCGAACAGGTCGAAGATCTCGTTGTGGACCGCGCCCGGCCGCGAATCGGAGCGGTCGACCTTGTTGATGACGACGATCGGCTTGAGGCCGCGCGCCAACGCCTTCGCCACGACGAATTTGGTCTGCGGCATCGGGCCCTCGGCTGCGTCGACCAGCACGAGGACGCCGTCGACCATGCTGAGGATGCGCTCGACCTCGCCGCCGAAATCGGAATGGCCGGGGGTATCGACGATGTTGATGCGCACCTCGCGCCACATCAGCGAAGTGCATTTGGCGAGGATCGTGATGCCGCGCTCGCGCTCCAGCTCGTTCGAATCGAGCGCCCGCTCGGCGACCTGCTGATTGGCGCGGAACGAACCGCTCTGGCGCAGCAATTGGTCGACCAACGTGGTCTTGCCATGGTCGACATGCGCGATGATCGCGATGTTGCGGATATCCATCGAACCCTGAATACGAAGCGGCGGCGGAGTGCTCAAACGAGACCCGCCGCCTTGACAAGCCCGGACAGCGCGGTCTCGGGCCGCGCGCCGACATGGCTAATGATTTCGGCGGCGCACGAGCTGCCGATTGCTCCGCACGTGGGAAGGGGAAGGCCCTGGGTCAAGCCGTAAAGGAACCCTGCGGCATAAAGGTCGCCCGCTCCGGTCGTGTCGACCACCCGCGCCACCGGCACCGCGGCGACGCTGTATTCCGCGCCGTCGGCGAGCACGACGCTGCCCTCCGCGCTGCGGGTCAAAGCCGCCACCGCGACGTGGCCGCGCACCGCCGCCGCCGCGGCGGCAAAATCATTGGTCTCGTATAGCGAACAGATCTCCGCCTCGTTGGCGAAGAGGATGTCGACCTCGCCGGCGACCAGCTCGCGGAACGCCGCGCGATGCCGCCCCACGCAGAACGGATCGGACAGGCTGAGCGCGACCTGATGCCCGGCGCCGTGGGCGATCACCGCCGCCGCGCGAAACGCCTCCTGCGCCTGCGGCGGGTCGAACAGATAGCCTTCGAGGTAGGTGATTCGCGCCCCGGCGATCAGCGCGGGGTCGATGTCGTCGGGCCCCAGTTCGACGCAGGCGCCGAGATAGGTGGCCATCGTGCGCTGCGCGTCCGGCGTAACCAGGATCAGGCAGCGCGCAGTGCCCGGCCCCGCGGTCGCGGCCGGGGTGTCGAAGCGTACCCCGATCGCGGTGATGTCGTGGCGAAACACTGCACCCAGCAGATCGTCGCGCACCTTGCCGATATAGCCGCCGGTCCCGCCGAGCGAGGCGATCCCGGCCATCGTGTTGCCGGCCGAGCCGCCCGAACTTTCGATCGCCGGCCCCATCGCCCGATACAGCGAGTCGGCGCGCTCGGCGTCGATCAGAGTCATCGCCCCCGGCGCCAGGCCCTGTGCGGCGATAAACCGCTCATCGGCATGCGCAATGACGTCGACGATTGCATTGCCGATGCCAACGACATCGATGACGGCCGAACGCATCTGCGAATCCCCACCTGCTCTGGCCCAAGGGCGGCGGAGTATAGGGGCATTGCGCGAGCCCACAAGCCGTGGCAAGCCATATAAGCGCCGCATTTATCCACTCACTTCGCCATTGAGCGGCAAAATTTTTTGTCTTCCTCGGCCCGAACGGCTATCTTTTCGGCCGCGAGTATTTCGAGGTGGTCGCGTTGAGACGACTCGACCGAATGGCGACCCCGGCGGCGCGCGATCGCTTCACCGGGCATGTCTCTCCCGGCGGCGTGATGACCGCCCTCGCGCTCATGACCCCATGAGCCGGTCGGGAAGACCGCTTATCCCTGCAGCATTTCGATGGAACGCCCCCTTCATGTTCAGCCGCAAAAGACCCGAAACAGAGGATCAGAAGATGTCGGACGCGCCTGATGATCTGGGTATTCCGATGAAGCCCGCCCGTCCGGGGCAAGCCGCCACGGTCGCGCCGCTCGGCCGGGCGTCGGCCCCGTTGCCGCCGCGCACCCCCGACCCGACGCGGCCGCCCGGAGAAGCCTCGCGACCGGCGGAGAGCGGCGCTCGCCCAGTGCCGCCGCCGGCCCCGCGGCGCAACGATGCCGATTTGCGCCGGCTGATCGTCGGCCGCGAGATCTCGCTGTCGGGGGAGATCACCTCGTGCGACAAGCTGATCGTCGAAGGCAGCGTCGAGGCTAATCTGCAAAACTGCCACGATGTCGACATCGCCGAATCGGGGCTGTTCAAAGGCTCGGCGACGATCGACGAGATCGATGTGCGCGGGCGTTTCGAGGGCAATCTCGTCGTTAGGAAGCGGCTGTTCATCCGCGCCACCGGCCGCGTTTCCGGCACGATTCGCTATGGCCAAATCGAAATCGAATGCGGCGGCCAGATCTCCGGCGACATCCAGGCACAATCGGGCGAGGACACAATCGCCGATTCCCCGGCCGCGCGCGTCGCATTCTGAGGGAATTTCAGCGTCATTCCCGCGCAAGCGGGAATCCAGAGTCCCCGGGCTCCATCGCTTGCCCTGGACCCCCGCTTTCGCGGGGGTGATGCGAGCAGGCAGTAGTGGCGTCAGGCAAAGGCGTCCTTGATCCGGGCCCAATCGTCGATCGCGCGTTCCTCGCCCGGGGTGATCGGGATCACCAGCTGATTCCAGCCGGCGGCGTGCAGCGCCTCGACGCGCTGCGTCAATTCTTGCTCAGTGGCGGTAAAGGTGGCGCGCCGGATCAGTTCGGCGGTCACGAAAGGGCGCTCCTCGGGTTTGACGAAGACGAAATGCCCGCGGTGATTTTGCAGGTAGCGCGCGTCGGGCGGCTCGAATTGCCGCGCCATCTCGACATAACCGGCAATCGCCTCGGCGATGCCCTCCTCGGGCACGTTCATCGTGTTCTGCCAGCCTTGTTGCTCCACATCGGCTGCGCGGTGCAATAGCGTCGCGGCGCGCGGACCGGCCTGCGCGATCGCCCGCTTGCTGTCTGCCGGCTCGCCCGGCCCGAGGACGCAGCCGCAGACCCAGGCGGTCGCATAAAGATCGTCGGCGGGGCGTCCGGCCGCAGCCCAGGCCGCCTTCATACCCTCGATGGCGCCAAGCGCGCCGTCGACATCCTGGATAAAGCATTTCCACCTTGCATTGAGCCGGGCGGTCAGCGCCTGAGATTTCGGGCCATAGGCCGAGATGTGGAGCGGGATCGGGTCGGCGGTGTTGAAGAGTCCAATCTCCGGGTTGAGAAACCGGATCTTGCGGCGCTTGCCCTCGATTCCCGTCTCGACCGTTTCGCCGGCCAACAGCGCGTAGACGACCCGGATATACTCCTCCATATCTGCGAGCTTCATCGCGCCGAGCCCCATCGCCCGGCGCGCCGAGAAACCGGTGCCGACCCCGAAATCGATCCGCCCCGGCGCCAGGCCATTGAGCGTGGCAAAGGCGTTCGCGGTAACCGCGGCGATCCGGTTCGACGGCACCAGGACCCCGGTGCCGAGGCGAATGCGCGAGGTTTTCATCGCCGCCGCCGCCATCGCGACAAAGCAGTCGGCGGTGATCATCTGGGTGTCGTAGAACCAGGCGTGGGTAAAACCCAGTTCCTCAGCGCGCTGCGCCAGCTTCCACGAATCGCTCGATGTGGCGATGCCGATACCGAAATCCATGGCGTGCCCCCTTCGCCTCCGGCCTACCCCATGGCGTGCGCGGCGCGCGGCTCGATCTCGTACATCAGGCGCACTTCGCCGGGCTGGGCGAACGGGTATTTGTCCTTGCCGAGGTATTTTTTGGCGAGCGAATCGATATGGCGGTCGGCGCCGGCCTCTACGACCCGCCGCACCCGGCCGCGCACCTGGAGATAGCGGTAGGCATTGTCCGGATCCATGATCGCCAGCGCGACCGCGGATCCCTCCTTCATGTTGCGCGCCTTGACCCGGCCTTTCGCGGTGTTCACCCGGATGATCCCGTCGACATAGTCGACCCACACCGGCGTCACCTGCGGCGTACCGTCCGGCATGATCGTCGCGAGGTTGGCGAACGCCTTTTTCTCCTGCAACAGATCGAGAAACGCATCGGGGATGACAGCCATGGCGAGGCTCCTTGTCGGATCGGTTTTCGGTTCGCTAACGCAGGCCGGTCGGTTATGCGCCACCCTTGGAACGAAGTTTTAGCGGCTTCCCGAGCCCTTCCTGACGCGGCGTGCCCCAGAATTCGAAGAATTCTGCGGCTTCGGGCGAGCTTGCGACATACCGGCCCACCGCCTCGGCCTGCTCGCGAATTCGGCGCCGCTTTGTCTGTCTCGCAGCTTCTGTCGGGATCTCGCGCAGCAGCGTTGATAGGCCAATGTTGCGCGAGCCCGCCTCAGCCTCCAGCGTCTGCCGAATCTCGTCGTCAAGCCTGATCGAGATATGCGAGGGCATCGCGATCACACATTAAAGCGGAAATGCATCACGTCGCCGTCGTGGACGACATAATCGGCGCCTTCGAGCCGCATCTTGCCGGAATCCTTGGCGCCCTGCTCGCCGCCGCAGGCGACAAAATCGGCGTAGGGGATGGTCTCGGCCCGGATGAAGCCCT
>WNEZ01002580.1_pt1 | contig 15540 bp, 7 predicted proteins | sample 5400521 | NCBI WGS metagenome assembly WNEZ01 (sample SAMN13153339, study PRJNA577476) | soil metagenome | isolation source: 120 cm saprolite under Douglas fir tree site 2 hole 1 replicate 1 | place: USA:California | collected 2015-04-18
TCGCACGCGGCCAGCGTATAGGTAAAGCCGGCGGGAGCGTTAACTGGGCAGGTGCTGGCTGGACCCATGAACGGCTCGCGCACAAATCCGGTTCCACCCGGTTGTGTGGTAGCAGGATCCAGAATGGTTCCGATTGGGATCGTCCGGCCTAAGGCATCGGTCTGTGTACCCGATTGTCCAGTGATCAGATCCTTGAAGTCCGTGTAACCGCTGTTTCGTTCGGCGAGGGTCGGAACTGTGCCGGCATGAGGAATGCCCTGGCGCCGCCGGAACCCCTCATAGTCACCAAAGAAAAAGATCTTGTTATGCCCGTCAAACACGTGCGGAATGATGACCGGACCGCCAATCGTAAACCCATATTGGTTCTGACGGAGCTCGCCCTTCTTGCCACGCTCGAAATAATCCGCAGCATCCAGCTTGTCATTGCGGAAAAACTCCCAGACACTGCCGTGGAACTGATTGGTTCCGGATTTGACCGTGGCATTGAGGACGGCGGCTCCGGAACGGCCGAACTCCGCGCTGAAGTCTGAGGTTTGAACTTTGAACTCTTGAATCGCATCGACTGGCGGAAGGACGACAAAGTTCGTGCCGTTTAGGAAGTCAACCGTATCCGAATTGTTGTCCACACCATCCAGCATGTAATTGTTCTGCGCCGGACGATTCCCATTGGCTGCGAAGGCGCCGGTGGCCGCATTACCCCGCGTGTCCGCCTGTGGCGAGTTCACGCCGGCAGCGAGTTGGGCGAGGAATGTGAAGTTTCGCCCATTCAACGGGAGGTTGTTGACATTGCGTGAGTCCACGACCTGGCCGACGGAGGCGTCCTGGGTCTGCAACGCGGGCAGAGCCGCGGTTACCTCTATAGTTTCCGTCGCGCTGCCTGGCTTGAGTGTGAAATCCACCAGCACGTTGGCGCCTACGTTTACTATGACGTGGGTCTGGCTGACGGTCTGAAAACCTTGAGCGGTAGCATCAATCTTGTAATTGCCAATTCGGACCGGCGAGAATTTGTAGACGCCATCCGAAGTCGTGGTCGTCGTGAGGGCAGCACCAGTGCCTTCGTTGGTGAGTGTCACCTTCGCGCCGCTGACTACGGCGCCGGAAGCGTCCTTCACGGTACCGGTAATACTGCCGGTGTCCACTTGTGCATGGAGGAGCCCCGCGCTTAACACCATACCGCCGACCAACACCAACCAAGCTGGCAGGATTCCAAGAACGGTCTTCGGCTTCATGGCCTTCTCCTAGGCTTGCAACTCGGCAAGCTCTGCGCCGCGTGTTATCTATCTTTGGGTCAAGGTTCTCAATAGTTCCAAGAGGCGAATACTAGGTTTCAGAGAAATTCAGTGAGCCCAGTGAATGGAAACGAACTACGCTAAAAAGCTGAAAGTCACCGAACTTAACCGCTTAACCTATTGACGCAAAGAATCTAGTCCAAAAACACTAGTGTGCCGAATACCACCACCCCTCATGCATTGTCAAGTATTTTTTCCTGGGCTATACTCCGACTCCATTTCGTGCGCACAACGTTTCCGCAGATTCAGAGCAGTTGTGAATCTCGTTGACTAGGGTCGAACAATCAGGCCATGAGCCTCACCATTCGTGATGTCGCGAAGGCTGCAGGGGTCTCCACCGCCACTGTTTCCAACGTCTTGAACAAGACTGGAAAAGTCGGACGCGGCACGCGCCGCCTTGTTCTTTCGACCGTCAAGCGTTTGGGATACATCCCCGACGTTCATGCGCGCCATCTGGCTTCGGGAGACCGACGCACTCTCGGCATCATTGTCTCCGACATTGAGAACCCCTTCTTCCCGGAAGTAATCAAGAGTTTTGAAATTCGCGCCCGCCAACTTGGTTATGACGCCATCCTCAGCGACACCAACTATGATCCGCGCAGGACCCGGCTGGCGGCGGAGAGAATGATGGAACACAAAGTCCGGGGAGTTGCAATCATGACCTCCGAGATCAGCATGCGGCTGATTCATGAACTGGCGCGAAGGAAAATTGCCGTAACTCTTCTCGATCCGGCGCCCGTCCGCGGATACATGAGCAACCTGCGAATCGACTATTTTTCCGGAGTCGAGCAAATCGTGAAGTATCTCTACCAGTGTGGACATCGGAGAATCGCTTTTGTTGCGGGAAGGCCCGGCCTGAAGTCGAATATCGAGCGCTTACGTGCCTACGAAAAATGTATGTCCGCGTTGGGATTAAAACCGGGACCGGTCTTGCCCGGGGACTTGCGCTTTCATGGCGGGCTCGCCGCCGGATTGGCCATCGCAAAGCTGTCGCCGCGTCCTACGGCAGTGATGGCCATCAACGACCTGACTGCCGTCGGCGTGATCAAGGGTTTATTGAAGTCAGGATGCCGTGTGCCGCAGGACATTTCGATCACGGGGTTCGACAAGACGAGTCTGGCCGAATACAGCAATCCATCAATTACAACCGTCGACATACATCGTGAAACTCTGGGGCAGATCGCCGCCGACGCCTTGCACGAACTCTCACGATCGGACAATCCTCAAGGCAAGGAGTACGAGATCGGGGCTGAACTTGTCTTGGGAGATTCGTCAGGGCCCGCGCCCCTTGAACAGCCTGCTTGATAACTCGTTCGCAAAAGTAATGCTCCCGAATAGTTGCGAGTTTGGATCAGTGCTAGCATGCGAAGCTGGGGTTCTTGCTCCACGGACACTCGAGAATGGCGAGTCGTAAAGACGAAAACTTCATCACTTCACGCCGGACCTTTCTCAAGGGGATGCGATGGGCGCCCATGCTCTTGCTTCCAGCGCCCTTGCATGGATTGCCCGTCGGGCTTTGCTTCCCAAAAACCATTGGGGATCGCAGGTTCTCTCTTCCGTTCTCGGACTCTCGTCTCACACCCCACTATCCCGCAAAGTCTCCGCTTGAAGATGTTCTTCGCCAAGTTATTCCGGGCGGCGACGAGTATGTCACCGAGAAGTACGCATGGGAGATCATGCAACTCCTCGGCGGTTGGAGTCAGGCCCTAAAGTCAGCCGCGCCTGCTCTCGACGTCGTTGCGAAAATCCTGGACCCTTCGATCGAAGGCGCGTCGCTTTCTCCGACTCAGGAGACCGCTCTGCGTGCGGGAGGAGAAATCGAAATCTATCGAAGGCGGTTTGCTGCCCAGTTGAACTCAGGTCGCGAGCAGTTCCTTCACGAAATCAAAACCTATTTCTCCCAGATCGCGCGAGTCGAGGTGGCTGAATTCGAAATCACCGGTATCGAAAAGCGAGAAGGCGTTTCGCCAACATTCCTCGTCAAGATTCGTTACGACCTCGTCGGAACTCGGCGAGATTCTTCGCGCGAGCAGCGAGCGGGACGGTGGTTGACCTTGTGGTCGCGCAGTCCATCGAACGCATGGCAAGCGACCAGGTGGGAGGCGACGGAAGAAACCGTCAGTCGCGCGCGCGAACCGTTGTTCGTAGACGTCACTTCGCAAGTCCTTGGTCAGACCGAGTCGTATCAGACCCAACTGCTACGGGGAGTTGACGACTGGCGCGCGGCGCTGGACGCTGCCTGCGGGATCGACATCTATGGCAATAACGGCGTAGCTGTCGGCGACATCGACAATGACGGCTGGGATGAGATCTACGTGTGCCAGCCCTCCGGACTTCCCAACCGTCTTTATCGTAATCGCGGCGACGGAACCTTCGAGGATGTGACCGAGAAATCGGGAGTGGGCGTTCTGGATGGAACAGCCTGCGCCATATTCGCGGACTTCGAGAATAAGGGACTGCAGGATTTGCTCGTCGTTTGCGGCGGTGGGCCTCTGCTATTCCTGAATCAGGGCAACGGAAAGTTTTCGCTCAAACGTGATGCCTTCAACTTTGTGCGACCTCCGCAAGGCACGTTTACACATGCCGCCGTTGCCGACTACGATCGCGACGGACTGCTCGATATTTATTTCTGCCTCTACAGCTACTACCTTGGGCTGGATCAGTATCACTACCCCACTCCGTACTTTGATGCCCGGAATGGACCTCCGAACTTTCTGCTCCACAACGAAGGCAACGGAATCTTTCGGGATCGAACACAGGCTGCCCGGCTTGATATGGACAATGATCGTTACAGCTTCGCCTGTGCCTGGGGAGACTGCAACTCGGATGGATGGCCGGATCTCTACGTGGCCAACGACTTCGGGAGGAGCAATCTCTATCGGAATAACGGCAACGGAACGTTCACAGTTATCTCGTCCGAGGCAGGAGTTGAGGACGCCGGCGCGGGAATGAGTGCCTGCTGGTGCGATTTCGATGGCGACGGCAAGCAAGACATTTACGTTGGAAACATGTGGTCCGCCGCCGGCTTGCGAGTTTCCAACCAAAATTCCTTTCATCCCAAAGATCCTGAGACAATCCGAGCCCTTTATCGCCAACACGCTCGCGGCAATTCTCTCTACCAGAATCAGGGAAATGGCCACTTCAAAAACGTCAGCCAGCAAGCGGCAGTCGGGATGGGCCGCTGGGCTTGGTCTTCGGACGCGTGGGATTTCGATCATGACGGCTATCCCGACCTTTATATCGCCAATGGGTATATCTCCGGAGTTGATGCACGCGATCTTTCCAGCTTCTTCTGGCGACAGGTCGTGGCGAAATCAGCTCCAGATTCCAGTGCTTCGTTCAACTACGAGCGAGGATGGAATGCCATCAATGAACTGATCCGGTCTGACGCCACATGGAACGGCCGCGAGCGGAATGTTTTGTATCTGAACAATCACGACGGCACGTTTTCAGATGTCTCCGGCATAGCCGGGCTCGATTTTCCGGACGATAGCCGCTCGTTCGCGCTCGCCGATCTGGACCACGACGGACGGATCGAAATAATTCTCAAAAACCGAAATGCCCCGCAACTCCGGATCTTGCGCAACTCCATGAAGAATCTGGGGCACTCGATCGCGTTCCGCTTGCGTGGGACAAAAAGCAATCGTGATGCGGTCGGAGCCGCAGTCACTGTCGATGCGGCGGAGTATCGCCAGACAAAATATCTTCAGGCCGGTTCCGGGTTCTTGTCCCAGCACACCAAAGATCTTTTCTTCGGAGTTGGGACGTTCGAGGGCACGGTCCGGGCCACTATTCGCTGGCCAAGCGGAGACTCACAATCCTTCGACCGCCTGCCAATCAATCATCGAATCGAAATCGAAGAAGGCTCGGAGAAGTATCTTGCCAGGCCGTTCGCTGCCTCGCCGAAGGTTCATCCGCAAACGGGCGAGAAGCCCGCAGAGTTGCCGTCGTTGATCGAGACGTGGCTCATCCAGCCTTTGAACGCGCCAGAGTTCTCCTTGCCTGGCATCGACGGTAAGCAATGGGAGCTTCGGTCTTTCCAAAAGGGCTTTCTGCTTTTGAATTTTTGGATGACAGACTCGCCGTCCTGCAGGGACCAACTATCACTACTGCGGCAATACCAATCCAAGCTTACGGCAGGCGGCCTTCAGATCGTTGCTGTGAACTTAGACGATCCCCCCGACGTCGCGAAAGTGCGATCCTTCGTCTCAAAACAAGGCCTTTCGTTTCCGATTCTGATGGCCACTCAGGATGTTGCGGGCATCTACAACATCATCTATCGCTACCTCTTCGACCGCCGCAGAGACCTCGGAGCGCCTACCTCTTTCCTCATCGATCCAGAGGGTATGATCGTCAAGGTCTATCAGGGGCCGGTGAATCCCGAACGATTGCTGGAAGATGTGCGATCGGTTCCGCGTACTGTGGAGGATCGTATTCGGAAGGCTCTCCCCTTTGAAGGAAAGGTCTATCAGGGCGAATTCCTGCGCAACGATTTCACCTACGGAGTCGCGTTTTTCCAGCGCGGCTATTTGGAGCAGGCGGCCACCTCTTTTAAGCAGGTGATAACTGCTCGGCCGGACGATCCCGAGGCTTATTACAATCTGGGAACGCTTTATCTGCGAAGGAATGATTCACACAACGCCCGCCAGTACCTCGAACAGGCGGTAAAGATGCGCCCGAACTATCCGGAAGCCTGGAATAATCTTGGAATGGTCGCGGTGCAGCAAAAACGCGACGAGGAAGCCATCCAGAACTTCACACGCTCGCTGGAACTGAGGCCGGACTATCTGATTGCGCTTGTAAACCTGGGGAACTTTTACCGGCGCCAAAAATCATTTGCCAACGCGGAAAAGCTGCTGCTCCACGCAGTCGAGATTGAGCCTGATGATCCCGAAGCGAACTACAGTCTGGGAATGCTGTATGCCCAGCAAGACCAGACGGCGCGTGCCCTGGAGTATTTGGAAAAAGCAGTGAACGACCGGCCAGACTATCCTGACGCGCTCAACAATCTCGGCGTTATTCTCGTGAGAGAACGCCGGTATCCGGAAGCGGAGGAAAAATTCAAGGCTTGCATCAAATCCAACGCGAATTTCGATCAAGCCTATCTGAATCTAGCCCGCCTATATGTGATTCTGGACGACAAGGAAAAGGCAAAAGAAGTCTTGCTCAGCCTGTTGCACCAACAACCGCAGCATAAAATGGCTCAGGAGGAACTGGAAATGCTACATTGAGCTGCAAGACGCAGACTGAATGACCCCCGATACTTCATCCCCGCATGCATCAGTGAGCAACGCGAGTCTTCGATTCGGGCTGCGCGCCATTCTTGCGGTCGGGTTGATTTTATTTTTTTCGAAAGCAAGTTCAGCCCAGCAGACTGCATCCAGGCGCCACCCGGCACCGCATTCTGCTACAGCCCAATCGCCTTTCGCGGAAGCGGAATCACTGCTTCGCGAAGGACACACTGATGAAGCCCGGAATGAGGTTGAAAAGCAACTCAAACAGAATCCGTCCAGCGCCGAAGGATACAGCTTACTGGGCATTGTTTACACTAGCCAGAAAAATTACGAGGAAGCCGTAGAAGCGTTTCAACATGCGCTGAATCTCGCTCCCGGCTCCACAAAGACTCATAACAATCTGGCCAACGTCTATGTCGCCCAGGGGAAGCTTGGTCTCGCAGAAAAGGAGTTTAGAGAGGTGTTGCGCCTTGACCCCGCCAATCGCGACGGAAACTATAACTTAGGGCTGCTGCTCATGGCTAAGGGGTCTCCCGCCGCAGCCATTCCTCATTTTCAGCGTGTGCGTCCTTTGAATATGGAAACCCGCTTCAATCTGACTCGTGCCTACCTTCGGGCGGGCAGAACAGCAGAGGGAGTGAAGCTGGCACGAGAAATTTCTGTTGAAAAGAAGAACGATGTCCAGTTGCACTTCACGCTGGGTGTCTTGTTGGCTTCAGAAAAGCAGTACGGCTTGGCCAAGCTGGAATTGGAAAAAGCCAATGCATTGCAGCCCGAAACGTTCGAGACTCTTTACAACCTGGGACAGGTTTACCTGCGGAGTCGCGAATACGCGAAAGCCGAACTGACGTTGAATCGGGCTATGAAACTGAAGCCCGACTCACCTGAGACCTTGTATCTGCTAGCCCAAGTTTATTCCGATCAGACGAGGCCGGTGGATGCTCTGGACCTGCTTGTGCGTGCCAACAAGCTTGCCCCGCAGAACACGGACATCATCTTCCTGATGGCGCGGGTCAGCATGACTCAGAATTATTTCGAGGATGCAATCCCGCTTCTTGAATCCGGATTGAAAATCGCGCCCCAAAGAGCTGACCTTCACGCCGCGCTCGGCGAAAGCTACTTCATGTCGGGGAAGGCAGAAAAGGCGATCGACGAGTTCAAGAAACTCATCGAACTGGATCCCTCGGCGCGATCTTATGCTTTCATGGGTCTTGCGTACCGCCACTTAGGGCGATTCGATGAAGCGCGGAAGTACTTTCAGGGCGGCCTCAAGGAGGACCGTCGCAATGCATCTTGCCTGTTCAACCTGGGATACATCGAAGAGAGACAGGGAAACGATGCCGCAGCCGAAGAACTGTTTCAGCAGGCGCTGCGTTCGAATCCCGATTTCTCCGAAGCGCTGCTGGAGTTGGCGAACCTACGAACCAAGAATAAGAAATTTGAGGATGCGGCGACTCTGTTGCGACGGTACGTACGTGTAAGCCATGACCCCGCTTCCGGATACTACAAGCTCGCCATGGTGGAGAGAAGTCTTCATCAACTCGAGGCCGCGCAACGGGATTTGAACGTTTTCCAAACACTCTCGAAAGACTCGTCGACTGGTCCGTACCCGTATCAGCACCTTTTTGACTACCTTGACAACCGGTCCAAGCTTGCTTCGCAGGAACGCACTGAACTCGACCTCGCGGAACTGACCGAACAGGTTCGGCAGCATCCGAACCAGCCACAAAATCTTTACCTTTTGGCAGAAGCTTACCTCAAGCTCGGAAAACGCCAGGAGGCCAGAGAAACACTCGGGCAGCTTGACCAGATAAGCGCGAATGACTATCGCACCCAGACTGGGGTGGGTGTACTGCTTGCGCGCTATCGGTTGTATGACGACGCGATCCAGCATTTCCAGACGGCGCTGCGCGCGAATCCCGACTCCGACGATGTGAAATTCGATCTCGCCGATGCCTACTTCCGCAAAGGCAGTTACAACGAAGCGCTGGCAGTTGCTCAGAAAGTCTCGGCCAAAGGGCAGCAGGACGATACGTATCTCGCTCTTCTCGGAGATATCTACTCGCACCTTGGAGACACAGCCAAAGCGCTCGAAATCTTTCGGGATGCCATCAAGCGGAATCCGGACAACGACCAGTACTACCTCTCGCTCACACTGGTTGAGCTTCGCGAAAACGACGTAAGCGGAGCCGAGAAGACATTGCAAAAAGGACGCGCCCGAATTCCGAGCTCCGGGAAAATCCTCTGGGGACTCGGTCTTGTATCTGTCCTTCAAGGCAAGACAGCCGAGGCTGCGGAGCGCCTTGAGCGCGCCGTGGAGTTGTTGCCAGAGTGGGCTGGCAGTTATTCCACGCTGGGTGTTTTTTATTATCAGACAGGACAAATCGAGAAAGCGCGGGAAGTACTCAATCGCTTTAAGGGCAGCAAGGCTGGCGGGTTGGACGTGAATCGGATTGAAGAAGCCCTCTCCAAGGCTCCGGCGACCGCTTCATCGATCCGCGAACCGATGCCGATGCTGGCAAGGCAGCAAATACTGCAGCTGGCATTGTCACTCGCCGACAGGACCCTGTGACAAAACGCCCGTAAATGGGGAACAACCTTCGTAGTATGGGACTCGGCTTCGCACCAACTTGTGGCGCCATCCTCGCAGTGAGCGCTGCACTCGTCTCGTCGGGCAATTCAAACCAGGCTGTGCAATCTACGAGGCCACGCTCTTCTGCGAATGCAGTCCGCTATACCGACATTCGGCAGAGTGCTGGAATAACCTTTCGCCAGGATGGCACTCAAACCGAAGAAAAGTATTACCTCGAAACCATGGGCACCGGCGTCGCTTGGATCGACTACGATCAGGACGGGCTCATGGACCTGTTCTTCGTGCAATCGGCGGCCACCGATATTTACAAACCGCCGAGTCCCCTGCGCTCCGCGCTCTATCACAACAACGGGGATGGAACCTTTACCGACGTCACAGAGATAGCCGGTGTCGGAGGAAAAGACCACTACGGACAAGGAGGCGCCGTCGCAGACTTCGACAACGACGGATATCCCGACCTATATGTCACAGGCTATGGCCGTGCCATTCTCTACCACAACAACGGGAATGGAACCTTCACCGATGTGACGGCGAAGGCCGGCGTCGCCGACGAAGGCGGATGGTCAACCAGCGCTGGATGGTTTGATTACGACAAAGACGGCTGGCTCGACCTGGTCGTCACCAACTACATCGAGTGGACGCCAAAGAATAATCTCTGGTGCGGAGAGCATCGCCCGGGTTACCGCTCATACTGCCATCCCGGCAACTACAAAGGCCAGAGGATCAAGCTTTACCACAACAATCGTGATGGCACTTTCACCGACGTAAGCGATGCGTCTGGGGTCGGCAGGCCGGAGGCCAAGGGCATGGGCGTCGTGCTGGCGGACCTCAATAATGACGGCTGGCCCGACATCGCCATCGCCAATGACTCGTGGCCGAATTTCCTGTTCATCAACAAGCACAACGGCACGTTCGAGGATGTGTCGCTGGTTTCCGGTCTCGCGGCAAGCGAGGATGGACGATACGAAGCGGGCATGGGAATCGATGCCGCCGATGTCGACGGAGACGGCTGGCTGGACGTATACATCACGCACCTGGATTTCGAGTTGAACCGCCTCTATCACAACAACCGTGACGGAACTTTCACTGACGACACATACCGCTGTGGCATTGGCAACAAGGCTATTCTGTTGAGCGGCGTGTCGATGAAGTTTGTCGACTACGATAACGATGGATGGATCGATATCCTGCAGTTGAACGGCGCTATGCTCGATAATGTTCAGCTCTATCACAGTGAGGTTTCTTACAAGGAGCCGCTGTTGATGTTCCGCAATGTAGGAAAAGGGCAGTTCGAGAAGGTCTCAGATTCCTTGGGGCCGGACTTCGTGACGCCGATTGCCGGTCGGGGCCTTGCCACGGCCGACTTCGACAACGATGGTGACATCGACATCGCCATCAACAACCGCGGCGCCTATCCTTCCCTGCTGCGCAACGACGGTGGGAACGCGAACCACTGGCTCGAGGTTCTGTTAATCGGAACACGATCCAACCGCGACGGCATCGGGTCCTCGCTGAAGTTAACTGCGGAAGGATTCGTACATGTTGAGCAGGCAAAAGGCGGCATGAGCTACATGTCGGCGAGCGATCCCCGAATTCATTTTGGTTTGGGGGCACGCACCAAGATCGCATCCCTGGAGATTGCCTGGCCCAGCGGACAGGTGGATCGCCTGACGAATGTACCCATCAACCAGATCGTCGCCATCAAGGAAGGCACGGGAATTGTACCGAGAAAGTTCCCAAGGGTGCCCAGCCGATAGCTATGAACTTTTCTCGGCGACATTTCCTCGGCTCTTCCCTCGTCGTGCTGGGCAGCACGCTCCTCGACGCTCTCACAACGCCCCTCTGGAAATGGAAGCGCGGCCTTGTCCTGGGGCCTGCAACGGTTTCGAATTCTCCAGCAAGTCTTCCGGTTGTGTTCGTCGACGTCGCTCGTGAGGCGGGTCTGACTGCGCCCAATGTCTGGGGCGGCGTCAATCGTAAGCAATACATCGTTGAGGCCAAGGGAAGTGGCCTGGCGTTTTTTGACTATGACAACGACGGCTGGCTCGACATTTATTTGACCAATGGGACCCGGTTCGGTGAACAGTGGCCGCAAAGTCAAGCACCGACATCCCATCTCTACAAAAACAACCGCGACGGAACCTTCACCGATGTCACGGCGAAATCCGGGCTGGGGCGCACCGGCTGGCAGACCGGAGTATGCGTGGGCGATTACGACAATGACGGGTGGGATGATTTATTCTGCTGCTTCTGGGGAAACAATATCCTGTTCCACAACAACGGCGATGGAACCTTCACCGACGTTACCCGCAAGGCCGGAGTTTACGATGAACAGGTTCGGTGGGGCGCTGGATGCACGTTTCTTGACTACGACCGTGACGGCCATCTCGATCTCTTCGTCTGCAACTATATCAAGCTCGATCCTGCGAAAACTCCCTCCACCGATCCTGCGGTTTGCCAGTGGAAAGGGATTCCTGTGATGTGTGGTCCCCGAGGTCTGACCGGCGATACCAACGTTCTTTATCACAACAATGGGAACGGAACCTTCACCGACGTTTCCGAGAAGTCAGGAATTCTGAAGCCTGGACCGCGATATTCCATTACCGCCGTTTCTTATGATTTTGACAACGACGGCTGGCCCGACATCTATGTCGCGGTGGACTCGCAGCCGAGCATGCTGTTCCACAGCAACCACGACGGGACATTCACTGACATCGCGGTGATGGCCGGTTGCGCTTACAGCGAGGACGGTCACGAGCAGGCAGGAATGGGCGTGGCCGTAGCCGACTACGATTGCGACGGATGGTTTGATATTTTCAAAACAAACTTCGCGGACGATACTTGCAACCTCTATCACAACAATGGAGACGGAACCTTTAGTGATATGACGTTCGCGTCCGGCATCGGGATCAATAATCGCTACGTCGCCTGGGGCTGTGGGTTTATGGACTATGACAACGACGGGTGGCCAGACATTCTCCAGATCAACGGGCACGTCTACCCGGAGATCGAGGGGCACGATATTGGCCAGACTTACAAGAACCCGCGCCTCATGTACAAGAACATGGGCAAGGGACAGTTCAAAGATGTCTCTTCCGAACTCGGCCCCGGCATCAGCGAACGATTTTCCAGCAGGGGCGCCGCCTTCGGAGATTACGACAACGATGGCGACATCGACGTGCTGGTGTTGAACATGAACGATCTGCCTTCCCTGCTGCGCAACGATGGCGGCAACAAGCAGAATTGGATCAAGATCAAACTGATCGGAACAAAGTGCAATCGCACTGCAGTCGGCGCGCGGGTACGCGTGGTGACGGGCAATCATGCACAGATGGATGAGATCCACAGCGGTTCAAGCGTAATGTCACAGTCTGATCTGCGTCTCCACTTCGGACTGGGCAAGGCCGAGACTGTTGATCTTATCGAGGTCAAGTGGCCGACCACACAGAAGATTGAAAAGTTTACACAGGTGAAGGCCAATCAGATCCTCACAATTCGCGAAGGCAGCGGGATTCTTCCGGCCACAAAACCGCAAACGAAATAAACTATGAAAGCCTTGCTGCTGTTGAAATACCGTCATCTCGAACTTGCGGATCTTCCCGTGCCCGAGCCTGGTCCCAGTGAAGTTCTGATTCGGGTCGCGGCCTGCGGCATCTGCGGCAGCGATGTTCATGGCTACGATGGTTCGTCGGGTCGGCGCATTCCACCCATCGTTATGGGCCATGAGGCCGCGGGAACAGTCGTAGCCCTCGGAGACAACGTGAAAGGTCTGTCGGAAGGTGACCGAGTTACCTTTGACTCGACGGTCTCCTGTGGGAAGTGTGCTCCCTGTCGCCGAGGTGAAGTGAATCTCTGCGATCACCGCCAGGTATTGGGTGTTTCCTGCGGGGATTATCGTCGAGCGGGGGCTTTTGCAGAATTCGTGGCTGTGCCTGCGGGCATCGTCTATCAACTGCCCGAAAATCTATCGTTCGCCGAAGCAGCGATCCTGGAAGCGGTGGCGGTCGCGATTCATGCTGTTTCGCTGGTTCCGATTCCTCCTGATACCACTGCGCTCGTGGTAGGCGCGGGGACAATCGGACTTCTGGTTCAGCAAGCTCTGCGCGTTGCCGGCTGTTCACGCGTATTCGTCGCCGATGTAGACTGCACGCGACTTAAACGTGCTCAAGAACTGGGAGCAACGGAGGTCTTAACCGCGGGAGCGGAGATGTTAGGGCGAGTGCAGCAGCTTACGGACGAAACCGGGGTTGGAATCGCAGTCGAAGCCGTCGGAAAGAACGAGACCGTTGCGGCCGCCATCGACAGTGTTCGTAAGGGAGGCGCGGTCATACTCGTGGGCAACATCTCACCTGAAGTAACACTCCCGCTGCAAAAAGTCGTCACACGCCAGATTCGGCTGCAAGGATCGTGCGCTTCCGCTGGCGAATACCCTCGCGCAATAGAACTCGTGAGTAGTGGTGCGATTCGGGTCCGACCGCTCATCACCGCGATCGCTCCGCTGGAGGAAGGTCCACAGTGGTTTGAACGGCTGTACGCGCGTGAACCCAACTTGATGAAAGTTGTTCTCACTCCGGGGACGTTCTCGTGAAGAACGAACTGTTTGATCTTACCGGCCAGGTCGCGGTCGTCACCGGGACCAGCCGCGGCCTAGGTCAGCATTTCGCGCGGGCCCTGGCAAAAGCAGGCGCTGACCTGGTTCTCACGAGCCGCAATCGCGATCATCTATTGCCTTTTGAAACAGAGATCAAAGCTCTTGGCCGGCGCGCGATTTGCCTCGAACTCGACGTGCGCAGCCAGGAGAGCATCGAGCGCATGGTAGCCGCTGCCGCGGCGGCGTTTGGCCAACTCGACATCCTCGTCAACAACGCAGGTTGCAATATCCGCAAGCCCGCGCTCGAAGTGACGTGGGACGATTGGAATCTGATTCTGGATACGAATCTCAGGGGAAGCTTTTTCGTCGCGCAAGCCGTGGCGCGTCACATGATTCCTCCCCGATACGGACGGATTATCAACATCGGATCAGTGACCAGTGTTGCAGGCTATGCAGGTCTCGCGCCTTACGGAGCAAGCCGCGGAGGCATTCGGCAACTCACCATGAGCCTGGCTGATGACTGGGGAAAGCACGGAATCACCGTGAACTGCCTCGCCCCCGGCTGGTTCCGGACGGAGCAGAACAAGGTCCTCTACGAAAATCGGGAGTGGGTCGAGTATCTTTGCGATCGCATTCCGCTCAAACGGCCGGGACAACCAAACGACCTGGATGGAGCCATCGTATTTCTTGCGTCAGAGTCCAGCCGCTACGTGACCGGACAGACGCTTCTTGTGGATGGCGGGATCTCGACCGGCGCCACACGCGCACTACAATCCAAGCCAGCCTCGTAACCGGAAAGTCTCACGGATGAATTCTCGCTGCCCATCCGCCTCCCGGCGCCAGATGAATTTTCAGCTTGGTCGTACTGCTCACCGGTGTGGCGGTCTTTTTGTAGTCGCTGGCAAAACGATCGGCGTTAACCCCGTCCTCGTAAGCCTCCATGCTGAAGCGTCCTTGTCCCAAGAATGAGAAGTCGACTTCCAGATCGCGGGCCGTCCAGTCCGTCATCGCGCCCACGTACCACTCAGCCCCACTCTTCCTCGCGACCAGAACGAACTCGGCGATCCGGGCGTCGAGCACGCGAGTCTCGTCCCAGACAGTTGGTACCGGCCCAAGAAACTCCATAATCTCTGGCTCGCGCAGATAATTTGACGGGCTGTCTGAGAGCATCTGCAGGGGCGCCTCATAGACCACATACATCGCGAGTTGGTGGCAGCGCGTGCCCATAGCCATCGGCTGGTGATTGATTGGGGCGAAAGTGGCCCTGGTGGCGTTCCGCATCGCGCCCGGCGTGTAATCCATCGGACCTAGAAACATCCGCGTGAAAGGCAGTGTCACATTGTGCTTAGGTTCAGATTCCCAGCTCCACTTGCTCCACTCCATCCCGCGTACGCCTTCGGTGTTGATCAAGTTCGGCCAGGTACGAGTCATGACTGCCGGCTTCTGGTCGCCGTGAAAGTCCACCAGCATTTTCCGCTTGGCCGCTTCGCGGCACACCCGGTGGTAGTAATTGATCATGATCTGATCGCTTCGCTGCATGAAGTCCACCTTGATCCCCTTGACGCCCCACTTCTCGAACTGGTCGAGCGCAGGAATCATCTGATCGTCCAGCGTCTTCCAGGAAGCCCACAAGATGAGGCCAACGTTCTTCTGCTTCGCATATGCAGCGAGCTCTTCCATGTCTAATCCCGGCGAAACCTCAAGCAGATTGCCCAGCTTGTACCAGCCATCGTCGAGAATGATGTAGGGGAGGCCGTACTTCGCGGCGAAATCAATGTAATACTTGTAGGTTTGGGTATTGATTCCCGCGTGGAAGTCCACGCCATCGATGTT
>WNEZ01010196.1_pt1 | contig 15533 bp, 12 predicted proteins | sample 5400521 | NCBI WGS metagenome assembly WNEZ01 (sample SAMN13153339, study PRJNA577476) | soil metagenome | isolation source: 120 cm saprolite under Douglas fir tree site 2 hole 1 replicate 1 | place: USA:California | collected 2015-04-18
CCCGGTGGATGCCTCGCCCAGCACCTGCACGGCGCGGGTGGCCTCCAATCCTTCGCGCAAGGCCCTGCGCAAAGGTCCATGATCGTCAACAAGCAATAATTTTATTATAGCCATAACTTTAGACACGCCTTCTATCGCAGTTGATATTAGTGAGGTTTGGTTAGCTTAGTATACCAGTTTCCCGAGAAAGTATACAGTTATCGGAGCACAGAAAAGTGGTTTGTAAGAACGAACGAGGGCTCCTACTATGATGACGAAGATGATTGTATCGCCGCCACGTCATTCTTAGGAGCGGTCGTCGCGGCCACCGTAGAAAATACATTTATTACAAGCAGAGCGCGATGGACATTGGCATGGCGTACTCTTTCGCTCACAATTTTTCGGCGCAAATGCCCATCGCGCTTTAGCTCGCGCAGATCAGGGCGCAATACATTGCGTCATGATCCGCGCTTATTGTTTATCCGGTAGCGCTGCCGCGAAGGTGTTAGCGATGACGCTGTAGCCTGTGTCCGTGGGATGAATGTTGGGACCGAGCGGTGGTGGAGTACACATCCACGTATAGGTACAGATGTTGGGATTTGGTGTAGCTGCACCGCCGAAGGCACCAAAGACATTGACGATGAAGAACCCGAAGGCTTTCGTATCAGTGGTAAGAACGGCGTTGAGGCGTTGCGTGAAATGGACTGTGTTCGGGCAGATGTTCTGGTTTGTATTGAGCGTTGCCAGGTCGGCGTCGAACTTGGTTCTGTTCACCGTGCAGCCGCTCGGCGTAATCGTAGTATCCGCTAATACGTCGTTTGCCCCAATGTCGAGCGTGATGGGACTGACCTTACCAGCGTTTGCCTGCAAAAAGGCCAGGGCGGCACCTAGTTGTGTATAGGGAGGCGGAGGTGCGCCGGGAGCGGGACAACCACCATGGATGAAGGTGCTGCTGGATTCGCCAGGACATCCATAGTTGGTGAAGTCCTGGACCCCTTCACTCTGTATGATCTGGAAGAGGTCGTTGACATAGCCATGTGTGAAGTCGCCATTGGGCTGGAAGCCGAAGGCGAGCGAATCGCCCAGAGCCAGGTAATGCTGCTTGAGACCAGTGGGCCAGTTTGGTTGAGCACTGGATGCTGCCAAAGCTGCTGGCGCGAAGGCAAAGAGCAGTAAGATGGCGAGGGTGATTGGCACAATGATGCGCCGGTAGGTATGCGCGTCCTTGAGCATGAGGATCCCTCCTTATCAGATTCTTGCCACTTCCCCCAGAAGTTCCGGCAAGGATTACGCCTAAGTATTAGAGATTGAGGAAAGAGTACACCGCCTCACAAAGTATAACCCCAGCTGCAATATAAAAGCAAGAGTTTAAAAATGTGCTTGACCTCATTTATTTTTATAGGCTATAGTGAAGTAAATTCAGATCCCCATCAACTTTTCAGGTGAAAGTGTATGATAAGAGAACGAACGAGCAGTATCCACCTTGGACTGGTAATCCATAATCACCAACCGGTCGGCAATTTCCCCTGGGTCTTCCAGCAGGTCTACGAGGAGTCCTATCTTCCGATGATCGAGGCGCTTGAGCGACATCCTAAAATACGCCTCGCGTTGCACTACACGGGTTCATTGCTTGATTGGATCGATGAGACCCATCCAGAGTTCCTGGAACGGATTGCGGCATTGATTCGGCGCAACCAGGTGGAAATCGTCAGCGGAGGCTACTACGAACCTATCCTGCCCTCCATTCCAGATGCAGACAAATTGCGGCAGGTTCGCCGTCTTACAGAGCGCCTTGCTCGCGATTTTGGTGTGAAGGCGAGTGGGATGTGGATCGCGGAACGAGTCTGGGAACCGAGTCTACCACGCCTGATACTCGAGGCTGGTATCGAGTGGACCATTCTTGATGATGTGCATTTTAAGAGTGTGGGGTTAGAAGATAAAGACCTTTACGGCTATTATGCTACTGAAGATCAGAGCAGCGTGTTGAAAGTCTATGCCACCAGCAAGACGCTGCGTTACACCATCCCCTGGCGTCCTGCCAGCGAAACAATTCATGCCCTGCGTTCCCTGGCAACGCCTGACGGGAAACGTATCGTCGTAATGGGCGATGATGGTGAGAAGTTCGGGAGCTGGCCCGGTACAACGGAATATTGCTGGGGTCCTGCATTCCAGGGTGGTTGGGTAGATGAATTTTTCACCGCGCTTGAACAGAACAATGACTGGCTGCATACGACGCTGCTGGGAGAGTACGCGCGCAGTTATCCAGCGCTGGGTCGTATCTACATACCAACTTCATCGTATATTGAGATGACTGAGTGGGCTTTGCCGCCAAAGAAATCCTATGTGTTCGGGAACCTGTTACATCAATTAGAGCAAGAACACCGTGACAACATTTTGCAATTCATGCGCGGCGGCTTCTGGCGCAACTTTTTAGCGCGCTACCCGGAGGTCAATAACCAGCACAAGAAGATGCTGCGCGTCCACGATGCTGTCTATGCCGCCGGTGCGACAGAAGAGGCCGGGGCGGTGCAGTTGTGGAAGGCGCAGGCCAACGATACCTACTGGCATGGTCTCTTCGGGGGCATTTATATGGGTCATGTGCGATCAGCAATATACCATCACCTGATCAAGGCCGAGAACGCTGCTGACCGAATCCGGTTCGGTACGAGGCCCTGGCAGCGCTACGAGTTTACCGACTTCGACCGGGACAGCCAGGACGAATTGATCGTTGAAAGCGATCAGCAGAACCTTTACATAGACCCACAGCGTGGAGGCACGCTTTTTGAATGGGACCTGCGGCGCAGCATGCATAACCTGCTGTCGGTGATAGCACGCCACGAAGAGGGCTATCACCAGACGCTGCGCACCTATGAACAGGAACGCCGCCGGCGCGAAGTAGCGGCTGCAAAGGACATCACTGGAGAGGGTACGCAACCAGCCTCGCCTCATACGACGGTACGAACGAAAGAACCCAACCTCGATCAATACCTTGTCGTCGACCGCTACCGTCGTCACAGCCTGATCGACCATTTCCTGCCTCCAGGTACTACGTTATCAGACTTTGCGCAGCTAGACTTCGAGGAAATGGGCAATTTTGTAGAGTATCCATACGATGCCGAGGTGCAACAGGATAGCAGTGGCATCACTGTCACGCTGACACGCGAGGGATTCGTGAGGCGACCGGGTGCGCTGGGGCCGCTAGCAGTGGGCCTGAGCAAGACTCTCTACGTGCCTCTTGGAGAAGAGAAACTGACGGTGCGCTACGTGATCGAGAATAGAGGGCAAACACGCCTGCAAACGCGCTTCGCCAGTGAATGGAATATTCACCTGCTTGGCGGTGGGGGTAACGACCAGGCGTATTACCGTATTGAGGATCAAGCATGGGACAACGAGCGCTTTGACAGCACTGGTGAAGTGCTCGACGTACGCAATTTCCATGTTGGCAATGCCTGGTTGCAGCAGGATGTGGGCTTTTCAGTCAATGAAGCAGCGACGCTCTGGCGTTTTTCGATTGAGACGGTGACCGGTTCGGAGGCGGGCTTTGAGCGCAATCACCAGGGCAGTTGTCTCGCGCTCCTCTGGCCGCTGGTGCTGGAAGCCGGTCAGAGCTGGGGTGTAGAGATTCACTGTGTTGGGCAGAGGATTGAGTGAGCCTGATAGGCAAGCCATCATTTTCTGCACTTTTCTTTTTGAAAAAACGGCTTTTTCCCAAAACGCAGCATTATTGAGAATCCTATGGTATACTGGTAGCAGCGTTTATTCGTTGGATATCCAGGTGCTGGAAATGCAACAATATGACGTGAAGAGGCCCCTTTGACTCCCTTCTGCATTTGGCAGTTGCAATGTGGGCACCAAGCAATAGCTCTCTAGTGTTACAGGATGTAACAGAGCAGGATGCCTGTTACAAGAGCGAAAAGGAGTGACTGTAATGGCTCGTGTCCTATTTGAACATGTGTTCAAACGCTTCGGCAAAGTCGAAGTCGTCCACGACATCAACCTGGATATCAAGGACAAAGAGTTCCTGGTCCTGGTTGGCCCCTCCGGCTGCGGCAAGAGTACCTGCCTGCGCATGATCGCAGGGCTCGAAGATGTCAGCGAAGGGGAACTCTACATCGGCGATAGGGTCGTCAACGGCGTCGATCCCAAAGATCGCGACATCGCGATGGTGTTCCAGAACTACGCCCTCTATCCCCACATGTCGGTCTTCGACAACATGGCCTTTGGCCTCAAGCTGCGCCACGTTCCTAAAATCCAAGTGAAGAACCCCTCTCCAACCTGGATGCCAAACTGCGCGTGCAAACCCGTTCGGAGATCATCAAGATTCACCAGCGTGTCCAAACGACCTTCGTCTATGTGACGCACGACCAGACGGAGGCGATGACGATGGGGGATCGCATCGCGGTGCTCAACGCGGGCTATATCCAGCAGATCGGTCCGCCGCAGGAGCTCTACGATCATCCCTCCAATCTGTTTGTGGCAGGCTTCATCGGCTCTCCGGCGATGAATTTCTTCCCGGGAGCGCGCGTTGATGGCGTGGGAGAGCAGACCACCATCACGCTCGATAGTGTGGGACAGGTCGAGATCCCCCCGCTCTTTGCGGGCAGGGTCAGGGAAGTCGCAGGCAGGAATCTGTCCTTTGGCATCCGCCCGGAGCATCTGCAAGATGAGGCTGCCGCGCATACAGGCGGGACGCTCGATCTGCGTGTCGATACCGACAACATTCACTTGTTCGATTCGGACACGGGCGATGCCATCTTTTAGCGGGTTGTGACGTTAGCAAGAAGGGCAGGCGTGAAAGCCTGCCCTTTTATTTTGCGTGTTGCTGGATAAAATCGCAGGAGATTACGTGCAGGCGGCAGAAAGTGTAGTTCGTTAGTCCATTGCACGGTTGTTTTTTCTTATGTACCATGATTAAGAGACGTTCTACTTCCTCGAGCGAAAGGTATCTATTCATGAAGCGAGTGCTGGCCCTCCAGTTTATCTGGGATGATCCACCGGGCTACTTGGGCGAGATCATGCAAGAACACGACATCTTATGCGAAGTTGTCAAGGTGGATGAAGCACCTGTTCCCGATCCAACGGAGTATGATGCTTTCATCGCTATGGGCGGGCCGCAGCATGTTGGCGCTAATGATAGGTATCCTTACCTGCCTGGAGTTGAGGCTGCGATTCGCAGGGCAGTCGAGGAGGATATCCCTTACCTCGGGCTTTGCCTTGGAGGTCAGTTGCTGGCACATGCACTGGGGGCGCCCGTTAGCCGCCATCACGTGACCGAGATCGGCTTCTCTCGAATAGAGTTGACCGAGGAGGGGAAAAACGACCCGCTTTTCCAGGGTTTGCCGGGCTACCAGCAGGTTATTCACTGGCATGAAGATACGTTTGATATTCCCGGTAGCGCTGTTCAACTGGCGAGCGGCGCGATTACGTATAACCAGGCCTTTCGTTTTGCCCGCCGGGCTTATGGAACACAATATCATATCGAATTGACTCCCGGCATGCTCGATACCTGGCTATTCTATCCAGAATACAGGCGGGAAATGATTAACGTGCTGGGGGTAGAGGGGGCAGACAGGTTTATGAGCGATAGGGATAAGCTCTACCCGCTTTTTCGCGAACATACGCGCATTATGTTCGAGAATTTTCTGCGGATCGGAGGGGTGATTTGCTGATCTGAGAGATAAACACATCACCGAGCAGCGTTTCGATATACGGCGTGACGTGCCAGAATTCCTTCAGTTCGAGATACTCCTGTACATCCGTAGCCGTTCCTGGCTGCCCTCGCTTCACGGCGCGGATCAGCAAGTTTTTATCAGTATGTTCGGACGAGACGAACTCGACGATGTCGGTTTTGTACCCCATGATACGCAAGGCAAGCGCGCGAAAGGTGTCTGTGAGTATATCGGCCAGACGCTGCTTGAGGATGCCATCGTGAAAGACGGGCGTGAATGGTTTCACCGGCTGTAATTGCTGGTTCAGGTGATGGTGGCAGCACGGGGCGCACAGGATCAGGCGCGACTGAGATACGATACCCTGGACGATGGCCTCGTCTGTTGCAGTGTCACAGGCATGCAGGGCAAGTACAATGTCTGGAGGGACCGGCGGCACATAATCAATTATGGCTGATCTTTGGAAACATGTATTTGAAAAGCCTAGTTGCTGGCTCTGTAGCGTATCCTTCTCTATCAATGTTTCATTGATATCAATACCAACGAGATGGGCCGGAATGCCAAGGATGTTGTTCAGGTAGTGGTAGGCAGCAAAAGCGAGATACGCTGACCCACAGCCGCAGTCAAGAATATTGACGGGTGTTTTCTTAAAACGCGCCAGTTCTCCCGTATGCTCGAGCAGTTTGAGAAATTCGTTGACTTGGGAAAACTTGCCCTGCATGCTGGGTCGAACCTTTCCCTCTTCGTCCATGATGCCTGTTGCTCGCAGAAACGAGTCGGGCTTACCAGCAGGTAATACCAGATTTTTGCTGAGATCATGTGCCAGGTCGGGCTGCGGGTGAGCCTTTGCAGTGCGTTGAAGGGTGACTTTACCCCTGCCGGTAATCTGTACACGCAGATCTTCCGTAGTTGATTGTACCGAGATGCTGTTGAACGGTAGCGCCAGGATTTCATCAAATTTTTCCCCGGCTTCGGACCCACGGTAATTCTTGGTGATGTCTTGCTTCTGGTTAAAATAGGAGCATTGCAGGTAATGCTGGTTTTTGATGAGTACGGGACGCACGATTACCTGTCGCCAGGGAGAATCCCGAAGCGGCCCTTTCATGGTCAGTCGCACAAATGTTTGCGCGTCCAGCACCATATTTCTAATTTGCTCTTTATATTGATTGGTCATTGCTTCACCACCTGGGATAGTCTATCTCAAGTGGAGGGTCAGCGTCCAGGGGGATGCGTGCAATGAAGCCTCATCTTCCGAAGATCTGAGGGATTTGTTACATCTCTCTCTTTTCATTTCATGTGGATTTCTGCTATACTTGCTTTCACACACATATCGTATGTGACCTGGAGTAGCAGCAGATTCAAATCGGGCAGATAAGCCCGCAGAAGGCGTTAATTGCTACAATATGTATGGAGTATTCAGCACGAACCAAAGAACACCTGGTCGCAAGGAGCAATCGACATCGATGTCGCAAAATAGAACGGGTCGGCTTAATCATCGTCGGGGTATTCTTGATGAGCACCCAGGCGAGAGTGTGAAGTTGAGGTCCCTGCGGTCACCGCTATATAACAGCGTCTTTTCCGAAGAGCATTTACCTTTCAAGATCACCGGTTATAGTATCCCCTGTGAGCGACACCCGCAGCGAAACGAGGACAGCTTCCTCATTGAGCAGCATAGCGGTATAGCGGCTGTTTTCGACGGGGTAGGAGGAAGCGCTGCCGGAGAAATTGCAGCGCAGACGGGTAAACGTGCGACTCTCCGGGGCTGGCGAGCGGCGCTGCGGCAGATCCATAGAGGACGGAACATACAACGATACCTGGAAGATTGCGAAAAGGACGATCTTCACACGCTGCTGCAACATCTGATTGAACATGCCGATGAATTGATACGTACCGAGGGTGTAAGAGAAGCCGGCACGGATGATCTTGCTACCACTGTGGCTATTGCTACTCTCTGCCGGCATAGCGAAAAAAATGAGTATACGATGTTCTATGCGCATGTCGGTGACAGCAGGGTATATTTACTGCGGGAGCAAGAGCCCATCAAGCGCTTGACGAATGATGATGGCCTGCTAGGCAGGCTGGTGGAAAATCAGTTGGTCGATGAGGCTGATGCTCATCGTATCGACCAGGCGACTCATGCAGACGAACTTTCAGACGCAGAGTTTAGTTACTTCCGCCTCCGTGGGGGTATTACCCAGGCATTAGGTGGCCCTTTCCCTCCAACTATCCACATCGACCAGGCTCCTATCCTCATTGGCGATCGCATCCTCCTTTGCACGGACGGTATCCACGATAACCTCACAGACCTTGAGATCGAAGAGATTCTGAGGAAAGCGCCTCGAAACGCTGCGGCACGACTACTGGTTGAACACGCTCTCCTCCGTTCACGCGAAGAACGCCAGGTCACGATACGAGCAAAACCCGACGATATGAGCGCAATTGTGATGACCCGCCGCTATTAAAAGCAAGCGTAGCAAGCAAGCCAAAAGTACCAGTCAACTGCATGATTTTGTGCGTTCTTAGTGCTCGTATGCTAAACTCTATTGGAGTTCTGGTTAGTTATGTTGAGAATACCTGGCGGGGCAAGCCCTTTTAAGGAGGAGTTATTGGACCGGAAGTTCTGGTACATAATGAGCCTGGTTTTGATTGTACTGTTGACGGCGTGCGGGGCCGCGCAAACTAGCCAGGGAATACCAGCGCAGCCAATTACAGCCGATAGTCTGAGCATCGTGCAGCATCCAGTTCCCACTACTTCTATTTCGATACCAAGGCAGTTAGCGACCCCAACGGCCAACACCCATGTATACCCCACCGGCGCTCCTCCTACGACGATTCCAATCTCAGGAATTGGGCCTGCACCCTATGGACCCCCCCCAGCGCTTACTGCAGAAGAAATCCAACTGACGCAGCAACTATTCGCATTGATCAATCATGATCGCGCAGTCAGAGGACTCTACCCTTTCACCTGGAATGTTACGCTGGCAGGAGGTGCGCGGCTGCATAGCTGGAACATGTATCACTGCGGCTTCAGCCACACCTGCCCCAACGGGGAAAATCAATGCGTACGCATTGCCAATGAGGGATTCGCGGGCTTTACGGATTGCGGTGAAAATATCGGGCTGGCAGGGCCATCCACACCTCCATGGAATAACGTGTACGCCGTGCAGGAAAGCATGATGAACGAGGGGCCGACCGGCTGGCATTATATTCATCTGACCAGTACCACGCTGCATCGCTGCGGTGTCGGCATCTACGTCGATCCAAATGGTTGGGTCTGGTTTACGGAGGATTTGGTAAGTTGAGGGAGTTGGAGTGTCCTTCCTAATTTGGTACCATTACCCGCAGGCGCTCTTCGGCGACATGAACGTACATTGGCGTTTGACCTCGCACCTCGCCATCCAGTGTCGCATCGCGTGGATCAGCGCTTGTCGTGATCGTGACTCCGCGCGCTTGAAAATGGTGCAGACCGGGGATACCTGCCAGGTCCGCGGGATGGCTTGGATGGCTTGTAAAAGGCTGCTCTTCCTCGTTAGATGAAGTAACCTCTCCAGTTTCCTTTGGACCAAAGAGATGCGCTAAGATCCTTTGGAATCTCCCAAGCTCGAGCTCCTCTATGACGATGGTGTCGAGCAGGCGATCAGTGAGATTCCCACCAGGAATGGCAAGTTCCCATTGTCCCCCGAAGATGGGAGCGTTGATTACTGCTACTTGTAGCGCACGACAGTGGAGCGGTGGTTGTTCATTCATTAAGGCAGGAGCCGGTACAGGTTGACCCGGGTTGGATGCTCCGGACTGCGGCATCACCAGCCCTTCAAACTCAAGTTGTACATCCAGGGGCTCGTGGTATCTCAACGTCTCAAGGGCAGCAACGGGATAAGCCATGCGTCCGTAACGCTGGCGCGTCGCCACGTTGGTCGCTATACGCGCAAACTGGACGTTTAGTCCAATAGTCAGGGCATGTGCAAAGTAGCCGTGTTTTTCGGTGGCAACGTGTGCCAGTAATGGACCCGATTGGTGTTTACTGGCAAGATGGGGAGCTTGCTCCGCGGGCCTGGCTACACCGACATCTATCTCTTGCTCTTTTCCCTGGGCAATGGCCTGAACTGCCATCTCGATCTCCTGGGGAATACGCAGGGAGCGGGCAATATCATTGGAGGTACCGAGCGGCAATATTCCCAGGCGAAGGCCGCTTTCGGCGATATGTGTAATCGCACCACCTACCAGACCATCGCCACCTGCTGCGATGGCTACATCGATGCCGCGCTGCATCCAGTTTGTTCCCTGGGGAGGTAGATTATCCAGGTCAGCTATGGAGATGCAATCGGTGACCTCTATTCCTGAGTGCTGGAGAAGTTCCAGGGCCTGCGATAGCTTTTCTGATCTGCCTGAATGCGGGCTATGTATGACAATTACTCGTCGTGATGTTTGCATGGTTCCTTTCACCCGTCTGTGCTTGCTTTCGCTGATCTTATTTTATCGAAGACAGTATAGCGCAGAGAGGATTGCGACCGCAAATGGTAGAAAAGTAATAGAGCCATACTTGTGCTATACTACCCATCAATAGATCCATTCCGCTGGTCGGGATGAAAAGGCAGGAGAGAACAGAGACCATGCAAAGTATCGTGCGCGACTACTGGTCGGTCTGGAAACAGTTTGTGCTGCATGGTGTAACGCAAGAAGACGTACTTCCGCCAGCGCTCATGCAATCATGGCGGCGCTGCGTTGCGCAGGGTCTTGATCCTTACAGTGAAACTGGCCCGGAAAGTAACCCTCATTCAAGGTCTATCACGGTCTCTCAGGGATTGCTTTCCCTGGTGCGTCCGGTGATGGAGGATCTGCACCAGTTCGCGGAGGGGTCAGAGTGTGTTGTGGTGTTTGCCGATGCCGAGACGCGTATAGTTGATTTGGTGGGTGATCGAGATATACAGGTGGAACTTGAGCACCTGGGGTTAAGCATTGGCGAATCGTGGAGTGAAGAGCGACAAGGCTCGAATGCACTGGCGCTGGCTTTGCAAGAGTCGTTCCCAATTCAACTTGAAGGGGCAATGCACTACCGGGCTGCACTACACCCATTGTATACTTCAGCCGCGCCAGTGCATGACTTGCTGGGGCAAGCTGTGGGCGTACTGGGCGTAATTGGTCGTCATGAGCACAGCCATCCTCACACCCTGGGAATGATCACAGCGGCTGCCCAGGCAGTGAGCAACCAGTTGCAGATGCAGGTGTGGTTGAACAATGCAAACGACCGCTGGGCTGAACTTAAAACAATCCTTCAGAGCTTGCCCGAAGGCATTCTCTTATTACGAGACGACGGAGTAGTTTCGCAGATGAATGCGCCTGCTGGAACGATGCTCGGGCTGAATCCTTCTAAGGTTACCGGTAGGCGTTTACAAGATGTGTTGCCGCTGCCTACTGTATTGGCCCAGGCGTTTGAACGCCAGCAGTCGCTCTCTGATGAAGAACTGGTCTTTGACACGATACATGGACGTGTCACCTGTCTCTGCTCACTCAAACCAATCACGACTTACCGGCCAGGTTTGGAGGAGATTGTAAGTTCGACAAAGCTTGTGATCTCAGAACCCGTCGATACTGATGGTTTTGTAATGATCCTGCGCAGCATCGAGCGCGTGCAGAAATTGGTCCATCGTATGACCGGCGCTCGCGCTCGACTGACGTTTGCCAATGTGATTGGTGAGAGTCCTACCCTGAAAGAAGCATTGCGGCTGGCAAGACTGGCAGCTAATAGCAACTCTACTGTTCTGCTGCGTGGTGAGACCGGCACGGGTAAAGAAATTTTTGCCCAGAGCATTCACAATAGTAGTGCGCGTGCCGATGGACCATTTGTGGCGATCAACTGTGCTGCGATCCCGCGTGAGCTGATTAATACGGAGTTATTCGGCTATGAAGGAGGCTCGTTCACCGGGGCTGACCGCCAGGGGCGTTCCGGTAAGTTTGAGCAAGCGCATGGGGGCACGCTCTTTCTGGATGAAATTGGAGATATGCCACTTGACCTGCAAACGACGCTGCTGCGTGCTATCGAGACACGTACCATTGTACGTATTGGTGGTCAGCGCGTGATTCCGGCTGATGTGCGTATTGTCGCTGCTACACATAAAGACCTGCGGGAAGAAGCGCGGCTGGGTAACTTCCGCTCCGACCTGTATTATCGCTTGAATGTACTAACTATCAATATTCCCGCGCTGCGTGAACGCGCTGACGATTTGCCTTTACTTGTGCAGCATTTCTTGCACCGGCAGAGCCGGGCACTCGGTCGTTTGTTTACGATCACGCCGGAAGCAATGGAAGCTCTGCCACAGTATAACTGGCCTGGAAATGTACGTGAGCTGGAGAACATGCTGGAGCGTGTGACTTACCTCATGCCAAAGAATACCATCACAGTTGGTGACCTTCCAATTGATCTGCAGCAAATGCACGAGGATGCAGAGGAATCAAAGCACCAGGCCCGGGATCGAGCGGCGCAAAATGGGGAGAATCAGCAGGGTAAAGAGCAGATGGCACTCGTAACCGGTAAAAGTAGAGCGCTGAAAGAACACAGCAAGAATGCTGAAATGCAGGCTGTCATACAGGCCTGGGATGCCAGTAATGGCCATGTCTCGCGCGCTGCTGCCATATTAGGGATCAGTCGTACTACCATGTGGAGGAAGATGGTCAAATATGGTCTGGTCGAGGGCAAAGCCAGGAGATGACAGTATGTTTCACTTTTGAAACATATAATGTTGCAAAAGTGCAGCGATGAAACACACTGTTTCATCGCTGCAACGTTTTCCCTTTCCCCTTTTGAAAACTTAGTATGGCGGTGAACAGATTCATCGTCTTTTTTGATGTTCCGAAATTGTCTGAAATAGCCTCCCGAGACATTTCACACCACTGGATATGTTGTCGCTCCACTATCACATCACGGGTTTGGCACGAAAATTGCTATGTAATAGGGTAGGTAGCATGCGTGGGATGAGCACAATAGTCGAGCTAAGAGAGGAGGTGCGAAACAGATCGAATGCCCCACAGGGAATTCTGCATGCCAGGTCCGGTTATGAACTTTAACACATTACTGCGGACACTACGCATAGGGCGGGAAGCCTGGTACCCGCAAGGGGTACCACTACATCTCTCGCCCAGGTGTACGGATTTAAACGTTAATCTGCATAAACGGGCTTGAAGCTTCGCCTGGGCACCCGCAAGGATTGCGGTCTCATCTTGCTCAAGAGACTGTAATGCTCTGCAGGTTATCTCGCTTCTCGTGTCGAAAGTTACCTACTCGAAAGGAGGTGTCTGCCGTGTCTGGCAGACAACTATAGTATGGACAGGACACCGACTCTAACGCAGAAGTTTGTTGCTGTCCTCACCTGGATTGGCGCAGGCTCCATTACAGCAGCGGTTTACCTACTCAATGGCGCTAAACCCTCATTGGCATTTTCAATGGCTGACCTTGGCATGATTGCGCTGGCATTCGCATTCGCAATCGCAGCGATGGTCTACACCCTCGGTCACATCTCTGGCTGTCACATAAATCCCGCCGTGACTTTCTCATTGGCCGTTACCAGGCGCATCCCCTGGAGTGAGGCGGTGGTTTACTGGGTTGCGCAGTTCATTGGAGGAATCCTGGGTGCGCTGGTCATTGCTTTCAGCTTTGGTTGGACGACCGCGGCGCAGGGTCCTGGTCTTGGCGCGACGAACTTTGGTAATGCGATCAGTCTCTACGGTACGGGCGGTGGCTGGGTTGTTGCCATCGCTATGGAGACGATTGGCACCTTCTTCCTGCTGCTGGTCATCATGGGAACGGCTGTGGATGGCCGTGCGCCCGCTGGCTGGGCAGGCTTGATCATCGGCCTGATGGTCGCTGGCGAGATTTTTGCATTTGGCCCGATAACCAATGTGGCTCTCAATCCAGCGCGTGCCTTTGGACCTGCGCTGATAACCGTCATACTCGGCGGTACATACGACTTTACCCATATTATTGCTTATTTTGTAGGGCCCCTGCTGGGCGGCACTCTAGGCGTGTTGACCTATGACTTCTTGCGACGTGCGCGTGTAACAGGCACTCCCGAACTCGGCGGTATCGAAAAAACGGCTGTCGAAGGAAGGTAGACAATAACCATAACGGTGTGAATTGTCGAAGATTGTTCACAGTTTGTAAAGAAGGAGACAGACATGAAGAAGCTCATTAACCGCGTAGAGGACGTGGTAAAAGATGAACTTGCTGGCATGGAGGCGCTGCACCCGGAGCTGATCCGTGTGGATTTCGAGAACCAGATTGTTGTGCGCAGGGATGCCCCGGTACGTGGCAAAGTAGGTGTGATCTCTGGTGGTGGTAGTGGTCACGAGCCGATGCACGGTGGCTTTGTCGGTCGTGGTATGCTCGACGCGGCATGTCCCGGAGAAGTCTTTACCTCTCCCGTGCCCGACCAGATGCTCGCCGCAACGCGAGCTGTCGATGGTGGCGCAGGTGTGCTGCATATTGTCAAGAACTACACGGGTGACGTGCTGAACTTCGAGATGGCGGCTGAGTTGGCCCAGGCCGACGGCATCCAGGTAGCGAGCGTCGTGACGAATGATGACGTTGCCGTACAGGATAGCCTTTATACTGCCGGCCGCCGTGGCGTTGGTGTGACCGTGCTCTTGGAGAAGATCGTGGGTGGACTGGCCGACACGGGCGCTCCCCTGGAGGACGTGGCGGCGCTGGCCAGGAAGGTCAACGAGCATGGGCGCAGTATGGGTATGGCTCTCACTTCGTGCACAGTTCCTGCAGCGGGTAAGCCGACGTTCGAACTCGGTGAAGATGAGATTGAGATTGGCATTGGCATTCACGGCGAGCCAGGCCGCAGGCGTGCCAAGCTTGCTCCCGCTGCCGATATTGCGGAGATGCTTGCCAATCCTATCATTGAAGATCTTGGCCTGAAGTCGGGTGAGCGGGTACTTGCCTTTGTCAATGGTATGGGCGGTACCCCGTTGATCGAGCTATACATCATGGCTAACGAACTCGCCAAGATACTGCGTGGCAGGGATGTCACGATTGCCCGTTCACTGATAGGTAGTTACATCACCTCGCTTGAGATGGCCGGTTGTTCCTTCACCCTGGTGCGACTGGATGATGAATTGACCCGCTATTGGGATGCTCCCGTACATACTCCTGCCCTGCGCTGGGGTGTGTAATCTCAGGTAAGAACCTTGTGCTGGTCCGAAAGTGTTCGCTGAGCCGGTATGATCGTGTAGGAGGGCAGGCTCATCATGTTCCAGTCGTTCCGTAGTACAATATGGCTGGGCAGGCCAGACCCCGGTGGAGCTTAGTCTGCTACGTATCAACGAACATTTTGCGGGCGAACACAAGGTTCGTCCCCAGACATTGTGGAGGAAACCATGCCAATTACGACAGAGGACACGGTGCGCTGGTTGAACCAGTTAGCGCAAGTTCTACATGAAAATCGCGACTATCTCACGCAACTCGACTCCCCCATAGGTGATGCGGATCATGGCATCAATATGGATCGTGGCTTTAAAGCTGTGGTTGATAAGCTGCCAACGGTAGCAGGTACGGATATCGGCTCAATCCTCAAGACGGTTGGGACCACCCTGGTTTCGACGGTAGGCGGTGCGAGTGGCCCGTTATATGGAACGGCTTTCCTGCGTGCTGGTATGGCGACCTCCGGGAAACACGAGTTGTACGAAGCCGACTACGTCGGCATGCTCGAAGCTGCATTAGAGGGCATCAAAGCGCGCGGCAAGGCGCAGCCAGGTGAGAAAACCATGGTGGATGCACTTACACCTGCACTGGCAGCGGCAAAAGAGGCACAGGCGCAAGGGCTGGACCTGCCACAAATCATGCGGCGTGCCAGTGATGCTGCCGAGGCTGGCATGAAAGCGACCATTCCT